>Ga0307508_10002070_pt1 | contig 21652 bp, 17 predicted proteins | sample 9_EM_MG_FD_203089 | JGI IMG/M metagenome (GOLD analysis project Ga0307508, IMG submission 203089) | Populus trichocarpa ectomycorrhiza microbial communities from riparian zone in the Pacific Northwest, United States - 9_EM | ecosystem: Host-associated > Plants > Roots > Unclassified | place...
CCGGGGGTCGCCCGGGGGCCCGGCCGGGCCCCGGGCCCCAAACCAACACACCCCGCCCCCCCCCCCCCCCCCCCCCCCCAGAGCTGGTCCGGCGGTCCCACTCAGCTAGTACCGAGGTCCCCGCCAATGGCGCTCAGACGTGCAAGTGGAACGGATGTGGCGCGGTACTGAATGCCAGGGTGGAGCTCGAGAACTATTTGAACCAGGTCCAATTGGGCAAGGACGTCCTTGGAGCGGTCTACACGGTACCCAAGATGTGTCTATGGAACGGGTGCCCCCGCACGGCCGAGTTTACAAAACGATATCTCCTCACTTCTCACATGGAGACCACCGTAACCCAAGGTTCGTGTGTCCCGTGTACTACGAAGGGTTCACCAGGTCGGGGACCTTAGGGGTCACCTTAGGGGCGTCAAAGAGTGTAGAGATCTGTAGCAGCAGTACCGACCGCCTCACCCGCTGCAGTACTAGGCGCTAGATGGTTGTTTCGACTGTCCCTGAGAAAGTTATATTTCTTTAAGATTGGTAACACGCCCCCCCACCCCACCCCAAACAATCCATCAAAACTAGGCTAACTTGTGGAAGTCGCTTGGAGTGTGCGACGCATCAGGGGAGTGGCATCGCCCGCACTTCCTTCCGGTCTGAATAGCCTAGTCATTCCGACCCTCGGGCATCTGGCTCCTTCACCGCAAGCTTGGCCCATTCATCGGCCTTCTCGTTCCCCGAGACACCTTTGTGTGCCGACACCAACGGATTTTGGTGATGACGTCCGGCCCGGCCCTCCGCAGTGTCGCGGTGTGATTCCTTGCATGGAGCACGTATATCTGGCTGGGGCCAGTCTCCTCCGAGGCCATCCGCTTGGTGGCACCTTGTCCAAAGACGGATATTACCTCACTCTTTATCGCCATGATCTATATATCTACCGTGAGAGAGCCTCCAGGAGTCTAGGGGCATTGGATACTGCACTCAACGTCTGATACTGTAAAATCGTTGAATCAACGCTCTTAGAAGAAGAATAGCTAATCTTCCCGACTCTTCTTGTTTACCGATGATCTTTAGACACAGATAGCAGCGAAGTGAGAAAGTTATTGTCTGTGATCCATTGCGGGAAGCCGTTGTCATACAGTTGTTTGCATTTCAAAGTGACATAACTCGGTCCCTCGACAAAAGAATCGATTATCTAGCCACCGATCGAATATCTGAAACAAGAGCACCCCCAATATACTCTGTTGCCAAGAGACGCTAACCTAATCAAACCGCACGCCGGCACCCCTCACGCGAAGTGGCGAGAAGCCAATACCACCAAAGTCCAACAATATCTTCCGATTGCTTGCAAAATAGCAGGTTAAGGGGTTGAAAGCGAGTCAATATAGTCATCATCGCGGGGATTTCCAGGAAGAACGTAAACGGTTAACTAGCTTTTAATATCAAATCATCGCTTTACACCAACTGAAAGAGTGACGGGCGGGTCGCTCACGTGAGGGTAGGTTCAGGCGTCTCAACAGTCTGGTCTCCTCGAGGACAGTGTGGGTGCTTCCAGGACGATTGAGGCCCTGCCTCATAACCACCCACCGTTCGGTCTACATAGGCTGGGTGATAATGAAAACCCGCAAACCCATGTGGCGGCGACGTCAGCGCTAGTGGTAGTTAGGGCTGCAGTGGCAGGATCATAAATAGCAATATCTAGTACACCTGCTTTTTTTTATTTATTCATTACTCACCTGTGATTGGTGCGGGGTAATAGTTACCGTTTTCGACTTCCTCCTGTGAGGTGGTGAAGCACTGCTTTGGCTGGTTCTTGACAGTCACCTGCCGAGCTGTTGCACCTGGATTTGTACAAAACTAGCATCGCGCCGCGTGAAGCCATATCTACAGCCCCTTCACTGATGAGCGCCGAGGCTGTCCGATGTGTCTCATCGAGTACCCATCACCTATGATGACTCCGGAGATGTTTTCTATTGCATTGGTTGTCGAGGTAACCTATCTGTGGGGCTGATCACGGCTCCTCAACACCCCCGACTCCTTTTTTATTTGTTTAATCTTACTCGCATTCAGCCTATCTAGACTATGGCGGTGTATATTTTATCCGTTTTTCCCCGTCCGCTGTCCGCGCGGTGGCGGCACGTTGCAAGCTCCCCTTTGCCGTCCGCCCAGGCCTGTCCCAAAACACCCCGACTCCGCGCTTCGTATATTACAACCATATACTCCTAGGAAAGACTTTGGCCCGCGCCCGCCGCCACACATCTGCGTTTTCGTATGTATAACCATATGTAAAACAATCTCCCGTTGAGTCGAGTGCTCCAGTAGAAATCCATTCCTTATCCTAATTATATACAAATCATTCACTGAATAGAAACAGCCCCATCTGTTGCAGACATTCTTGACAGCATCGAAAAGGAAAACAAGTTCGTGAAAAGAAATCACGTGGTCCGTCAAACGAAATCCCGGGAAACAGTTATGCAAGTTCCCACTCGTCTCCTCCACCGCTCGGCATGTATGTCAAGATCGGTGCCTCACATGTTGGGAATCCTTTCACATGATCCCACCTCACTCCGATAGCCTTATTTACAAGCTCCCCGAATCCCCATTCCTTATATTCAACGCTCATCTCTAGATAGCTGCGGCCTGACTTCGCGATGGATACGTAGATGGCGTTGTGTGGCGTGAGAGCATCTGTCGAGACGGTATCTAGGATAGCTCGAACGCTGACCTTGTCTGCCCGGATCATAACCATCGGGTCCGGCTCGGTGTCAGATGTGCCCGATATCTTGACGGAGAACTTCGTACGTCGTGATTCGGAGGTGAGGATGTGGTTGTCCCAGATATACCAAAAGATATTTGGCTGCCTTCGGTTTCGGATGAAAAATTCGCCGCCGCTGATCCAATCCGGGCCTTGGACCGGATTCGGGATGATGGGCAAGTTTCCCTTATCGTTGGCATGAGGTAAGAGGATCGTACCGAGGTTGTTTTTGAACCTGGGTAGGTCGTTTTGAATCTGGAAATTGAGCACTGCCCAGCTATCTGCATGTTGATGTGAGAAATGCAGTGGAAGGAAGGACTAATTTCATGCATACCAGCCGCTTGATGGCACCAGAACTGAGCGGACGTACGAGTTAGAGTCGTAAACCGAGGAGTATTATCGTCCTTCAAGTCTTTCAACGCGCGGAAGAGTTCGTCTGCCTCATATCTCGAGTTGAGACAGAGCATAAAACGGCAGTGTTTAGCCGACCTTTCGTGGTCGGTGGCGTTCGACCACTTCATGAAGACGTAGAAGAGGCCAGACATTTTTCTCAATATTGATGGGTAGGTGAGCAGTTGGCTGGCGGAATGTCTCAAGTCAGGGAGAAGGTGTTCAAAATCGAAATAGGAGAACTGAGCTGTGCTGATGGTGACGATGGCTTTCTGGCTTTCTTCCAGGCAAGTATAAGTATGTGGTTTCGCTGGCAGTGAGGCTCTCTGAACCAGCCAATTGAAGATGAATTATCAAGTGTAGATTAATGATTATGATACCGCACCTATCCTGCCCGCGTTCCTCACCCCTACCACCCCTCTCCGGATCAGGACACTTCGAGGGCTCCATCCGCTTTACTAGAAGATGAATGGATTTCTACCAGCGGGGAAATTGTCTTTGTGGTCACCACAACCATACTTACATAGCCACATCGAGGTGTCAGAATTGGAGCGTCGGGGGCACAGAGCGGGAAGGGGAGAAGAGGGCGGAGGTGGATGAGCTGGCTGCCGGGGAGGAACTACTACTGTTTCTCCCCACGCCCTCCTTCATGGCATCCGCAGACGATGAGGGGTAGGGGACGGGCGCGCCTTCCTTTTGTTCTATCCTTTCCTTTTGGCCAAGATTTCATTTGTCCTTCATGTGTGATTTCTTTGGTGCGTATTCTATCTTCTTGGGCCAGGCCTGGGCGTAGGGCAAAGGGGAGCTTGCAACGTGCCGCCTCGCGCGGACAGCGGACGGGAAACCTGAATAAAAAGCGCGCCGCCATAGTCTAGCAAGGCTATATGCGAGTATGAATAAACAGAAAAAAAGAGTGAAGAATTGCACATGACTCGGTAGCACCAGCCATGAAGGATCGCCGGGAGGAGGAACACAGTGCATGCCCGTGCATGTCCATCCACCAGTTTCGAGCACAGTACTCAGAACGAGAGCTGCCACACATGCAGATGAGGGGTAAATAGGTGCCATCTAGCCCAAGTCCAAATACCTGGAGGAAGCGGGGTAAATCGAGGGTAGATAGGTATATAGGTGTGTAAATAGAAGAATGTACAGCAGGTGAGGTTCATTCTCATGCCGTGCAGTCTTACGGCCCTCGCGTGGAACAGTACGCGCAGTTGATAGCGCATCGGAATCCAGCACCGGTGCCGCTCGTGGTTCTGTCGAGGCGAATCGTCCCACCGACTGGGCTGGCTGCGCGGATTTCCGCCCGGGTCCGCCTGCACTACCGTGCGGCTAGGGTTCCGTTGATAGGGCGTTTATCTAAGCTGACAGCTAACTGCCGGCATCCAAAAAAAAATCTGGATCCGTGGGCCACGGGGAGCCGGCACGATTGATCATGATACGATCTGCTACCTATATAGCCTATCCGTTCCAGCGATACGCTGTCATACATTGGCTTGCGGACTTCTTGCGCTGACACCCCCCCCCATTTCGCCCTTCCCCACTCGGAAACCGCGTTCCCGAAGCCCCTGGAAAATCTCGTGTTACGGCCTTGAATCTCCTCACGACGGTCAACGCTGCACGTATATGGGTGCCGGGGATGACGCAACTATGGTGCGGGAATGCGGCAGTGCTGTCGAGTTGGAACAGCCTTGGCTGAAACCCCACCCCCCGACATGGACGAAAGCAACAGATCCAACACCGTCAAGGAGAAGTAGTAGGTAAAGCGCCAAACGTCCAAACAGCACACATCTAAACAGTACACGTCTAACCCGAGAGAAAAAGCAACCTCGCCAAGAGGATTGTCCGCCCGCCGCTGCTCCGCTGGTGGGTAAGGTGCAGTCGCCTGGCGAATGCCACACCGAATCGTTCCCGATATTCCTGGGCCATTTCCTGTGGCGTCCGCTATCTCGCTTGGCGCTCGAACTGGCGTTCTACGGTGTCGATGGCCATATCTATATCCTGCGGCGCACGTAGCAGACTTTCGACTGCTCGGCCCGCGATTCCCGGTGCCGGTGTCCCCGCTATCGTCGTTACCAATGCCGTCATCAACGGAAACAGCTCATGCGTCTCGCCAGCAACTGTGTCCACCGCGTCAGGTAGGAGGCGCGCGGATTTCCCTCACCTGCGTGTTGCTAGGCGGCATAGAACCCGCTCTCCTCGTCGGTGTACGTATGTAGCTATCTGTTTGATATGCAAGGGCCTGGTGGTCTGATGCACGAGCGTGATCGAGCGACTGACCTATTGGTCTGCGTCGGTAAGCGGAGGCTTATTCGTCTGTTGCTTGAGATGAGGGAGAGGGGAACGGCGGAGGTGTCCGGCGCAAATCGGCGCGGTTGTCGAGCCGTCCGCGGTCGTGGTCTGGACGGCTGTGGGTTCGCGCTCCGAGATGCTAGAACAGAACCCATGCCTGGAGCCTTCGGTTTACGCCGCTCCTTGTACATACCTACCTCGTATTCCAAAACTCTTGCTCCTCCGCCCAGCGGTGGGCAGCACCCGATTATCGACCGGATGGCCAGTCACTCGGTCGCTTGGTTACGATTTCCCAGTGTTGTGCGTCACGCTTGGCGACCGGCCCCGGGCGCGTAAGCCGACAACGTCTCGAACCGGGCGCGCGACGATCATCGGGTTGAATCGACGCGATACCTGGCCTGCATTAGCGAGTGCGATTCCATGATGCTCGCCGCAACCGATCGGTCGGTTGCGGCGCAGCAGATGCGACCGCTCCGCCGACGACTACGCCCCAGAGACTTGGACAGATGCGTCCGGGGGCGTAGTTCTGCACCAGCCGGGAATGTCAGATCGTCCTAGGCGCCGCGAGGACTGCCACAGCACCGGCCATCAGCGTTGCCGGCCATTGTGTAAGAGGAGCCAGTGTTCGAAAAGGAAGGATGATTCGATGGCTCGACTACAATGTCAAATATCGTCCTCATCTTCGCCAATGCACCCTCCCTTTCTAGCTCTATGCTTCCTGTGGGTCAAGGCCATCGTTAGCTGCAAATCCTGGTCTCCTGCAGCCTGGGCAGGCTGTCGTTGCCTGTTGTATGTATGCCCTTGATACTGGCGGAAAACGCGCCGAACACAAATGATTCTCGCGAACGAGGGTGTTCCCAGGGTTTCCGCGGGACCACCACGGAACAATTTGCTTTCGTACTCTGGAGCCGTATTTACTCAGGGCCCCAAAGAAGCCACACACCGGCGGAGCGTTGTCTCATCGCTGGCATGTCCCTGGGAACACAGCCCGGGTAGCGGTCGTTTGTTAGCGATCACGGGGGAGGGCAACGTTCTATGTTGCGACATCATGAGATCCCGAGAACCCTGTCTATTGTTCTCTCAACAGATATTGACTCTGGGTGAACCTCGGGAGCGCAAGGCGGAAAATGAAATGTCACGTGCATAAAACCGAGTGATAATACATGTCCCACTGTGGACTGAGAACGAGAAAACCATCACCACTTCCGACAGGGGTGACTTGGAAACCCCAGAATTGGAAGTAAGAACTGCAGAATAAACTCTAGCGCTTGCATTCAACTCCCCCGTCCCAGGTTGTGACTTATACTGCTAGGCCACGTGAGGTTTTTTGCATCAGAAATGCCGTTGATCTCCGATCAACCCAAAGGTGGTCTATTCCTCCGGACGAGCGGAAGAAACGAGCGATCCGACAAGCGAGCCGATGAGCTGTTGAAAATTCTTCTCGCTACTATTCTTCGTGTATTGTAGTATAGCGTGGCTTGTTGTTGTGGGCGGCGCGGCTGGATAGAGCGCGATTGGATATGGCGCCATGCAGCAGCGGGTGATGGAATGTCGTTCTGAGTTCTGTCGTCTTTACTCTTACACACGACCAAATTGAGAGAAGTTTACTCGTCCTGTCTCTATTCGTCTCGTACAAACCTCGACTTGACAAGCACCTCGAAGATCGTGCGAACTCTGAACCAACTCCTATCTTCGGTCTGTTTGCTCAACGCTGACAGAGCTCGTTCAACAGACTCCTTCACCGATTTTCTTTCAACACTCAGGGAGACGATTACATGAGGTGTATCTTACCGAAGCTTACCAGAGCAAGGGAGATTTCGGACGCACTGACAATCATGCACTGTTACCGATGTAAAGGGGACTTAATTTTTTGTTGATGTCGGAACTCGGGATACGTGGGTAAGATTCGGATGCCGCACGTCGGACTCGGGACTCAGGATTTGGGATTCAGAAATAGAACTCTGAGGAAGCACTGCTGGGATCCGGTATAGCTATATATATAATCCTCGCCTACACACTTGACCGGCCTTTGGAGATGAGTCTGCGCAGTAGACAACCACCGCTAGGTAGGAGTGTGGTGGATGTGCTTCTTTTTATTAGCGATTACAAGTCTTAGGGGAAACTGAATTTGGCGTCACCTCTACAGAAAGATCCCCGATACATGGTCAGCCGCTGTGCGAACTTTAAGTCCTAGGTATCAGTGGCTGTGGTTATCCGCAGAATTTTTGGTCCCGGGGGTAATCGCCGTCCGGTTTCTCCACCACAGCCGGGGAGACTAGCCCACCACATGCGTTACTGGTGATGATGACGATAATTAACGATTTCGGGGCACTCATCTAGGCGTCACTTGTTTCGATCTCGACGGGAAATCAGAAGTTGGAATTGTAGGAGCGGAAAGGGCGTATCGGTTCACCCTTTCATCGTCACCAGCCCCGCCACCGAACCCAGACGTCTGTCACCTTGTCGCCGTCCGTCACGAAGTACCATCCATGTCCGTTCCCAGCAATGCAGGCGTGCTGCGGCCAGACCCTCACCTTCATGCCCACAGTTAACTCCATGGGCGCATCGTCACCGCCTTCTTCCGTTAGTATGGCATGTTCCTGGCTGATCCTCCCCACGATCCATCCACTTTTTGCGGCACCGTTCCACCTCTCGCCGCCTTCCCTCCAACCGGTCACGACTCCCCACCCGGGATAGACGCCCTCCAAGCCACCCGGCTCGCGCCCCAGCGCGGTCGTCCCAAGCGCTACCAACACCTCTCGGCGGCTGGGATACACACTGACCACTTCCGCCATGATGGTGAGAGCGATGTCGGCAAGACCCAGACCGGAGGGCCTGGTCGCCAGCTGCTGCAGATCGAGCAGTGTGTAGACGCCTGCGTGCAGCTCGAACTTCCACTGTCCTCTGCCCACCTCCTGCAAGTCGTTCACGACGCCCTTGATCTCGGTGGCGCTCAGCGCCGTCGGAGTCGCGCCAACCGAGAGGACCAGTTCGCGCCCGCGATTGGAGGCTATCAATTGGGCACCGCCGATGACCGTCTCGAGCTCCGTCACCAACATTTGCATCGATTCCTGGGCGCTGGTGCTGTTGTACGAGTGGCCGGCGTGCGAGTAGAATCCGGTCAGCGACACGGCTCCAGTAGCCTCCGCCGCCGCGATCGCATCCATCAACTGTTTCAGTTCGGTCGACGTGGTCGATAGGCCAGCGCGATGGTAGCCGTTATCTAACTTGACGAAGATGTTGAACGGACCGCCCTCGATCGGGGGAGCGGGCAGCTGTGCCGGATGGTCGATCACGACTGCTATCTTCAATCTCGGGTTACGAGCGCGCAGAGCGAGCAGCCGTGAATGGGTGGAGGGCGCGAGGGGGACTCCATAGAGGATGTCGGACACGACCCCGTCGCGGACAAGCGGCTCCAGTGCTTCAGCTTCGCGGATGGTGGAGACAATCACGTTCCCAGTGCCCAGGCCCGAAAGTTGCAGTCGCGTTACTTCGGCGGTCTGTTTAGCAGTGTCAGAGAGACCCCTTTCTCCGGAAGGGGGATCGAGTACAAACCTTGTGCGTTTTGACGTGCGGGCGCAGGCCGATACCCAGACGCTGCGTGACGTCCACGAGTCGGGCGCAGTTGCGGCGCACGGTGACTTCGTCCAGGACCGCACAGGGAGTCGGGAGATCGCGCAGTGGGCGCCCGATGAAATGGACGAGCGAGGAGCGGTCGGCAGAAGGATATAGGGTACTCATTGCGTTTATGTTGACGATTACGGTTGGGTGGAGAGGGGAAACCGTGGGGAAGCGATAATGATGACGTCATTCGGAGAGTCACGTGCATCGATCAAGGCGATCCGCACGGAAGCGGACAGAGTATCTAATGGTGATCGTACATAGATGCGTATGTAGGTATGTACGTACGTACAACTCTGTATGACAAAGGAATGGAGCAGAAAGCACTGAGCTTCCGGAGTACGTTGCCAACTCTAGCCGTGAGAGAAGCGGGGCGAGTCGCGTCTTCTTTCTTTGTTCCTAATAGTCAAGGTGGGGGCGGGGGGGTAAAAAAATGTAGTTCCCACGCTGTAGCCGTATCAAAGCGGCCAAAATACGTATTTTTCACGATAGCTATTTTTATTTTTTTTGTTATTCATTACTCGCATGCGACCTATGTAGATCATGGCGGGGAGTATATATCACAGTCCGCAGTCCGCGCGAGGCGGCTCGTCGCAAGCGCCCCTTTGCCCTCCGCCCAGGCCTGTCCCGGAGATGATAACACGCGCCAAGGAAATAACAAAGGGAAGACCGAAGGGAAAGTGTGACCGTCCCCTACTCCTCTCCAGCCGACACCATGAACGGGGGTGGGACGGAACAGCGGGGGTTCCTCCCCATCGCCCACCTCGACCTCAGCGCCCAGCGCCTCCGTCTCCGCCCCTCTTTCTTCCTCCCGCTCCATTCTCTCCCGGAGCTCCCACTCCGACACCTCACTCTCTGCGTCGGCTACTTCTTCCACAGCCGGCACCGTCCTTTTTTTTTCACGATAGCATTCTGCGTTACATAGCGTTTTTTTTTACCTCCCCTTTGACTAACAGTACATACAGATCCTCACCTCGCTTGCTCCACCACATATTGCGCATGCACACCCTAGCACCTACACTCTTCACACTACGCGATTGCTGTATCGAACACGATCGTCGACAACATACTCGTCGCCATTGTACGCGCCGTGTCTTACATGTCTCCGACGCTCCGAGGGCCGTGCTACCCACGTCACGAAGCTCACCATCATACTCGTTGAGCCTTACTTGCCATCATACTCGTCGCGTCGTACTCGCCTTCGTCCTCACCACCATCGTCCTCACCGCTATCGTCCTCGCCGCCTCTTCCTCACTGCCATCGTCCTCACCGCCATCGTCCTCACCGCTATGGTACTCGTCGCCATCGTACTCGTCGCATCTCGCCATCACACCCGTCGCGTCCTAACCGCCACCGTACTCGTCGCAACCTGAGAAGTCCAAAAACTCACTCCCTTGGAGAGGTTAGCCTTAGACCTGTGGATGTCCACAAACTTCTCAGTACCCAGCTCTGGGTGTAGTTATGACAATTAAGCTGTCTTAGGAAGACATAAAACTCACCCCGAGTCAAAGGCTCCTACCCACGCCCTCCTTCATGGCATCGGCGGACGAGGAGTAGGGGATGGGCCACTTTTCCTTTGTTATTTCCTTTGTGATTCTCTTCAGTGCGCATCTACTTTCTTTCGGGACAGGCCTGGGCGGAGGGCAAAGGGGAGCTTGAAACGAGCCGCCACCGCATGGACAGCGGACGGGAAAAACGGATAAAATGCATGCCGCCATAGTGTAGATAGGCTGAATGCGAGTGCGATCAAACAAAAACCCCGAGTCAAAGGATGAGTTTGTGTGAGCTGTACTAAGTATAACTCATTCTGACCAACATAGCTCTCATGTAAGTCTCGGAATGACCTTAAACTTTCCCTAAGCGTGTGAGAATGAAATGCTGTGCGGGCTGGGTTAAGGGTCGTTGTCCACAGGCTTTTTTTTCTTCATTAATTCATTACCTAGATTGACCATGGCGAGGTACACAAAGTCCGTTTCCCGTCCGCAGTCCGCACGAAGGTGGCCATTGCAAGCTCCCCTTTGCCCGCCGCCCAGGCCTGTCCCAAGAAGATATGATGCGCACCAAATAAATCACAAAGGAAACCGTGACTCTCCCCCTGTCCCTTTTCTGCATGAAGGGTGTTGTGGGGAGAGAACAGGAGTTGTTTCTCACCCTCGGCACCTAGCTCGTCGGCCTCCAGCCGCTCCTCTTCCGTTTCCCTCCACTCCCGGAGCTCCTACTCTGACGCCTCACTCTGCGCGTCTTCCTCAGCCAGGACCGGGACCAGCCTTCCCACATCCGTGGTGGAGAGGAAGTCCAGTACCGACAGGCTGCACCTCGTATCGGCGAGGAGGTCCCGGATCGTGAACCGGCTCTTCCCCCTCCCTGTTTCCTTCCGAACCTCTGCCCACAGGATCTCCTGTTGGGCCTTCCGCCTGGGGCTTACCTTGGAGACGTGCTCCCTCGTCTGCGCCTGTGCGGGCGCCACCGGCACTGCCCGCCGGGCCGGCCCGTCGTCCGGTCCAGGTACCGCCCGGTGAGGCAGTGAACCGCCTTCAGCCGGCAGAACCTAGAGGTAAGCCTCTTGGAGCCACCCGCTACCGCCCTGTCTGGCCGCTGCTTGGCCGACTGTTTGTACTTCTGAGAGACTTGGTCTTTTGTCTAACGCTTAGCCTCGGCCCACTTTCTCTCCGAGATCTCCCGCTTGAGGTGTGCGAGGGATCTGGGGAGCGGCATTGCCCGCACTACCGTCTGGTTCGAGTATCCTAGCTATCCCACCACGCAGGCGTCTGGCTCTTCCGCTGCGAGCTTGGCCCACTCTTCGGCCTTCTCATTCCCTGGGACGCCCTTGTGCGCCAGACACAAACGGATTTCGATGGTGATGTCCGGCCTGGCCCTCCGCAGTGCGGCGATGTGCTTTCTTGCCTGGAGCGCGTACATCACGCCGGGGTCAGTCTCCTCCGAGGCCATGCGCTTGATGTCTCCTTGTCCAGAGGTGGATGTTTTTACCTCACTCTGTCGCCACGATCTATATATCTACCGTGACTGACAGAACCTCCAGGAATTGGATACTGCACTCAACATCTAATTCTGTGAAGCCGGTGAACCAATGTTCTGAGAGGACAAACAGGTGATATCGTGAAGAAGAATAGATAACTTTCCTAACCCTTCATGAATACCAATAATCTCCCCAACCACGGATGGAAGCGAACTTCGTTGAGACACCGGCAAATTCTTAAACCTTCCCTGCATAGACAGATAGCAGCGAAGTGAGGAAGTTGTTGTCTGTGGTTCATCGCAGAAGCCGTGTCATACAGTTGCTTGCAGTTCAAAGTGACGTAACTCGGTTGATCGACAAAAGGTCCGATCAGCCCCCCGATCGAAAATCTTCCGATTGCTTGCAAAATAGGAGGTTGAGGGGTTGAAAGCAAGCCGATATAGCCATCATTGTCGGAATTGCCAGGAAACCCTTGAACAGTTAGCTTTTAACATCAAATCATCGCCTTACACCTACTGAAAGAGTGAACGGGCGAGTCGCTCGCGTGAGGGTAGGTTCAGGCGTCCCAACAGGCTGGTCTCCTCGTGGGCAGTGCGGCGCTTTCAGGACAGTCGAGGCCCTGCCCCCAAAACCCACCATTTGGTCTAGGCTAGGTTGATATAATGAAGACTCGACAACGCCCATGGATGGCGGCGAACGCCAGCCCCAGTGGTAGGGCTACAATGACGAGAATAGCGATATCTAGTTTACCTGTGATCGTTGGGGGGTAAGAAATACCGTTTTCGAATTCCTCCTGTGAGGTGGTGAGGCTCTATCATGGCTGGTGCCTGGTGAAGCGGTAAAGGTGGAAACGAGTGGGATGGAGAGAGAAGAATGAATGATTGACTGTCAATCTATGGGAGCAGAAAAGAGAGGCATTATATACACCGGCCACCTAGCGATGTCGGTATAGCCGCCGATGTCTATGGCGCCAGCCCCGACATCCACAAGAAAAACATCCTTTCCCCACCAAAATCCAGAACAGAATCCAAACTACACCAGCGGGACCTAGTAGTGCCGAGGCCACGTACGCAACACCCAACATATGCATCAACTGTGCCTGACTGCCATCTGCCGAACTGTTGCACCTGAGTTTTTAACTAGCATCGCGCAGCCTAAAGCCACAACTACAGCCCTTTCGCTGATGAGCGCCGACGCTGTCCGAAGTGCCTCATCAAGTACCCATCACCTACAATGACTCCAGAGATGTTTTCTATCGCATTAGTCGTCGAGGTAAGGTATCTGCGAGCGGCTGATCACGGCTTTTAAACGCCCCCGACTCCAGGCTTCGTGTATTACAACCATAACACCTTCCTCGGAAAGTCTTTGGCCTGCGCCCGCCACCACACGTCTGCGTTTTCGTATGTATAACATGTAAAACAATCTCCCGTTGAGTCGAGTGCACCGGCATAAATCCATTCCCTAGCCTAATTACATACTATGCACGCACTGAACAGAAACAGTCCCATCTGCTGCAGACTTTCTTGACAGTAATCGGTAAGGAAACAAGTTAGTGAAAAGAAACCACATGTTCCGTCAAACGAAATCCCAGGAAACAGTTATGCAAGCTCCCATTCATCTCCTCCACCACTCGGCATGTATGTCAAGAGCGGCTCCTCACATGTTGGTAATCCGCTCACATAGTCCCACCTCACTCCGATAGCCTTATTTACAAGCTCCCCGAATCCCCATTCCTTATATTCAACACTCATCTCTAGAAAGCTGAAGCCCGACTTCGCGACGGATACGTAGATGGCGTTGTGTGGCGTGAGAGCACCCGCCGAGACGGTATCTAGGATAGCACGAACGCTGACCTTGTCTGCCCGGATCATAACCATCGGGTCCGGCTCGGTGTCAGATGTGCCCGATATCTTGATGGAGAACTTCGTACGTCGTGATTCGGAGGTGAGGATGTGGTTGTGGCGGATATACCAAAAGAGATTTGGCTGCCTTCGGTTTCGGATGAAAAATTCGCCGCCGCTGATCCAATCCGGGCCTTGGACCGGGTTCGGGATGATAGGCAAGTTTCCCTTCTCGTTGGCATGAGGTAAGATGATTGTACTGAGGTTATTTTTGAACTGCGGTAGGTCGTTTTGCAACTGGAAATTGAGTATTGCCCACCCACCTATATGATGTTGTGAGAGAAGTAATGGAAAGAAGGTCTAGAAATTACATACTAGCCGCATGATGGCACCAAAACTGAGCGGACGAACGAGTTAAAGTTGTGAACTGAGGAGTATTATTGACCTTCAAGTCCTTCAGCGCGCGGAAAAGTTCGCCGGCCTCATATCTCGAGCTGAGACAAAGCATAAAACGAGCATGTTTAGCCGACGAATCGTGGTTGGTGGGGTGCGACCACTTTATGAAGACGTAGAAGAGGCCAGACATTTCCCTCAATATCGACAGGTAAGTGGGCAAGTTGCCTGACGGAATGCCTCAATTCAGGGAGAAGGTGTTGAAAATCGAAGTAGGAGAACTGAGCTGAGCTGGTGGTGCTGATGGTTTTCTGGCTTCCTTCCAGGAAAGTATAAATATGTGGTTTTGCTGGCAGTGAGGCTCTCTGAACCAGCCAATTGAAGATGAATTATCAAGTGCAGATCAATGACTACCTTGTATCTCTGATACCACATCCATCCTGCTCGCCCTCCCCACCCTTGCTGCTGCCCGGATTAGGGCACTTCGAGGGCCTCATCTGCTTTACTAGAAGATGAAGATGAATGGATTTCTACCAGGGGGGAAATTCTGTCGTATCAGGAGGTGAAAAATACCTATTTTGACCGTTTTGATACGCGTTTACTGGGTAAACTACGTTTTTTTTAATCCCCCCCTTGACTATACAGTACTCACTGTTGTCTATCTAGTTACATAGCAATGAATGGACGCCCTGAAATTCTTCCAGCTTCAACCCTGAGAAAAAGAAAATTCATAACCCACCAGATTTCCACTAGCTCCATGGCTAGCGTCTCGGCATTCGAATGACATACACAAGTGCGCATTCGAATACCCTACTCTCTATGTGTTGTGGATAGTGGGGGACTAGGAAAGCAGTCGGCATGGGCGCGGGGCGCGCCCGGAGTGAAGAATTGCACATAACACGGTAGCACTAACCAAGTATCGCAGTGCATGTCCATCCACCAAGTTTAAGTATGTACTGTGGGAGGAAATTAAGTTCTGTGGGTGATTAGTCACCTACATCCAGTAACGAGTTGTTGAGCGGGGTTTGTTGGATATCCTGTCCGTACTAGTACATCACCCTTGCCGTGTCGGAAGGTGTGTTGTTGCAGTGAGCCCACTAGCCGTCGGGGTTCTTGGTTGTCGGGAAGCTAGTGTGGGGGTTTCTCGTTCTGCTTTGTCTTTCTCTCTACATAGCTCTGGGTTTTCTGCAGCTGGACACTATCATCAACCATCTTCATCGCCTCCCTCTTGTCGTTCCTGTGATCGTTGCCGCCCACACCCACCTACATGCCGGACAGAATCCGCCAATCATAGGGTTGCGACAACACTCACACATTCTCTCATGATTTTACCTTCCTTTATTGTCGTTATCTTCATCGGGCTGGCATAGGTCTTTCAGTACATACTCAGAACGAACAGTGTCACACGTGCAGATGAGGGGTACCATCTAGCGCAAGCCCAATTGCCTGGAGGAAGCGGGGTAAATCCATGGTAGGAGTGTAAATAGGGTACTTGCTTACTGTTGAACTGACACTCAACCCCGGGCGATCGATGTTAAAAACAGTTCATCAAACACAGCATCCAACGATTCCAGACAAATACCCCGAGAAGACGGAGAGATTCATTCATATCCGAACAAGTGTCAGCCTAGCTAAGAACCCGAGCGACCCGCACCGATCACCAACCGAGCGTCATTCGTACCAACCACCTGCTACCCCGGCGCTGCCGCCATCCATATGGAAATTATGGTCCGCGGCGGATACTCGGACAACAGCCGTATCTACCAGGCCTCCAAGCACATTGAGTTTGTAAACCCGGTTTTCTATGGTGGGCAGGTCTTCAATTCTGGCGAGTAAGTCCCCCGGAACGGGCCTAAAGTGATGGTGTCCTGCTCAATGAATGTTAGGGTTGACTGACTGGTACCAGTGGCAGATCAAAAAGTGGAAACATTTTAGCTCACCCTAAATCCGAATAGCTGCTCACATAATCACATTAAATCAGGGGCCAGAAGGTGCGAAATCCTCGAATGGATATCCAAAATTGCCTACATAAGCCACCACAGGCGTATCAGCGAGACGCGCCTAGACGGTACTGGGGAGTGGATCTTCAAAAAGGAGGAGTTCCGCAGGTGGAGATCATCAAGCGAGTCGATATTGTTGCTGTTGCGGGGAATCCGTTGGTCTCCACGTCTCCCTCACGCTCTCAGCTGACCTATTACTTCAGCCGGAGCTGGCAAAACATATGTTGCATCAAGAGTCATCGATTCATTCAGAGATCCGGCGCCCGAGACGCTGACGTACGAGAAGTTGGGATACTTCTATTGCGACCGAGCGGAGGAAAACCGCCGAGATCCCGAGACCATACTAAACACACTAGTGCAGCAGCTTGTTCAAACGACTGCAGAGGACAACATCTTGAAGCCAGTGATCGATATCTACGAAGAAAGAGAGCAAAGAGGACAAAAGTGTTCGTCGCTGAGCCTGACAGAAAGCCAGGAGCTCCTGATCGAACTCACATATATATATCCTAAGATGACGATTTGCATTGACGCCTTAGATGAAGTCGATTACAAGAAGCGTTTGAGATTACTGACCGCGCTGAAGCATGTCGTGGAGAGATCGCAGAATGTGGTCAAGATTTTTGCGACAACTCGTATGGACACGGACATCCGCCGTCAGTTTGAAATGTTTCCCACGATTGAGTTGCGACCTGACGACAATATCGGCGACATCAATCGGTTCATCGAAACGAGTGTTCAGAGGATCATCGATGATAGGCTACTGCTTGATGGCTCTGTCGGTGGTGATCTCAGAGACGAAATATGCGAGGTCCTTCGGGAGCGATCGAGGGGAATGTAAGTAAACGTGACCACGTCAGCTTTGACGAGGGCACAGGCTGACGACTAACTTCAGGTTTCAACTGGCGTCACTTCAGATTACGTCTCTATGTGATATGGCCACACCAAAGGACGTACGAGATTGTCTGGGGAGACTTCCGGATACTCTAATAGAAGCCTACGCCGAAATATACAACCGCATTCTTGCACAGAAAGGGAGCGCTCCCCGCCTAGCACTCAATGCTTTCCGATGGATCCAATTCTCATACGAGCCATTGCGAACTGAAACCTTGCTCGATGCAGTCACGGCCGAAGTGAGCGGCTCGGGGGAATTTTCCCACGACACGGTACAGGCGAATGATTTGTTGAAAGCTTGCCAAAATCTCGTCGTCTTGGACGAGCGTCTGAACGTGTTCCGGTTAGCGCATCTTTCCGTGAAAGAGTACCTGGAGACCAAAATGCTCGAGGTCGAATCTCACGCCGAAATCTCGAAAGTCTGCCTTTCACTCCTGTGCACTTCGCACGCGTGGGATTACTATGACACAGCTCTTCCAACATATGAAGCTAGTTACGGCGACCGTCACCTGTTATTGTATACGACGGTATTTTGGCCGTGGCACTTCTTTCGTTGCGGGGTAGAGGGCTGTGCAATCCTGTCAAGCCTGTGGGATAAATTCCTATCGGGGGGAAACCACCAGCGCTGGCTCGAATACCACCGCAGGTGCGTTCAGACGAATTGGTTTAGCGGGGACAATTTTTGGTTCAGATCCGACGCTCTGCAACAACAAAGCGACGACGTCCTCTCCTCGATCTGTGTCTTTCGGTTAGTTTGGCAGTTCACCGCCGTATTCGAGGCCATGCCTATCGAAGAGGGACGGATAGACCGTTTGCTTCTCCAGGCGTCTCATCTTGGAGACCGGGATGTCGTGCAGCTCCTACTAGGGGTGGGAGCCAAAATCTCAATCACCGACCGACGCTTGCAGACATCGCTACACCTTGCCTCGCGAGGAGGACACGAAGCAGTGACCCAACTGCTCATCGACCAGGGTGCCAGCATCGCGACCTCTGACAGAGACGGTCGCACGCCGCTGCACCTCGCTGTAGTTGCTGGGCACGAGGTTGTGGCTCGGTTGCTCATCGACGCGGGAGCTGACGTCAATGCCACCACTGGAGACGGCTGCAAACCGTTGCATCTCGCCTTGGCGGAAGGACACGAGCTGCTCGCCCGGCTACTCATCTCGCGGGGCGCCAATGTCCGGGCGAGCGATAGACACCAACGCACGCCGCTGCACCTCGCATCTCACAAAGGGCACGATGCGGTGGCACCGCAGCTCATCGATCATGGAGCCGATGTCGCAGCGGCTGACAAAGACGGGCAGACGCCGCTCCATCTCGCCTCAGAGGGGGGACGGCTTGCGGTGGCACTGCTACTCATCGACCGAGGAGCTAGCGCCTCATCTGCTGGGATGTACAGGCGGACGCCACTGCACTTCGCCTCGCAACGAGGCCACGAAGCGGTGGCCCGACTGCTCGTCGACCGGGGGGCCAATGTCACTGCCGCCGACGAAGACGGGCAGACGCCGCTCCATCTCTCCTTGCGCGCTGGCCACTTGGCAATGGCGCAAGTGCTTGTCGACTGGGGAGCAGACCTCTTGGCGCCCGACAGGTACGGGCGGACGCCGGCGCACCTCATTCCGGACGCTGGGCTTGTGGACGTGAAGCCGGAGGCCGCTATCTCGGCCACTAGAAGGGCCTGGCAGACAACACCGCACGTCGCCTTGCAGGAAGGAGAGGAGGCAGTAGCCAGGCAACTTCTTGACTGGGGAGCCGACGACTCAGTCGCCCACCACTTGCAGCCAAATCCGGCCCCACAGGAAGCGCGTGGGGCGATGGCCGGGCTGCGCATCGCCTTGCAGGAAGGACAGGAGGCGGTAGCCCGGCTTCTCCTCGACTGGGGAGCTAGCATCTCGGACTTAAGCCGTATGCGTTCATGATTTTCTCGTTTTGTTTTCATCTCTCTTCTGATACTTTTCAACACCTCCATATCTGTAGTATTCTCTGCAGTGATTTAGATTTGCGGGCGGTTCATTCGTTGGTTTCGGTTGATCTAGGTGATCCTGAAGGGAAAGCAACCGTCCGTCCCGTCAGCCTTAGGATCGCGTAGAAATCTATTCATTTCTTCTAGATCGTGGCGATACACACTTTTTCCGGCTCCTGACTCCTTTTGCAGAAACCATGAAAGAGGGATGGTGCTATCGTTCCTCAACCTCAGCCCCCACCTCCTCGGTTTCCAGCCTCCTCAAACTCTTCCTTCTTTCTCGGCTACCGGAGTTCCCATTCCGACGCCTCTCTCTGCGCGTCTCCCCCAGCCGTGTTCGGTACTCGCGTCCTCACCCTGCTGGAGAGGAGGCCCAGAACTGCCTGACTGCACCTCTCGTCCTTGACGAGGTCCCGCAACTTATTTAAACCGATCCTTTCCCCTTCCGGTCTCCCTTCGCATCCCACCCACCAGACCTTCTGCTTGTGAGCTTCCAGTGGGAGCGATTCTAGAAAAGATGCTCCCCCGCGTCTAGGTCTTTTAGTGGCACCCCAGCACTCGGCGGTGGCCGACTCTTCGTCCACTCAAATTATTGACCAGTGAGACAGGGACCCGCCTTCCGCAGGTAGAACCTCGAGGCAAGTCACCTGTTCGCGTTCGCCGGGATGAAATCCGGCTTCTGTCGTGCCTTCCGGCTGCGCCTGTACTTCCGGTAGTATATTCAGTTGGCTTGCAATGAAGTTTTCCTTGAGGCCATCGATGCCGGCTGCAATCCAGCTATGCATCAACTAAGTGGTTCAGTCAATGACGAGGTGCTGGTTACCTAGTCCTGAGTTTTTCTGCTTGGAGGACGAAAATAGCCGTCTCGTCTCAGGCTGTCATGGTTGAGCCATCGTTTCCTTGCAGCTGACAAAAGTCGCATTTCACGGAGTAATACCTTTCCATCCGTTGCTACAGAAATACGAGCCGACCAAGGGTGCGGCAATAGTAAGCCAAAGGGCGTGGAGAAACGATAGTTAAAAGAACCCGAGACCACTGTGATAGTGCGAACGGAGCAAGCAGAGCCATCACGAAGTCAAGAGATAAGATAACTCCAGACACCACTACCATACAAATAAACTCTCGACCGACCTCACCGACCATCGATCGTACGAGACTATAAAAGAGGACTCGTCACTCACTCCAACTTTCGATGCTTCTTAGTCCAGAACTTGCTCGATGTTCTCCTCCTTGATAGCAGATGCCTTGCCGGTCTTCTCATTCCTGATCTGCCGGGACACCACTCGCATCAGTTCCTCGATTCTCACGCTACATGATCAACTACTTCACGTCTTCCTCTTAGGTGTTCACTCCCTCCACCGCCACCGCCGTCCGCACCGCGATGTCAAACTTGTCCAGTCGGGTCACGGAAGGGGGGCTGGAGGAGGAGCGATGCCCGGGGTACCGCGCCCGGAGGTCATGTGTGGAAGATGACCGGCGATGACGTACCTCGTATTTGATCTCCTGGTCGCTGGCCTGGACAGTCACACTCGTGTCACCGGCCCGTGTCGGCGCCGTGAGCACACGCTCTATCTTGCCGGTGCTGGTGGGGGTACCGGTGCGGCCTGCTGTACGGTAGAGGTACGGTCAGCGTTGCCAAAACGGAGGGGAAGGGCATACGAACCGCCGATGGGGTGGTACTCGACACGGTCACCTTTATTGTACTTGGGCATCTTGATGGAATCGCGAGTTGACGAGAGATAATAGGAGTGTTTTGGATAGGATGCTGTGGATCGAGTGTTGCTTGATGTTGCTGGAGAATTGGTTTCTTTCTGAGTGAGCTGGGGGTATATAAACGATTCCCCTGCGGAGGAGGAGGCGCAGACGTCATTATCTGCCGATGGGACAATGATGCATGTCTGGCGGTGGCGGCGAAGCGCGATCATCGTGATGTCATCCATGTGTTAGAGCGTGCACCAACGATGGGCGACTCCCCAGAAGTACCCCGTTACAGCAACTACATCTGCACTTACGACTCGACTCCCCAGTGCACCATGCTCTTCGCACGAGCCAGCTGGCGGACCGCATCGGTCGAAGTACCTTTTCGCTTCGCTGCAAAGCGCAATCGTAGAAGACCACGGCGTAAAACGACCCGCCGGAGAGTGGAACGTGCACTTAATCCGTGTCGCCTCGAAGGCCGAGGATCGATTGTAACGGTGGCAAGTGTTGCGGCAAATTTATGTACGTAATCGCACGGTCAGCTTAACGGCGCGGCTTCTTAGATTCTCGCAGTTTCACAAAGGGTTCCGAGATCCAATTACCATACGTACTTGCTGTGTGTCCACCGGGGGAGGAAGGCCCTCGATTGGTCCAAGAGGGAGGTAGCTACACAGAGCATAACCCTCCCCCCCCGCACTAAACCGAACCAGTCAATGGACTGTTTTTTTTTTGTTTTATCATACTCGCATGAAGCCTATCTAGACTATGGCGGCGTACATTTTTTGACCGTTTCCCCGCCGCTGTCCGCGCGATGGCGGCACGTTGCAAGCTTTCCTTTGCCATCCGCCC
>Ga0307508_10002071_pt1 | contig 21649 bp, 27 predicted proteins | sample 9_EM_MG_FD_203089 | JGI IMG/M metagenome (GOLD analysis project Ga0307508, IMG submission 203089) | Populus trichocarpa ectomycorrhiza microbial communities from riparian zone in the Pacific Northwest, United States - 9_EM | ecosystem: Host-associated > Plants > Roots > Unclassified | place...
TGAGCTTGATACGTCGCATAGCAAAGGACAGCCGACATAGCGGTATCGTTTTTGTAATACGTGAATCCGATGGGCCGAGCCTCGGTTGATGGATTGGATGGCGGAGTGGGTGCGCTGGCATTGATGGCATTAATGCAGTCTGAACTCAACGTGAAGTTCGCCAAAGCGTTCCAGCCTGAGACACCTAAGGAAGTGGAGTTGCTCATTCTCGTTATGACGGAGCACGATGATCCAATATTTGCAGTAAAGTCAATGTTTGAATCGGATTCCACTGGTTTCACAGAGGTCGCTGGAGCACAGTCAACATGGACCCGAAAACTAGTCATGTTAGACACGCGCAACCTCTCTGTGCCGCTGATGGCACCCGAGGTACTATCGTTTCTGGCAAGCTGAAAAATCCCAATAATGGGCATCTTTCCTCTGTCCTACTTAGAAACGAACCTTAAAGGGAGGTACCACCCATGCTGCGTTGTTTTCGTTCGGATCCACAAATATGAAAGGAGGATATCCGGTATTATATGCCCCTTGGAAAGACAAGGATCGTCATGCGATTGTCTAACAAATTGTAAGAGGAGAAGGCGCGTACCAGCAATGCTCACATACTGGGGTAATAAATCATGAGCCGGGTCCGAACATTTACCAATGATTTGAAACTTACACCGATGGCGTTCAAATAGGAAAATATGTTGTAATATCGACCGTACGCGTTCCAGTCCAACCATGTATCATGTAGAATGGTAACGGTTGAATTGAATTCGGTGGGAGCAACGTTGAAAAAGGCGCCGCCTAGAGGGCCGTACACAGCACTCCAAACCGAAAAGAGAGCGGTAATGAAGACGAGCGTATGTCTACGAGAGAATGCTTCTATGAGCGTGCCAAAGGACCTGTTCATCATCTGTCAGTGTTGGTGGCCCAGACTCGTGCAGACAAAGCTCACCCTTTCGACGCATATGAGACAAGCACAGAGTCTTTCGCAGCCACACCTTCCGGTTCACCGTCTTCCAGAGATGTCCGTTTGGACATGAATAGGTAGGGCTGAAATGACCAAATGAGTGAGTGGTGACCCAGCGGTTGCTTTCGTTCGACTCACCTGTGAAACGAATGGCATCAAATGTATTCCAATAAAGCCAGTTGAGCGGGACGAAGAGTAAGGCAGGCAGGAATGACTGCCGTCAACAATCATTATATCATGTTATATCAGTATCAATTCCAGTCGTTATTCGGGATAGCTCCTACCTTCAGAAATTGAACAGTGTGCGATTCAGATATATTGTGGACATTTAAGCCGAATCCTTAAAGCAACAGATGTTAAATGTTACTTGCAATCGCAATGAAAGGCCATACCCTGGTTCACTTGCGAATAGCGGCAGAGTGCTTCGGACACAATGGCGATGATAATGAAAAACAACGCGATAGGAATCGATGTCGACAATTGAAGCCAGGGCGGCTGGTAGGTGTCGTTCCGTGACATGGTATGGGGAATACAAGGGAGGGGGGTGTGGCTGGGAGATCCAACGCTGCCGTGCTAAATATAGGTCCCTGGGGGGGTACCTTCTGGGAAAGAACCCGCATGTATCCAGGCAGAGGCATGGTAACAATCCAAAGCCTCATGTTGGCGGCCACTCACCAGTAAATATACGTACGTATAATCATGGCCTACTCCGTATTCCATCACACATCACACGTCGGCTGCTGGATCGATCTTACCATGCTAGAGGAAGAGTGTTCATAGTAATCCTACGACTGATTCATGAAAAACCTGCGAAACATAAGCGCACAGTCAGAACCACCCGAGTCAACATACGTGAGTCCATTCGTGCATTCGAACTAGGGCTGGCGCTGGCTGTGAAATGGTTACGACCCTTGTGAACCGAGATTCGTGAGCTTCGGGCTGACGGAAGAGCATCGGAGCAGTTTCACATAAAGTTTGCGACCCATGAACTAGTTCACGAAAGATACATGATAGGCATCATAAACCAAATTTGCCGTAGTCGTCTGAGGTACACTATGAGACCCATCCTCAACTGTAGATTACGAACACCGCATATGAGGATGCACGAATCTCCGGCGGGTGCGTGTAAGGAAGTATGAGATGCTTCCGACTTCGGGGGAAGATGTCGACATGTCACATGTCACATGACCATGACCTCCTCCCGATTCCGATGAGAACTTGCATGAATAGTTCTGTTCCTCCCGATGAGAACCCCTGGAGTCTGGAGTCCGGCTGATTCTTACACGGACTGTTGTGTCCGCCAGACGACCCACCGTCGTGATCATGCACTGCCAGGTTCTCTCGCGAAATCATCTTGCTTGATATCCATCGGCAATCAGGAGGAACAGAATCTCGTAAATTCGGAGCCAATCGTTCTCTAAATAGATAACACTTTAGAAAACGCTCCACCGTGCGTGCGTGCGTGCACGCGTTGCGTACCTCACCCATTTATCTACCAAATACACTGTCACGAGCTAGCATATGCACGCCCTGGTCGAAAAGGAATGGATTCAAAGGATGCATCAGGAAGCCCAAGAGCCGCCCAACAAAAATTGATTCGGGTACAAGCTTGCGTCGATCGCAGGCGAATCGAGCTCCCCACGACCCAACAAATACCACACACTCTTGTAAACGGCCCAAGGAGCGTATTCCTGCGAGTCGTGTGTCAGTAAGGGTCGGCTACCATTTGTCAGTGCGCTGTAACATACCGATGTGAAATGGCCAGCCAAGTTGACCTCGATATATGTCACTGTTGTGACAGCAGCAATTTGAATCACGAACATACGACAGACAAAAAGGTACGTACAATCTGTAATTGACGATAGTCAAAGTCAGCAAGGAAACGAAATGAATAAACCACCCGAAACACTGACTTCGTTCGGTATGAGCATTCCCCACAACGCCAAAACCGTTAATCCAGAAACTTTCTGGAACAATGGGTGTTTGGAAGCCTTGTTCGCCATTCCCTAAACAAAATGATATTCGGATTTAGTATTAGCAATTATAACAACCCGTTGGGGACGCCGCTTTACAGGTCATGTTCCTACGAAGCAGAAAATATTCAAGTTCGAGTGAGGAACATATACTCTTTGAATAACACCAATTCTCCTACTGGATTGCAATTCTGCAAGGGCAGGGGAGTTATTAGCACGACGTCAATCGCTCACTGTGTTGATAGAAATCACCTGGTCCCTTCGGCTTGGAGGAGGAAATCTAGCCCTCCATGGATCATTACTGTACGCTCGTTTTTCTCGATCACTTTTGACATGACGCCAGAGTCAATGCTTGGCGGCGAAGCATCACCAGTCGGGAATACCTCACGAAAAAGTGTTAGACGATCGTCGCGCGAAGCAGCAGCAATACTCACCCCGTCATTGCAGAAGTTCCATTGCATGAGAGGGGCGTGAATGGCCTTCTGTACATCGAGCCGGTTGAAGTAAACGGATGATTGCTGATTGGGCCGTTGGCCTCCGTCACCCAATACATTCTACAACGGAATGGGCAGCAATTAGCATCATCATCAGCCAACTGACAAAAGACTGAGTCCTTACCCAGCTAATCGGCCAGAGGTCCGTTATTTTGTATACGTTAAATCCAGGGTTGGAACTAAGTGCTGCTGCTGATATTGCATCCCACACCATACATTCACTCGTGATATTATTGGGATCTCCCCCAATGAACGCTTGTTGGGGCAAGGGTAATGTTCCGTTTGGGGGATATGTCACGTAGGTCGCCGAATAGTCTGTGTATCCGCACGCAGAGGACGCGTTGGCCGCCTGTGCCATGAACGTGCTGTTCAAATTGAACATGGGTGCCCATTTCTATACGGTACGGAATGTCGACGATGGATGTGCGCTCGATGTTGGCGTGCGCCTTACCTTGGCAAAATTAAAGGCGCTAATGTAGGTTGAAACCAAGAACTTGGTATATAGCCCGTCAGAGATCAACGCTCCTTTCACGTTGAGTGGCACGAGGCTGGGATGGTCATATAAATAGCTGGTAATATAAGGGACATAATAACCCCCTAGAAGAGGTATCAAGATCCGGGTCCCAGCTTGATCGAGTAACGCGTACCGTAGGATTCTCCAGAGATGTAGAAATTCTTGTTCTTCAACTCGGAGAACACCTTGAGGAACTCAACGAAGAATCCTGCAAGTTGATCGGCAAGATCAATTTCATCCCTAGGCAAGATAACGCCATTGAAAATTGTCTGAAATCACACTTGCAGTGTGAAAGGGTACGTACTTTATATTGGGAACGCCCTGTGTGTAACCGGTGCCAACCGGTTGCTCAACCCATCTTTGAGATGCCAAGTCTAGCTTGAACCGACGACGTGCATATGTATTACCATACTCACAAAACATGACTCTATAATTGACTGTCAGTGGCCGGGATATCGTAAATAGCCTAATAATCCCACCAAATTCGTCCAACTCCACTGATTCGGAACAGGTCTTGCAGTCCCAGTGGGCCTAAAAATCATGAGGCAAACAATGAATGAATAATTACTATGTTACACACCAAACAAAGGGCCCTATAAAAATGTCAACCGGATTGGTGAGTCTTCGGTTTGGCAGCCGCATAGACAGCACTAACCATTCTCTGTAATCACACTACCGAGTGACGAGCACCCGGGACCTATATATTGCCGTGGTGCACTCGTTGTCTGCCAACTGTTGCTTCGACGTACCTCCTTGTGTCCAGAATCTAATGGAGTAAGTCAGCCGGCCGTGTGTAATGGGAACGCCCCACAGAAGTTGCCCACATGAGGTCATCCGTAAATCGCGCATCTTTGGAAGGGAAGAACCAGAAGAAAAGTTTGCGGGTCTCGTTTTTCGCTGCAGATATAGGCATCAGTCCTGAGCAGATGTTGTCAACCCCTGGTTTCAATTGATAGACGCAAGACGTGTTTACCTGCCCATGAATCTCCAACATCGAAATCAACGTCAGGCAAAGTCTTCCCATCAACGTGATACTCTAGAAGAAAGTTAAGGGTGCCGCTACCGCTTGAGGAATCTGGTGATATTTGCTCGACATACTTTTCGCTTTTGGATTGGAAAAAGTGATTGTTGATCCATTGCGAACGAATGAAGGTGGTTCCTCTTTACAGGCTTTGATAGGTTGGAGATATAACTGGAAGAGCAATAGCAAGCTGAGCGCAGCAGAATGCAGTGGGATCTTCATGTTGAACTGTTTCGCTCAGTGGTTGGTGCTGGGTCCTTCAGGCCACGCCGGACATCTGCGCAATTCAGCAATGCCAATGTCGCATACGCGTGGCATCGGGGACTGGGCCAACAATGGCCGAGGTGAGTGGAGGATGGTCCACAAGTTCGTCACATGTCACAACACAACGGCACTGATTGAATTGGAAATTAAAGAAATTTCTCTCTCGATTGGGGGCGTTTACGAACAACCCCACCGTACCTCCGCGGGGCGCATGTATAATTTTTCCCCCCGTATTGAATCTGGTGTCCATCTTTTCTCCCCCCTTCGGCCCTCTTTTGCCCCCAAATTGGTGATTTACTCAATCCTGAACTCCTGAGGGACCGTCTTAGCCTTCCATTTACTTGATTGAATCTGCCCGATATACGGGGGAAAATTCTATTCCCGAACAACTTCACCTCACACTCAATTCTAGCTCGGGGACAGTTACTTCCCACGCTCCAAATTTGGCACACACACCTGCGTTGCGAAAACGCTCAATTAGTCCCGTGTGACACCTTTTGCGGTGAATCGCATGGGCGCAGAATCATGATATCAAACTATCTTCGGGTGAACGGTACGTGAATGCAACCTCGACAATCCACGGAATGAAGCGGCCTCCAGACGCTCCACGAGTTAAGGATGGGATTACAAAAGCAGATAGGGAAACCCAAAGTCGCAGGCTCGTGCTCGACAAAAGCAAAGTGGCCGCGAGACGCTCCATGACTGAAGGAGGGGATTACAGACAGATAAGGAAGCCCAAGAGTTGCTGGCCCGCCCTCAACAAAAGTTCAATTATTCGAGTTTAACAACAGCGTCGCGGTGCGGTGACAACATGTGAAGGGACTCCCTCATCGAGGACTGCAGAAATACGTCAAGGGAGTTCGCTATTGGAGTCGATGAGTGAGTTGAGAATTCAACCCCATTGGAACACAACTCGCTGTATTTTTATTCCAGTCAAGGATTACATCATCTCATGGAGCAAGTTACACCCAGCTTTAGCTACGGTCTTATTCTGCTTGTTCAGTGTAATCGATGAAACCGGGGACTTCGTCAAGGTTGATTTGTGGGCCTAGACGAATTCACTTGAGAAAACGACAGTGACGCGCCGGGCTCCATACGCTAACCTTCCCTGTAAATGCTCACATCGTCCATTTCAAAGTGAAATACCTCGCTCTCGCATTCATCGCTGCGCATTGCGATTAGTTGACAGGGTGTTAGGATAGCTCGATGAAGGCTTACGCATTCACGCTCGCCTTGCACCCATGATTTTCGACGGTAGTTGTCATATACAGGCGCATTGGCCCTAGATTTTCTGCGACTGTTTGATTCTCAAACGTCCAGTATGACATATTCGCCAATCGACGAGAAACAATAAGGTAAATGGGTGGCACAGGTCCAACGGGGCCAAGGGAGATATCATAATCGATGTTTATAGAAACCGCAGCAGTGCATTCGGCCACTGCAGGAGAGTCGTGTGACTTGAATGCATCGAACCTGAATACATTCACGCACCAAGCAGAAACTGATCTTCCCGATGATTGTAACGGTCAGCGAGTGCTGGAAGTATTCGTCCAAATAGCTCCTGCGACTTTGCATAATCGGATAGAAGCCTGCTTATGCCTTGGGAGAAATTTGGCGTTATGCGGGTGAAAATGATTGGGTGAATTACTTACTCCTGTCAACCCACGGTCCGTGCCCAGGCAGGCGTATGCAGTTTCCACCATATGCATACCTGACGCAAGGATAAGTAAATGAGCTTGAATTCTGAAAATGCAGTGAATTAAGACACACTTGTCGTAAACGTTACCGCCCACATCAGATATTGCCGTGACGGGCGCAACCGTGTGCGGCCACCTGCCAAGTTTTCTCTGCTGCCTTGGGCACTTTGGTTCCTCGTCTATGTATTCTGCTATGTTACAGATTCGCTGAGGTGGTGTGGGAGATTCTGGAAGGTGATCTTTTGTCCAATAGTGGCTGTCCTCGATAAAAAGTACATCTCCTGCATCGAACATTTCCATGGAGTAGGTGGTAACTCTAGCCCGGAGCAGGTCGGGAAGTGCCCTGCACAGCTGAGGGGTCTCGGATTGCACGATTCTCAATATCGATTCCGGCAAATCTTTCTCCGAAGGCTTCGGGATGCACAGATAATTCGCCGGAAAATCCAAGCACTTGAGAGTCAAGGATAAAGCCATAAACAGGACGTCGCCGTGTTCTGCTCGAGAAATCAGTCGGATAGATCCAGCAAAAGGACAACGCCCACCTTGATTACTTTGCATCAATTTCCCTAAAAACTGGTTTCATATGTAACATTATGAGTGCGAAATAGCTGCACAAAACCTCACATCGATGATCATCGCTCGCCGGATCCTTCCGTTGGAAAGTTCGTACCACGGACCACGGTCTTCGTGATCACGCTGAGTAAAGTCGCCACAGACCACCAGAAGCCCACCGGTTTCATCTACATGGAAGTTGCACGACTGTGCGGCCATCTGTGACATGCACTCGCGCTTCAGAATGAAGTGTAATAGATGTCACATACTGGATTGAAAAAATACAACGTCTCGTCAACGAATTGCTCTGCGTAAGTTAGGAGATCCTAATCAGGGTAGTGAGTGTTTATATAATGGATCAGGGCATGAGGCTCCGTTGCTGACAATAAGATCCAGACACTTCGCCACAGAACTACATCAGCGTCCAGTCACACACACAGATTCAAGATTCACCATTCGGGCAAGTACCGCGCGTAGTCTCCATGATTCTCTGCGAGAGATTAGAGGGAGCAGGATTGCTGTCGCGTCTATTGCACCTTCCGCTACACAGCATGCTGTTGTGAGCAAGGATACGATTAACATTGTACACAATGCAACGCACGCAACAAGAATAATAAGTCCGGGGACTTTTGCGAATGCAGGACAGCGGAAATCCGGGGGAGCGAACAATGTCTGTTATTCGCCGGTAAGTTGTTAGGCCTCCACGCGGTATGAAACGACGCGGACTTAAGCTGGAGATATTGTCCGAGATCCTAAATCAAGCCATCCCACATCAGAAGTTTGCATTCGGGGTACAGGGGATATACGCACATCTTCACGGGCTTTTGATGAAGTGTACTGCTTAATAAGGAAAAGCCTGTTGCTTCTGCGGTGGCGTTTCACAAGTTTACCCACATCCGGAAGAAAAACAGCCTCTAGCTCATCGGGAGAATAGGTATGAAGCTGACAATTATGGGCAACGGGGCAGTGAGACGTTTGGACTTGCCACGTACCCCATCGGTTCGCTCTGGTAGAACGGTGGATGATGATCCTTCAGAAACGCTAGCTGCAAGCCTAGCCACTGGTCGGAAAGTAGCGCGAGCGCGACTCATGGCTTGTTTCCATCCATGCAGCCGGCTAGTAGTCGGAGTAGATTGAGAGCTGATTTGAGGCTTGGACTTTGGGAGACGAAAGGCGACTGGGCAGCGTAGGCCAAGTACTCGTGTTCTCAAATGAAATGTTGGGCAAATCAACAAATTGATCCACCTCAGATGGTGATACATCGGCGGGTCCCCTGATATCGCATGGACAAAGGCATGAAATCGCGCTACAAGAGAGCTTGTAGCGATTGGTGGATCGCGTAAATAGCAACAGTTTAACGTGTGGGAGGACGTATAGATAATTGTCCGCATTCTTCAAGTTGGACGTTTCATTGCAAGAGTTGCAGGAAGGGTGTGGGCGTGCGGCCAAGCAACAGCCACCTTAATAGATCTATGGACAGTTCAAGCAGGGCTCCATTCCTGCAAATACACAAGAGCAGCGCCAGGGTATTCTGAGCGATCTAGAACGAGTTGCATGTGCAAGTGATTCGCCCTCACCCCCCTAACACCTGACGACGCCGGTGGAAACCTGGACGACCATAGGCACTCGGCAAGAGCAGCTTGAGCCTGAGATGTGTGCATATATCAAACGATGAAGGACGCTCCAATGCCCGCCCACACCCAAACGCCCAAACGCACTAATGTGCCAACGCGAACGCATTAACACCGGCTTGCCAACGCGCCAACATGTCGACACACCAGCGCACCAATGCGCCAACGTACCAACGTGCCGGTGTGGTGTGCAGTTTCGTTTTTGTGTAGTATACATGATGGATTCCGAACCGCGGGGCGGATTATTTGCGGGGTGTATTGGAGTAGATCACGCCAAATGTCCCCCGATGATATGTGATCAAGCAAGATCGCTCTTTTGAAAATAGGGACGTTGGGAGCTGGGCACCTCAAGTTGGATTGAACGAAGATACGACTTTGATGTCAAATGAATGTCTCGGAAGCCGCCGCCGTGTCAACGCACGTGACAACTCCAATCGACCTACTCGAAGGTGCCGCAGACAGCATTGATGGCGACAACGCGCACGTTTGATCCTAACACGGCTGAAAACCACGAAGATGTGCGCGCGATGTTCTTCTCGATCGACGACACTTTAACAACTTGATCAACGTAGATCGAGAAGCAGTTTGCTGTCGTCGCTGTGCAGCATGCTCAGGTCAGCTATTGCTCCTTATCATGACCTTGGCTCCACCATACCGAGGGTCTACGCTACACAGATTTACTGGGATATATTAGGGAGAGTTCCACCTGGCTCGATCCGGTTGACAAAGTGCGCTAAGTGCTATGTCACGATTTCTGCGCAAAAACTCAGCCCCAGCGTATAATTGTTCTTGTTTCCTGTGTGGCAGAATAGATGACGAGATATATGAAGATTTTCAATCAAAGTTTCCCGAACTCTTCGCGGATGGCGCCAAAGGAATAGCAGTTGTAGACGAAGACCTCATGAAGAATGCGGTGAATAAAGTTCGTTGGAGAAATTTTATTCAGGGGTCAGTTAACCTCTCTCATCAGCCAGAGCAAACGCCTCATTGATACGTTCTATATGTCATGCCAAACATTGAAATTTGATCACTTGCTACAGGTATCAGCAGAGAATTAATGACTTCAATTTTGGATCATTATTGAGGACAAACTCTGCGGGTGAATACTCTGAAGAGAACACAATATTCGGTACGCTTCACGGTGACTCTGCTTAGGCGATGCTCATGAATATTGATATGTGATACCTGACGTCGACGCAATCAGTGATGAGGATGCAGGTAGGGTGGTTCCTCGTCTCCGAACTGTTGGTCCAAGCTCACATCCTTGCGACCTGCTGTAGTTCCTTGCTTTCGAGGTATATGCCCACCATTATTATATTACATTATGGACGCTCACCCCTAGCCTTGGTTGCAGATCGCGAGAAACCGGCTTGGCTTGAATGACGATGCACGTCGGAGCTAAACAAAGATAGTCAATCCATTAATAATCCAGTGGGAGTGGTCGTAAGGGTAGATATTACGCGTGTAACATAGCGGATCATGTGTAGCAAGAACAGCTGTAATTTAGTGCAAATTTAGTGCATGTACGCGATCTCCATTGCAGTATAGGTTCCCCGCCGTCACAAAATGTAGATAGCAAAGATGTTCGCAAGGCGCTATATTTTTTCGTCCTCCTTCGCCGAAGTGACGGTGGCACTCCGAGTCGCCCTGGGGGTTGGCAGCCTCGGAACATGGCCTGGAATCCTCATTGGACGTGGTGGGCTACCTTTCCTTGACTTTACATTTTTTAATTTCCCATCACCGCTGGTGCCAGCTTCAAATGCTTGCCTTGCTGCCGCTACACGAGACGACAGAGGCGCGCGCGAGGCAACGGCACCGTTAGCTGGATCTCGTTGTGATACGGGAGAAGGTGACGAATTTGACGGAGAGTAGCGCGATGGAGATGACAGGGAGGGCGAAGGAGGTATCGAGAGTTTGGAACGTGAAGGTGTTATGGGCGACGAGGATGAGGGAGGAAGCGTTGTTTTAATTCGCGGCGCCTCGTTCGCGGATGGCGTTATAACGGCGCTGGTCCCGGGTCCGTCCGTGTCCAGCTTCGTCTCATAGTCCGAATCAGGTAGGATGGTGGGTATTCTTGGTGGAGACGATGTAAGTTGAGGATGTAAAGGGGGGACAGTCGATGCCTCCTCGCCGTCGTCTTTGTGGGACGGAATTTTCACGGGTAGCACAGCGATTATCGCGGGGCTGTCTTGATCGAGCAAATCAGGTGAATTCGTTGACCGCACGGCGCCCCGCGTCGGACCGTTTGTTTGGGACAATGATGAAAGCGAGCTCCCAGACGGCGCATCAAGCCCATCAGCGAGCGTGCCTGACACCGTCGGTCGGCTGGCTTTGCTCTCCGACTCTAGGAGACGAAGCGCACTCCGCAGTGCCTCTTTCTCGTCGTTGGCGATTTTGAGTTCCTCCTCAGCTTCTGCACGCTTTATTCGTTCTGCAGCAACCATCTTGTTTGCTTCTTCAAACAGAGCCGAGCTCAACGTTTCCAGCTCAGTTTCAATGCTTGCTTTCTCGGCAATTACATCCACCTTTGCCTTCCTCTCGGTTTCCAGGAGTTTTTCCAACTCTGCGGTTCGCTGCTTTTCAGTCGTAAGCAGAGCATCACGGGGGTCCACATCAGGTTCAGGAGACGTGGAAACTGCGTTAAGTGATGTAGCCAATACAGGAAGTGACGAGGCCGCCGCTTTTGACGTGACAATGGAAGAGGAGGAAGATTCGATAATATTCGAGGAGCTAGCGTTTGCTTTCCCGAATCTGAGCCTGGAGAAGAAGCTTCCGTTGTCCGCCGGAGGGGGAGTAGGTGTCGGATTTCTAGATGGCGGTGCGGTTGGTGAGGATACTGGGGGGGAAGATGAAGATGGTTTTGGAGAGGGTATCACGGATTGAGACCTTTGGGGTAGGCGACGATCAGGCTCGCTACTAGCTTTATCATGTGTTCCTTGATATGTGTGTCGCTTCGAGGATTCAGACCCGTCTTCTGAGATACGCCCTGTCGAAAGAGTAGTGGGGTCTGAGGGAAGATTGGACACAGAGACCTGGGAACGTTTGAGCAGCCCTTCCCGATCACTCCACCGCCGCCAGCCAACATCTTTTCCTTTCATACTATCCGCTCTTTGTAGAGCTTCCTCCAGCATTTCGGTGTTGGAAAGTGCGAGTGTCAAATTTGATTTGCTCAACAGCAATGAGGTCTCAAGCTCTGCTTGTTTCCCTCGCAATTGTACCAATGCACTCGTCTGAGGGCAAAATGCAAAAAGAATTGTTTATATTGAGAAAGAGCGTTCATCATCCGCAGCAGAACTGACACATTCAAGTGAAGAAACGCACCAGTTGTCGAACGCGATCGACAAGTTTCGGCACCACGGGACACAGTTCCTGAGGGTCCCAGCCATCGTCAACACGCCGCAGTGCCTCCTGTGCCTCGACTATCAGGTCGTCAGAACGTTTCTTTTCGTCGTTACCGTCAACCGGGAGATCGAAAGCGTCAACGAGAGGGGCAGGGGCTGTGGCACCATTGTCTGAGATATTCAGTGAGTGGGAGCGAGGAGGAAGACCAGTCCGTTCATCTCCGGGGCCCATTCTCGTAGCACAGGCCGTAGCCTAACGCACGAGGCAGGAAGAAGGCACGGGCCACCCTGCCAATACTAGTCACGGGTGGTGTGACACAGCCCGTCCCAAACTTAGACCACACACGCCTGCTCGATTCATGGATTTCCGCCAGTCCGACCATGATATAATGAGCTTTCTAGAGCACCTGTGCGCTGTTTCTGCGTCGAATGCTAGTGACACGCCGTTCAGAAACCTGACGGAAGCTGGGACGCGCGTCTAGGGCTGATCCGAATCCTCGAGAACGGAATACCTTCGTTGACTCACTTCCTAAACTGAAAGAGCAAGAATTTATGAGCCCAGAGCATCGAGGTATGTGTAGATCCATACATTTTATACCTGCTGACACGAGATTGCCGCCGTTCAATTGCAGACGACCGGTGTCCGATATGTCAGGAAACCTTCCTTTCTTGTATCGCACTGGAGGAAATGGCGGACGCAATGGAAACCCCAGCTATGTCGCTTTATGATCATGGTGTCACTAAGCTGCCACAGTGTGGACACATCTTCTGCCGCAAAGAGTATGTCTCATTATCCTCACATTGATTCGTCAATTTGGGACATTCCGAACGTCTAACGCTTTAAACAGTCTGTCTAAATGGATTATCTCTGCTGTGAGTGCATTTCTTTTGGTGTTACTCTGTAAGCACGGATTCCCGTGACTTACCACTGGTCATCTTTCCCGTTGTGAATATCTACAGAAGAAGGATACTTGCCCAACATGTCGTACATCTATAGCTCTTCAAGAGTCGCAATCGGACCCATCAACAATGGCATCAAATTCGGCTGGACACCCGTTTCCCGTTGTCAGTGATGGCTTCATTGAGATCCCTGGTTTGGGTCGTCAAACAGAGGCGGACCTGATTGCGCAGCTCACCGCACACCTCGGTGGCGAAAGCGGGAATTTAGGTGATTCGCCGTATCAACATGATGATCGAAGTGAATATGCCGGCATGTACAGTTAAAGTGTGCGTGCTTTTACCCCACGAACGTGTTGTAATCCAGCGGAATCTTGTATGTTGCGCTAATCCAATGCGTATAAAATGCTTAAGGTCAATTTTCAGCGTTACGGGGAACATCTCATCTATACAGAGATATCATGTTGTATCCATGATCAAACGTTATTATTCAGATGACTCAGGATAGGTATATGCTGACGGCGACCGTCGGAAGAATACAATAGAGTCCGGCGGGTCTGAAGAAACAACGTCTCATTTCCACTACGACAGTTTGCTCCAGAGAATAAGCCCTATTAGCAACAGCAGGACCGCAATGATGGCTCCGGTTATCACACGCTGTTGGTACATCCTTCAAGTGCGGCATTGAATAAGGGACGCCAGGGGTTCAGCGCACAGAACGGGAATGCTAGATGGCAAGAACAAACCTGCGGATCATTCCTTTAAGTGTACCAGAAGCCTTATTTATGCCAGAGTCGGCTTCTTGCAACTATGATAGAAAACATCCCGGGGTCAAAAGAGATCGTCAAATTAGGAATAGCCATGCATTGAGGAAAGGGTAATAGCGACGTACAGTATCCCGTGTTCTAATGATTCCCTCCCGTTGTACTTGCAAATTCCTCAAAATGTCAGCGCCTACATCTTCCGTCTCCAGTGCGATGCGGTGTGAATCTTCAAGTCGACGGGTGCTATCCGCAAGGGTCTGAGTGCCGGCCAGCAGGCGCGTCCGTTGTGAGTTCCCGTCAAAGTCGTCTAACGAACCAGATGAGGCGGCAAATGAAGGCTTGCCCCCGAGAAGCTCAGCTCGAGACGTGGAAAGATGTAACTCTTTCTATAAAGATAAGCATAGAGTGGTAAGGGGTTATAATGAATACGGCGCTGGACACGAAGCACGCATGAACTCACGGCTTGAGCACGTAGTTTTGTGAGTTCCGCTTTGCTCAGTCGAACCCGGTGTTGGCATTGAACCTTCACGGATTGTGGCATGGATTGCACCTCTACTTCCATTTGGGATACCTAGGAGCAGCGGAAACATTGGACGTTCAGGATAACAACACTAATTGCGGCCCGTCAGGAGACACGCACAATCTCATCCGCCTCCTCTATCTCCATATCCACCCGCCGTAATGTTGCCTTTCGTTGCTCTACAAAACAAGGATGCAAAGGTTATTCGTCAGTTGCATGTCCAAAACCCCCAGCCGCGCGCAGCACAACAAGTACAGCAAACAACAAGTCCGCGTCCGCACAGAAGGGTTATGCTCACCACCAGTTTGCCCTTTAGCCTCCCCATCAAGCTTCGATTTTATGCTAGCAGTGACCTGATTGAAGTCAGACTCATACGAGTCAAAGAGTGATGTCGGTCCGTTGTCCATTGATTGCGCTTCGCTTACACTGTTGTGACGAAGGTGTGACGTCACACAGACTCCGTCACGGTTCAACCAATGCAGGCCCTTCAGACGCGTCTCCAGGCTGCATCAATAGAATACGAGCAGATACAGGATGGTAAGCTACCATTATGGCTATAGGTTATTGTCATTCAGCCAGGAAACTCTGAAAGAATTGAACACCATCGTTCGTGCTCGCCAAAACCTCGATGCCCAACTTACCGAGACGACCGCGGTGCAAAAGGTGGGATCACTAAGGCCTGGATGAAACCATCCTGTTCAAAATTATATTTCATTAGGAATTTGAGCAGCTCAAGCCTGATAACACCGTCTATAAGCTCGTGGGCCCTGCACTAATGCCCCAAGACCAGGAGGACGCCAAACTGAACGTCAGCAAGCGGCTTGACTTCATCAGCACAGAGATGTAAGTGAATCTGCACAGTGCTAGTTCGCTCTCCAACGTGCGTCAAAGATCAAGGAACGAGAAGAAAATCAAGGAGTTGCAAGAAAAATCAGAGGCTAAGAAAAGCGAGGTAGACCTCATTCGGACTTCTGGCATTCATCCCAATTTCACGCCCCTTATTAGATTGTAGAGATTCAAACTGCTGCCCAGACGCTGCAGCAGCAAGGGGCCGATAAGGCATCGGCCAAGAAGATCGTCGCATAATATGGTTTGCCTGCACAATGAATGTGAGGCCTATATTGTATACCATACATCTATGTCACCAATTCGCTTGCTAAAACTCATCTCTGACAAAAGCTCCGATAGTCCGAATACAATAGGAATCGAACTCATGCCTCGTTCACGACGTCATACCCGACCCATACTACCTCAGAACATCCTTGACAGCCAAGCAAGTGCACTTCGGCCTCCAGCTGGTCTTCAGTGATCCTGTACACCGAACCGCATCGACACGGATAAATATAAGCCTCGCTTTTCTCCTCGGGAACGAATTCGTCAAAGGATACAATTTCTGCCGGCCGCTGTGACCCTTTCGCCGCGACGGAAGATGTTGTGCCGTTGCGGGCGAGGCGAATATCAAACTCAGCGCGTAGTATGGGATCAACTAATGTTGAGTAGGCTTGTTGGATGTCATCTATGGAAGGTCGTCGAGTCTTGTCTTCGTGTTTGTGGTTTAACTTGTTTTGTGTTGGAGTGATATTTTGCACTGATTCATTTCGATTACGAATGGATAATGCCTTGTCAGGATGGTGGAGCAACAATGCATTGTGATATGCCGCTTTCACATCTGAGGACGTCGCTGTTCGGGGCAGACACAAGACTTCATAGAAATCAACAACCTCTGTTTCCGCCAGAATATCGACTATGGACAAAACCAAGAAATATCAAGCCGATGATCTTATCAATCGAGCTGAGGACTGACCTCGACGAATAATCGATGGGCGGCGCTTGGGGGCCTCGGCAGCGGCGGCAATCGCCTGTGACAATCTGAGTCTAGCTGGGTGTTCGCAATGCTGCTCTTGGCCCCGGAAGATTGCTCTATCTTTTTGCATTTCACTAGTCTCCTGGTTTTCAGATGTGTTTTGAATCTCCTGGCGTCAGCGACGATAGCGCGCTACTTATTCTTAGTCTCTTGATCCTGAGATCTCATGCCGAGACTCCACTGTTGTATGCGCCGTAAGCCCACGCTGGGCGACGTAGCTACTGGCGTGCTCTCCAAGATATCTGCCTGTGGACAATGCAGGCAGATGAAACCTTGCAGCTCATAGCACACCGGCAGCCACTCTGCATATATAAGTGAAACGGGCTCCGCTTTCGTCCGTGTTTGGTTGTCTGTTTCTCGAGATACAGTTATGATCACGCTCACGAAGTAGCCAGGCCTGGTATGATCAAATTACCAACCCCGGGGAGCACGGTAGCTCTCGCGCGTGCTAAAGCTTTGCTTGATGCTCATTTCACACCCCTTGCGTCTCCATCCGCTTTCGCCGATCACGAATCACCACCTGATGTCCCTCCCACCAGTGTACGCTCCCTTAGTTTGCTTGCTATTTTACTATGATCAGGCTCAGGCCATTTTCCTTCGGGACTGCTTGTGCTCGAACACTCCATTGGGCTACGACAAGTTCTTTCTGACTTTCAAAACGATCTGACGAGAAGGATCTCGTCAATTCAATTTGTGCGCAAATTATGGCGACGTTTTCCATGGTCCGATGCGTGGCGCAATCGCCCTTAATGACGGACAAAAGGCACGTCACAACTGCGTCAGCGACTCACAATGGGGATATGTGCGCCTTTCAATGGACAGTCCGATCACGCGGACGCCGTGCCACTGTCGTGATGCACAAAGGAACTACGTGTACAAATGCAAGGTCGAAGACTAAACAATGAGATATACAAGCATGAAAGCGAGGGGGTCAAATTCGAGGGAATATATCAAGAACGGAATGCCATTCATCCATCCAATGCACCTTTATGGCACTGAGATCCAAAGAAAGCGTCAGACAAAGTCACTAGCGCGGTTCGTTCGTCATGTCTGGATCAGTCGACGATTGTTCACCCGCATCTGACATTATTACAGCTGCCTATATGTAAAGCAACCGACAATATGCATAAGCACAAATGATGGTAAAGCTGAATGCACTGACCATATGCGGGGCCGCCTTACTCTTTGTTCTCTTTGAAGACTCTGGCTGAGAGTCAGCTGCTTCCGTCGTTCGTTTCCGCCGCCGCGGCGAAGGTGTCTCTTCGGGTGCCGGACTCGCATCTGGCGGTGGGGTTCGATAATCATCCGCAGCGCCACCATCCCCATCGTGTTTCAGGAGCCACAACCAAAAGTGCTGCATGGTGAACTTATTCAGCTTCCGTTCCTTAACGAAGCGTTCATAGATCAAGTTGCGGATATTTTGTATGCCGCGTGCAAGTGTAGCCGGTTCGAGATCGGTGTTCCTTGATATGTATAGGCACACGCAAACAACTTCAACGGGAGACATCGTCATTGTCTTGGCACCAGTGGGATAGTTCTTCAAGTACCAAGCTAGGTTTCTCCCTATTGGCAGTTCGCGAATGGGACAGAATGCGACTTCATGATAATCCTTTTCTGTGCCAATGGTTTGGAATTTTTCGAGTATGACGGTCATCCATGTCTTAAATCTCTCAGTCGGGGCATCGATCGGCACCGGCCCGTCATCAGTGTCAGCGTCCATTTGATCTTCATATGGCGCCTCGGGTTCTCGGGTGATCCAGCGTGTCAGTTCATCTGGTGACGGAACCTCTGGCAGGCCAACCAGCTTGGATGAGGGATAACCCATTCGAGTGAGATACCAGGCAAGCCGAACCAAGTTCAAGAACGACGACATGCGGTGGTTTCTGAAGAATATCGCTACCCAGAAGTCCTTGTTGATTCCCTTGTCGAGTTGTTTGATATAGTTGGCCCAAGTGGAATCGATAGCGTGTAGTTTCTCTGCAAGGTTGAGAACCTTTCCAGCCTAATCACCTAATCAACATCACAGCATTGTTAATGACGGCTGGAACCTACTTGAACACGCTGGTTCAAATATACAGCAAGCCAATTAGTAACATCATCACCAGTTTGGTTGGTCTAACTCACCTTAAACATCTCGCGAGTTTCGTCATCCGTGAGATCGCTGAATCTAAGCTTAGACGTGTTACTTGCAGATACGGACACTGTTTGCATGACACGGCACTCACTCAGTCACATGTATCTTCATGTTCCCTGCTTTCCACCGGAAGAGAGGAGGGAGAAGTCTTCCCCCACGGTCCTTAATATACCAGTATTTTCTGTTCACGCCGCTATGAGACCGTGCTCATCAGCGCTCTGCAAATTACTCATTGTGTTGGTTATGCATACGGTGATGAAACTAATGTGGAGAGGCTATGAGAGCACAACTCCGCTGTAAATGTGTCAAAGGACTCACCGGGAACCTTAGAAAATGCAAAAAATTGAAGTATAATAATCAATGGATCTGGGCTTAAGGAATTTGATTCGGGGACAATACCTTTCCATTAAAGAACCTAATGATATGCAGAATAAACATTAGGCACAACGACGAAAGGGGATCATAACGTTACTGGCACAGGGATGTCAATCGTTGTTTGCCGTCAATGCACTCATAAGTGCCATCCGTCGTTTTCCCTTTCGAAGAGGTATGAATTATAGAGATGTCACAAAATTGTTTGAGAATAACATACGCAGTACAATCGGAGGCACCTGATAGCCTTGCAGATAGGAGACGATGATGCCGGACTTCGCTTTTATATTCCATACCTCATCTAGGCACTTGCATGTCAACTTGAGGGGGCGTGGCCTGATTGCTTAAGGACAAACCTCGTTGATACTTTCGGATGGAGATGAACTCAGTACTGTAATGAAATAAATAAATAAAATTGATCTTCTTACATCGGGTGACAAATCAATTCGGCCGTCAACCACCATCCCTGTGTCACATGTCATACGTCACACACGAATGACGGGTACAAGGGTATGAGGCTGGACAAACTCACGGTTGAGAGTCTTCGCTCTGTAGGCTTTAAATCTTGGCTCATTGAGAGAGGGGAACCTGACCAAGTACAGATTCAGCAATGTGTATTTGAAATCCACAAAATGTAACTCAACAGCTCTAGGGTGGTGTCTGATATAGACATATCATCTTCCTCTGGTTCAGGCTGTTCATCCTCCCCCTCCTCCTCCTCTATCATGTCCTCATCCCAGACATCCTCATCACTTTCATAATCATCATCGAGCCCACGAGGCATCAGTAGCAGTTGTAGCGGAAGCACAGTAAATCAGCGATATAATCGATGGTTGGAACCAAATAAGTCATAATAAATGACTACGTCTACTTTTGGCATCAGCTCCATACGCGCTGATAATGCAGCCACGCCTTCCCTACATATAACCAACGCATCTATCCTGCACCTCGCGTGCACAATTAGTCTATGGTCTGCGCGTAGAATGCTTGTTCATGTGTGAAGTTATCGTGCAGAATAACATGAGTTTACGTGTGCAAAACTTCCGACGAACGTCGCATTGTTATCGGGAGATTTGCAGGTCGTCGATACGGCGATGCTGGTAGATTGGCTCCAGCAGAACCTGACGAGAGGAGTGAGGAAACATTCACTCGGAGAGACCTGCAGGGGAACAATCGTCAGGGGAAGTTAGTTTTTAAAAAAACCCAAAAACTGAGATGCATGGCTGAGTTCGTTGTAGATAAGCGCTATAAAGCCAGTTTGCAATTTGTCTAAGTGCTCCGGATCACGAATTGCGGAACTGAAAATTGCCTTAAAGCCGTCGAAACCTGGCAGTTTGCAGAGCAGTTTTATCAAAGGACTTACCACAGGTTTTCCGCCAGTTTATGAACGCCTGTGACGTGGATGCACCTTCCACAATTGACTATAGACTGTCATATTCGAGGCCAGCAAGTGACACGACATGGTTGTTATATCGATATCCCCTTTATCATATTATGAAAGAGGGGCGCAATGGATGCGCGAAAATTTTCGTTGCGCCCCGATAGTACCCAAAATTCAGGCACGGGGGGACAGAACATGAAGAGAGTACTCGGGGCGTCTCTAGAAGAGCTGGCGGTGCCAAATACTACACCACAACTGAAGGACGCTTCTGTCGCCGTCATCATCGTACTCAGGAATGCAGTCCCTACGACGAAAGACAAATGATGACATAGCGGCACGTCCAAACCAGCGCCCTGTCGCTGCGTCAGGGTCGTCTGGTCGGGCCAAGCTGCGTTCTCAGCCGAAGGACGCGCGCAAGTCCCGCGTTGGTGACAAAATCAAGAAGAGAATGTCAATGCGCTATGCCGATATATCTGAGCCGATGAATATCCCAGATGTTCCCTCAATCTCAGGGCGTGCCCTGAAACCAATACAAAGGAGTGATGTGATCGTCGAGGAAGAGGACATTCTGGACTACGAGGATGTGGCTACTACGACTGGCCTCCGCGTTAGCGGCAAGGCCGCCGTCGTTATTGATAAGGAGGCTATGCAGCAAAGTAGTTTCGATCCAGAATCTTGTACGTGTCCCCCCGGCTGTTCCATCGGATCGAGACTCCTGACTCCTCCGTGATCGTAAGATCTGAGGACCAAAATATCAACATCGTCTGAAACGGAGCTTAAGATGCTGGAATCCTCCCTCGCGAATGCCAAGGCGGAAGCGTCAACTGATCTGCAACGCAGTGTATTCCAAAAGTATGTGCTGAAAGCTCTGACGCTTTGGTGTTCTGACCCAATAAACAGTTATGAAGAATTCGTTTTGATATCGAAAGAAATTAGCACGCTTGAGAACGATTTGATGGAGCTTAAGGAAGGCCTTACCGAGTGGAAGAACATGCCAGCGTTACTGACCATTGAGGACTCGACGTCTGCGGCAGCTGGTCTGTACTATTACTATACTATGGAAGCATGTTGACCTTATTCCCACTTGGCCAGACCGTCGCCGTGCCAACAGGTCCTCTATAGCGGATCTAACCAAGCTCTATGCCACACAAATTACGAACCTTCACACTACCATCGAGGGCAGTGCCAAATTTGTCCCTCCTCTTCCAGGACGACATATAGTAACCGAAGTGGGAAATATGTGGTGTCTGAATGCGGCGACTTACAAGATTGAATGTG
>Ga0307508_10002074_pt1 | contig 21637 bp, 12 predicted proteins | sample 9_EM_MG_FD_203089 | JGI IMG/M metagenome (GOLD analysis project Ga0307508, IMG submission 203089) | Populus trichocarpa ectomycorrhiza microbial communities from riparian zone in the Pacific Northwest, United States - 9_EM | ecosystem: Host-associated > Plants > Roots > Unclassified | place...
GCTGGGCGACAGCGCCGGGGCGGAGGTGACGTTACGCGCGGCAATCGCGGCGGCGCCGGAGCGCCACTGGCCTTATGACGATCTCGCCCGGCTTCTGCTGGAATCCGACAGGCCGGCGGACGCGGAAATCGTGGTGCGCGCCGCGCTCGCGGCGGACGGCGCCAACGCCAATGCGCACGGGATGCTCGGCGTGATGCTCTCCGAGCGCGAAGACTTGATGCCGGGCGCCTGGCATTTGCGACGGGCGATCGAACTGGCCGGGCGGCATCCGCAATTGCTTGCCGGGCTGGGGCGCAATCTGGCTCGGCAGGGGGCGCTCGCGGAAGCGGAAGCGCTGCTGTGCGAGGCGGTCGAGCTTATGCCTGACCAGCTTGTTCCCCGCGTCCATCTTGCCGAGGTCGTTGAGCAACGAGGGCGGCTGGACGAGGCGAAGGCGGTGCTGGCGGCGGCCGGAGCGATCGCGCGCAAACGCGGCCAGGACGTGACGTTGCAGGAAGCAACGTTGTCGGCGCGCACGGTCGACTGGCGAAACGGCCTGGCGGCACTCGATGCGGTGCAAGATCCCGCGGGCGGCGCACTGCTCCTGCGCGGCCGATTGCGCGATCGTGCGGGGCGGTTCGAGGAGGCTTGGGCGGATTTCGTGCTGGGCAAGGCGAAGATCGCGCGCGCAACCGGCCGTGACTATTCGCGCGACAAGGTCGAAGGGCATGTCGCCGGGTTAGCCGCCTTCTTCTCTGCCGAGCGGTTCGCGGCATTGCCTCGCGCCGGAGTGCGCAGGGATGTCCCGCAGCCGATCTTCATCCTCGGCTTTCCGCGTTCCGGCACGACCTTGACCGAGCAGGTGCTGGCCAGCCATTCGCGCGTTCGTGCCGGTGGGGAATTGCCCTTCACTGCCGAGCTGCGCGACTTTGCCACGCTGACGACCGGCGCGCCGTTTCCGGCGGGGCTAGGCGCGTTCGCGGCGGCGGACCAAAGCCACCTCCCTGCCCTGTTCCGCGACTTCTATCTGGCGCGCGCCGAAAGTCATGGCCTGCTGGCGCCGGGCGCGGATTTCTTCACTGACAAGATGCCGCTGAACGAGCTGCATCTCCCCTTGCTGCGCATCGCCTTTCCCGAAGCACCGGTGATTGCAGTGGCGCGGCATCCGCTTGACGTCATGGTGTCAGTAATGGCGCATGACATGACGCATGGGTTTAACTGCGCCTATGAGATCAGCGACGCGGCGCATCATTTTGCCGCGATGTCCGCGCTCGACGCGCGGTATCGCGATGTGCTCGGGATCGCCCGGCATGAGCTCGTCTATGAGCGGTTCGTGGCCGGGCAGGAAAGCGAGACGCGCCGATTGATGGCGCATATCGGACTCGAGATGGAGAGCGCGCAATTGCGCTTCCACGAAAGCCCCCGCTTCGCGCCGACGCCGAGCTATGCGCAGGTCCAGGAACCGCTCAACGACCGGTCGATCGGCCGTTGGCGGAACTACGCGCGTGAACTGGAACCTGTGCGCGACGTCCTGAACGAAGCGATGGCGCGGGCGGGTTATGCCGGCTGAAGGGCCAGCGCGACCGGACCAGCGTCGCCGCCGACCAGCAGATGCACGGCATTGGCTGACGGTCGCACGATCATCCGCACGCCGAGCGCGGTGAGCCCGGCCTCGTCGACCCGCGCCGGATCGAGGAGGCGCAGCCACACCCGGCTCGACGCGGCGCCGGCCTCGATGACATTGGCCCGGCCGCCGAGCGCAGCAAGCCAGGGCGTTGCGTCCATGGTTTTCGGCGCAATCTGCGTCGCCGCCTGGCGCATCTCCATCGCGACGCCATCGGCGATCGGGCCGAGCACCACCTGAAGCGCTTCAGCCGACGGCCGGACAAAGCCGCGTGCGCCGAGTTTCTTGAGGCGCGCCTCATCGACCAGCGCCTGATCGCGCACCACCAGCCTCAGCCGGGTGGTGCAGGCATCGATACTGGCGAGATTGGCCGCCCCGCCCAGCGCCGCAAGGAAGGCGGTGCCGCGCTCGCCCGTGATTTCGCCGACTTCGCTGATCTCCTCCCCGACCGGCTCGAGCTCGCGCCCGGGAGTCTTCAGATCGAAGCGTATGATCGCGAAGCGGAAGATGCCGTAATAGAGCGCGAAATAGACCAGGCCGACCGGGATCAGCAGCAGCGGCCGTGTCGCCTTCGAGAAGTTCAGGGCGTAATCGAGGAAGCCGGCCGAGAAGCCGAAACCGAGCCTGACCCCGAGCAGATCCATCAGTGCCATCGCCAGCCCGGTCAGCACGGTGTGGATCGCGTAGAGCAACGGCGCGAGGAACATGAAGGTGAACTCGATCGGCTCGGTCACGCCGGTGAGGAAGGCGGTCAGCGCCATCGAGGTCAGCATGCCGCCGACCGCCTTGCGACGCTCGGGCAGCGCCGAGCGGTACATGGCGAGGCAGGCCGCGGGCAGGCCGAACATCATCACCGGAAAGAAGCCGCTCATGAACGCGCCCGCGCTCGGATCCCCGGCGAAGAAGCGGTTCAGGTCGCCGGTCGCGCCGTGATAATCGCCGAGGATGAACCAGGCGACATTGTTGAGGATGTGGTGCAGGCCGGTGACGATCAGCAGCCGGTTTAGCACACCGTAGAAGAACAGCCCGACCACGCCCGAGCGGGTGACGAGGCCCGAAAGCCCGTCCACACCGCCGGCGATCGTCGCATAGCCAAAGCCCACAGCGCCGGCGAGACACAGCCCCGCCAGCCCTGAGAGGATCGGCACGAACCGACGACCGCCGAAGAAGGACAGATAGTCGGGCAGCCTGATCGTCGCGTAGCGATTATACGCAGCCCCGGCGACGAGGCCCGACAGGATGCCGATCGGCACCGACAGCTTGGCGATCGCCTTGGTTCGGTAGGCGTCGCCGGCCAGCGCCGCCGCGTCCTTGGCGAGCGATGCGATCACCTCCCCCGGCACCGGCAGCAATGTCGCCGCGCCGCGCGTGGCGACCAGATAGCATACCACGCCGGCGAGCCCTGCGGCGCCATTGCCGTCGCGCGCGAGCCCGACCGCGATGCCGAGCGCGAACAACAATCCGAGATTGTCGAAGATCGCCCCGCCCGCTGCGGCGACAAAGGGGATATCGAACAGATCGGGCTGGCCCAGCCGCAGCAACAGGCCGGCGATCGGCAGGACCGCGATCGGCAGCATGAGGGCGCGGCCGAGCGGCTGGAGCGATTGCAGCGAGAGCTTCATGCGGCTTTCTCCAGCGAGGCTTGCACCAGCGCGCGCACGGCAGCCGCGTCGGGCGACGCCAGCGCCCGCGTTGCCAGGTCACGACATGCAGCGAGATCGAGGGTGCGGACCAGTGCTTTGGTCTCGGCGATAGCGGTGGGCGAGACTGACAATTCAGCGATGCCGAGCCCGAGCAGCACCGGCACGGCATCCGGCACGGCGGCGAGCCCACCGCACAGGCCGACCCACCGACCCTGAGTCCGCGCGCCCTTCACCGTCTCCGCGATCAGGCGGAGCACCGCCGGATGCAGTCCATCGAGGCCAGCCGCGACTGCTGGATTGGTGCGGTCGCGGGCGAGCGCATATTGGCTGAGATCGTTGCTGCCGATCGAGAAGAAGCTGGCATCGACGGCGAGTTCCGCTGCCATCAATGCTGCGGCCGGCGTCTCGACCATGATGCCGAGCTCGGGCGCCTCGACACCGAGTTCGCGCGCGAGCCGGTCGAACAGGAGGCGGGTATCCACCACCTCGAAGCGATCCGCGACCATGGGCAACATGATCCGGAGCGGGCCGGTGCCGCGAACGCGGAGCAACGCCCGAAGCTGCGTCTCCAGCAGCTCGGGTCGGGCGAGCTGAAGCCGGATGCCGCGCAGGCCGAGCGCCGGATTCTCCTCGGCCGCCATCGGCAGCCAGGGCGCGGGCTTATCGGCGCCGATATCGAGCGTGCGCACGATCAGCGGACGATCGCCGAGCGCATCGGCTATGCCCTGATAGGCGGCGTGCTGCTCGGCCTCATCGGGCGGGCTGGATCGGTCGAGGAACAGAAACTCAGTCCGCAACAGCCCGCAGCCTTCGGCGCCCAGCGCAACGGCGCGGCGCGCCTCCTCCACCGAGCCGAGATTGGCGGCGACCTCGATCCGAACGCCGTCGGCGGTGCGGCAGTCTTCGTGCGCGCGTGCCTGTGCCGCCTGACGATTGGCAGCGCGCGAGGCACGACGGGCGCGGGCCTGCGCGAGGATCGCTGCATCGGGAGCGACGAGCAGCACGCCTGCATCGCCATCGAGAATGAGGTCGGCACCGTCCTCTATCCCCAGTACGCGGGTGCCGAGCGCGGTGATCATCGGCAGGTCGAGTCCGGCGGCAATGATCGCCACATGCGATGTCGCGCCGCCCTGCCCCGTCGCGATGCCGGCAAGCCCCGCTTCGGCAAACGCCATCAGCTGGGACGGGAAGAGTTCATCGGCAATGAGGATCGCGCCGGGGGGCGGAAGAGCGGGCGCGGCGACCGTGCCTGCCAGTACGGCGAGGACGCGGCGCTCGATGTCCCGCAGATCATCGAGGCGTTCGGCGAAGCGCCGATCGCTCGACTGGCGCAGGGGCTCGGCGAAACTGGCAATCGCGGTGCGCCAGGCAAAGCCGGCGCTCTTGCCGACGCCGATCGCGCGGTGGGCCGCAGCCTCAACCGCCGGATCATCGAGAAAGGCGAGGTGCGCGGCGGCGATCGCTGCCTGCGGGCCATCCCCTCCCGCATTAGCGGTGAGGTCGGCACGGATCGCTGCCCGGGCCGCCGCCAGAGCATTGCGCTCGGCGCCCGGATCAGCGGCGTTCTCGGCGATTTCTATGTCTGTGTCGCGAAGGACGAAAGCGGGGCCGATAGCTAGCCCGGGAACGGCGCCGACACCCTGGAGGCGCGATGGCAGTGGAGCCATGGGTGGCAGCGGCGGAGCGGGTGGCGCGGCCTGGATCGGCAGCAACTCGCCCATGCCGCTTTCGATCAGCTCGGCCAGCGCCGCGATTGCCTCGTCGGCCTGTGGCCCCGAACCCTGCAGACGAAGCGATGCGCCGTGCGACAGGGCCAAGGCGAGCATCGCGACCGGGCTTCGCGCCGAGGCACTGCGCCCATCCGCCACAAGCTCGACCTGCGCATCGAACTGCGCGGCGAGCGCCGCCAGCCGCGCGGCTGGCCGGGCGTGCAAACCGTGCGCCAGCGGCAACCTGATCTCGCGCATCGCCGTGATCGATTCAGGAGTATCGGTCTGCTCAGCCTTTTGCAGCGCGCGCAGTATGAGCAGCGGTTCGCCAGCCTTCACCGGTCCGGCTGGCGAAAAGGAAGCGATCTCGAAGGCGTCGCCATTGGTGACCACGAGTGGCGTGACGAGGGTCCGCGCACGGCGGGCAATTGCATCGAGATCGAAGGTGACGAGCAGGTCGCCGACCGCGACGCGCTGCCCGGGCGCCACATGCGTGGTGAACCCCTCGCCCGCCAGGGCAACGGTCTCCAGGCCGATATGGAGCAGCAGTACCGCGCCGCCATCAGCGTCGATCGTCACTGCATGCTTTGCCGGGTGGATGATGGTCACTACCCCGTCGGCGGGCGCGACCAGCCTGCCCTCGACGGGGTCGATCGCGATGCCGTCACCCAGCATCCGTTCGGCGAAAACCGGGTCCGGCAATTCCGGGAGCTGGGTGATCCAGCCGGAAAGCGGGCTTTTGATCGTGATCGTCATGGCGCGGGTTCAAGGGTCAAGCGGTCGAGCATCCATAGCGGGTCGGGGCCGTTCTGGGTGAAGATCATGCACAGGTCGTGACGACCCTGTTGCGGCGAGATGCTGCCGGAAAGCCGGGTGATCCCGCTGTTCGCCACTGCCGGCGCGAGCGGGATGGTCGCAATCACCGGTCCACCACAGCCGTCGCGCCGCACCTGCAGCTCGCCCGTCGGGGTGGTGGGTTTGGCGAACACCACATTCTTCAGGTCGGCGCCGAGCGAGAAGTTGAACGGCAGGCTTCCGATATCCGCCGCAATGCTCATCGTTCCGGAGAGCGGCGCGTCGGGCCAGATCCAGCAAGGATGCATGATATTGCCCCACAGGACGCGGCGTTTGCCATTGGTCGGGCCATCATCCTCGAGCCTGAGCGCTACGCTTTTGCTGCACAGCCGCATCTCGGAGGCGCTACGGGTGCGCAGCAGCGCGGGTGCAATTGTCCAGCTTCGCATGGTTCCCAAGGCCGCCCCGTCCGCAAAGGCCTGCACCTTCAGGCGCGTACCCGAAGCGAGATCGAGGGGCGCTGCGGCTACGGGTGACGTCGCGATCGGCGCTGATCCGTCGGTGGTATAGTGAAGCGCACCAATCGCGGCCGGTTGCCCAAGCGTGACCTGCAGCCCAACGGGCGCCTCGTCGAAGCGCGCAAGCGGTTCGAGCGGCGTCTCGTCATAGGCCAGGCCGAGCGCCTTGTAGCGGGCGAATTCCGCCACCAGTCGCGCCGAGAAACCGGGCCAGTCCCGCGTCGGCGGTGACCAGCCGAGTTCAGCGATCACCGCGGCGCGCGGCCATAGCATGCGGTCGGCATAGTCGGTGGTGCGGACATGCTCGGTCCACAGATTGCCCTGAACGCCGATGATGTGCGCCCGCTCGGCCTGGGTCAGGCCGGCAGGCGCGGGATCGAACGCGTAGAGCTGCTTCCAGTCGATTGCATCGGTGCGGCCGGGCGGCTCGTCGCCGGAATCGCTTTGGAAATGGTCGAGATAGAGGATCGGCGAGGGAGACAGGACCGCGTCATGCCCGGATTTCGCCGCGACGACCGCGCCCTCGATGCCGCGCCACGACATCACGGTCGCATCAGCCGGCACCTGGCCTTCGAGGATCTCGTCCCAGCCGATCAGGCGCCGGCCATGCTTCGCCAGATAGGTGCCGATCCGCGCGGTGAACCAGCCCTGCAGCGCGGCTTCGTCCTTCAGGCCAAGCGCCTTGATCCGGGCCTGGGCGCGCGGATCGGCCTTCCACTGCTCCTTCACCGCCTCGTCGCCACCGACATGGATATAGGTGCCGGGGAACAGCGCGATGACCTCGTCGAGCACAGTGTCGAGGAAGGTGAAGGTCGAATCCTCGGTGTTGAACAGGTTCGGCAGCACGCCCCAATCCGTGCTGGGACCTGGCAGCGGCTGCACTGTCGAGCCGAGCTCGCGATAGGCGGCGACCGCGGCGGTGGCGTGGCCGGGCATCTCGATCTCGGGCACGATTATGATGTGGCGCTGCGCGGCATAGGCGACGATCTCACGAACCTCCGCCTTGGTGTAGAAGCCGCCATAGCGCACTGGCTTGCCGGTCTTCGGATCGCGCCCGGCGGCACCGGGCGGCTGGCGCCATGCGCCGATCGAGGTCAGGCGCGGGTATCTGTCGATCTGCAGTCGCCAGGCCTGATCGTCAGTCAGATGCCAGTGCAGGACGTTGAGCTTCTCCATCGCCATGCGATCGATCAGTTGCTTCACATAGGCGGGCGGCTGGAAGTGTCGCGCTGAATCGAGCATCACCCCGCGCCAGGCGAAGGCGGGGGTGTCGTCGATCGTCAGCGCCTGGATACGGCCGTCATGCGCCGCGGCGATCAGTTGCCAGAGCGTCGTCGCACCGTAGAAAAGGCCGGTATCGGTCGCGGCGGAGACCGTCACGCCACCCGGCGTGATGCGCAGGCGATAGGCCTCGTCACCGGTGACCGACGCATCGTGGCGGAAGCGGATCTTGCCACCCGCGGCCAGACGCAAGGTCGGGCCGCCGCTTCGCGCGACTAGATCGGCCAGCCGCCGTGCCGCAGCGATGCTGCCGGCATCTGTTGCGGCGATCCCTGCGCCAGCAAACAAAAAGCTGCCCGCCTGCGGCGTCACGGCCGCAGGCAAGGGCAGCAGGGGCAGCTCGGGAGGAGCGGCGCATAGGGCCGCCGGCATGCAGGACAACATGACGGCGGCAAGGAGGAAGCTGCGCATCGGACGATCCTAAACGTTACAACCGATACGCGACAGGCTTAGAAATGGACCTTGCCGCCGATCCAGAAGGTGCGGCCATTGTCGTAATAGGCGCGCGGGATCGAGGGATCGCCCACGAAATAATAGAGCTTCCGGTTGAGCAGATTCTGCGCATCGGCGGTCAGCGCGAAATTCTTGGTGATGTTCAGCGTGAACGAGCCGTCGAGCGAACCGAAATCATCCTGCCACATCGGCGTTGAGCGATCGATTCCAGACCGGAATTTCGACCTGAAGGTATAGGCAAGGCGGGTCGAGATCAGCTTGTTCTCGTAATAGCCGGTCACGTTGAAGGTATGCTTCGAATTGCCATCGATCACTCCGCCATCGGCCGCCTTGGCATCGGCATAAGTGTAGTTGGCGAGCATGCCGAAGCCGCCCCAGATCGGCTGCTGCCAGTTGATCTCGACGCCCTTGTTGGTGCCGCCCTTGCCGTTGACCGGGCCGGTGATCAGGAAGTTGGCGCCTGTCGGGTGCTGCTGGGTGACCAGGAACCGGGTGACCGTGTCGGACGTGATGTAGGAGCTGATGTCGAGATAGAAGAGATTGACCGACAGCAGCGACTGCTTGCCATAATACCATTCAGCCGCGACGTTGAACTGCCAGGCGCGGGTCGGATTGAGATAGGGATTGCCGCCGGCGCTGCCGGTCAGCGCGAGATCGCTCACCGTGAAAGCGCCCGCCAGCTGTGCATAGCCCGGGCGGGTCATCGTTCGCGCAACCGCGGCACGCAGCAGCAGATTTGGCTGGGCGTTGAAGGTCAGGTTGGCGCTGGGCAGAAAATCCCAATAGCTACGGTCGACGTGATTTGTATCGCACCAATGTGTTGGGTCGGTCGGCAGGTGGTCTGGACAGAACGGCGAATTGACCTTCTCAAGGCCTCCCGGCGCCAATGGGTTCGGGGTGTACTGAGTCGTAGTGAGATCGGTATGCACCGCGCGAATGCCGATATTGCCGCGCCAGTCGCTGTCATTGCCGAGCTTGGCCATGGCATAGACCGCCTCGGTCTTCTCCTGCACTGAATAGCTCGCCTGCGGATAGAAGGCGAATTGACGACCGCCATTGGTGGCGAGCGCGGTAAGCACCTTGCCTTCGTCAGCGACTGAATAAGGCGGCAATCCACCGCCGAGGCCGCTTGCATAGTTGCCCGGCGTCAGTTCGCCATTGAAGACGGTGCCGAGGCCGACCGTGTTGGTGCCGGAATAGGCGCCGTTTCCGGCCCAGGAATAAGCGGTGTAATCGAGCGAGCGCTTGTGATCGGTATAGCGGCCACCGACCTTGATCGACTTCAGGAAGCCATTGCCGATGTCATATTCGGCGTTGGCATGGACATAGGTCTCCTCATCGGGGGAGATGACGCGGCCGCCCCAGGACCAGCTGTAAAAATTGTTGAGATAGGCGGCCGATTTCGGATCGGTCGGCAGGCTGGGATATTTCACCGTCGCGCCCTTGCCGGCCAGTGCGTAATTTACGCCGGTATTCCAATAGGTTTCCCAGGCGAAGGTGTCGGTCGTCGCCCCCATGCCCTTGGTATAGCCGGCCTCGGCCGACAGGGTCAGATGATCGGACGGCTTCCATTTGGTGTCGAGGTTGATCACCCAGGTCGAGGAATAGGCCTGGCGGAAAATGTCGTCCTGAACCCGACCCTGCACCGGCGAACCGTCAGCCGTCGTCGCGTTCCACGATGCCTGGGTGAGATAGCCATTGGTGACGGTATAATTGGCGAGCGCATAAGCGTTCGTGCCCGGCGTCGAATTATTGCCGATGGTGCGGGCAATCCAGGCCATGGAGTTGCGGTTGACGTTATTGGCATCCATCCGCGTGTAGATGCCGTTGAGGTTCACCTCGAAACTGTCGTCCGGCTTATATTGTGCGGCCAGCGTGCCGCCCTTGCGCACGCGCTTCTGGGTGAAATAGGCGGCGCCGATGAGATTGGGGGCAGCCACGGTTTGGCCGGAATTGGCGAAGTTGGTGTAGCTGGTATAGCCGAGGAACTCCTGCCCATCGCGGCGGAAGTCGCGCTTTTGATAGAAGCCGGCGACGAGGACACCGAAGGTGTCGTCCTGATTCTTCCAGCTGTACAGGCCCGAGACCTGCGGGTTCCATTTGCCGGCGAGATCATTGTAGTTCGCCTGGGCGGTCAGGCTGAAGCTGTTGGCCTTGAGGTCGAGCGGCTTGCGGCTGTGGAGATTGATCGTGCCACCGATGCCGCCTTCGACAAGATCGGCCTGGGATGATTTGAACACTTCGAGCTCGCCGACGATTTCCGAGGGGAGCAGGCTGAAATCGAAGCTGCGGCCGCCCGAAGTCTGGTCGAGGACGAACCAGTCGCCGGTCGCGACCGAATGCCCGTCAAGCAGGGTGAGGTTGAGCGTCGGATCGGTACCGCGGATCGAGACCGACTGGTTCTCGCCGAAGCCGCCCGCATTGGCCGAGCCGGTGACGACGTTGACGCCAGTCAGGCGGCCGAGCGAGTCAGCGACGTTCTTGTCAGGAAATTTGCCGATGTCTTCGGCACTGATCACCTCGGAGATCATGTCATTGTTGCGCTTTGCCTCCAGCGACCGCTGGATCGAGCCGCGGATACCGTTGACGACGATGTCGTCCGTGGCCGCCTGGTCATCACCAGCTACAGGCGCCGCGGGACTGGCGGGCGCTTGCTGCGCTTGTGCGGGAGCGGCGATGGCGAGCGCGAAGGCACTTGCGGTACCGGCTAAAATTGCCTTGTGAGCCTGGATCATGATTGTTTCCCCTTTAGAGGTCTTTACAAGGAAAGACCAAAGCACGACCAAATAGCTCCCATGAGATACCGCTTTTTCCCGGTTTGCCTCATGCCAAGCCTGTACCCTCTCATTACGCACACCAATTCATAAATATGCAATACCAAAAATGATGCCAATTTCATTTTTTTCGCTTTTGGTATTGAAGTGGTACTAACGTTGGCTCTAAGATCGGTCCAGGCCGGAAGGAAGAAGCATGTTCGTTGATCGCATTGGAACGCTGGACGGGACGGACACGGCGCCCCTCTATCTCCAGCTGCAGCGTGTCCTGCGCAGCGCGATCGAGCGCCAGGTGCTGGCGCCCGACGAGGCGCTGCCGGCGGAGCGGGATCTCGCTGATGCCTACAAGGTATCGCGTGTCACCGTTCGCAAGGCACTTGACGGGCTGGTCGATGCGCGGCTGCTGACCCGGCGCCCGGGTGCGGGCACCTTCGTCGCGGCGCGAGTCGAGAAGAATTTCGCGACCATCTCCTCCTTCACCGAAGACATGATCTCGCGCGGCCGCCAGCCGCACAGCGAATGGCTGACACGTACCGAGGGCACCGTCACGCCAGAGGAGGCGATGGCGTTCGGGCTCAGCCCGGGCAGCCCTGTGTTCCGCTTCACCCGCATCCGCTATGCCGACGGGCAATCGATGGCGCTGGAGCATGCGACCATCCCGGCGCAGTCGCTGGGGTCGCTCGAGGCGGTGACCGATTCGCTCTATGCAGCACTCGGCGCGGATCGGCCGGTGCGCGTGCTCCAGCGGCTGCGCGCGGTGCTGTTCAACCCCGAACAGGCCGGATTGCTCGGGATCGAAGCTGGGTCGGCGGGGTTGGAGATCGAACGGCGCGGCTTTACGCAGGACGGGCGCACCGTCGAAGTCACCAAATCCTATTATCGCGGCGACGCCTATGATTTCGTCGCCGAACTGAGCGTCTCACCCCTCTAAGCCATTTTCGGAGTTGCTGGTTTGCCCGTTGTGCCGCCCCTTCTTGTGCCAAGTGCCGAAGAGACCCTGATGTTCAGCGAGGCCGCTGATGCCGGCCGGGTGGTGCGCGTGCAGCGCGCGCGGATTGGCGCCGCGTCGATCGCCCTGGCCGCGATGTTGCGACAGACGCCGCCGCGTGCTGTCGTCACGCTGGCGCGTGGAAGTTCGGACAATGCGGGCACCATTGCTCGCTATCTGGTCGAGACACATCTCCGGTTGCTGACCAGTTCCGCGGCGCCGTCAGTGACGTCGGTCTATGATGCCTCCCCTGCGCTGGCGGGCACGTTGTTGCTCGCCATCTCGCAGTCCGGCAGGAGCCCCGATCTGCTGGCGTCAGCTGAAGCAGCGAAGGCCGGTGGCGCGCGCCTCGTCGCGCTGGTCAATGACGAGGCCTCGCCGCTCGCTGCCGCCGCCGACGTCGTGCTGCCGCTTTGCGCCGGTGCCGAGCTGAGCGTCGCCGCGACCAAGTCGTTCATCGCGAGCGTGGCGGCTATGCTGCACCTGATCGCCGACTGGAGCGAGGATGCCGAGCTGGCGGCGGCGCTCGATACATTGCCTGACCTGCTCGACCAGGCCTGGGCGCTCGACTGGTCGCCCGCGCTTCCCGCGCTGGAGACGGCGACGAACCTCTATATTGTCGCGCGCGGCCATGCGCTCGGCGCGGCCCAGGAGATGGCGCTGAAGATCAAGGAAACCTGCGGCTTTCATGCCGAGGCGTTCAGCGCGGCCGAGGTTCGCCACGGGCCGATGGCGCTGGTCGGCCAGGGCTTTCCGGTGCTTCTGTTGGGACAGGAGGATGAGAGCCTGCCCAGCGTGACTGCACTTGCCGCCGAATTCGCCGGGCGCGGCGCCGCGCTGATGAGCGCTGGAGTCGACGCGCCGGGCATCCGGCTGCCGGTTCTGACGGCGCATCCGGCTCTGCAGCCGTTGCTCCAGGTCCAGAGCTTCTATCGCCTCGCCAATGCACTCGCGGTTGCGCGTGGCCGCGACCCCGATCGCCCGCCGCACCTCGCCAAGGTCACCGAGACGGTATGACCCGGACGGCATTGATCAACGCGCGGGCGCTGCTGCCCGCCGGCTTTCGCGACGATGTGTGCGTCGTGGTCGAGGGCAGCGACATTGTCGCTGTGTCATCGGCTGCGCCCGGAGATGCTGAGGTCGTCGATCTCGGCGGGACAACGCTGGTGCCCGGCTTCATCGACAGCCAGGTCAATGGCGGCGGCGGCCGGCTGTTCAACGACGACCCAAGCGTCGAGACGATCGCCGCGATCGCCGCGGCACACCGCAATTTCGGCACGACGGGCTTGCTGCCGACACTGATCAGCGACGATCTGGCGGTGGTCGAACGCGGTATCGCCGCAGTCGACGCCGCGATCGAGTCGGGCGTGCCCGGCATTCTCGGCATTCATATCGAGGGACCGTTCCTCAGCCCCGCGCGGCGCGGCATCCATGCCGAATCGAAGCTGCTGCGCCTCGATGACGGCATGATCGATCTGCTCGCCTCGGCGCGCCGGGGCCGGACCTTGCTGACACTGGCGCCGGAATGCGCGACGCCCGGACAGATCGCCCGGCTGGTGGCGGCCGGCGTGATCGTTTCGGCGGGCCATTCCGATGCCCGCTACGAGACCGTTCGGACCGCGATCGAGCATGGACTCACAGGCTTCACGCATTTGTTCAACGCCATGTCGCAGCTCGCCAACCGCGCGCCCGGCATGGTCGGCGCGGCGCTTGAGGATGATTCGACTTTTGCCGGCATCATCGCCGACGGGCATCATCTTCACTCAGCGACCCTGCGGGTTGCCGTTCGCGCCAAGGGCGTGAACCGATTGATGCTGGTGACCGACGCAATGCCGAGCGTCGGCTCGGACCTGCCGAGCTTCCCGCTCCAGGGGCGCGAGATACGGCGGGACGGCGATACGCTGCACGGCGATGACGGTGTGCTCGCCGGATCGACCCTGACCATGGACCGCGCGGTGCGGATGATGATGGAGCAGGGGCGTGTCTCACTGCAGGCGGCGGTGACGATGGCATCGGCGACTCCGGCGGCTTTCCTCGGCATCGGCGACCGGACCGGGGCGATCGTTCCGGGGTTGCGGGCAGATCTCGTGGTTCTCGATGCGGCGCTCGAGGTACGGGAAAGCTGGATCGCGGGTCAGCGCGCCATCATCTGACCCAATTGCCTGTGCAGCCGGCTTTTACTGTCGGCGCCAAGGTCGCCCCGCTCCTTGGCCAAATGCGCGGAGCGCCCCGCAAAGCCGGAACCGTCGCCAGAGTTCGGTTCTAAATGGTTGTAACCCTTCTTATCCTTGCCCTTCTCCCCATGCTATTCGCCGCCAGCGTTGATCGCGATCGCACAAGGCGGGAGAAGCGAATGCGGCGGCCCTTCATCCATATCAATTTCGCCACTGAGGACGTGCAGAGCGTTCGCGAGGCACAGGGCATTTCGGGCAATATCTCCTGCCGCGCGGACTGGCACCGGGTTCATGTCCTGCGCGAACGCTATGACGCGATCGCGGTGGGCGGGAAGACCTGGAACCTCGATCGACCCCGACTGACGGTTCGCCCCGAAAAGCTAGGCCGCGTGCCGCGCCGCCAGCCGAGCCGGGTGATCTTCGCCGGTTCGCAGCCCTGCGCCGTGTCGCAGCCCGGCGCGCCGGCCTTTGTGATCAGCTCGCATGACGATGTCGATCCATGCGCGGTCGCACTGGCGATGACCGGCCATGACCTGCACGGCCCGCTGGAATCGCTCTATGATCACGGCATCGAGAGCCTGTTGGTCGAGGGCGGCCCGACGCTGTTGCGGTCGTTCTTCAGCCAGGGCTTTGCCGATCTGGTGACCATCTTCGTGCGCGCCGGCACCGCCGAGGGTGCCGATCGCGGTGCCCGCGACAGCCTGGGCGGATTGCCTGACGGGTTCCGCGCAAGCGCGTTCGGCGAGGGCTTTCTGCTTGAATCCGGCATGGCCGGGGCTGTGCGCGAAATGGCGGCCGCGCCGTGAATGCTGGCCAGCCCGTCCGATTCGTCATCTTCGCGGCGCCGCGGACCGGCAGCAATCTGCTGTGCGGCCTTTTGAACGCCCATCCCGATATTCTGTGTCACCATGGTCTGTTCAATCCCGGTGGCGTGCATTGGGCTCGGGACCGGCGTGGCAGCGGCGGCGTTGCCGTTCGCGACAGCAACCCAATCGCGTTTCTCGATTCCGTCTGGGCCTCGGGCGGCGATGCCAGGGCGGTCGGTTTCAAGATGAACCGAGACGAGAATGACGAGGCGGCCGATGCCCTGCTGCGCGATCCGGACATTCTCAAGATCCTGCTCAAGCGCCGCAATCGCGTGCGGACCTATGTCTCCGAGGAGGTCGCCCGCCGCACGGGTGTCTGGGAGACGTATGACGAACCGGTGGAGACGGAAATTCCGGCGCTGCGCGTCGAGGCGGGCGATCTGATTCGGCATAGCGACCTTAATGCCGCTTATTATGCCGCGCTTGAATCAAGTCTCGGGGCAACGCGACAGGACTGGTTCGAAACAGATTATGAAGCGCTGGCCGACCGGGGCGAGATGACGCAGATTCTCGCCTTTCTCGGCATCGAGGCCAGCTCGACCCTGCCCGCGACCAGCTACAAGTGCGGCCCGGCCGATCTCGGCGCGGTGGTGGAGAATTTCGACGAGCTCGCCCGCGCCCTCGCGGGAACGGCGCTGCTTGAGGATCTCTATCGCAGCGACGCACCCGAACTCCAGTGTCACCTTTTCACGCCTCAGGAGCAGCACTGATGCTCAACGCCGACATCGCCGCGATCGCAGTCGACAGCTTCACCCGCCACCGCGGCCCGGTGACCTCGGTCGCCGCCATTCCCGGGAGCGGCGCCGCGGTCGCTGTGGCTTATGACGGCGCGGTCTCGCTGTTCGATCTCGATGCAGGCACCGTCGAGCTGCTCGGCTATCACCGGCATCTGGCCAATCATGTGACGGTCAGCGACGATGGCCATTGGGCTGCCTCCTCCTCGTCCGACTATGACGTGCATATCTGGGACCTGCGCGAACGGGCCCTGGCGCTCGTGCTGCGCGGGCATAGCGACGATGTGGAAGGCTTCGCCTTTGTCGATGAGCGGACCGGGGTGTCGGCCTCGCGTGACCGGCGAATCATCGTGTGGGATCTCGTTACCGGCGCGATCCGGCGGACGATCGAGGGGCATGAAAAGGATGTGCTGTCGGTCGCCTGCCGCGACGGGCTGATCTACTCGTCGGGCGACGACATGACGCTCAGGCAATGGGACCTCGCGACCGGCAGGCTGCTTCGCACCTGGGGGCCGTTCGAGACCGAGACCGACACCTGCGCGATCGACTTGCTCAACCACCGGGTGGTGCTTGGCTGCGACGACGGCGTCATCCGCATCTTCGACAATCGTGACGGGCACTCGATCGCTTCGATCGAGGCGCATGGCTCGGGGATCAAGAAGGTGGCGGTCTCGCCGGTCAATGGCGACATCTTGTCCTGCGCCTATGACCAGCGGATCACGATCTGGGATGCGCAGTCCTTCGCGCCCCGGGTCGATCTGGAGAACCATGCCGCAAAATGGGAGCGGTCGTTCGGCTGGACCCCCGATGGCACAGCGATCCTGGCCGGCACGTTCGACGGCACTGTCGTGGAGTGGGATGCAGCGTCGGGCCGGATCGTTCGCGAAATTGGCGGCGCTCCGGGCGACCAGGGCAATGCCTGTTTCAACGAGGCCGCCGCCGCGCCGGACGGCAGCGTGGCGCTGGTTGCCGATGACGGAATGGTGCGGATGATCCGCCTGACGGAGCGGGAGGCTTTGCTCACCGCGCGCGTTGCCCCGCCGGGTGGGCGGCGGCTGATGAATGCGGTAACTCGCGACCCGGGCTCGGGACGGATCATCGCGGGTACGCATGATCACAAGCTGCATATCTTCGCCGGTGCCGGGCTTGAGAGTCTGGCCGAGGTGGCACTGGGCCAGGGGCCGATCAATTCGATCCGGGTAGGCAGTTGCGCCGGCCATGAGGGCGCGCTGTTCGCGGCCTGTTACAGCGGCGCGATCGTCCGCGTCTCGCCGGACGGGCGCGAGGTGCTGGCGCATCCCCTGCATGACGGCGCAGTGAAGGCGCTCCGCCTTCATCCGAGCGCGCCAATTGGGGTGAGCTGCAGCGCCGATGGCGGCCTGCTCTCCTGGACGCTGGACGGGGAGATCCTGCAACGCTTTCCGGGCCACACCGCGATCGTCGATGATGTCGACATCTCCCCCAGCGGTGACCAGATCGCCAGCGCCTCGCGCGATTTCACGCTGAACGTCTATCAGCTTGCGGATGGCCGCCTGACCCATTCGATCGAGCTCGGCCGCCGCTCCCCCAAATCGCTCTGCTTCTGGGACGCGGATACGGTGATTGTCGGCGATTATTGGGGGGCCCTGCTCAAAGCCGACCTTCGCACCGGCAAGATTTCGCGCCAGACGATCGCCGCCAATGGCATCTCCTCGCTGTCGCGATGCGGCGAGGATCTGGTCGCCTCTTCCTATGATGGCGGGGTCTATCTGGTGTCGGTCGAGGATCTTGCGGTCCGCAATGTCTATCGGGCGATGGCGCAGCGGGTCGGCAATAGTTTAGCCCCGTTCTGACTGTTGTTTCCGGCCGCAATTCTTGCCGACCCTACCCCTGCCCTGTATTCTTCGCGCAGACTATAAAAGGGGACGCAACATGACGCCAAATAAATGGTTCCTGTCGCTATGCGCTGTCTTGTTGGTTACTGCTGTATCAACGAGTGACTCAGTCAGATCGCAGACCCCTGTTGGTCCGGCGCCCCTGTGCACCGTCAGCAGTACCGAGTTCAACAACTGGAAAGCGACCGGAAAAGCGGGCGGGTTCGTGCCGCCGGACAGCGCGACCTTTGATCCGTCGTCGCCTTGCGCCTTTTACAAATGGTCGTCGCAGATGTTCCTCTGGCTGACGACCCGGGACGCGGGCGGCGAGTTGAAGATGTTCTCTCCAGCGTTCGACACTGCGGTCGAGGACGAGGACACCAGTGCCTTCCAGCTGGTCCGCAACACCGCAGGGCTCGCTGCCGGCCAGAAAACGCGCGCGAAGTTCCGCGTGCGCGTCAACAAGCCCGAAGTCATTCAGCTCAAATCAGCCAATGGTGACCCCGGGGATACCGGATCGACTGGACAGGCTGGCGGCGGCGTGCTGATCGTCAACGGGAAATCCATTCCAGCGCCCGGCAAGACCGGGCTCGCGACCTACCCGGTCGTCTATTATGCGATCGAGGAGAGTGACGTGTTCTCGGCGCTCGCGGCCGATTGGCGCAATGTGCCTTATTATCTCGCCGGCCCCAACAAGAGTAATTTTCCGATCACGCTCGACCAGGCGAAGGAAATCCAGAAAGCCTCCGGCAAGACCCTCCCCAACCTCGCCCAGCTTGCGATCGAGGTGAAGAGTGCGTGGGTCGACACCGCCTATCTGACGCGGGCCCAGGCCAGCAGCCTGATCAAGATCACCTCGGATGTCCCCGCCTTCTCGCAGTCGCTCAACAGCGAGAACCAGCTGCAGCTGACATGGGACGGCAAGACCATGGTCACGCGCACGCTGGCGATGGTCGGGATGCATGTCGTGGGCTCGGTCAACCATCATCCCGAGATGGTCTGGGCAACGTTCGAATCGAACCTCAACGCCCCGGACGCGACCTATTCCTATCTCAACCAGAATTATGATCCCGCCACCCAGACCTGCAAGTCCGGCACCTGCCTGAACACCGTGAGCTTCAGCGTTTCGAGCAGCACGCCGACGATCTTCTACAACGGACCCGCAGGGGCGCCCGCGCCATCCGATGTCGTCGTTCAGACCGCCTCGTCGACGGACAAGAACACCGGCATCACCTCGACCTCTTCGGCGCTGGTGGCGACCAATGTCGCCCGGCTCAATCCCTGGGGTAGCCAGCAACCGGCAGTGCCGACGCTGACCGATCCGGTGATCCTCAACAACACCTTGCTGGTCTCGCTGATGAAGTCGCTACAGCCGAAGCTCGCCGCATCGGGCGGCAGCGGCCCGGCGCTCGCCAATTACTTTCTGGGCGGGGCGATCTGGAGCAACCGCATCATCCCGAAGCAACCGGGCTATGTGGAGATCGGATCGCTGTTCGTGGCGAACACGACCATGGAGACCTTCCAGCAGGTGCGGCCGGGCAATCCCGATCCGGAGGCCACGGCGAGCAACTGCTTCAGCTGCCATAACGTGTCCGCCACCGAGCCGAAGGCAGGGACCAGCATCAGCCATGTCTTCCCGAGCGTTGTGGAGACCAACTGAACTACTGGCTCTCCCGCTGCCGCCGCGCGATCAGAACCGGATCGCGCGGCGGTGGAAGGCGCGGGACAGGAGCGGATCGCCGCCATGGGCGAAATAGCGGTCGCGATAGTCGCGCGCGGTGATGGCGTTGACGCTGCTGTTGCTGTGATCCGAGCCATAGAGGAAGATGTCCGGCGCCGTGTCGGCGAGGCGGGTGATCCAATCCTCATAGATGCTGCGCTTTTCCGCGAGACTGTAATGCGTCGCGCTGAAGATGGTGCAGAAGGCGTTGCTCCACCAGATGACCGACCCGGGCTGGTTCTCGATCCGCGCCAGCAGGGCATCGGGTTCGAGGATGCTGCAGAGGAGATATTCGTGCCGCAACGCGCGGAAGCGCTGCCAGTGGCTTTCGAACAGCCCGGCACCGCCCCAGCGGGCCAGCTCCGCTGCCCATAAGCGGTCCAGCTCATGCCAATCCATGTTGTCGGGCGATGCGCCGGGCCAGAGATAATAATGGGCGCCGTTCTGCCGCTTGAACAGGGTGCGGAGATAGCCGGGATAGTCGCGGCCGTCCCATTCGCGATCGAGCCGGCGCCTGAAATCCAGCGCCTGATGGCTGTAATCGAAGAAGACGACGCAGCTGTCCGCATCGACGCCGTGCGTGGCGAGGATGCGGTTTGGCTTCAGGCCGGCGGCGACGCAGTAAAGGGTGGAGACCGGCGGGGTGAAACCGGGTGGCGGCTCGGCGACATCGTCATAGGATTCATAGTTGAGCACGAACACGCCGCGCCCCGCCTTTTCGCTCATATCGTCGAGAAAGCCGAGGAACTCCGTCGCGCCGCCGAGATCCGGCTGCAGGTCGAGCAGATGGCCTTCGAGATCGGGGCCGAACGGCACCAGCGCCGCCGCATTCATATCGGGTTTGCCAATTTCAGCCCAGGCCGCGAGATCGACCAGCAGGCAGCGATCGGGATCGCCGGCGAAGACGAAGTGGCGGTGCGCGACCCATTGCTCCAGCGCATCGAAGAAGCTGCGGGCTTTCCCGCCATTCGGGCTGGCATGTTCAGCAACGACATGGCCATAGCCCTGGATCAGGCAATAGCGGCTCCCCGTCGCCTGGGCCCTTGCGAGAAGCCGGCTGAGATCATGATCTTCGAGAATCTCACCGGAATAATGCCAGCGCAGCCAGGATACGGTGAGGTCCCTTGCCCGGCCCTCGGGCGCGGCGGCAATCGCGGCTTCCGGAGACCCCAGCAATCCGCAGATCAGGTCGCGCACATGTTTCTCCCTTGATGACGCGCCGGACTCTATCCGCTGTGGCCGTGGAGGAGCAGAGCCGATGCCGCCATTTTGACCGGTAAACCGGCTTGACCGCAACGCCCGCCGCAGCGCGTATGGCGCCGATGGGCGCCAGACTCCTCCTGCTGCAGGATGCCGTGTATTTCCCGTCCTATGGCGGCGGCAACAAGGCCAACCGCCTGTTGCTGACAGCGCTGGCGGCGCGTGGTTTCGAATGCCATGCGGTGTCGCGCATGCCCGGCGAGCGCCGCATCCTCGCCGACCGGTTCAGCGCGACGGCGCTCGAAGCGCGGGGCATTGCCGTCGAGACAAGCCCGCATGGCATGTCCTACCGTCACGACGGCGTGCGGGTCGAGGCGCTCGACCTCTCCGCACCCGATGCGGCGTCGCGGATCGAAGCGCTGATCCGAGAGGTGCGGCCCGACTGGATTCTTGTCTCCGACGACCGCCCCGCCATGCTGCTCGATATCGCGTTGCGCCACGCGCCGGACCGGGTGGTGGCGCTGGTCCACACCCATTTCCACCTGCCGTTCGGCCCCGAGGCGGAGAGATGTGATCCCGATCAGCGCGCGAGGCTGGGACGCGCCCGGGGGATCGTCGCGGTGAGCGACTATAGCCGCGCTTACATCCGGGATTATGGCGGGTTGGAGTCCAAGGTCCTCCATTTCCCGGTATTCGGCGACGGGCCTTTCGAGCCAGTGGCTCGCCCCAATGCCGGCTATGTCATGATGATCAACCCCTGCCTCGTCAAAGGCCTGCCGATCTTCCTCGAACTCGCCGCGCTCTTCCCCGAGACGCGCTTCGCCGCCGTGCCGACCTGGGGTGGCGACGAGGCAGTGCTACGCGATCTGGCGGTGCTGCCGAACATGACGATGCTCGAACCGGCCGACGATGTCGGCGCCGTGCTGCGCGAGGCGCGCGTGTTGCTGGCGCCGTCACTGGTGCCGGAGACCTTCGGCTATGTCGCAATCGACGCCATGTTGCGTGGCATCCCCGTTCTTGCCGGCAATCTCGGCGGTCAGCCCGAAGCCAAGCTCGGGGTGGATTTCGTCCTGCCGGTCGTCCCCGTCCTCAAGATGAAGACCGGCCATATCGCGCCGCCCCAGGACATCGCCCCTTGGCGAGCCGCGCTCGACACCCTGTTGTCGGATGGCGAGGCCTATCGGCGCTGTGCGCTTGCCTCCCGCGAGGCAGCCTTGCGCTTCCTGCCCGAGACCGATGCCGGGCATTTCGTGGCGTATCTGGAATCGCTTCAGGTCACAGACTTATGGACTGACCGGAAGCGACGCGACAATGGACATGCCGAAT
>Ga0307508_10002075_pt1 | contig 21624 bp, 22 predicted proteins | sample 9_EM_MG_FD_203089 | JGI IMG/M metagenome (GOLD analysis project Ga0307508, IMG submission 203089) | Populus trichocarpa ectomycorrhiza microbial communities from riparian zone in the Pacific Northwest, United States - 9_EM | ecosystem: Host-associated > Plants > Roots > Unclassified | place...
AGGTATGAATTCGTAGGAGGCTGCTCTTCTAACAACACAAGAAGAAACTATTTATCCTTGGGGAAAATCCCCTCCCACACACTAGCACTGCCCTAAACTCCTCAACCCCATCTTTTTCCTACCCTAGGCCTTTCCCTCATTCATCTTCACTCACTCCACTTTCAATTTTTCTCCACTCTCACTCCATTTTTCCTTCATCACTCCACTCCTCCAATTACCCACTGTAACAGCGGCAAGGACGATAGCTAGTAGGAGGCGGCGAGCACGATGGCGAGCTTTGTGGCATGGTTAGCACAGCTCTCCGAGCGACAGGAACAGCGGTGGGAGCTGGTACAATACGATGTGACAAGTATGATGTCGTTGAGGAGGATGTCGATGTGTTTGATGGCAGTGAGGATGGCGGCGAGTAACGTAGCAAGAATGGCGTGACGAGTAAGATGTTGATGAGGAAAATGTCGATGAGGAAAATATCGACGAATAAGATATCATTAATTTGATGGCGGCGAGTATGATGGCAATGCGAAGGACGACGACGAGTATCTAGGACGAGGTGAAAGGAGAAGAAAAAAGAGGTCTAGGAGCGATGAGGACGCCGAACCTTGCGCAAGTGCAAGTATTGGTAATGGCTTGGCGCTTTGCATTGACATCATATACGCCGCGTCCTACTCGCTATCTATCGTTCTCGCTGCCAGCAATCTCATTGACATCCTACTCCTCACCTCGTATTGTACCACTCCCCGCCACTGTTCCTGTCACTCGGAGAGCTGTGCTAACCATGCCACAAAGCTCGCCATCATGGTCGCCGCCTCCTACTAGCTATTGTCCTCGCCGCCGGCACCCTCATTGACATCGACTCGTCACTGTGTATTCTACAACTTCCCGGTGTCTCTGTCACTCTGAGAGCTGTGCTAACCATGCCATAAAGCTCGCCATCATACTCGCCGTGTCCTACTCGCTATCGTCCTTGCCGCGTCTTACTCACTATCGTCCTCGCTGCGTCCGACTCTCTCTCATACTCGTCGCGTCCTACTCGCTCCCGTACTCGTCACGTCTTACTCGCTCTCATACTCGCCGTGTCCTACTCGCTACCGTCCATGCCGCTGGCGTCCTCATTGCCATCCTCCTCATAGTCATCGTGCTCATCGCATCGTGCTCATCGCGTCGTGCTCATCGCGTCGTGCTCATCGCGTCGTGCTCATCGCGTCGTGCTCATCGCGTCGTGCTCATCGCGTCGGGCTCATCGCGTCGTGTCGTATTTGCCAACTTTCCTTTGTTTCCAACACTCAGAGCAATGCTACGCGCGTCAAAAACAGTGGCGATGGATGTGACGCTGGGTGCTTGTGCTGGAAACGCGAAGTGTGGTAGTAGCATATATAGATGTACATTAGATATAAAGAATAGAACTGGACTGAGTCACTATGCCTGGAACCCGCTGCGTGTTTGTGAATGCGACGCGAGTATTTGCTGCGATGTTCCGTGCCTTGACAGCCAGTGTAACCACGGTGCCATGACACGCGTCGTCCGGATGCCATTGCCCTGACACGGCTGCGTCCAGAAGGAAAATGCCCTGACACGGCTGCGTCCAGAAGGAAAATGCCCTGACACGGCTGCGTCCAGAAGGAAAATGCCGTGACACGCCTGCGTCCAGAAGGAAAATGCCCTGACACCGAGCGTCCAGAAGGAAAATGCCCTGACACCGTGCATCCAGAAGGAAAATGCCCTGCCACACTCTGTCCGGTAAGCAGATGCCGTGGCGAGCTGCGTCCGGGTGCATGGTGCCGTGGCGAGCTGCGTCCGAAATTACATTGCCTGTGCATTTTGCGTTGGGAGCAGTATGTGCGCTGCCAGGGTGCGTCCAGAGCGTCCCGAGTGCCTGGTGCGTCAGGACGCAGCCTGTGCGTCCGGACACACATTTTTTTTCCTGATGCAGCACAGCTGGCATTTCAACAGAGACTCCCAATTCCGGCGATCCCGGGGGCGCGATCTAGTGACGAAGCATGACCAGAGGTTCGCGGACTCGGATGAACGATGTGTGTCGCCGGGAGAGTATCCGAGGTTCAACTCAGTCAACAGCTGGATAGTCTACGCGTGAGACCGGTGGGAGCGCTTGACAGCGGTGAGGATTTGCGAATACGTTTGAGGAGCTGGGAGGACGAGTCTCAGAGTTGGCAGCACTGCTGGCAAATGCAACGTAGCCTGGTCGTTTCAACAGATACTCACGATACCGGCAATCCCGAAGGCACGATCTAGTGGCGAAGGATGAACAGAGGTTCGCGGACACGGATCAGCAACGTTCATTGCCGGGAGAGTAACCGAGGTTCAGCAGCTGGATAGTCTACGCATGAGACCGGTGGGAGCACTTGCCAGCGGGGAGGATTTGCAAAGGTGTTCGATGAGCTGGGAGAACAACTCTCGGAGTTGGCAGCACAGCTGGCAAAGGCAACACAGGCTGGTCATTTCAACAGTGTCTCCCGACAGCGGAAATCCCGAAGGCGCGATCTAGCGACGAAGCGTGAACAGAAGTTCGCGGACTCGGATCACCGATGTGCGTTGCCAGGAGCTCATCCTCGGGACACCTCAGTCAACGGGCGCCTAATCTATGCAGGAGTATTGGAGTCACAAGTCTGTGTGCGTGGTTGCCATGAGCATTTGCATAAGCATTTACAAATGCATTTGAAGCGCTGGGAGGGTACTGAGCAAAGGAGGTGATGAACCGACTAGCATAGGAGTAATATAAATATTGAATTATATTTTATATATCTTTGAATGTGTGCTGCTGTGAATAAATACGTACGAAAAGGCACACCAGTAAACTGGTGTTCCCCAGTACCCTTCATTTTGCCGGATTTAAAAGTGCGACCGTGGTAGACAAGCAAATAATGGGAGAAAAAATGTATCAAACACTGTGAATTTGTGAATATACGCATCTGGAAAACAAACCATCGGATTGTGACAATACATTCAGGTGCGTACACCCGCACTGCCCATTTATGGGAGTTGAGACACCAACTGTACCAGTTGCTGATACTTAGGAAACCTTATGGGAGTATGACCAGTCTTACTGGAGCTTGGAAAGCTTACTGGAGCTAGGAAAGCTACCAGAGCATCGGATGCTGGCAGGGGTTACCAACGTGCTCGCTTAAATTTTCACTTTTTTCCTGATGTAGGCCAGTTGTGCGGAGAAACTGGCGAAGTGGGAGGGTCTTTTCGAGTAACATAATGAATTGCGGGGTCTGAATGTCCCCTGTTGTAGCGTGTTGGAGAATTGCCCACTGTGTATGCAGCAGCTGGCAATCCCGAAGAAGGTGGTGTGAGGTGGCAAGATCTGTGCCACACGGGCACGGATCAGCAGTAATGTTAGGGGGTGAGTCTGTGGGTGCACAGTTGCAGAAGACCCGGCAAAGAACTCGTATGTCGACCCAATCCACCTCCTGGAGGTGTTTGGGAAAGGTCAAGGATGGTGTGATGAGGGGAAGTTGGGACTTCCATTGTTTCATGAGTTGTGCTCACACTTGCACGAGGAACGAAGTTTTGGTTGTGAGTGCAAGGCAGCACCGGATCGTGTTGCCGGCCCCTTGTTTGGCGAGTTTGTCAGCCCTCTCGTTGCCCCTAATGTTGCAATGGGATGGGCTTCAGGTGATGGAGATCTGCTAGCCAAGGGTGCATAGGTCTTTGATGGACTGAAGGGCTCGATGGGTGTACTCGTAGTTGTGTTTGTTAAAGTTGAGGGTGGCAATTGCTCTCTGATTGTCGATGCAGATGATAGTGCCCCGTGGGGCTGTGGTGGTGAGGAGGGTGGTGACTGCCTCTTGGACTGTGTGGAGTTCGGTGACATACACATCGGCCCGACTGCCTAGGTGGCAACAGCCTTCATCCAGCTGGTACAGGTGCTGGCCGCCACAGTGGTATATTGCCCATCCACATCCGGTTGACCCATTATCAAATTTGGAGTCGTCAGTGTAGATGATGATGGTGTGGTTTCTTTGTCTTTCGAGCCATTGTTCGTGTGCTTGTTGGGGTTAGGTTGTTTTCTCTGGATTTGGGGAAGGGATAATAGGAGCCCCCTCCGCTGTTGAGGTGCTTGTTCGGTCTTCGAGTTTGCCCATTACCAGGTGTTTGCTCAGGTTGTATAGGCGGTGGAGTCCTGGGAGGTTGGGGGGCATGTTTTGTACTGCCCGTGGGGGGCCCAGTGCATGGTGGGAACGGAGTAAGTGGAGGCGTATTGCATATCATAGCAACAGGTAGTCCAGGTATGTTTCCAGGGGTGGGAGTTGGGTTAGTGTGATGAGGTTGGATGTTCTGGTGTTGAGTGGGAGCCCTGTGATCCATCGGGTGATCGAGTTGTAGGTGGTGTTCAGGGTAGCCATTATCATTGGGGTGCCAGTCCACCATGCTGGGGATACCCAGAGCATGGTTGGCAGTATCACTGTCATCGCTAGGTGATGGGCAATGTGGGCGGGGATACCATGTAACTGGTGGCGTAGAAAGCCTAGGCTGAGTGTTTTGTTCCCTTTGGCCACAGCCATGGTGGCGTGGTGGAAGAAGCTGAGTGATTCATCGATGAACATGCCCAGGTATTTGATCTGTTGTGTTGGCGTGATGGTGTTGTTCCCAATTCAAAGTGGGGGGTAAGAAGTGAGGCTCTTGTTCTTCTCCCTGCTGGTGAGGGGGAGGCAGTACAGGAGTTCTGTTTTCAGAGGGGCAAAGGTTAGTCCTAGGTGGGCTCCCTTTTGAAGGTGTTGGTTTGTCCTTTCTTCTAGCAGAGTGTTGGCTCTGGACACTGTGGGTGACATTTGGACCATGCAGATATCATCTACATAGGATGTGGCGGTTGCATCGGAGGGGTCGTGTTTCTTTTCCAGCATTACGTTGCTGTAGGTGAGGAAGAGGATTGGTGGGATAGGGGATCCTTGTGGTAGGCCGCATTCGTACGGTTGAGGTTGTTCAGTGTTCTGGTCGGAGCGAAATGCAAGCTTCCGGTCCGTGTTGAATGCCATGACCCAGTTGGTGAGGTAGATGGGCATGTGCCGTTGTAGACTTCCTTGGATCCTTATAGGGGACGGCAATTTCTGTGGCCTGGTGGATGAGTAGGGTGATGTTGCTGATCACACGGAGGGTGACCTCTGGGCCCTGAAGTTCTGAGAGGTCTATTCGCACGGATTGGATGTGGCTGTTGAAACTGTTCCAATCGGCTTTGTTCCAACACCGGTAGGGTTTGGGTGGTGGGGAAGTGTAGGGTAGCAAGAGGGTGGCAGTAAGGGAGCTATGGTCTGAGGTGGTGTTGTCTTTGATTGCAAGAGGGAGGGTACATCTAGTTGTGTCACCACAGGTGAGGCATAGATTGATGGTGGAGGGGCTGCTCCTGTTCCTTGGGTGGTGGGTAGGGATTGCTGGTTCGTTCTGTAGGTGGAAGTTGTTGTGTTCAAGCCAGTGTATGATGGTGTGGCTTGCAGGGGAGGTGCGGGCTGTGTGGGGCAGGGGGTCCTGCCACCATGGATGGTGTGCATTGAGGTCGCCCATGATCATGAAGTTTGTTGGGATGCTGAGTAAGGGGAGGAGGGCCACCAGCGGTTCTGGTCTACCGGGTGAATATAAGTTGAAAATGGTGAAGGATATGGTGTGCGGTTCCTGTTGTAGTGTGATGGTGGTGCCCAGGAAGGAGTCCTGCACTGTGAAGGTGGTGGTGCCGGTGAGCCCAGAGAGTTGGCGGTATATATGTGGTGCATCTGGGCTTTGTGGGTGTTGGGAGGAAATGGTTGAAATTTGGTAGAAGTGGTGGGTTGCCATATCTATCGCACCATGGTTCTTGGACGAGGTAGATAAGGTTTTCTGTTTTTCTTGCAAACTCTCAGAGTGTTGAAATTGTAGTTGCATGGCCTCTTGCACAGTTGAACAGCTGCACAGACCCAACGGTGGGTGAGGGCATTTTATTCAGCTACTTCTGCCATGGGGGCGTCTCCCGGGTTGGTCGTAGCATTCGTGTTCGTGTTGTTGAAAGATCAGATCTTGATTCGGTGGGGGCAGTTAGGGTCTGTGGCTTTGTGGGGGGTACCACAGTTGGCACAACAGATCGGTGGTTGTGTGCAGGCTGGGCCTTTCTTGCATGTCAGGATGGTGCATAGGTGGTCTTTCATCTTGTGAGCCTCCGCACAGACTGCGTAGTGGGAACGATTCCTGCACAGGGCAGCTGGGTGTCCATAGCCCTGGCAGTTGCGCCACTGGGTACTTCTTCCGTATGAGATGTAGTTGTGGAGTTGGCATTCGCGGTTGCAAATCGTGAGGTATTAGCGTTCGATATTGGTCATCTTGACACTGCCAGTAAGAGTCATAACGATCGTAGAGGTTGTTTTGTGTTCGCGTCGGTCAGCTGGGGTGAGCCAGCACGGGGTCTGTCCCTGAATCAGTTGGGGGCAGTTAGTGGTGATGCTGTCGGAGATCTCCAGTAGGGAGAGGTGGGTCGGCACACTGTGCAGGAGGAACTGGCTGTAGTGTTTTCCTATTTCCACCTTCTCGCACTTGCCGTAGTAGGAGAGGGCCTCTGCGATGATTGTGGCATAGTCCTCGTAGATGATATTGTTTTGGGTGTTTCCGGTGGTGAGGATGATGGATCCGCACATGGTGACCTGGGCCTAGAGGAAGGGGGGTGCGGTTACATCCTGGTTGTCAACCAGGGCTTTGTTGACTTGGTGGCGAACAGCATCTGTGATAACCTGGCAGGTGATGTAGTCTCGTTCGGCATGGGTGGCGGCTTCAGCAGGGGACGCAGCCGGGAAATGGCAAGTAACTTCGCGTTCGGCTTGGGGGTACCGGGTCAGAACGAGTTTGGGTGTGGCGGTCTTCTTTCCCTGACTCTTCTTCTGTAGGTTCTCCCAACCTTCAGTGTTGGTGGCATGTGTGGCTTGCTCTGTCGGCAGATGTGGCTGGGCAGATGGTGCTCTAGCGGCGTTAGTGTACGTGTGTGTGTTGGGCCTAGTGTTGGTGGCCAGGCTGTTGGGGTTGGGGTTTTTATCTACGTAGTCAGGGCACGTGAGACTTTACCTAATACCGATCGAAGGAGGAAAGTTGAGCCCAGTCGGCTTCGGAGAGTCTAGGTGGGAGATAGCCTCGGGATTAGACCTTACGGCCGTAACGGACCTAAGCGGCTAATCTCCGGACCAAGTGCAAACGCAACTAAATACGGGATACGAGGGGTGAGGTCATAGAACCAATATCTCCTCCTTCTCTGATAGGCCGGTAAACCACTCACCCACAGGACTTGAGGGGTTTACGCGATTGGGGATCAGTCGGCATATCGTTAGACCGACCAAGACCAATGAAGTTGTGAGGACCAAGCCCATGGGGTTCCGGGGCCTTGACTGGCAGACAAATCTCCTGAGAAAAGGATAGGAAGTACGGGTTCTCTAGAGGAACCACATGACGCCGCCGGAAGGCTATATATAGCTAGGCAAAATCCTGCTCGGTGGAAGAGGAAGAGAGGACAGTACCGAACGCCCGCCCAGCAAAAACCCCACAAACAAGATCTAAGATTATTCCGTTGTGAATTATCGAAAGTAGCCTGATTACCTTTGATCCTCTCCACACTCTGGTTGCAATACAACCCCAGTGTCACACGTACTTCCGAAACCGCAACGATTGCTGGCGATGCGGACGACCCGGGCACAAAACATTCGAATGCTTCTCGTTCAACACATTGCAAGGAACCACACTACCAAGAGCCCCTTGGAAGGCTGCAGGAGTCTGGGAAGGGAAAAGGAAACGGGACGAAGATGTAGAGGAGCACCCGGCAGCCAAGCAGCAAGAAGTGGCAGCGGCCGAGATCATGGTTTCCGACGCCGTTGCCCCGCTATGGGATGACTCTGAATCAGATTTTTAGGAGGTCGGGGACAGCCGCGGCCTAAGACCTCGACAATAATATGCGGACTATCCGAGAAATGAAGCAACGAGGAACCAAGTGCGGGAACCCCATCAAAGAAACCAAGGACAGTCCCCAGCTGCACTCGCCCAATTATCACTATGATACTACACTTGGGGAAAAAGAAACACCCGATTCGGGTACTACTGGACACCGGTTGCACCGTTGCACTCCTCAATCAATAAATAGTAGAAAAACTCAGGATCAAAAAGAAAGCACATCGGCAACCTCACAGCATAGAAAACAATACCAGAGAAAGCGTCAAAGGAGCATGACAATTTTATACAGAACCAATGCTCCTCCAACACCGAAGACACTATTCCAAGGAGAAATTCGAAATTTCACCAATGGAGACGAATATTGACGCTTTCCTCGCTTTCGACTGGATAACGGCACACCCGCCCCAGGGGACTTGGACAATCGAAGAAATTCGATTTGATAGCCCGAAATGCATATAGGAGTGCACCAAGTACGAAACCGGCCGGTACTCGCTAACCTGGGACGAATCGGTAGCTACTGACCCTGACGCTCGGGTTATTGGGTACCTATTGGCAGCAGAAGATGACCCGCTAAAAAAAGTCCCCATGGAATTCTGGCAGTATTTGGGAATAATGGGAAAAGAAGCCACCGACGCTCTTCCAATACATCGACCTTATGATTGCAAGATCTACCTCCAGGAGGGAAGCACGGCACCCTGGGGACCCATATACCCCCTCTTGGAGGAAGAGCTCCAAACTCTCCAGGAATGGCTGAAGGAAATGGAACGAACAGGAAAAATCAGGGGTTCCACGTCGCCAGTGGGATTCCCGATCCTTTTCGTACCTAGGCCGCACGGACGCGGACTCCGCCTCTGCGTCGACTACCGAGGGCTGAACCGCGTCACGATCCCAAACCGATACCCATTACCGCTGATGCAAGAACTACAGGACAGAGTTCGAGGGGCACAATGGTTCACCAAAATGGACCTAAAAAATGGATTCCACCTCATCCGAGTAAAAGAGGGGGATGAATGGAAAACCACATTTCGAACCCGCTACGGTCTCTTCAAATTCCAGGTAATGCCATTCAGGCTGACCAACGCCCTGTCCACCTTTCAAGACATGATGAATCATGTGTTTTCCGACATGCTAGACGGGGGAGTAATAGCATACATGGACGACATACCCGTTTACGCAGACACCGAAGAAGGACACGACCGCATGGTTAAGGAAGTGCTCAAAAGACTACAAACGAACGGGCTGGCAATCGCCCCGGAAAAATGTGTCTGGAAGGTCAAGGAAGTGGGATTCCTAGGATACATAATCGGAAGAAACTGAATAAAGATGTCGGAAGAAAAAGTGGAGGCGGTACTAGGATGGAAAACTCTGAACTAGCTAACAGAAGTCCAATCCTTTCTGGGATTCGCCAACTTCTACCGACGCTTCATAAAGAACTACTCCAGAATAGCGAAACCTCTCACGGAATTAACAAAAAAGGGAAAAGGAAAGGAGTGGGCATGGAACCATGAAGCAGAAACCGCCTTCAAAGACCTTAAGTACCGGTTCACCACGGCCCCAATCCTGACTCATTTTGACCCAGCAAAACCAGTCATCGTCGAAATGGACGCATCGGATTTCGCTCTAGGAGCCATCCTATCACAACGAGACAAGGAAGGACGCCTCCACCCGGTAGCCTTCCACTCCAGGAAGTTCCAACCCGTGGAGATCAATTACGAAATCCACGACAAAGAACTCCTAGCAATAGTAGATGCCTTCAAACACTGGAGACGCTACTGTCAGGGAGCTACCCACCAGGTCCAAGTGCTCTCGGATCATCATAATCTGGAATACTTTACCACCACCAAAGTATTAAACCGACGGCAAGCTCGCTGGGCGCAGGAATTAGCCGGGATAGACTTCAACATCTTCTATCAACCCGGGTCACAGAACAGCAAACCAGATGCACTATCCAGGCATCCAGAGTACCGCCCAGAAAAGGGGGGGATAGAAAACCAGCCGGTCACGACGGTTTTGGGAAAAAATCACTTCGAGGAACAATTAACACGGTCATTCATCTGTTCCTCGGCACGGCTGGCATCCCTCCTGGAAAGAAAGTGGACAGAAGAATTCCTGACAAACGTCAGGGAAGAAGGGAAGACGGACAAAGCCTACGAACAGGCAAGAAAACAGGACGTGGCAGCAGAGTAACTGTCACCGAAGGACCGGAAGGTCAAGGAACTAAGTTACGAAAACAACCTACTGTAGCGACGAAATCTGCTCTGCGTGCCAAAGGGACTGGTGCAAAAAATTATGGAATCAGAACACAACACGAAGGTGGCCGGACATATGGGGCAGGACAAAACCATCGAACTAATCTGACGAAACTTCTGGTGGCCAAAAATGAACTAACGAATCATCGACTTTGTCAGAAGCTACCCCGAATGCCAACAGAACAAGGTGTCCCGACACCCACCCTATGGGCTGTCCTCCCCACTAGAGCTGCCCTATGCCCCATGGCAATCCATAGCAATGGACTTTATTACGGAACTCCCAGTCTCGGAAGGCTGCGACCAGCTATGGGTAATTATCGACCGATTCACCAAGATGGCGCACTTTCTCCCCTTGAGAACAGAGGGAAAGACAGCTGCAGATCTGGCCGTCATCTTTGCCCGAGAGGTATGGAAGTATCACGGCCTCCCCGCTGATATTGTGTCAGACCGTGACTTCAGGTTTACCTCGGAGACCTGGAAGGAGTTCCTACGACTTTCAGGAATCCGGCCCCGTATGTCAATGGCGTTCCATCCGCAGACCGACGGACAGATGGAGCAGCTCAACCAGACGATCGAAACCTACCTCCAAGCGTTCGTCGGCAAGGAGCAGGACGACTGGGTACGCCTGCTGCCGATGGCCGAGTTCACCTACAACCACTCGACCACTACGGGCAATGGTATGTCTCCGTTTTACGCCAACTATGGCTTCCACCCAGCGGCTATGAACCCCACGTCAACGGAACCACTGAACCCAGCAAGCCAAGTCTATGCCCACTGGATGCACGCTGTACACGACGAATTCCGGAAAGGCCTGAAAGAGGCACAGGAGCGAATGCGCCGATACACCGACCCGGCGCGAAAGGAACCCCCGGCATACCAAGTAGGAGACATGTTGATGCTCAACGGACGCAACATCAAAACGCATCACCCCACGAAGAAACTGGACCACAAGAATCATGGTCCCTTCCAGATCGAGAAAACCGCCTCCCCCCTGACCGTCCGCCTCGGGCTGCCCCGGAAATGGAAGATCCACAATGTCTTCCACGTCTCGCTGCTTGAACCCTACCGAACTAGCGAGCACCGAGCACCACCGGACCCGTCAAAGGTGCTTCCAGAGGCTGACGACATCTAACAGTCAGAGGAATACGATGTCGACGAAGTTATGTCCTCGGTCGAATGCGGCCAAGGAAATAACAAAAGGATCCTATACCTTGTCAAGTGGCTCGACTATCTGGAACAAAAAGACTGGACGGAAGAACCATTCAACAACTTTTCAGTAGGCGGCATGGAGAAACTCCGAGAGTTTCATCAACGAAATCTAGGCGCGCCGAGGGACTACCGGCTCACTGAGGGCTAGACCAGTTCCACCGAGGATCTGGCGGTAGGGGGCTGAAGGGGCGGAGGACTTCAGCACCAGGACACTACGAGACCGACAAAAAGACCCGCTTCTCGGGCAGCCAAGAAAAAAGCCGCCAACGCGGCGCCCGATGAAGAGTGCACGCAAACGAAAGACGTTGAGAGTCAGGAAAACCGTTCAAAACTGACGTATCAACCTCTTGGCGATTGACTTGGACCGGCGGAACCGGCGCAGGTGGCACATAAGCAGTGAAGTAAGTCCCTGACAGCGCTGTCACTGCTCCAGAATACTAGTTTCCCCCCGGAAGGACGTGGGCACGGTCACTGCCGAGTATACGGGTTACTAGCACGAAGGACACCATGTCTCTCCCGATTCCCTGTGCCGACTGCGACCCTGGAACCCCACCGAGCCGGCCAAGCCTTGACGCAGCGTGGCGGCTAGTACGACTCAATATGACATGACAGTATGAGTACGCACCGGCCTACTCAGAGGGCCCAGTCATTCCGACGGATTACAGAGTCATGTCCTGATCCGGTGACTGGGAGGGCTGTAGGGGAGGAGGACTACAGTCACGGTAACTATGCAAGAGTTACCCCACGAAGAGACATACATTCAGAAAAGAGACGGGCTACCTATTTAGAAAGAACCGTGTTAGCACTCGGGACGAGGCTAAGGGAGAGGGGAGGTAGTGTTACACCTGAAAATATCTCGGGTACGTAGCCAAGCTAGAGAGAGGTACGTAAGGATGACGGAACGCACCCAGAGAGTCTAGGAGGGAGATAAGGTCTGGAGATAAGCTTACGGCCGAGACGGATCTAAGACACATATCTCCGGAGGGGATGCCACGTCGCCTGCTGATGGCGTACGGACCGCCGGACTTGGGCTATGACCCCTCCCCCGAAAGAAGGGGATGCCACATTTCCTGCTGATGGTGCACGGAAGAGGGTCCAGTAGGAAAGCACCCCGCCCGCTTGCATGAAACCTCATCTCCCCTTATCTACACCCTGCTAGGACCAATGGGTCGCCCATGAGGACCATGCACCTCGGGGGAATCCAACTCCGAGTCACCATCTCTCACGACGGCTTCATGCAGATATAAGACAGAGGTTTCTCCGCCCCGCCGGAAGGAAATTCAGCACGAATGTCCTCACCAACCCTACCCCCGAACCCACACACAAGATCTAAGATTATTCCGCTGTGAATTATCGAACGTAGCCTGATTACCTTTGATTCTCTCCACACTCCGGTTACGATACAACCCCAGTGTCACAAGGTTCGTGACAGTACGCCCCCTGTCCAGACCGAAGCTCTAGCGAGGTCAGAACAGGTAGCGGTGGTGCGGTGGTAGAAGGGGGTGTGGTAGATGCTGACAGGTCAGCTAGCCTGCTGCTGGGCTTGGAGTTGTTCATTCATTCACTGTTGCTCGGCGATGATAGTTTCCAGGGTGTGGGTCATTCTCTGGAGTTGCGGTCGGTCTGCGTCATGCAAGTCGTTCCTGTGCTGGGCGAGTGTTTGGTGCACCACGTGATTGCGGCAGGTGTCCCAGGTGTTGATTTGGTCTATCATGGTGACAATTTCTTCCAGGAGGGTGAGTTGTTCGTCCTGTCGCGCGGTGGCCATCATGGGGGCCGCGGCCATATCACCGGTATTCGTGGCCTTCTGGTCTTCCAGTGGTGGTGTGATGTCAGCTAGGTGTTCGTGTGGAACCGCAGCGCCGTAGCGGAGATGGTGGTTCTTCATGTTTACGCAGAACTGGCAGTCATGGTAGACCCGCTTTCCCCAGTGCCAGTCCGCACAGGCCTTGACGGGTTGAGGCATTGTTCGCGGGTTACTTCAAGTAGTTCATTGGGGTGTGGGAGATGGCAGTTACAGATCTGTGCCCCACAGTGGCGGCGGCTCTGGCGGGGGTAGTAGTTGTTGTTCTTACTCTGGCGGTGGGTACTGCAGTAGTCGTTATAGCAGGCTGTTCAGTGAAGGGATGTGTGGTGGTTGATGTGAGGCTGTCCTACAGCAGCCATTGGCAGTGAGGGTGGGGGTGGAACTTTCCATCCGTCAGTAGTAGTAGCATGGGCAGCAGTGCCCCAGTCATTGTTTTCGGTGTTATCTTTTTCATTTTTTGCAAAGGTCCAGCCTTCGTTGGTGTCGATCGTGGCGGCCATGGATTGTGGAGCGGACATCCTATGGGTGCTAGTTTTCAGGTGCCAGCTTCTCCAGATATTCCTTGTGGAATTGGTAGACAAGGTCGTGTGAGTTTTCGAAATTCCAGGCTGGGTACCAGGTTCGATTGGGGTTGTAGAAATCAGTCCACTTGACTTGATACTGGATCTGATTTCTATGGCGTTGGGAGTCGAAGATTTTCTCTACTTCCCACTCTTGCTGTTCTTGGATGACTACAGGTGGCAGTGGCAGTTGGTGATGTCCTGGGATAGGTTTGGTTCTGGCTGTGGATTTGAGGAGGCTGATGTGGAAGACTGGGTGGATTTTGACCATGGCCGGTAGGTCCAGTTTATATGCATGTGAGCTAACATTCTCGAGGATGGTGTACGGGCCTGTATGCTTGTGATCCAGCTTGTTCGAGTGCCTGGTTGTTTGGATATTCTTTTGGCAGAGCAAGACCTTATCGCCAGGTTTCAGCACCGGATCCGGATGTCGTGTTTTGTTGGCTTGCTCTGCTTGAGCCATTTGTGCTTCCTTAATCTCTGCTTGCAGCTCTTCATGCAGCTTTCTCAATGCCTCAACATATTCCAATACTTCCGCTATCTCATTGTTTTGTGTGCTTGAGGTCTGGCATAAACCAGGGGTGATATCCATAATTGGCAAAAAAAGGGGTTATTTTTGTGGTTCCAGTTTGGGTGTTGTTGTAGCAGAACTCGGCAATTGGCAGAAGTTTTTCCCAGTCATCCTGCTGATAGTTGCAGTATGCCCAGAGGTATGGCTCTAGGGTGGTGTTGGCTCGTTCCGTCTGTCCATCTGTTTGTGGGTGGAAGGCTGTATGGAGGTTGTGTGATATTGCGAGAGCTTCCATTACTTGCTTCCAAAAGTCTCAGTTGAATAGAGACCCTCTGTCTGATACAATACTGCTTGGCAGTCCGTGAGGTCTGACTATCTGTTGGAGGAACTGGTTTGCTAGGTCCTTGGGATTCATGGTACCCTGGTATGCAACAAAGTGTCCCATTTTTGTTACTCGGTCGAATATTACCCATAGCGCGTCTTTCCATTGCTTGTGGGCAGAGCTGTGATGAAGTCCATTGATATCGCATCCCAGGGTCAGTGCGGGAGTTTCAGTAGTTTGAGCAATCCGAATGGGGCGTGTCAGATTGGCTTGATGCGATGGCAGGTGTTGCAGTGGTCGACGTATCTGTGGACGTACTTCTGTTGCCCTGGCCAATAGAAATATCGGCTAACTAGTTCCTGGGTTCTTGCCTGGCCCGGGTGTCCCACTGCTTGCATGTCATGATGGTCTCTTAAAATGCGGAGTCGTAGGTGTTGTTGTCAGGGATCCATATGAGGCCGTCATATATTAGCAGCCCACTGTTATCCTTGCATATTCCTAGTGCGATCTTCCTGTTGCGGGTGGTCCTACTTGCCTTTTCCCTCTGGATTCCTTGGATTTCTTTATCTGCAGCATTTAGTGTCCAAATTTCATTCAGGAACTCTTTGTCTATCTCGAGATTGATGGTTTCTGTTGTATTGGCCTGGAGTACCTCGAACGCTTTTCTGGGTAAAAGAATTTGGCTGTGGTTCTGCTGATGCTTCATATCCCCTTCCCAGGGAGAGTTTCCTGACTCTCTTGAGAGGATGTCTGGTTTGCCAGCCCGTTTCCCAGGTCAGTATTTGATTGTGAAGTCATAGTTGGCTAATCGCTCACCCCACTGGGCCTGCCATAGGTTGAGGTCTTTCTTTGTCTTCCAATATTCGAGGTTTTTGTGGTCAGTAAGGATCGTGATTTTCGGTCCCCTTGTTTTTGCAATAGGTATCCCATTTTCGTAGTGCCTTTATGATCACTAGTAGTTCCTTGTTGAGAATGTTGTAGTTGCACTCTGGATCTTTCAGTTTCCAAGAGCAGTAGGCTACTGGGTGCAGAATTCTGTAATCGTCGGGTTATGAGCAAATGGCTCCGATGGCATAGTCTGAAGCATCTGTCTTGATTGTGACAGGTTGCTCTGGGTCGAAGCCTTGTAGTATCGGTTCTGTCACCATTGATATTTCGAGCGTCTTGAAGGCCACCTGTTACTCGTCGCCCCATTCCCAGTCCACTTCTTTCCTTGTCAGATGGGTCAGGGGCGTTGTGATCCAGCTATAATCCTGTATAAACTGTCGGTAAAAGTTGGCAAATCCCAGGAAGCTCTAAATTCCCTTGATATTCGTCGGTTCCTTCCATTCCTTGATCATCCTGATTTTTTCTTCGTCCATGCGCAAGCCTTGTGGGGATATCACGTATCCCAGGTATTCTATTTCCGTGGTGTGGAATTCGCATTTGGAGGCTTTCAGGGTCAGTCCGGTTTCTTTGACTCGTCTCAATATTGCTCGGACGTATTTCCGGTGGTCCTCCAGGCTTTGTGAAAATATGAGGATATTGTCCAAATATGCCACACAGAAGATATCTAGGTATTCGCACAGGATTTCATTCATCCATCGTTGGAACAAGGCTGGCACGTTGGTTAGTCTGAACAGCATGACACAGTACTTGTATAGTCCATATTGGGTGCGAAATTCTGTTTTCCATTCATCCCCAGCCCTGATCTTGAGGTTGTAATAGATGTCCCGGATGTCAAGCTTGGTGTAAATGGTGGTGCTGGATAAGTGATCGAGGGATTCCCCAATGAGTGGCAACGTAGTCCGATCCTTGATCGTGATTTCGTTCAGTTGTCGGTAATCCACACACAGGCGTAGTCCTCCATCCTTCTTTTTTACGAAATGTATCAGTGCTCCGGCCCTGGAGGTGGATGCATGGATCCATCCCCGCTTCTTGTTGACATCCAGCTATTCTTTGAGAACCTTCATTTTTTCTTTGTTCAGAGGTTGTAGGGCTCATATGGGGGCGTCTTCCCTTCCGCTAGGGGGATATGATGGTCCTGAGTGCAGTGAGGCGGAGGTGCCATAGGCTCCTTTTTGCTGAACACTTCTAGGAACTCATGATATTTTGGTGGGATTGGATTTGTGCTTGGCCTGCATCAGGAAGAAAAAAAAATTGCGTCCAGAGCGTCCGGATGCACCAGACGGTCGAGATGTTCTGGACGCAACCTCGCTAACTCGGACGCTGCTTACTATGGTGCTGGGCGTCTGAATGCAGCTACCATGGCGGTGTGCGTTCAGATGCAGTGCGCCAGGGCGCCGTGCATCTGGACACAACTGGCATGGCAACTGCGCCCGGACGCAGCTGCCGCTGCATATGCCTTCCGGAGGAGGAGTGTCATGGCAATTGCGCTCTGGACACAGCGCGTGTCTTCTGGACGCAGGGTGTCAAGGCAGATGGCATCCGGACGGAGCCTGCCATGGCACCACGCGTCCAGACGTAGCTGTCAAGGCACAACGCGTCCGGATGCAGCTGCCGTGGCATATGCCTTCCGGATGAGGAGTGTCATGGCAACTGCGCTCTGGACAGAGCGTGTCTTCCGGATGCTGGGTGTCAAGGCAGGTGGCATCCTGACGGAGCTTGCCATGGCACCATGCGTTCAGATGCAGCTGTCAAGGCACAACACATCCGGACGCAGCTGCCACAGTATATCCCTTCTGGACAAGAAGTGTCATGGCAACTGCAGTCTGGATGCAGCGCGTCTTCCGGACGCTGGGTGTCAAGGCAGATGGCATCCGGATGGAGCCTGCCACGGCACCACGCGTCCAGACGCAGCTGTCAAGGCACAATGCGTCCGGATCCAGCTGCCACGGCATAACCCTTCCGGACGAGGAGTGTCATGGCAACTGCGCTCTGGACACAGCGCATCTTCCGGATGCAGGGTGTCAAGGCAGATGGCATCTGAATGGAGCCTGCCACGGCACCACACATCCAGACGCAGCTGTCAAGGCATAATGCATCCGGACGCAGCTGCCGCGGCATATCCCTTCCGGAGGAGGAGTGTCATAGCAACTGCGCTCTGGACGCACTGCGTCTTCCGGACGCAGGGTGTCAAGGCAGATGGCATCCGGATGGAGCCTGCCACATCACCACGTGTCCAGACGCACCTGTCAAGGCAATTGCATATGGACCCAGTTGTCACGGCACTAAATATCGCAGCGATCCTTCTATCGCATCCGCAATCTAGGATGCAAGTGGTTTTTGGTGGTTCTAGGGATAGTGACTCAATCCAGTTGTATTCATTATATCAAATATACAGCTATATACGCAACCTCAGAGCACCCAGTGTGGGCACATAGCGTCGCATCCATAGTGGCCTACCCAGCATCCATCGACGTATTCATTGATCGAAGGTATCACCGCCTACCTACGCGGTTTTTGACGTGGTTACCACTGCACTATGAGCATTAACAGTTGGAAGCTGGCGAGTAAGACGCGACGAGTATGTTGGTGAGCCTCGTGACGTTAGCGCAGCTCTCAAGGTGTCCAAACCACTAGGAAGCTGTGACGTACGACCAAACGAGTACGATGCGAGTAACAAGCGACAAGTACAATGGCGAGTAGATGCGACAGGTGCGTTGCTGGTGAGGAGGATGGCGTTGAGGATCCTGCCGGTGAGTACCACGGCGAGTAAGATGCGTTGAGTATGTTGGCGATCTTCATGATGCTAGCGCAGCTCTCAGAGTGTCAGAAACAGCAGGAGGTTGTGCTGAGTACGATGGTGGTGAAGAGAATGGCGGGCAGGACTCTGGCGGCGAGTACTAAAGTGTGTGTGATGCAGCGAGTATGTTGGCGAGCTTTGGGACGTTGGCACAGCTCTCAGTTTGTGAAAAACTGCGGGAAGCCGTTGCCATACGACGTGACAGCACGATGACAAGTAAGATGCGACGAGTATGATGTTGTGATGAGGATGGTGGCAGCACCCTGGCAGCGAGTACGACAGCAGGTAAGATGAGCCGAGTATGTTGGCGATCTTCATAACGTTAGCGCAGTTCTCAGAGTGTCAGAAACACCAGAAGGTTGTACCATACAACGACTACGACATCGATGAGAATGGCGGTCAGGACCCTGGCGGCTAGTACGATGGAGAGAAAGACGCGATGAGTATGTTGGCGACCTTCGTGACATTGTTAGCACAGCTCTCAGTTTGTCAGAAACCACGGGAAGTTGTACCATACGATGCGACAGGTACAACATGATCCGACGAGTATGATGTTGATGTGGATGGCAGGCAGGGCCCTGGCGGCAAGTACGACAGCAGGTAAGATGCGATGAGCATGTTGGTGATCTTTGTGATGTTAGCGCAGCTCTCGGATTGTCAGAACCCGCCTGAAGTTGTACCATATGACGTGACGAGTATTATGACATGATTCGACGACTACGATGTTGATGTGGATGGTGTGCAGAACCCCGGCGGTGAGTACAACAGTGGGTAAGATGTGATGAGTATGTTCACGATCTTCGTGACGTTGTTAGCGCAGCTCTCAGTTTGTCAGAAACCGCAGGAAGTTGTACCATACGACGTGACAAGTATTATGACATGATTCGACGAGTACCATGATGATGTAGATGGTGTGCAGGACCCCGGCGGTGAGTACGACAGCGGATAAGATGCAATGAGTACGTTGGCAATCTTCGTGACGTTGTTAGCACAGCTCTCGGTTTGTCAGAACCTGTGGGAAGTTGTACAATACGACGCGACGGGTACAACCACATGATCCGACGAGTACGATGTTGATTTGGATGGCGGGCAGGACCCTGGCGGCGAGTATGACAGCGAGTATGCTGCGATGAGTATGTTGACGATCTTCGTGACATTGTTAGCACAGCTCTCAGTTTGTCAGTAACCACGGGAAGTTGTACCATACGACGCGACGGGAACAATGACATGATCCGACCAGTACGATGTTGATGAGGATGGTGTTCAGCACCCCAGTGGTGAGTATGACAATGGATAAGATGTGATGAGTATATTGACGATCTTCATGATGTTAGCACAGCTCTCGGTTTGTCAGAAACCACAGGAAGTTGTACCATACGACGCGATGAGTATTATGACATGTGTATGTTGGCGATCTTCGTGATGTTGTTAGCACAGCTCTCGGTTTGTCAGAACCCATGGGAAGTTGTAACATATGACACGACGGGTACAATGACATGATCTGATGAGTACGATGTTGATTTGAATGGCGCGCAGGACCCTGGCAGTGAGTACGACAGTGAGTATGATGCGATGAGTATGTTGACGATCTTCGTGACGTTTTTAGCACAGCTCTCAGTTTGTCAGAAACTACGGGAAGTTGTACCATACGATGCAATGAGTACAACGACATGATCCGATGAGTACGATGTTGATTTGGATGGCGGGCAGTACCCTGGCGGTGAGTACGACAGCGAGTATGATGCGATGAGTATGTTGACGATCATCATGACGTTGTTAGCACAGCTCTCAGTTTGTCAGAAACCACAGGAAGTTGTACCATACGACGCGACGAGTATTATGACATGATTCGACGAGCATGATATTGATGTGGATAGCATGCAGCACCCCGGCGGTGAGTATGACAGCGGGTAAGATGAGATGAGTATGTTAGCGATCTTTGTGACGTTAGCACAGCTCTCGGTTTGTCAGAAACCACATGAAGTTGTACCATACAACGCGACGAGTATTATGACATGATTTGACGAGTACGATGTTGATGTGGAAGACGTGCAGCACCCCGGCAGTGAGTACGACAGCGGGTAAGATACGATGAGTATGTCGGCGATCTTCGTAATGTTAGCACAGCTCTCGGTTTGTCAGAAACCACGGGAAGTCGTACCATACAACGCCATGAGTATTATGAAATGATTCGATGAGCACGATGTTGATAAGGATCATGGGCAGGACCCCGACAGTGAGTATGACAATGGGTAAGATGTGATGAGTATGTTGATGATCTTCATGACATTGTTAGCACAGCTCTCAATTTGTCAGAAACCGCATGAAGTTGTACTATACAATGCGACGAGTATTATGACATGATTCGACGAGTACAATGTTGATGTGGATGGCATGCAGCACCCCGGCGGTGAGTACGAAAGCGGGTAAGATGTGATGAGTATGTTGGCGATCTTTGTGACATTGTTAGCACAGCTCTCAGTTTGTCAGAACCCTGGCGGTGGGTACAATGGTGAGTAAGATGCGATGAGTATGTTGGTGATCTTCACGACCTTAGTGTAGTTTCTCACAGTGTTGGAAATAGCACGAGGTTGTGCCATACAACAAGTATGATGTCGATGAGCAGAATGGCAGTCAGGACATGGCTGCGAGTACAATGGTGAGTAAGACGCGGCAAGCACTATGTTATTGAGGAGGATGGCATTGAGGATGCCGGCATCGAGTACGATAGGGAGTAAGATACGTTGAGCACACTACGAGTATGTTGGCGACCTTCATGACATGGTTACTGCAGCTCTCAATATAGCAGAATCAGCTGGAAGTTGTACAATATGACGCGACGAGTACGATGTCGATGAGGAGGATGGCGGTCAGCACGCTGGAGTCAAGTAGATTGGGAGTACATAAGACGCGGCGAGTATGCTGGCGACCTTTCTGATGTCATTAGCGCAGCTCTCAGTGTATCAGAATCACTCGGAAGCTGTGCAATACAACGCGACAAGTACGATGGCGGCAAGTATGATGGCGACGCGTAGAACGACAACACATGGTATGGAGAGTCGAATGCTGAGTAGATTGGTGACGAGCAGGATGGCTACTCTGAGGATGGTGGCAACCAGGTGACGGTGATGATTATGGCAGTCGAGGCCAGTACTCGAACAGAATAGGAGAAAAAAAAGGTTTTACTCATATTAAGCGAGCCAACCGTGTTGCAGGCGCTAGTAATTTCTGCACGAAGGATCACTCGCAATGAGAAAACTGGAACTCCCAGTCGCAGATACTATGGAACCCGTTTTCCTGAGAACGATGAAGGTGGAGCCGCAAGAGCTGCCACCGGAACCGGGGGGGGGGGGGGGGGGAGCAGCAGGGG
>Ga0307508_10002076_pt1 | contig 21609 bp, 12 predicted proteins | sample 9_EM_MG_FD_203089 | JGI IMG/M metagenome (GOLD analysis project Ga0307508, IMG submission 203089) | Populus trichocarpa ectomycorrhiza microbial communities from riparian zone in the Pacific Northwest, United States - 9_EM | ecosystem: Host-associated > Plants > Roots > Unclassified | place...
AATTTTCAACAAATAAAAAAAACACACAACCCCCAAAAAAAAAAAAAATATAAAAAAAAAACAGACAAAAAAAACCCCCCAACAAAACACACCCCTTGCTCTTCCCCCCCCCCCCCCCCCCCCCCCTTTTTTTCTTCGAGCCATAAAACAACCGAAATTCCCAACCGCCAAACCACCCCTCACTCGATCCGTCCATCGACTATCTAGAACCCCATGAAACCGGTAGCCTGAGGAGCAATACCATTTCCGTAAGGCTGACCGGCACCACCGGGAGCGGCGGTGATCATGAGTGGTCCCTTGCCTAGGATCGGCGTGTCATCCTCAATCTTCTGTTGCGATGCCTCGCGAGCTTTGCGCTCCTCATTGTCCTTCTCAAGCGTAGTGATCTTCATCGACTGCTCACGCATGACATTAATCATGAACGGCATGGTGTAGTCGGTGAGGCCGTACCGCCACGAAATCTCCATGACTATGTGGACGGGGATAAGGTCGTAACAAGCGTAGAGCATCGCCGCGTAACATTCCCGGTTTCCGATGTCGACGAACTGGAAATCCTCCGTTTAGCGGATATTACACCTGGGGACAGCCTAAATGTGGGTAACTTACGTATCGGAGGAGCTCGTCAACGACCTCCTCGCGGCCGGAGACGGCGGCAGTCTCGATCGCATCCTTGAAAAGCTTGTCTTGTTTCGACAGAGAAATCGATTGGTTCCAGCGTTTGTGCTTTCGGTAGATGTTTGCTGCAATCTGTCGGAAGAAGACGAGACTGCATGTGATCGTCAGTTTCCGCTACCCGGGATGTCACGTTGCCCAGGTGATTGGCTGTGCTTGGACGGTGGGACTTACTCGTGCTTCTCCAGCCTCTGGGCAAGCTCCACCGGATCGTAGTTGTCGTAGTTCTCAACAGAGTCACGCAACGTCTTGTAGTCCTCCTCCTCGATCAGCAGATCGTTGATAGCGCTGTTGACGACCTTGTTGTTCTGAGGCTGCACGTTGAGCAAGAAGGGCTTGATCAACGGAATATTGTCCGATTTCTCGAACATGCGGACCACCCTACACGCAATCAGCACCCATGTCCCATCAGCTGACCGCAGCAACATACCTAGCGACATCGATGCGGGGCGTGAGCACCGTCAACAGATCCGTCATGAGCGAAGGCTGCTCTTGAAGGTAGAAGTTGAGGGCCCGGTAGTAGATCTCCAGGTTGGCAACCTTGACGACAATGTCCTTGAACGACTGGTGCTCCCAGGCATCCGCAGCCCGCTCCATCATGGCCAATGCAGCATTGTCCCACTCATCGTAATGGCAGTACAAGAAGATAAGCTCAGGCCACAGGTGCGCCTGCTCACATGCACGGATCATCTTGGGGATGTTGATCCGCCCCCAGAACAGTTTGAGGTGTTCCATAACACGCTGGGGGTGATACTTGGTGAGTGCGATTCCGAGTTCGGTGAACATGCCCATATGTGCCCTCTCGAGACCGAGGCCATTCTCAAGCAAGTGGATGAGCTCGTCGAAGTAACCGTTACGTTCATACTGCTTGACGATCTCCTGCAACTCCTCGGCGTGGACGATCAGGTTCAGACCGCAAATCTGGGCAAGGCGGAACTCCTTCTTGCTGACACAGGCCTCGTGAACCTGCTTCCAGACCTTGGTACTGTTGGCCTTGCGAGCGCACTCGACGGCATTCTGGTACTCCTCCAAGAACACCAAAGTAGTAGCGAGCTTGGCCCAGTTGGAAATGCTGGTATAGAAGATCTTGGCAGCCTGATGCAGGCCCTCTCCGTAAGCCGTGTCTCCACACTCCTCGATGTTGGCGACGTTGGCAGCATTCAAAAAGTCCTCCAGTTCGTGAAGCCTGTCGACGCGGGCCAGACACAACACCATACTGCTATCGATTGGTGGTTCACGCAACGTCTTGCGGCACATCTGAAGGTACTTAATGAGGTCCTCGAACTTTCCGGCACGCGTAGACATCTCGATGACTTCGGCATAGTTGCCTGGGTCGCTGGCCCGAATGTACGACTCGATACCATCGGAAATGCGAAGCCCATCGATCTGCGCCTTACCAAGACGACTCCATACCTCCGGCAGGTCAACACGGTCGGCGTAGGCGTACGCCCGATCGATGCTAACAATGTGCTCAATGAGAACGTTGATCGCCTCGGGGTGGGAGTTGCTCTTCTTGTACACCTCTAGCGCTTCCTCGAACAGACCGTTCTCGATGCAGATGTTGGCGATATCGGGCCCGTCGTAGTTCGTCAGGCGGTTGATGTAGTCCATCACACGTGCCTTGTCGGCGCGAACCGCGGTAAGGATCAACAGGTTCTGCAGGTTGTTATTGTCACTGAACGGGGAAGCCTCAAGGATAATCTTCTCAAGCAGCTCAATGAGCTCTGTGGGCAGATCGTTCTGCAAGAACGACTGCACCGCAGTCGAGACATCTTCGGGATCAGTAGACTCCGGGACGGCAGTGGCAACAACCTGGTCGACAAGGGGACGACGGTGCATGTTGTTCGGGCTGAGGACGAAGTTCCACAGCTCAGGATCACGTCTCGCAACGAGATATCTGGCCTGGTGCTTGAACATCGAGTTCTCATTCGTGATCTTGACCAGCTCGAGGTCATTCTGGCCCTTCTGGTAGGCGATAAAAGCCAGGTAAGGATCCCTCTTCTCGCAGTATTTACCGACGATAGCAGAGTCGTATTTGTCATTCTCCTTGAGAAACTTCTCGGGGTTGTTATTGCTGTCAATGTAAATTTTGGCCAGGGCGTTGTAAACCGCAGGCTGCTCGTTGCCAGCGCTAAGCATGTCCTCCAGGAAAGGCAGAAGCATCTTGAGTCGGTTCCTCTTTTCTACCTCGGCCACAAGTTCATCAACGGGCACAGCTGCAGCGGGAACTGACTTCAACAGGCCCTTGATGATGGACTCCTCGCAATCTACGTCCAGTAGTCCTCCGACGACGGCAGGCGTCCGGCTCGGGTTGACGCGCTGAACATACACCTCAATGGACTTGAACTGTTGGTTTCGGTAAAGGTAGAGAACCAGATCATGGATGAAATTGAACCGGTCACACACAACGATCAGAGGAAGCTGTTCGGAAAGCTGGGCCTCCTTCAAGAAGTTCTTGACTTTCTCGGGGTTGTAGTGGTTGTTGTCACGACAGATGCGCTCGACCTCGGTCATCTGGCCCATCCTGGTAGCAGCTTGAAGGTATTTGAACACCACGTCGCCATCTTCCGTCAGGTTCACAACGGTTCCCAAGTAATAATACAATCCTTCGAAGGTCTTGAACTGCTCGAAAAGCTCAATGAGGCGGTGGGGGCCCAAAAGATCTGAATACTTGGTGGCGATCTGGATGACAATCTGGAGGTTCGCTCGAATGTTGACACGCAGCATTTCCCGGAGGCATTCCAACGAGTCCTCGACCGACATGCGTCCGAAGTACTGGACCACGAAATCGGCGTTCAGGGCGGCCGCATTGTTGCACAGAACCCGCTTGATGGCCGCGGGATCTTCATAATGTTCGAGAGCCTATTAAAGGTTAGAGCATTTCCCGACACCGGTGGAACACTAGGAGCGCAGACCTGTTGGAACAGACCGGCATTCTCACATAGCTGGGCGACCTTTGCCCTATCGTAGTACGAGAACATGCTGTTACTCAGGATCGCGGCGGCAACTTGCGGGGCATTCAGGAGGTTCATCTCGAGCAAACGGGTCTGCTGCGCTCCTTGCTCGGGCTTGTTGCCCTCCAAAGCGGTGAGCAAAAACGCGGTAGCTTGCTGGATCATGCTCTGGGAGAGGAAGACATCGACAACACGGTCGATGTCGATCAGAGCTCCGCCCTCGTGGCCAGCAAGTTGGGTAGCGAATTCGGCTCCCTTCTCGGGGTTGATCCGGACAATGTGCGTCAAAAGAGCAGTATAGTCAGGATTATATCCGACCTTCTGAGCGTATGGCAGGATCTTGTCGAACTGGCCAGTCTCCGCGAAAGATGCAACAACCTTCTGCGAGGCATTCGCCCGAAGGTACACGCTCAAGGCCAGGTTGATGTCGTGAGGACGGACAATGTCTCCAAGCTCCTCGGTGCACTCGAGCTTGTTCTCCTTCACCCACTTCTCCAAGAGGTACATCCTGTTCTGGGCCAACACCGGCCGGACCAACTCAATCGTCTCGTGCTTATTTAGAGTTGTCTTGTCGAGCAGCATTCCAAAGTACTGAAGGATGACGGAGAGCTGGCCCGGAGGCGCAGGGACAGCTTTGAACTTCTCGATAGTCTGTGGCGTCCGCAGGAAGCCTCGGGGAGAGTTTGCGGCAATCTTAGCAGCCTCCACATAGTTGCTCTGCGACATCAATTGGTTGAACTGCTGTGTGTAGAGATCGTCCGCACCAGCAAGTCCAGCCCGCGAAGCAAGATTGATGGCCAACTGTGAGTTGGCGGGGTTTTGAAGAAGGTATGGGATGATCTGATTCTCGTCCACGCTGACCGACAGGACCTGGCCCTTTCTGTTGACCGCAATTATACCGGATGTGGCCTCATGTGTTGTAGTGGTAAAGATGGTCTCACTGGAGATTCTGTTCATGAAGATACAGGTTCCGCTCTCCAGATCGTAGAGATGGATGAAGCCGTATTTCGTGACCAGGTAGATTATTGAAAATCTCTGGGAAACTTGCATCGCAACGGGGAAGTCATTTACCGCCTCGGCTGGGAAGTAGACGTCCACGGCCTTTTTCTGGAAGGGGGGGTTCCCAGCGACATGATCCACCTCTACGACGTGCAGCTTGGCCCCCTGCTGGGTGCGCACCGAGAATGTGAATAGCTTCGTGGGACTCGGGGCGCCTTCCATGCGAAGTTCTGCGAATGCCGCGGCGTGGCCCTCAATAGGCTGGCTGATGCCCCGATCCTTCGAATACAGTTGCATGCTGCCCACGACTCGTCCCTGCTGCGAAGATATGCCGACAACCACCATCCATTTCTCGTCGGAATTGACCCGATAGTTGATGATCTGGCTGCCCTGCAAGACCCCCGTTCCGTCAGCATCTTGATTCCCCGCCGCCGCACACGAGAAGGCAGTTGATCTGCTGACCACCGACCTGAAGGTTCATGTGCCTGTCAAACATCTTGACCGGAGCATTTTGTGAGGGGTCCAAGATATCCCAATGGTAGACACTCGTGTCGGTAATGAGCCCAATCGCTTTCTCGCTAATCCACTTCCAGAACACGACATCGGCATCCATCGCATGGGACTTCAGCTTTCCCTTAGCGTCCAGGTCAAAGATTTGAAGTGTGCGCTGGGCCTTGAGAGCTATGATGTTTTTGGTCCAGTGCATGATGGCGCTGTCGGCCTTGATGGTTCGCCGTGTGACATTGTTGCTGTTGTGGAGGTCGATAATCACAACCTGAGCCGACGCTTCATCGCTCTTTTCCCGCACGCATATGTATCGGTCGCTCTCTAATGTCTAGACCCCGTCTCCAGATAAGCGTGTATACTCCCCCCCGGAGATGGCCACAATATCGGAGGGTGCTACTTACAGTGGTATTGAATCCTATCGACGTTGGCTTTGAGATGGTCAGGATGTGAAGAGTAGCGATGGGGGGAGTTGCATACCGAAATTTCTAGCTGCGGGAGCTATATCAAAGCACCAGCTGTCAGCACCACCCCCGGATCTCCAATATGCTCCAGCGATTCGGAACATACCGAGAGAAGCTCAGTAAAGGAGATTGGTAGAGGCGCCATTGCGATTTCCGATGTTGTAAGCCAACACTGGGGGAGTGCTGGCGGGTTGGTGGTGGTGCGAAAAGGAGGTGGGTTGGCTTGCTCTGCGGTTAAGTAGCACTCACAACAGTGAACAGAAACGAAGCGGCAAAAGCGAGGAGCTGCGAGTTGTCGTGACGGCGTCGGGCGTAACAGTAGTAGTGGTAGTGGTAGAGAGAGTGATGGGATAAAAAGCAAGATGGGTGGATTGACGGATGGGGATCGGTTGTACTGCTGCGAGGAGGGAGGCTGATACGGGTGTTCTCGCACTCCATCAATCCAACGAGGAGAACAGGGTGTCGATGACCGAAAGTACGCTTTGCCGCCGCACTACTCGGAACACTTCGTAGCAGTATGTACACACATCAACCACGTGCATGGTAGCACGGGTATCTTGAACGACTTCACAACAGACACATCTGCAGTATTTTTGTGTTTGCGGGATTCGATCACGTTTTAAGCTTCAAACGACAGTGGGTTTGAACACATGAGATGCTACTCGACATTTTCGGGCGTCTGGTGCTTAACAGCCAACGAATGACCAGTCTTGAGAATGTTTGTGTAAATACTTGCGCTTTCCTCCCAGGTTAGGGAGGTTTGGATCGAAAATTGTTGCGCAGATGCTTCGACAACTAGGAATCTTACAAGTACCAACACAAGCTGCATCGAAACGTGCAAGAACACACACCTGGTGGAGTATCAGGAAGAGAAGACAAAAAAAACGACGTAAAAAGCAATATTTCGATAGGATCACGACAAAAACAACCCACAAAGGCAATTGCGGATGGAAATTAAGGCTTCTATTGTAACGCAGAAACGGGCAACCCCGCTCCCTCGGTATCCTCCCCCCCCATCATTACGCCCCCAGCAGAACAGAAAGCATCACCTTGCCACAGAGCCGTGGACACCGGCGTCTCCCAGTGCAAGAAAAAAAAAAGGAAAAAAAAACCGGACACTCCCAGCAAAACATGACTATGAACAGAGACGTCACATATCGCCAGAACCAACCAAGACCACGCAAAGCTCAACCCATGACTCTAATAAAAGAAGAGGCTGATTTACAAGGCCTGCAGCGACGATAATCAGCGGGTGTTCGTAACAATCTGAGTGCAGATGTCAACATACCAGAGCAAGACCTCCGGCAATGACGGCACCCAAGAGACCGCCAGAAACGGCATTGTGGAAAGCAGCTGAGTCGGGGACAGCGGACTGGGTGGGGATAGAGGTTCCGTTGGTTCTGTTGGCGGGAGGAGCACGTCAGCACGAGATGCAACGACTTGGACTGTTGAGCTGAGCAGCCATCACAAGGGTCCTTACCCGTTAGTGACGTTCTGGGCAGCAGCGGAGGCCGCAATGGCAGCGACAACGAGGGAGACGAGCTTGAACTGCATTGTGATTGATTTGGATGTTCGTTGGTGGGTGGTTTTGTTGCTGGGGGGGGTTGATTGTGTTTGGAGTGAGAGATGCTGAGGTCGTGGGGATGGAACGAGCGTGTAGGAGTTGAGCGAGTGTGAACGAAGTTGGGGATGTCGAGGAGATGGGGGGAGGGCTTGGAGGGTATTTATCTGGGAAATTGGATGTTGGTAGCTTGGATGGCCGGGGCGGGTTCGGGTTGGGTGTGCGTGGGTGTGCGTGGGTGTGATGGGATGGGATGTGCATCCGCTCCATGCCCTTTGCGCACGGGGAGCCACTGCACTCCAACAGACCTTCCCCTATGTATGTAGACTACGTCGGAGGACGGACATGAGCTCCAGGATCATTCGGGCAGTTTTCTTTCTTTTTCGAAGACAATCAACAAGGGATGGCGGACCCTGGTTGGGAGCAGATAACGACTGATCCGGATTGCACTTCCCTCCGCTCCACCGCCCAACCGCCGACTGGCTGCGATGGCAGAAGAAGAGCATGCGCATGCCTTGGGGCGTTGCCACTCACTCCGCGCTCCGAGCGACAACCGGACGACCCAAGAAGCGCACGCAAGCTGAACTTGGCCACCGCCACCCGGTCGACAAGTGCAGCTTCGGATTTTCTTCTTGCTTCGGAAGCCTTGCGCTGGCCCCACCCACCGCCGCTGCTCCTGACCGTTCGTCTTGTCGGTTCAGGGCCAGCTTTTCTTTCTTTCCGACTGGCGGCTCTATTATTGGAAACCACCCGCGCAACTCGGCACCCCCCGGGAACGAACAAGTGGAACCTGCGGGTCAAGTGCCATAACTAGGTCGGTATGTGATGTGCTACGAGTCCTACGTTCCTTCCTTCCTGCTCACCCACCACAACCGCCACCAGAATCGTCGATCGCTCGGTAGCGTCAAGGTATCGAAGTACTGCTCTTCTAATAATGGCTGGTAGATACCTTGAACCTGGCACATACTCGCCGTGCAACAAGTTGTCCGGGTAGAAAGCTGGTATCTAGAGTACTAGCATTTCGTCAGCGCCGCCGCCATCCGTCTTTGCTCCCCCCCAACGATCCGCCCAATGTCACCCCGCTCCGTCCAAGCAGATGCCACGATAAGGAAAACACCCCTCAGTCACCACTCGAGCGTCTTCTCTGGCTAGAGAGTTGGCAGACTTGCCGCCGAATCCGAGCGATATGTAGGACCAGCCTCCACGACTGGAGAGCGACCTTTCCCCGATCATCCTACTGCCGCTACTGGGTAGATATATCCCTCCATACAATCGTCATCTTGCTCACGAGCTCCGTTCCGGAAGGTAGCCAAATACGTGCCTAGTCAGCACTTGGCTTCCAGAGTACATGGAGCGCCATCTGCTCCAGAATACGAATCGAGTATTTAAACAGCCGCGAGGCAAGGGAAACGCCCATGTATTTGGCGACTATGTAGAGTACAACCGCTTCGTGAAACAACACCCCGCAAGCCGCCGGCTTCCTCGATCTTGGCCTCGAGTATACTCTAGATATATATATATGTATCTAGACTATGTAGGCACACGTTCCTCTCCCTAGCCGCGCCGGAGCTCTCCTTCCCCTGGACGGAAAAGCCGGTGATCCGTTCGCCGTTTTCGAAGCGAGGGCCAAAGAACACGCGGCTAGCTATGTATGTGGAGTGAGTGCTTCCTGCCTTTTCCATCAGACTGTGAAATTCCTGTTTCCGTTCCCGTTCCCTTTAACCAGCAACGGGGGTATAAACCAAGTTACTTATGCCTTATGCCGCCCGAGGACTGTCTCCGACTGGCGCGCCCAGCGTCACCCTCTTTTTTTTTTTTTTTTTTTTTTTTTTTTTTTTTTTTTTTTTTCCCTCTTGTCATGGCTGTTGTGGTTGCAAACAAAGCCAGGGGGTCAAGCGAAGAGAGGAGAAAAAGAAAACAGAAGCCCCCCTATATGTAATACGGTATTGTTTTTCCGTGCGAGAAGGGTTGCACACCAGGAGCATTCCTGTCGCACCCGTTGACGATCCTCACTGGAACTTGTCCAACCAGAGATGGAGGAGTGCGCGATAATCGCAACTACATACTTACATAACTCTTGAGGCTCATTTAAAAGAAAAGAAAAAAGAAAGAAAGAAAAAGACGAAGGAGAAAGAGGTAAGACACGACACGCCACCTTGTGCAAGAGGATCATATATACCTGCGGTACTCTAGAATTGGTGGAGATACTTTATGGACAAGACTCAGATTCAGCATACATACCTGGTATCCCGCGGCCGAAAAGAAAGAAAAAAAAAGTCTGAGATTAGGCCATGATGTACGATGATGTTGCGATCGTCGATATCCACGGGTTTTTTTCCCCCCCCCCCCCCCCCCCCCCCCCCCACCCACCTCTTCCGTCAAGGAATTCCTATACGTATGTATGTATGTGTTCCCGCTTAGTTATTGGCTCGGGGACGATCGACATAGACTAGATATACATGCCACTCTGCTACATACAAACCGCCATTGCTTCACATGTGTGTGTAGAGTATCTGCCGCATTCCGATCCCCTAATGGAACGAACGCACTTTCGTCCGGTAGAAATACATAGAGGGCGGCGCGCGCGTTCTCTGGGAGACAAAATGGATGTTTTGTGCATTCCGTCCCCCCAGCCATCCCGTTTGTATGTATGGATGGATGGATTTCCGAGAAAGCGAACTGCAAGCATCGGGCCCCCACCGCTCCTTCCTTCCTTCCCCCCCCCCCCCCCCTTCACAACCGGTAACTCTAACCCCCCCCCCATCTCTATCCTTTCGTGCGGTAGGTTTTTTTTTTTATTATTATTCATCATTCGCATGCGACCTATCTAGATCATGGCAAGACGTACAATTTCGTGCCGGTAGGTGTAATACCTATGTACTTACGGTTTGACAACGACTGGAGATGGTTTTCAAGCAACTCAATCGGGTAGGTATAGTAACTAATCGGCTACACGACCCCGAACAGGAAAGAGAAGGGGAAAAAAAAATATCTAAGCCAAGATTTTACACTGCCGTCCCAATACCCAAACGGTTCCTTATTCGTACCCCCCCGTCTAGGTAGGTCCTCATTATTTCGATCACATAATCCCAAGAGAGGACAGCGGGAAGGCGCATGAACGCGAACCCTTGACCCCTCCCCTTCCCTTGCCCGAATCCGGATGTTTCTCCTCACACGGGCTATTATCCACTCCAATAGATACATACCCAGATCCTCCGATATATCTAGATACTATTCATCTACAGAAGTCTAGACAGTAGACTTTGACTGCAACTGCAACCAGAGATCGCAACGTTGCCCCTACCTTACACCTCACCTACCCACCTCTCTTCCACGCTGAAGAAGCAGGCTCTGATCCATCCATTACATATTCTAGTAGGCATGGCACGACGACCCAGTTGCATGTGTCGAATCAAAGTTCGCGTCGGTTTTGCCATATCCAACGTAAGAAAGACTCATGATTCGTTCGTATTGCGCCCCCCCCCCCCATGTATCTCTAAAAGACTACCCACTATGAAGGGGGAAAAAAGACAAAGAAAGCTTGCAAGATCCTCGCCGTTCCAAATCGCTCGCACGCAAAAAGGATCTACGTTTCCTTGGTCCCAACGCCCTGAGTAACGCCAGCGTCCCTCGGATCCACGATACCGACGCAGAGGCCGACCGCATTCACCACATCACTGGGCTCGAGCACGTGCCACTTCGCGGATGTAACCTTCGACCTCGGGCCAACCGTAACACTGAAGACATTCTTCAACTCGCCGGCTTCACCGCCATGCCCCTGCTCCTCGATCTGGTTGAGTGCGTCGAACATGTCCTCGTCGGTTCTATCGTCGCCTGCACAGAAGACGAAGCCCACTCCCTTTCTGTCATCGCGCTTCATGGCTTTCACGAGTGTGCGCGCGATCTCGCCCTTGTTGAGAGCCTGCGGACGGACTTCGAGATTGGCCTTTCCCTCCATCACTTCGACGGGCCATTGGCTGAGTGCAAGTTCCATCTCGGCGCGGCAGAGGTTCGCCATGTGACTTCCAAGCCCCAGTTCGGCGCGGCGGTAGTGCCACGTGACGGCTACATTCTTCTTCTCGATGAAAGAACCGGCCGTCTTTTCCGTGTACCGTGCGAACACGTCCTCGGCGACCGTCTGCCAACCCATATCCATGAGCTCGGCGAGGTTCTGCCATTCGGTTTGGCCGGGATGACGGAGAAAGCAACCGTGCTCGGCACTGAGGCCTAGCTCGTCGATGTGGCCGAGCCATTTGCTGAGGAAATTTTGATCACGGCCGGATACAATCCAGACTTGGTTGCCGGGCTCCTGCGCGAGGCGTTTGAGCGTGCGCACAACTCGGTCGGCGGGGATTGCCATCTCCGGATCCGTCACGATCGGCGTCAGTGTGCCATCGTAGTCGAACATGAAGAGACGCTCCTTACTCTCCTTGTAGGCGGCGAGCAGACCCTGTGAGTCCAGCACCGGCGTGATGGGATGGGAGGCGTCGTACACAAGTTCGTCGAAAAGACATCTCAGGAAGTGCGAGTTCCATGCCTGCGAGGTATTGGTCGTCACGTATTCGTAGAGCTTGGCGTGATGCGCTCTCTTCTCTTCATCCGACATAGCTAGACATCTCGCAATCTCGGTCGCAACCTGCTTAGTGTTTGTAGGGTTGACAATGATAGCATCCTGCAGTGACTCGGCTGTTCCAGTAAATTCGGACAGGATGACAGGACCATGTGTGTCTCCCTGGCAGATGATGTATTCTAGAGATGCAGTGTTCATTCCATCACGGACACTGGTAATCAACGCGAGAGCAGCGACGCGTAGAAGCGCAAAATACTCTAGGGGCTGGAGATATTGCGGGTAGTGCTGGACGGGGGTGTAATGAAGTGAGCCGAATCTGCCGTTGATCTGGGAAACTAGTTCGGACACCTTATTCTCGATTGCCTGTGATTCCACCAGAGACGACGGAGAAGTGATTTGAATCAACACGACCTATTGAATCAATCGGGTTAATGGCGTTATGACCGGACGACAGGTGCGGGATTACCTTATCAATCCATTCGCGATGTGTCTCCAGGAAGCGCTCAAAAGCCCGCAGCTTCTGCAGGACTCCACGAACACTGTCAAGTCTGTCACGGCCGACAATGATCTTTCTGTCTCCGTATCCGTTCTTGATCTTGGCCATATTTTCCTCGACACCCGGATTCCTCACTGCAGTATACACCTTCTTGTAATCGATTCCAATCGGCAACGCATGTACCGCGCAATGGGCTCCGTAAGTCTCAACTCCCGTACAGTTGCCCTTCGAATCCAGTGATTCCCTAAATCCAAGTATTCTCTTACAGCACGACACGAAATGCTCCTTATAAGTCTCGGATTGGAAGCCGATCATGTTAGAGGCTAACATGTCACTCAACAGCTGTTTGCGCCAGGAGAGGATACGGAAGATCTCTGACGACGGCCACGGCGCATGTATGAAGAGACCAATGTAGACACCCCCCCCGATGCGCCGGCGGAGGATCCCTGGTAGGACTAACAAATGGTAGTCATGGATCCAGATGATATCACCAGGGGTGTATATTTTCATGATTTCGTCGGCGTATGCATTGTTGAAGCGAAGATAATCTCTCCACCAGTCCTTCTCCACGAGCGAGGATCCCTCGGCCATAGGAATCGTCTGGGGGATGATGTAGTGAAATGTGGGCCAAAGAACTATAAGGATAATGAATCAGCATAGACCCACACGCACCCAGTCCACGAAATTGCTCACTTTTCTCCGCGTACTGCACCCACCGGGTCATTCCCGTCAGAGCAACGCCTCCATCCTCCTCGTCCCCCAACCACACAGCTCTGATGTTATTCCAACCAGCTTCAGCAGCACACCTTCCCAGTACACTCTGAAGCTGGTCCCTCTCTTCTTTTGTAACCCTCGGCACCTGCTCCTCTTCGGGTCTCTCGCAAGAGAAATTTGGCACCGTCATCGTCATCCTGTTCTGGGTCCCCTTAAAAACCGGAACTGGAGGTGGCGTCTGAAAACTCTTGGTCCGACTCGACAGCCCTGTTGGGATTCTTCCCGGAATGTTTCCTGTGGCCGGTGGAGGATTTCCAGCCTGAGCAGTCCTAGAATTCTGCAAATGCTGCAGAGGATTCGTCTTGGCCTTCGCCGAAAGCTCCGTGATATTGCCAGTCCATCCCACGATGGTATGGTTCCAACCGCTCTCCTTGGACGCCAAATGTTTAAGCGTATCGTACATGGCGGAAGATCCACGCCGCGGGGTCAACTCCCACGTTGAGCTGCCAGCTTCGCGTTCATCGACGTCTTTGGTTTTCCGTCGGTAGCCGATAGTATATGGAGTGAAGCAGGTGACAGAGATGATGTTGCCCGAAAGCTTCAGCTTCGATGGGGCGTCGGTTGGTGTGGGGAGGACAATTCCATCATCGGTCGGGAAGATGGATTTAGCGAGCGGGGAGGGCTTTGCAGGCGCGTCGAGGATGGTCATGTTTTCCGTGTTTTCCGTGGTGAGGCAGGTTGGCGAATGCAATGCGCAATGGAGATCGGGTAATGATTTTGTTAAGGGTTGGATGCTGCGAATGAGCTAAAGTGAACCCTTTACTCCATACAGACAGCCGGCAGCGCAAATCACTAGTGAAGCCTGTGGTTCACGCATCAGATCATTCCTCAGTACATGATGTGGGGTAGACAACATACAAGGATCGTGCAAAAGCAATTGTGGTGGTGGTTTTGGTGGTTCGGTAGAGTGGTGAAATGAAGTTTGGAGGAGTTTGGGAGGAAGGAGAGGAACGGGACGAGAGTGGGAGAAGTTGGGAGGGAGGAGGGGATGTGTTGGAGTTGAGGGGATAAAAGCGGCCGATCAATTGGGCGTAGAAAATGAGGGGCGGTTGACGGAAAGAAGTGGAAGAAGTCGGATAGCCAAGCGAAGGGGATGAAGGTGGAATGGTGGGATATGTAGGTACATAAGTGCGCGGACGGGGCCGCTCAACAAACTCCAACCCTGTAAATATATCGTGTATATACCGCTTCAGAGAGCCGTCGGTTTTCACCTTTCACGCCACTTTTCTGACGCCCGTTTCCTTTCTCCCACCCCCTCGGCACCGATATGTCGTTGCCAATACATACAGAGGATTATCTTGCCTATGGACTGTTCTCGAGGAGTCTTCATTCTTGCAACCATGGATGATGTCACCGCCTAATCGCGCAGCCAAGACGTCTGATCCCTGCAAGTCGATGAGTGTGGAAGGAAGACCCACCTCCGCTTTAGCATCACAAAGAACGAAGGGAGTAGCGGCTATGACGCGCGGTGTACTCTACATAGTTACCACCATGAAGATTTAGAGTAAAGTGCACAGTTGATCCCACGGTGTCATTCTAAACGCCTTCAGGGAAAGACGTTTGCGCGTCCGTTCCGGCGGGTTACATATGAGATGGTTGGCTCGGAACACTCTCCATAAATCTCCGAGTACATACAGATTCGCAGCGATCCGATTGATCAGAGTTTGTCTGGCACGCACCCACGTGGGGAGCAAATACACTATGTATGTGCATAGATATTCCGCTTGATTTCTGTGCCACTACTGTGGGAGCGGAACTCAGCAACTGGACCATGTCAGGATTCAGGAGTGGGACTTGAACCCACGCTCAGTTTCCACCACGTAACGAAGGTAATCCTAACCAAGTAGCTATGACTAACGCAGCCATTCTGCCTTGAGTGAGAAAATAATTTAGTAAGAGTCTGTCCTAATAGCTGAGGAGGATACCATGAGCGTCCGGTCTTCTATTCAACCGTAGACCTCACGAATGATCAATCCTACAAGCAGAAACCCACCCCGCAAATTCTAGGGCGTGAGAACACACGTCCGAGGAAAGGCAGTATGCCTACTGTATCATAGTAGATCAGGGCGATTTGATTCCTTTCGTAGCCCTACGCCTGCCAAAAACTTCGAGAGCAGCGTTGCTGACTGCCTTAACTTCAGACACCCGAGTCCTAGTCCCATCGGTCTATACCTGCACACAATTCCCCGCTGAAGTCCGGACCGCATTATGCAGTCACAATCGAATTTGGTACGATGTATCGAGAAGAGGAGATATGTACATGTATATACCGATCAGTGCTACGGCTATCTCCATCCGCCGTCCGTCCATGAACTACCGCCCGCATTACTCCGCCGAACGCACCTGTGTATTTCCCATAAGCACCGTGAAAGCAAACTCCGATACGCCCTGTCGTGTTTACTCTCCATCTCCTTCTCGCCGCTCGGCCCTACGCCCTCGCCCCGCCGCCATTGGGGGTGTTCTTTCTTGCCTCCTTGATCATGTCAAAGATGCCCTTTTCCTTGAGCGCCTTGTTGAGGCACATCTTGTATTCCTTGAACAGCTCTTCACACTCCTTTGATGGCTCGGTTGATCCGCGAAGGTACTCTTTTCGCCCACGGAGTACCGCTCAATCAGTATCATTTCTTCTTGACGGAGCGGGAGCGAGGGGCGACTGACTTTCCGAATACCAGTTGATGAAACACGTATCGTAGCGCTCCTTCCGCTCGGAACATTCCTGGCAGGGACGGCGCTGTTAGCCACATCGCGGCGGTGGTGTTGGTGCATCATGGCTCTGTGAGCGGGCACGGTGGTGGGGGAGGTGATAGTGTTCATGCTGATGGTGATGATGGTGGCTTACGGGCGCGAGTGATGCCGACATCTCTGTCCTCTTCTGCTCCTTGTGGCTTTTCTTAGATCTGCTGTCGGTGGACACGCACGGTGGGGGTGGTGGACGCGCACGGTGCGGGTGGTGAACGGCAGTGATGGGATGTTTCGATGTCGCATTGACGGCAAATAGAGGATCGATGGATTCAGATGCCAAGAGTCGAGGTGATCATAGTTGGTGTGGATTGCCGCTAGTTAGTTAGAGTCATCCCAAGCTTGCATGAACTCCGCCTCGGCCCGATCCACCGACAGAGTGCCGGTCACCCCACAAAGTACAAACGAGGGGCACACAGGAATCTAGATATGTTATACGTTCCTGTCGGTAAGCCAGTGGGTAATAAGGATCTCCTCATCGTGGCTCTCGAACCAGGAGCTTTCAGCCTTGCACAGCACTCACTCGCAGAGTCGCATCAGGTGGTCAATTAATAGGGGGGAGAGACGAGTATATACCAATTGCTCCCAAGATTATGTACTCTTGGTGCTGGAACGCGACAAACAATGTGCCGGTGGCGCTGGCACGGAGAGGTAGTGGCGTCAATGCAAGCTATCCTTCTTTGATCCCTAAACGACGCGACGCAAAATAGCCTAGATACATACACTCAATGATGCAAGACTAGAGAAGAAAGTAGGTCTCTTAGTCTGACGTCGGTGGCACAGACACGGTATGTATGCATAGTTAAGTGGGGAGCTCTTTCCTCTCTCTCTTCCTTCTGTTAGTTACATATATAATTACTTATGTACGAATCTCAGGTCAACAATCTTGTCTCCCTTCCGAATCTAAAGATAAAGAGAGTCTGTTGAATGATTTCTGAGCCAATTCGCTGACTGGTTAGTGACGTTTTCTACTTTCGAGTCAAATGTCCCAATTTCAATGCGGCGACTGAGATTATGAACACGAGCATGCTTCTATCGGCGTTCATCTTGGAAGGGTGCAAACCATTCTAGTCTTCAACGAAGATGCCCAGATTCTTCAAGCATCCAAGGATTTGTCTCGTCGAGTAGACGACCGTTCAATGGACTTGTATGGACCATTTTCTTTGTATTGGCATTAATCTAACTTTGATCTTTTAAGGAGCCCAATACGGCGGCACGTCTTGCCAACGCACATCATATGTACCACGCATCCCGCAACATCTCGAGTCCTCTTTGCACCGTCCGAAATGGACATGTTCGTAGCTTCCCTCACAACGGAAGCGCGATTCACGCGCTCAATGGTTGGCTGCAAGGCTCCCCGCTCTTATTTCTTGGTGGCATTAACTATTAATAGGGCGTGACTTTAACGCGTTGTTGGTCGCATATGTACCGCCCAGCTGGCTTGGGAAATATCGCGGAACGTAAACATCGCTTCAAGAGTTTGATCGGTATTGTCATCATTGTCTTGGACTAGACCGGCTCGACTCGATCAAGTTGCAGTTTTTCAAGTACCGAAATGAATAGGCCAATCAGAACGATGGGTAGGAATATGACTATCTGGTTTTTGGGACTTATAGGCCTTGTTTGGTAGGGCGATCCCACAGGTCCACACATTCGTAAGTTTGGAGTCAGCTGCAATGTCGAAGCTGATTGAAAACGATTATAAATGCTCGTGTTTTGGGGGGCGCCCATGGTTTGTTTCATCACTACTTGCATACATACTGGTCACGTAGAGGACGGTGTTCTCACGGATTACTTTATTTCTTTCGTGTTCTGTCTCTGACAGTAAGTGTCAATGAAGATTCATCTGTGGAACAGGTAGCGCGAGTTCATTTGTATGGGGGCGGTCTGAGAGACTGGAGCTCGAGAAGGCTTGTTTCAACCGTTCCAATCGCCACAGCTATATACATCCTGCTAACTAGTTATCGTACACACACATGCTCTAATCGATAGAAAAAGAAAAAGAAACCCCGAAGCACAATCAAGTTACCAGTCCGAAACCACGCAAGTCCCATCTGCACGCCTTAAAAACATAAACGCCATCCGTCGCCCTCTTAGACCCCAGAGCTCTCTCCCGACTTCGTGGCCACCTGGCTCTCCTCTTCCTCCTCCTCCTCCGTAGGTACCGGGACCATCTCATACTCCCCACATGTGCCCTGCTCTCCAAGTCCGAAACTCATGGGCCGCAGCTCGCGCCAGCGGCAAGCCCAGGTTCCGCCGGCGACCATGAGCACGGTAATAGCAGCCTGCAGCGCCCACCAGAGTACCGACCGTGGGACTTCGTGGTCATACAGGCTTACGACCATCAGGTGGAGGAACGTAACCGTGACCGAGAAGTCGAGGACGAGCTTTGAGCGGGCGATGATTAGTAGTTGTGCTACTATCCTGTATTGCAGTATGTGTTAACCAGTGAGAAAGAGAGCGGAGGGAGGAGAGCGGAGGAGGGGAGGAGGGGAGAAAAGGGGAGAGGGAGAAGGGGAGAGGGAGAAGGGGAGAGGGGTAGCTACATGACAAGCCCGCACAGGAGCCACACGACGCCTAACGTCCACCCTACAGTTGTATCCCCGCGAACAGCTCGCCAACTGAAGATTAGCGAGACGCTGAACGGGGTGCCGGCGACGAGCGCGGTAAAGAGGATCAAGAGCGTTGCGGCGAGGTAGTAGATGCTCTGGAGCAACACAATATGCAGGAGTGTTCGTAGCGGCTGGAAGGGTTCCGAGGCGTTGCGTCGGAAGCGACGGCGCCGTTGGGGTTTCGCCATGACACGCGCGTTTGTGTGTGGTAGTGATGGTGGTGGTGGCAGTGGAGAGATGTGAAGTTGTGAAGCGCGATTCTGGGTTGTGGTTTCGAACAGCGGTAAGTTTGTGCTATGGTGGGCGACGGTGATCAGATTCAACGCCACGTTTCAAGCCCTCGTAACGCCCAACTATCTACCTCGTACCTAGCTGTGTGGTGCAGTCACACACAGCATCAAAAGACACGCATACATTGTGTCATACATACCCGCCGGGCAGATTCTTTAGCGCTACAGTATTTGGAGAGCGGCTATTGGTTAAATGGGAATCCCGCGACTTCTGCTCGGGGTGACGGAGCCGGGCCGATAGACATCCTTATGTAAGCAACCCGGTCTGATAGTCAGAGAAGAGTAGTTATCTAAGGACTATCTAAACAAATCCAGATGCGCTAAACCACTTTTCTCCGATATTTCTACACAACCGCAATCACGATCAACAATTCGGCACACTGTTCTAGACCATCATATCATCGCACTACACGCAGTTCCGTATTTCACTCGTTCATCGGAAGTCTTGGCGTCCGTTATCCACCTACCTCAGTGGAGACTCGGTTAGGTACATATTCACCTGATCCCAACGTCATCCAATCTGCCCCACCATCACCACTCCCCACCTTCGAGCAATCTGCAGTCTTCCTGACGACGACAAACACGATGGGGCTCATTAGCTCCTCCGCACATGCAAGCACGCTGCCGCAAAACATCGCACCGAACCGCACCCAACGAGCTGCCTGCTGGGAAGCCCGCGACGGCTTCTTCGCCTGCTTGGCCAAGCACGACATCATTGACGCGATCAAAGAGGCCCCGAAAGCGAAGAGTGTGTGCGGCACACAAGAAGCCGCGTTCGAGCGCGATTGTGTCGGCAGCTGGGTATTCATCTTTTGTTTCTACTTTTTCCCAAATGGAGAGAGAGAAAGAGAGAAAGAGAGCGCGCGCAAGGCGGAACGAGGGCTAATGCACGGTCAATATAGGTCGTTTACTTCAAGAAACGCCGCGTCATGGAACATAACCGTGAGCAGATGCTTAAGGGGCTGCGGCAGGAGGGAGCAAGGCAAATCGACGTTCCACAGCCGGTCGGACAGGGGCAGACGAGTCCGAAGTAACGGTGCAACGATGCAGACGGAGGGGAGAGGTTGCGGCGGAGGTAACGGAAATGTATGATGTCCTCTACTGCTCGACAAAGTAAGCGTACGGAGGAGGGATAAATCGATTGATGCCTATACAATATTTTGGCTTAATAAATGGTTCATGACAGCGGGAATGGATGCCATGGTCTGGCAATGACTTGGCCCAGAGCACTGCACATGATCACGATTACACGAAGTTCGGGGAGTGAGGTAAGTTATGTGCCATTCTCCTTTATCAATGTAACTCAGCACCGAATCCGAATCCCGATCCCAAATTCTCCCGTGTCTTGGTGCTAGACGATATCTAACGTCCATCCTCAGATCCAGACCCAGCCTGCCCCGAGCCCTCCCATAGAAAAAAAAATCGACGCCCCATCCCAGTACAGTATCCGTCTATATATCATTGCCATGCCGTATCCCTTTTCAGCGTCTTCGTATGTATCATGAGTCATGAACAGCCAGCTCAGCTAGCAGCGCAAAGAAAAAAAGAAGAAAACCACCTTCCCACCCCAACACCCACCAGGTGTACCAGCACCACGTTCACGGCGGCGGGAAAACCAGCCAGTGGCTCCGTCGAAGATCAATCGATTGATCAGATGTATTTCCAAGTGATGGGCACGCGTCCCTTATCGGGATGGGCCAGCTTGTTGAAAGCAGCCGGTGAAAGGTCGATATCGTTTGGTGCCTATTGGTTGTCAGTCTCCTAGGATCCGAGCCAGAGGGAGAATGAGACTTACGCAAGACTGGCACAGATCCACAATCTGGACATCGACGGACTTCTCGCCACAGGAGACGCGGATCTTCTTGAAGCACTCACCCTTGCCGCGGCCGACGGCCACCGCCGCAATTATGTCTGCTGCAGTGTTGACCCTCCCGCAGGCGCCCAGGCCTGGCTCGTAGAATGTTGCTTCGCCGGCGCCCCCGCCGGCCCTGATGGCGAGCGCCGAGGTGAGCGTCTCCGGCACTGCCACTGCCACCGGCACGGCGAGGTAGAGGGAGAAGAGGGATAGGAAGAAGAGAACGGAGAGGAGGGAAGTCTGCATAGTGGTGGTGGCAGTGGCAGTGGAGCGAGGGAAAGGTATTGAGATGTGCGAAGGCTTGCTTGAAAAGCTTAAGGAGGAGGAAGGATCGGAGTGAGTATTGCTGCTCGAGAGAGAACAAGTCTTGCTTGCTGGAGAGGAAGAAAGAGGTGGATGAGGGGAACAGGAATGCCGAACGGGGGAGGGGATGGTGCTTATATACACCCGCCCTGCCGCAGCTGGAGGGGAGATGGAGCATCCACCTCACCCCACCGCGGCCACTGCAGGTACATACCTCCTACCTTCGATCCACGTCCGACCCCATGAGAGCCGGGGCACTGGTGAGACATTTTTTCTTTCTTTTCTTTCGCTGGGCTGAGGCCAGCGGCAGTGGGTGTTCACCAGTGACCACGTGCAGTGTGATACGTATACACACCCTCGCCATTTTTCGGTTGGTGAAAAACAATGCACAGATACTCGACACCGGGACCGAGTCACTGGCCGGGCCTTTGCTGGGCAGCGGTCTCCGTTCATTATACAACGAGAGACCTGGTGTCTGGGTATCCAATCGACACCGCGCTCATGCTCTGGCAGGGCCAAGGTATGTACGGGACACCAACGCACATACGGCCATCTGCCTGCGATCCACGCTCACCGTCCCTCCCCCATCCCCCCCTTCTCGGCGTCCTCTGCTCCTTCTCGACCTCTGCTCCATCTTGTCCCCATTCCTCCTCCCTTCCCCCGCGGAGAAATTCTGTCTTCACCTAAACGGATAAACAGCGACGCCCCCCGCCGCGGCGCGGGCGCGCCCGGGGGGGGGGGCCGCGGGGCGGGCGGGGGGGGGGGGGGGGGGGGGGGCGGGGGGGGGGGGGCGGGGGGGGGGGGGGGGGGGCGGGG
>Ga0307508_10002077_pt1 | contig 21608 bp, 26 predicted proteins | sample 9_EM_MG_FD_203089 | JGI IMG/M metagenome (GOLD analysis project Ga0307508, IMG submission 203089) | Populus trichocarpa ectomycorrhiza microbial communities from riparian zone in the Pacific Northwest, United States - 9_EM | ecosystem: Host-associated > Plants > Roots > Unclassified | place...
CCGAAAAAGAAATAGCCAACAAATCACTTGCCTTTATTTTAATTACATAAAATAGCCCTAATGGCTGTTCAACTCTAAATGCAGGGATTTCAATAAATGGTTTTGCGCCTTGATTATCCATTTGTCAAAGGTTTAGTGGCATCGCCACCTAAGGCGGCAGATGTTGAATCAAAATTCGGATTATTTACATTTGCCAGCCACCAAATTCTAAATGAGATTATTACACCAATAATACCAAGAACAATGGAATAACCATCTCTCTTATAAATATTTAAAATTACAGCTCCAACAACAAGCCCAAAACTAAATATTGCTAATATTATTAAATTTAAAAAAATGCTAGCTATTCCGTTAATGTTCAAGGCTCTTATTCTTCCAAGAAAATAATCAATACAACCTGCAAATAAGATGGTTACAAAGTAGGTTGTAACATTGGGAGGGATACTGTGAAAGGTAACTTTTTTATCAGCCAAAGCTTCAATCCCAATTGGTAACCAAATTCCTATAGAACCTATAATTATCACTGCTATTAAAAAATATCTAGCCTGTATGCTCATATTTAAAATCAGTTAATAACTTAAAAATAAGGCCTTACTTATTCCCTTTCTGTTGCCTGGTCCTATTTCTTCCTTTTATGACTATTGTGATTGTAATTATCTATGCAAATAAGTTCTTATCAAATATTCCAAGCTCTTCCAAAAATTTGTTCCGAAATTCAACAATTTTTTTTAAGTCTTGGCTTACCTTTTGATCAATTTCCCTTTCAGAAGGCACTTCTTCAGGCTTATTTGTAACAATTGAAAACAACTGTTCCTTATAATCCTTTTCAACAGAGGAATGAATATCTCCATCTAATCGGTTTCCTTTCTCTAATTCTTCATTTCTAGTATACTCGACAATAAATGTTGTAATCTTATATTTGTGCCCATCAGCCTTCTCTTTATCAGCCGGATGCTGCCTATCATAGCATAAAATATCTATAATTTTAGGCTGCCAACCTAAATTATAAGTTTCTTTGAAAAGAACTTGTTTAGTGAACCCCAAAATGAACTTTATATAAACATCTAATTTTTTAGGATTGCTATGACCATACGTTTCTTCAAGGGCAGAACTGAATTCCTCATGCATTAAATTTTGCAGTAAAACACCCTCAAATGTTGACATTACATCTTTCTTTATAAATCTCGCGTGATCCGTTATAGGAGTGTAAACAGTTAAATACATTAAAAACCTACGGCATTCATGTCCATTACGTAATTTTTGCAATTGAAGTATCTGCTGATAGGTCTGAAATGTTTCAGAGTATTTTGCTTCATTCTCAGGAAAAAAATTTCCATATAAATCCAGATTTATAACATCAAATGGAAATTTAGCTACTAGAGATTTTTTAACTCCTAACAATCTAAGTTTTTCCCTTTCTTCGGCCGTTTCTGGTTCATCAAAAGGATCTGCACTGTTTACAATAACATCTGATTCTTTAAGGAGGACAATCTTCTTAAAATCCCCAAAAAAACCCTGGTCTGAGCTGCCAATTAATCGCTGAATTATTGAAAAAGATTGTTCATCATTTTCGCAATAATATACATTCTCTAGTCTTTTAGAATTTTCATTCCGATATAAATACTTTAGTTGCTCAAACATAAACACATCGATAGCCTGCACCGCACAAAATGTGAGATATTTACATTTATCTGCTCTCTGCCCCCTTTTTATTAACCCATCAATGTGGTTAACAATAGTTTTAAAAGGCTTAAGCCAACCGTGATAACGAACATAATGCTTGATAATATCTGTATTGTAATTAAGATTTTTTGACATGCTATTTTAAAAGTATTGTGGATAATGCATTAAGTAATTCAGGCAGTTCGTTTTTTGGAACATCCAAAACACTAATAAAATCAACAACATTAATGGCAAAGAACTTTCTTCGCTTTTCAAAAGGCGCTGTCAAAATATCTACAGGAAATTGAATTGTCCTTTTTGATTTGTTGATTTTAATGTTTCCATCATCTGTCTCCTGAAATAATAATGCATAGTTACTTTTTATGGAAAAGAGTTTTTTTAGGTCCTTCTTAAGACTTTGCAAATTTGATTCTAACTTATTATCCCTACTCTCTTTCAGTCGTTTTCTTTGCAATGCTGAGACAGTAGGAAAAACAGTTGATGCTAAAAATTTATGAATTTCTTGCTTTAGTATAAAATAATGCTCGTCATTTTCATTAAAGCTATCCCGATCAATATTTAATGCGGATTCCAGTCCTTCTTCTACATATATCTCTCCGGAAATCCAGTTATCACGCGGGGATTCAATTTTGTCATATTTGAGAAATGTACTATCATTTAATCCTATTCCTACATTTTTTATTCTAATTTGCACCCCTTTCAAATCGCGTGGTCTAATTGCATTTTCTTGGGCTATAAAATACGCTTTGAATTTCAACGATCTCTTTCTAACAACATTATTATATTCAAAATAAAAAATCTGAGATTGTTGATTGTGATCCTTTTTTTGTATTGGAAATGGCAGTTTTGTTATTCTAAAAAGCTTTATATCATCTAATATAACAGAAAAATCGTAGCTTAAAAGTTCCTTGTTTTTTGCTGCAAGAAATGATTTGCCATCCTTAAACTCACTACCCCTTTGTTCGATTTCATATTGCTCAATACTTTTAACGAATTCCTTTCTTATCGGTGTTTGCTCGAAATATGGAAGCGGCGCCAGTTGGCATATTTCCCATATTAATTCATAATAGGCCCCTAGTTCTTTTATAGATCTTGTTTCTAAATTATAGAAACTATTCAATAGTGATTCGAATTCAAGAGATGCATTATTTAAAGGCTCTCTTTTAATAATCTTATCCTCTTTAAATCGTTTTACAAATGATTGCCTTAAATCTTTCGTAAAAATTAAAACTCCTTTTTTATTAGAGTCATATTCCAGCTTTTCCTCTAATATCCACCTACCAATGTCGTAATTACTATTCTTGTCGGTTTTAATTGTTTTCTCCTTAGCCACTTTATCTACGTCCGTTCTGAAAATCATTTTTCCTTTGAAAGCTGTTTTTGTTTTTTCATTGTGACTAATTATGGTGAAGCTCCTACAAATCTGGGCAATAGCTAAAATTCCAATCCCTAGTCTCCCTATAATTGGTCTTTCAGAAGCTGAGGCAGTTGCTTTTAAGCTATCACCAATCCCTCCTTTAACAATTCGCAAAAACTCAGCTTCAGTCATTCCCTCTCCATTATCTTGGCACGTTAATATATCAAAATTTGGATAATTAGTATTAATAACAATTTTCGTGGCTCTAGCGTCAAAAGCATTACTAATTAGTTCCTTAATTGAACTTCCTTCCGTTCTATATATGCCTTCACTTATGTGGAGGAGCGTCTTTTTTGAAACTTCAATATCGCCTTCTTGAATGCTCATTACTTATATTTTATACACTTTTTAAACCGCTTTCGATTTTCGGCATTAGGAAGTCAATACTATTCAACCCCGAATTTCGCTTATACTCTTTATCTACTTTTTCCAATCCATCATCCAAGTGCAGTTTAATATATTTACCAACATCGCTACTTGTTTTCTGTAATCCATATTTCTGACAAATCATAGCGATATAAATAGGTATATTATTGGCGCCAAAAAGCACTTTAGGCGAATATTCCTTTCCCTTAGCATCACGTTGCTGCTTAAGCTCAAGCTTTGAGCTAGAAACTAATGAATAGGAAAACGCCAGCCTTGCTACAATATTCTCAGACCCTAACTGAAGTTTATGGGTAAGTTCTGTAACCACAGTTTTATTAGCCAGGGATGTTTTGATATTAGAAAGCATATTCTATTTCAGTTGCTTGAAGGTTAAATAATTGATCTGGTTGCAATTTCACAAAGGAAGAACCGACTTCAGGAGCATTTTTAATAAGATAAGTATCTTTTATATGAGGCTCTAGCAATTTATATTCCTCTTTACTCATCTCCTTATTTAAAAGCGGAAATAATACTACTTGTTTTGAAATTACCGGATAGAATTCAGTAATAATTTTCACAGAATGCCCACTATCATACTTTTGCATTGGACTATCAACAAATACAGGAAAGTTAATATTACTTTCTTCGACAAGAGCCTTAAGTAAGGCCGTGGCGTAAATTTGCTGTTCGCCTTTAGAAAGATTGTCTTTTATGATTTCTGTTTTCTTGTTATACAAATGGATATCTAGCATATCGTTATCAATCTGTACTTTCACTTTTGTTATAAAATTCTTTTTATGCATTAATGTATCAAGGCTACTCTGAATTCCTTGTTCAAGGGCATGACGCTTTTCATTTTTTATCTTTATCAAAAATTCATCTAATTCAGCAATCAATTTTGCAGACAACTGATCCTTTTCTTTATATCTAGCTTCCACCTGTACTTTTTTGGCCAATTCCTCCATTACCTTCTTTTTATTGGCAAATTGATGCTCTGTCACAGATAACTCCTTATTTTCTTCTATAATTAATTCATCCGTAGATAGTATCTTGTTATCCATCTCTAGTTTATCCTGGCGGTACGCTTGTATTAGCTTATCTGTCTCTTTCGATTCGGCTTCTAACAATTGTTTATTAATTCGATTAAATTCTATACGATTATTTCTAATATTACGGTTAATATCCATTAAAGCATTACGGAAAGAAGTACGCAAGTTCTGCATGATCCCTTGGAAGTGGCTCTGTTCTTCTTTGCTTAAATGATGTAACAATTTTGATGTAACCGTTTTGGCAGGTTGAATGAAATGCTTTTCTAGCAATTGCGAAACAGTTAACTCGAAAAATGCTTTTGTTTTCTTATCCAGCGATAACCCGGCGGCTTTCACAACTTTAAGATCATTCATAAGCTTCTTTACCTTCTTATTTACTAGTTCGGAAGGCAATTCCTTGGCTGCATTCTCTGTCTCACTTTTCAACTGAAGTTCGATCTGTAACATAAGATCACCCGCAATAGCAAAAGGAGCGAGATCAATTAATTCAATAAATTCATGCTTTAAGCCTTCATGATCTTTTTGCAATTTAGAACGCTGCTGTTGCATTTTTTTTACCTGCTCCAAACTTATACCGCTACCTTCTCGTATCAGTTTCTCCTGTAGCTTATCGGACTTCGATTTCAAATCTATCTTTTCCTCTGCGAGTTCCTTCAATTTTTCTTGCTTGTCAATAATCAGTTTATGAAGCTGTTCAATTTCTAATTCAAGTTTATTCAATTTATCCGCATCAGTTTGTGTGGCGGAGCTCTTCCGATAACGAAGTCTTAGATCAGTCAGATGTACTTTTAAATCCTCGTACTTTTTTATGCCGAGAATCTCTGAATAAGCTTTACTTAAATTTATTCTATCATTAACTGATTTTATTTCTGCCAGCGCCACATTTTTTTCTGCATCAAAAAAGAAAAATTTAGCAATTTCCTTTGGTAGTATGAAATCGTGAATAAATATTTCTTTGCCGACCTCTTGAATAAGTTCGTTAAATTTTCCATCAATGAGAATTTCCAATTCTTCATGCTCCCTGTCTGTTATGTAGGTTCTGCTTACGGTAATTTCATTGCAAGTAAAGCCAGGGACAGCTATATCAGAAAAATTTATGGTTATAGAAAGTGATGTATCACCTTTTGACGCAGCCACATAGTTAAGGCACGATAAAATATATTTTCGATAGCCTCCCATATCCAAAATCTGCCTTTTGAAAGAATCATCCACTTCTTGCATATTTTTACCATACAAACACCATATAAGAGAAGTAAGTAAGGATGTTTTACCGTAACCATTATTTCCACTAATAATATAAACATTTCGCTCGCTATCCTTTTCAAAAGCTAATGAGTGGCTGCCCTGGTAAACACGGTAATTATTAAGAATTATCTCTTTTATAAACATGGGTAAAGGTTGGGTATAGATGTTCCTCTAAAATATTTTCTATATCGTTCTGTAAGCCTTTTTTGTTAACTAACAAAATTTTGTTACGTTGGGCTTTCAACATGTTATTTATCAAATGAAACTCACTATCGGTACTGCAACATTCCTTTAAAATCTCCTTTTCTCTTCTAAGTGAATCTGTTTCCGCTTCTATCTGAATTTGTCTATCGAAAATTTCATTGTATATAGCTGCAACACTATGGTCAAAAATGAAATCACGATGCCATATTACTTGTATTGCCACAAGTTCCTGGTAAGTAATTAACTCAACATCTTTCTGTTCCTGTTGTATTATTTTTTGTGCCCTTAATACCATTTCAAGAATATGCTTTCGCACATCGGGCCAATATGGGCCTGGGCCATCTGCAAAATTTCTTCTTACTGGCATTCGGTATTTTTCCACATTATAATTTTCATCTTCTCTGTTTATCGTTGAAGCTAAAAAATCTCGAATTTCCATCATTGGCTCCATCCAATCTTCGCCATTACCAATGAGTGCTTCCATTGATTTATCTTTCTTCACTACCGTACATACCCAACATCCAAACCGGCTGTTACCGCAGGACGGGGTGGAAATATCTGTTACCAAAGGACAATCGCCTCCCGAAGAATTGTTGTACAATGTAATTAGTTCTTTATTAGTTCCATTCCAAGGAGAAGGTGCCTGTAATAAATAAGTCCACACTTCTTTGGTAAGCACATCTTTAATAGGATTAAAAACATAAGCATTGGGTAGTGTATGCTTTCTCAACCGAGTACCCTCAACCTCATACTTTTTTATAGAGCGGGCCCTATTTGAGCTTTCATCTGAACGAGTACCTAATAGAATAATAACTTCCCCGTGCTGATTGATTTTACTAGTAATAAACCTTGTCGTTGGGCTAATTTTTAACCGCTCCGTACACCACCTGAACATGTTATTAGGCGCTGGATATCCCTTACCAATCAAATTTACCCAAAAACTATCTTCAAGTTTTGGAGTTGTTTCCTGAACTGTTATCGGCATTTGATCTCGTACTGCCGCTTTTCGTATATTTTTAATGGTACGTCTTACAAATTCAAGTATTTTTGGATTTTCAACCAGCGTATTGTTACATACGATATGAATAGGTCGACCTGTTAGGCTGCGAGCTTCAGGGGGAATATGCTTTTTTATGGTGTTCCATACTAGTTGCAATAACATAGTTGAATCCTTACCGCCACTAAAGCCAATAATCCATGGCCTATTGTTATCATCTGCCAGGTATTCTTCTAATATTTCCTTTTCTAATTGTTTTACATCTAAAGCCATAATAAAAATTATATACAAATTAACTTGTAAAAAAAAGCCTAGTTCTTATTTATTTGCTAACAAGTGTTAATTGGCTGATAATCTGATATTTATAAAATCTTTTACACTAAGATATTCATAAATATTCATTTGCATTGTAATCATTAGTCCTATGCTATCGTCATGAGGTTTTGAATGCTTATAAAAAAATATTAATAAGTCTCGGTCAAAGTCAATTACACCAATACTTTTATATGGTGCAATAGCTTTAAAAACTAGTTCGTTAGCCTATAAAGCGCTACAAGTATCATTATATCCGTTATTGCAGTTGATGTATCCACCACAATAGGCGTATTCTTCTCTGTTTCACAAGCCTAGACATCAGAATCTCCCATCAAGAACCTTTATTTCAGCCCATTTATCATTTTAATGAAAAATACAAGAAGATAACACATTTCAATCATTTTCCGCTAATTATGGGTTCTATACCGTTAAAAATCGGTAAGGAAACCCGTTAAATACCGGTTTACTAGAATCAGTAATCATCCAGAATGAATGGACTGCAGGGGTTCGCCGGAAAACGCCCGGGGTTCCAGGAATATTTGGTCGCTTTTAAATCTACCTAGGAGTAACGATAACTCGGAGTGGATTCCAGCTAATTGAACTGGTTCACTTTGATTCCGGTTATTTCCTATACCTGGCTGCCATAAAAGCGCTACAAAGCTGGAAAAATTACTAAATAGCAAATACAAGAAAAACCTGCGCCTTTATATTGAGCATAAAACCAGGCTCCATTTTCATCGCGATATTGTGCTGAACCCCGTATTAAAGTTGAAGTTCCTTGAGCTGATCATAGCCTTCAGCACTGCGGCCAGAAAATCGAACTGCATTTCGACGAATTGGCCGACCATATAGATTTTTTTAGAGAACATATTAAAGATGAATAAAACAGGCTTATGCCCGAGATAAATGCCTAGGTCCGTAATGAGTGAGGTAATCGACATCCCCTATATTTTTGGTTTAGTCCGATTTGGCATTGAATTAATTAATTCTTGAAACTTTATTCATGTGATCAGATTAAGCAAAGTTTAGGGAATGGTTAGAAAAGGCCACAAAGTATGCGGATTCCCACGGGAAATAGCCTTATAATTCCAAAACCCACCTTAGAAATGGTGAGTTTTCAACTAATTAGAGTAGCTGACCCCTAAACTGTGGTAAGATCAAACAAAGCTTTAATCACCGCAAATTCAATACAATCACTATGACGGCAAATAACGTAATGATTCTAAAAAAAAAGCCATCAAGTCGATGGCCTTAATTTCAGCGATATAATTAGAGTTTTATTTCTTTTCCAATATGGCCATTATTTTATCATTCATAGCCATTACATTTTCAACTAATTTAATCAGTAGCTGAGTTTGCTTTTCATCGGTTGTTTGAACCGTACCATGAATGGCAAAATTGTTACTATTCTCAACAATATTATTAGGCGAAGACGAAATCAATGTTAATGGATCTACCTTCAATTCATTTGCCACCTTCTGTAGAAACTCTATGGTTATCTGAGTTTCCCCGCGCTCATATTTTGTATAAGCTGTTTCGCTAATACCAATAGATTCGGCTACTTCGGCGGCCTTCCTTTCCCTTACCTTTCTAAACATAGAAATATTCCTGCCAATCGTTTTGTTCTCCAATACTGTGAATTGATCTTGTTCCATTTTGGTTGTTTTAGTGTTGAAATTTGACAGTGAAACCACCTAAAATTTGCATATATGCTAAGATAAATAACCAATTTGCATTTACAAAATAATACGGCCCCATTAGGCCAGACCCTAGCAAATATATGTATTTATTATTTCAAGTGAGCAGCCGGGGTAGTATGAAAGTTTTATAGTTGATTAATGGTTAATATGGTTTAGGCACTGATTGTTCGAAAAACCATTTAGTTCAGATCACGGAGGTAGCAACGGCCCTGGTAAAGGTTTCCAGGGCCCCTTTTAATCCCGTCCCAGTTAACACCCAGCCATCCGTACCCTACTGAAAACTACTGGTTGGCATAATCGCGGCTATTTATTAGAAACCCAATAAATAATCCTTATGAACTCCAAAACCCTTATCGCTCAATTCCGCCATTTTATTCCCTTTCCAGCTCGCACCCCCAATAAATTAACCGAGCTAAATGAAGCGCAAGCCCATACTATAGAAGTGCTTGAATCCCGGCTCAAGGAATTAGAAAAGGCATTGCAATATAACGGGGAACTTTTCAGTGACCGGATTAAGGAAAATAATTTTCTAAGAAAAGAACGCGAGTACATACATGATATTTACCTGCATAGAAGCGGTTGTCGGTTTGATATGCAATTTGACGGCAGTGGCCGAATGCTACTTTATACCACCTCTCTCGAACCAAGAGAAAAATCGCTTATCATTTACCTGCCATCGGAACAAATAAAAGTCGCTGAAATCAACCTCACCCCCGCTAAAAATAGATTGACCGTAAGTATCCAGCATCTGAATTACTCCAAGTGCGATATAAGAACCGGCAGGGCAATATTACTTTTATTGATAGACCACGCTAAAAAATTCCGCGTGCCGCAAGTGGAAGGTCATTTTCAGGAGACAGCAGGTATAAGCCTTTCCGAGCAATCAGCCTATTATCGGCAAATCGGTTTTGAGACGCCCGACGATATTGGGCAAGGGCCAAACACCATTCTGTACAGGTTGAAAAATCACTCCATCTGATACCCGTACCGATCCTATCCGGCCCATTCCCCGTACTCACTCACGCAGCAATATTTAACCTTAAATTTTATATCTATGAGTGAACGCCAATTTTACCAATGCTCTAATCTTGATTACAAACCAACTGTGGACAAACGCAGCCTTACAAAGACAACCAATATCTATTTTACTCCCGCATCCGACACGCCGGAGTTGACCCATCTAAAAGCGCAACTGGCCGAAATCTCTAAAAACGTCCCGGCCACAAGCAACCCGCTCAAGCCACTGATTGAACAAATCGCCCTTTTATTCAATCCGGCAAAGGTCTACAAGAGAGAAATTATCAGCACCACCAATACAGCTATTGATTCGTACACACAACTTATCATTATTGTATCCGACACCGGCCAGTGTTTTTCGGAAATACGACCAGCGCTGGATATTGCTATGTTACAGCATATAAGGGTTTGCTATTCTTTGCATAGCCTTGGAAGCGTTACGGATTGTTTGAAAAAAGGGCATATATTTCTCTCCCTTCACTGCACTGAAAAAAACCTGGTATTTGACGATGGAAAAACCAAACTACCGCCTATTTCTACAGAAGACATGGATAAATTGAAAGCGACAGTAATGGCTACATTTATGACTGGCTTTAACAAAGCCTATTCGTTTTACCAGTTCGCCCTGCAGGCAAAGGAAGAAAACCAGTTATCTTTTAGTTTATTTTTCCTGCATCAGACTATTGAGTTCGTCTACCGCGCCATTCTCCAAAACCTGAACGGATATGATAAGCCAACGCACTCTATTCGCATGCTAAAAAATCATGTTAAACGCTGCACGCCACAATTAATGGACATCTTCCCGGACGATACAATGGAAGAAAAGCGTATCATGGACATCTTGGAAGGTTCTTATACCAAAACCCGATACGAAAACGGGTACACGGTAACAGAAACAAACCTGCAATTGGTATTTACCCGTGCACGCCAATTGCTGGTACGAGCGAAAGGCGCGCTTGAAGACGCTCTTTCTGTTCTATAACTATTCCGGCCTACTTTAACCTATTTCCCCAATACTTTAAACCTATATTTTTATGAGAAAACAAGACGAATACCTAGCCACCTCGCACTGGTACCGGGAAGTCATTACCGACCCTTACCAGATCATTGCCGAATTTTTCTCCGCCGATGACATCGCTTCCTACCGGGAGCATATTGAGACTTTACTGTTAGCCGCCCATTCAAATGATATCTGGAACAAGAGTAGTCCAGGCGATTTATTGTATTACCTAAAGCTTCTTGAATCCGTTATCAACGCCGCCTTTCTTATCAACAAGCATAAAAAACATAGCCCGCTGAATATTTCGGAAAGAGACATCTTTAATCCGAATCTTTATTTCGGAGGACATGGGGGGGCTACCGAATGGGGCTGCTTTCCACGGGCGTTGTCCTTAGAGGAATATCAAGACCCCTATTTAGCTTTTCGGGCGTTCTTTAAATTCATGACACTCGACCAATGGAAAGAGGAACTAACAGAAATATCCGAATGCGCTCTAGTCAATATGAGTCTTACAGAGGGGGGTGTCGAAATCGACACCCTTCCGCTTTATATACACCTGACCAAACTGGTGGAAGCAGCCCATCTGATCGATGTTCGGGAGATTAACCATATCGGAGGGCATATTAAAAGCAGAATTAAACCGGACAATCATTGGATACGACACTAAGGATACCACAAACCGGGTACTTCAAAGTCAAAAAAGCAGGTTGAATACCACTAAGAGGGTATTGCATTATTCATTCCTTTGTATTAAACCTCAGTAATAATTGTAGGCGGCTCGTCCTGTGCTGTCTACAATTTACATTATTAATAACTACCATACATACACGCACTAATGACATCGTTTTTATAACAACTCGTTAAAAAACGGTCAAACTGCGTGATTATACGCGATAATCTCGCCAAATTCAACCGATTAAACGTAGTTTTTTTGTGATGATGTGAAAATTTTCTTAGCTTAACTATCAAATCGCGTTTGCATCTAATTGGACAATTTCTACCTGCGCTAAACAGACCCCGTACTGCCCTGTCATCCTCATCCGGGGAGGATGTCTAGTCCTAATTCCCTGCCTTAGAAAAGCGGCGGAAGCAAGGAGCCGCAGTCGGCCAGCGACCAGTACCCACTTCGCGAAATGCTTTGTCAGAACTTGTACGCGTCCCTCGGGGGCGGTGTACCGGAATCCTATTGTTGTTAACCAATAAAAATGCGCTTATGCCCAATATCAACAGCCCGCCTACGATCCAACCGGGTCTGCATTCACTCTGGGGAAGGAACCACCTTGCGCCCCTTCCTACCACTGCAATGGCATCAACAGTGAATATTGACCCCATACTGAAATGCTACCTCCCCACTCAATGAAATCTATTATATTATGATTAGTACCTCTAAGCCCACATCCAGTGGCAACAAAACGGAAATTCGCCCCTATAACATTACCCAACTGGCCGCGTTATACGGCATGGAAAGGCGGGCATTTAAAAAATGGTTGGCTGCACACAAAAGGCTCGTCGGAAAACGTATCGGCCATCTATATACCATTAAGCAGGTAAATATCATCTTCGACGTGCTGGGTATGCCAGGTGATTTTATCCAATCAACATGACCCTACCCGGGCGCCGTGCCTTATGAAAACTTACTTTTTTATATCCTCCGTTCCCTCTTAGTCGCTTCAAAATTGCATCCTTTAACAAGCATTTCCATCCTTTTCCATCCATTTGCGTCCATAGTTGTACCAAGTTTGACGAAGTTCGACGAAGATCAACCAATATCGACCAAAAACGGCATTATCTGTACATCGGCACTTTAGCGTCACCGTAGGTTTGTGTTGTCAATTTGATAAACACAAACAAAACGATTATGAAACAGACGCATTTTAAATCCTCTCCTTCCTTCTCCGACACGCCGCTAAAATTCATCCGGGGTGCCAAACATTCCACCCACACCCAATGGGAATTAATTAAAACCGCCTGGCAGTTCGCCTACTCCGTGCTGTGGAATAACCAACTTTTTTCAGAATTTGAAAAACAGGTTGCCCGTGATCTTATCCAAGATTTTATCGGCTGCTCCAAGAACCAGCGCCGGATGTTCCTGCAATTTTGCCAGCGCGTTATCATCGCCCGCCAACATTTCGGAGAGCTCGACAGCAGCATTTGTTTACCCTCACTGTTTTTAGACAAAGAAAACCCTGACGGCTTTTACAAGACCAGTGTTTGGTATGAGCCGATAAAAGAGTTGCGCCGGTCGCTGCCCAATTACAAAATCGAGATCAAGGCGCTGGCGGAAGCTGCTCTGGAATTCAGCGAAGAACCGACATTAAGGAATTTCCGGTACTGGCGGAGCTACTTTACCGACCGGCAGGAAGGCGTGCTGCTCGACTTGCTGACTATTTTCTGCTGTAATAACGCTTTTAAAATCGAATAGCATGGGAAAGCACGCAGCAAAGCAGTACTTCGACTGGCAGGGGCGGCTCATTATCCGACCATATTATATCACGGACCTGGCCGCCATCTATGGTGTTAACAGCAAAACGGTAAACAAATGGATAAGCAGGTTCCCGAAGCAGTTGGGGAAAAAGGACGGGCATTTATTTTCTATCAAACAGGTGACTTTTATTATCAAAAAATACGGCATGCCATCACACGGCCTGCCCGACAAACCCTTTCACCCATGAAAACGCAGCATGACCAGTCATCAAGCATTTTTCTCACCGGCACCATCCTACTGGCCAACCTGGATATTTCGGGCCTGTTGGACTATGCTATCAAAGCCTTTATCGGCGGCGCTATCTGGTTCGGCTATAAGATGACCGCTGATTACATCGACCGGAAAAGACAGAACAAGCAATGAGCGCCTGGAAAAAAATAGCGCTGGTGGCAGCCGGTTGCGGGTTGGCAGTCTACGCCTACGCCAGCAAGATGACTAAGATGAAGGCCCGGCTGATAGTCATACCCAATGTAAGTGTGTTCAAGGTGAGTTTGACAGGGTTGGTATTACGGGCGAATGTCCTTATTAAGAATTACAGCAGTGGCAGTTGCTCGATAAAATTTCCATTTGTCAGGCTGATTTATAAAGAAACGTTGCTGGCCAGCTCCAATATCATCGACAAGGATATACCCATAGAGCCCTATGGACAGGTACAGATTGATCAGATAGATGTAGATGTCCCGCTGTCGAGTGTGTTTTCGGTGGTGTCCGCCCTAATCAATGGCATCCAGAATAAGCAGCCGATTTCTATTACCGTCGTTACCAGCACCGTGATTGATGTAGGCGTACAGAAGTTCGACTATGAAGACAGCCAAACCATCCCATTGAAGAACTAAGCAACAGGCCCGTTATTAACCGTACCCCAATGGAAGCAAAACGCATAAGAAGGATCGCCAGTGGTATTGAGTATGACCCCTACTTTCCCACCGTACCCGGGCAAACTTTCACGATTAAAAAGGATGCTGCGCTGACCGATACGTTAGAATTTATCCCGCGCGTAATTCCGAAGATACAATTCCAGACCAAGGAGATCGCTGAAAAGGTGTTAAAGGGCGCAAGTGTCTATGAAACCTGCTCTAATATCTGGCGATTCGTGTACCGGCATATTCAGTATAAGCGCGACCAAAAAGGATATGAGCAGGTACGCAGTCCCGCCCGCGCCTGGCGGGACCGGCGCAGCGGGGTGGATTGTGATTGCTATTCTGTATTCATATCCTCCATTTTATGCAATCTTGGTATCCCGCACCTGTTTCGCATCACTGAATATGAAGACAAAGGTTATTACCAGCATATCTATCCGGTAGTAACCACATCCACGGGAGAAATTATCCTTGACTGCGTTACCAATTCCTTCAACTATGAAGTACCCTACAGTAATAAAAAAGATTACCCTATGGACTTACAATTTTTAAATGGCATTGACAGCATGCCGGCTGCTGGTTCCCCAATGGGGGCTGCAGTCGGTAACGTGGGGGAGTTGGGGAAAGCCGCCCGCCGTCCCGTTAAACCCAACGGCGAAATGAAGCGTTTTTTCCGCGCCAAGGCAGCCCAAGCCAAAAACCGAAAAGCGGCATCCTCAAACGCCACCCAACCCTCCACGTCTGCTGCCAATCCTGCCCCAAAAAAGAAAAAAGGGTTTAAAAAGTTTATCAGTAAGATTAACAAGTTTAACCCGGCGACCATCTTGCTACGCACCGGTGTACTGGCTTCGATGAAACTGAATATCGCCAATGTCGCCAAGCGGCTCCGGTGGAGTTATCTCAGTCAGGAACAGGCCGGCAAACAGGGCATCGATGCGCAGAAATTCCAAAAACTCATCGCCACGCGGCAAAAGCTGGAGAACATTTTTGAGGTGGCTGGCGGTAAAGCCAGTAATCTTAAAAAAGCCATCCTCAAAGGAAAGGGCAACAAAGATCACGCTGTCGTCGCGGGATTGGAGGGCATGGAAGGGATAGACATGGGCGATTATACCATCCAAACGCCCTTATCGGAACTGCTGGGCCTGGATATGCTCAATGATGAAAATCCCCGCGCGTATTTTCAAGGATTCGGCGAGCTGGGCGAACCCACTACGCTTGCTTCGGTGGCTGCTGCTGCGGGTGTCGTAGCGACGATTGTCAGCCAATTAAAATCTATCGGTGACATCTTTGGCGGCAAAGGGAAGGGCTCCGCCGATTTTGACGAGAATGCCAATGCTGCTGCAGAAAAAGAAGCCGCCAATACGGCTGCCAACGCATCCGCCGATGATGCCGGAGCCAAGGCTGACAGCATGCCAGCTGGGGCCAGGTCAAAGAAAGGTGGCTTCTCCAAAGGCGGCGGTGGAAAAAAGCAGCGGGGTGGCGGTGGCGGCGGCCGCTCCGGTGGTGGTGGCGACGACGATGGCGGTGGGGCGGCAGACAGCGCAGACGCTTCCCCGGAAGACGGTGCGGTCGATCCTGCACTCGCGCCGGGTTCCTCACCCACCTCACCGGCCATTGCCACGGCTTCCGTTATCCCGGCTAACATTAACGTACGGGACGAAAATCCCGATCCACCGGAAAAGAAAGGCTTCTGGGACAAAAACAAAAAATGGCTAAAGCCTACGCTTATTGGTGCCGGTGGTATTGCGGTTATCGCCGTGGGCTATCACCTCTTTAAATCCCATCATCCGCCTGCCCTTGCACCCGACCACGCGCCGCCATTGACAGGCACACCGAAAAAAAAGAAACACAAGAAACCCAAACACCGACACAAACAACACCCCCCAAAAAAGGCAGTGGCCCTTTTATAGCCACCTTTCAATCACACTTAATTCATCTTATTATGGCAAAACAGAAAAGAAAAAGCCACCACGGTATCCTGCACGACCTAACGGCCACCCAGCCCGCCAAAGGCCATGTCACCAATACCCTTGTTGAAACCGGTAAAGACCTCTTAATCGGCGTTATCGGCGGCGGTGTCGTCGGTGCGCTGGTCGGCCGGCCATCGCTCATCCTTGGCCTGGGCATCGCCGCCACGGGTCACTATACCGAAAACCGGCTCGCACAAGTTTTCGGCGTTGGCATGATGGCCGCTAATGGCTATCAAAAAAGCGGCAACGTTAGCGGCCTGGAAGGGCTGGACGGCATGAAAGAACGGTTGCAGGCGTATAAGGAATCTTTTGGTGATAAATTTTACCTCTCAAAGTTCCTGAAGAAAAAAAGTCTGTCCGCCGCTACCGCCGGTTTCGGAGAGGTGCAGCTGTTTAACTACAACGAGATGAATGGCGGTCTTGCCGCGCTGGACGACATCGAAAAGCAGCTGGCCGACAGCGCGCTGGAATTTCACGGTGCGATGGCCGGTCAACTGCCCGAGATGGGCGAGCCCGATATGATGGGTGACACCGAGATCATGGGTGATGTCGAAATAATGGGCAACACCGAAATCATGGGCGACATCAGTGACCGGCTCTATTAATGATCGCAATCACACACTATTATTTACTCGTGCTGCTAACACGAAAGCAGCCGAAAAAACTCAAATTATGTTAAGCATACTCGAAGGTTTAGACGATTATAATAATGCCGGGGCCTTGCTCGGGCTGGACGCGCTCGATGATGCCGAGCTGCTCGGTGCACTGCGCAAGATGCCCGCGATCAAACGGCAGAAAACCATCAACAAATTAACCAGCACCGGCCCCGCCAGTCGCGGCAGTCGCGCGGAGATGGAAAAACATTTTGGTGAACTACCGGAGCACATCAAAGCCGGGTTGGCCAAACACGAATTGCGGCTGGCAGATACGGTTATCTACTCCATTAAGCCAGCCAATTCCAAAACAATTAAGATGTTCGAAACACAGGACGATAAACAGATCGGTCTGCGCAACATCTCCAACGCAAAGTTGCCTAAGAACCAGGCCTTGTTGGTAAGTGGAATTGTGCTGCTGGCCGGCACCTCTGTTGATAATACAACTGACAAGATCATGGCGACGAATTTTGTCGGCATTGAAAACTATCCTGCCATCTGCACCGGCGAAACTGATCTCAAAGCCAATAAAAAGCAAATATTTCCCGAGACAAGCAACAAAGTGTTCAAGACATCGAATTTCCACTACGTTCCGCTGGGATACTATAAGCTGGCCAACCCTCGTATCATCATCGATGATATATTGGTCGAGCTGACCGTGCAGCTCGGCACAATGGATGGTCTGCCGGCCAATACCTACATCTATGTGGGACTTCACGGCACGATCACTACGCCCTAATGTCATCGGCATTCTCCCCGCATATTGGTTGTATAACGCAGGCTGGCCCCGTAAGACCACCTGCTTTTAATCCCACCCCATGAGCAAACGTATCAAAAAAAGATTCGATCTAAACGTTACCGAAGCCCTCGGCAAAGTCACCCAAACCTTTGACCTGGATAAAACCATCATCGGCATCTACGGTGTCCTTTTTACTTCTGACCGGGAAGACCTTCTGTATTACCGGGGTTCTCAACGCCTGGAAATAAATCGTGAAGAAATCTTCCCGGAAGATTACGAAAGCAAACACCTGATGTCTGGTATCAATGTATCCCCGAACGACCGGTATTATAATATGAATGGCTTTCCTCCGGGGAACTGTAAGGTGAAAGTCGATTATAAAGATAACCTGTCCAGCCAGGCGGAGTTTGTGCCTTACCGGGTGTCGATTTATCTCGATTGTGAAATCATTCAAGAAAAAGCATGACCGACCAGTGCATTGTTACCAAGCTGACCATTAGCCGGATGGGAGAACGTAAGAACTTCCAGATAACCCTGCCGCGCAATACCAAAGCCATCGTTGGGATGGAATACGGCGCTTTTCGCGGAGCGTATATATTCCTGCCAGCCCCTGAGCTGGTAGCAACTGACATTCCCCAGCCAGGTCCTTTCCAGATGGCGAGCAATAAAATCATGGGCCGCCTGACAATGCACGTACCCGGTATCGAAGGGATTTTTTATCAGGAAGATTTAAGGGAGTTCCGCAACATCCATTGGGCGGAAGGAATTGCCATCAAAACCGGCATCCCCAATCTATGGCGGCACGCTGGTAAGAAATCACAATTAGAGCTAAGAGTGGACAGCCCAATACCTTTTATCGATGGCTCTTATGTCGACAATTGGGGCATCGATGAATGGGACGCGCTTGCCTATACTCTTCATCTCTATACCTGGATTGAAACGAGCAAAACATGACCGTTAATCTTGCGATAGAATTTATCCCGCGCCGGATGCGCGAGCTGGGCCACAACGATGGCTACCACCTGCGGTTCCGTCATTTTTTCCTGCAACCGGCCGAACAGCGCACCATCATAGCCAACGGCCAGCTGTTTTTGCTCGTGGAGCCGCCGGATGATGTCCGGGTAGAATCGGATTTGGGATTGTTCGACCTCAGCGAGCTGGGCGCTGACGAGTACCAGTACGAACACCAGGGTACAATTTCCATCACCAATTTATCGGGCCTGCCCAGCCACGCCCGTTTCATTCAAGTCATTCCATCCAAACATTAATTATGTCAGTCACCAACCAACCTTTCGATCTGTTTAAAATAGAAAAGCTAAAACATTTTCTGGAAGAAATGGCCGCCAAAAACTTGGCCCGACCCTATGAAATTTTCGTAGACAACTTGAAAGTTGTCCCCAAGACCGAAGACCCGAACCAGTTCGGCAGCTATGATAGTTTTATGGACGAGGATACGGCAAAATTGCGCATTCTTATCTATAACTCCAATCAATCACCGCGCAATGACCAGTATTGCTTTTTCCTCAAAGCCATTAAAACCGAGCGGGACACTAGCCTGGGTAGCCTGGGCGACATTGATACGATTATTCAGGAAAAGCTGAAGGAACGCGACCGGGAATACGAGACGCAGGAACTACGCAAGGAACTGGAAAGCACGCAGGAAGAATTGGAGGACGCAGAAAGCCAGTTAAAAGAAATGGCGGCGGAGCTGCTGAAATATAAAGAAGGCAAAGAAAAACGCTCCTACAATTTAGGCGTGGCTGCTAACTCTTTTGTAACCACCCTTGTGCGCAGCCCGGAATTTGCAAAGCGTTTCCCCGGTGGCGAAGCGCTGGCCGGTCTGTTAGGCGTGGGAGAACCTTCCGCCGCCGAGGAAGCAGCCGAGCCCGCTCCGGCCACCGATGCCAGCTTTTCCAAAAAAAACGTCGTCTCTTCTCTTAACCCGCAGGAGCTGGAATGTCTCGCCGTTCTCAAAGACCTGTACGAATCCTTCGATCAGGATGAGATCGATCTCATCTTTCAAATACTGATCGCCTTTTCCCAAGATCATGGCAGGCTAAACACCGTTGCCGATTTATTACAACTTAACAACACCGAATCATGAAAAAGTACTATTACGACCTCACCATTGAGGCCGCCACCGAACAGGAAGCCGATAACAAAATGACCGCCATTACCACGCTGGCGTCGAAACTAACCGAAAAAGAGCTGACCAAGCTGGCGCATATCATCAAAAACGATCCGATTAAAACCGCAATGGCAAAAAAATACCTCGGCGTATGACACCCGGATCAAAGGCGCTCTTGCTGGTGCTGACAGTCGCCGGTGTAGGAACAGCGGGGTATTTCCTAACCCGCAAATCGAAAAAGGAATTGCAAGGCTTCGTCCTTAGCAAATCCGGCACGATCGAAGAACGGCAGCGTATGGCAGTGATTGTACAAAAAATGACCCGGCAGGAATTAGTAGATACCTATCGTGCCTTTCAGCTCCCAGAATCAACAAAGCCTGAAAATATCGATCCGGCCCTAAAAGCAAGGATTGCCTTGATCGGCGCCAAATACAACATATTCACCTAAAGCCATGATGTACCCTACACCTGTACCAACCAATCGCCCCTATCCGCCCGGCGCTTTGACACCGAGGGAAAAGGTGATTTATTCCCTGCTCGGCATCGTGGTGGTCGGCGGTGCCATCATCATCGGCAAAAACATCATACGGAAGCTCATCACCAACGCCGAAGAAAAGAACAGCTACATACAAGGCAATCCCGCCATGTATGCGCAGCAAATTAAAATGGCTTTTGAAAATGACGGATGGCCGGGCACGAATATGAACGCGCTCCGTCAAACCATCCAGGCAATCCCCAGCATTGAGGAATTTAGACAGGTCATGGGTTCTTATCAGCGGCTCAATAACTCCAACCTAATGGGTGATATGAAAGGTGAATTAAAGTCCACGGAGTTCAATGAAATACTGGCCATCCTTGCCACCAAACCAAAGACGGGTAATGCGGCGCAACCCCTTGTCCTTAGTCCGCGGCAATACCTTGCGTGGGCGCAGCGGCTGAAGAATGCCTTTGACATTGAGTATGGGCCTTTCCCGGGTACGGATGAAAAGGCCATCAAAGCCGTATTCATGGAAATCCCCACGCAGGCGGCGTTTAACCAGGTGGCGGCTGTGTACAAACAGCAGTATGGAAATGACCTTAATGCCGACCTTAAATCGGAATTGGAGTTCTGGGAATACTCCACTTATATGAAACTGATCACTGATAAACCCAAATCCTGACCTCATGGAAACAATTGGCATCAAACACAGCCCACATAAGAAAAAAATCCTGCTGATTTCTATTGCAGTGGGAGCAGCTGGCGTCTTAGGCTATCTGGGCTGGACATATTATCAGAAACGCAAGAAGAAAGCGGCCGCAGCGAGTGCCAATACCGATCTGGATTACCTGCTGAAATCAGCCGACCCCAACGCCTCCAGTACCCTGCCTGCATTACCTGCTATTCCAGCCGAAACCACTCGAAAGAAAACGGTATCCACACTGGTTAAAGCCAGCGCCCCAACAGGCAGTGCTGACTTCCCGCTGAAAAAAGGCAGCAAAGGCGATAAAGTCAGAACACTGCAACAGGCATTGATCACGAAGTATGGTAAAGGTCTATTTCCCCGATATGGAGCGGATGGCGACTTTGGCACCGAAACCATCAACGCGCTAAAGAGCAAAGGACTGCCGACGACCATCGACCAAAGCACCTTCTATGTACTGACGCAAGGTGTCAGATCAAATGCCGGTTCTATCGCTAATGAATTATACCAGGCAACGATGGCCACCAATTTTACTAGAGCGCTCGCAGTTCTCCAAAAAATGAGCAACACCGCAGACTACAGCGCGGCCAACGAAGTCT
>Ga0307508_10002078_pt1 | contig 21601 bp, 17 predicted proteins | sample 9_EM_MG_FD_203089 | JGI IMG/M metagenome (GOLD analysis project Ga0307508, IMG submission 203089) | Populus trichocarpa ectomycorrhiza microbial communities from riparian zone in the Pacific Northwest, United States - 9_EM | ecosystem: Host-associated > Plants > Roots > Unclassified | place...
GATCCTGCATTCCCGAATCCTTCCGTGGCGTTACGTTCCCCCACCTCCGTGGTCCGGCGCGGCGACATGTGGTTCGGCATGTGATCCGGCGTGGTCCGGCGGCATGTGATTCGGGCGCCGTGACAGCAGGGGCCGTTCCGTTGGTGATCTGTGGTACGTCCTGAGGGGCTTCCAAGCGGAGCATGTTGAAATCGGTAGACGCCATTTCACGGGTTTAGTATAGGTCAAGAAAGTGTCCTGTGTAGATTGTTTCGTCGTCGGTAAAGTAATAGTCACAGAGATCTCGGAGCTCGTCTTCCGTGAATTCGGCGTTTGTATGGTTGTGTGCGCAGTTGACCCAGTATTGCGTATACCAGTTCCAGGGCTCGTGGTTGCCTTTGAGGTAGGGTGTAGGGATAGGTCCGTCGCTGAATGTATCCCACTATTCGTAGCCGGCTAATTCGCTATCGATTGATTGGAACGTATAGTCGAAGGAGTACTGAGACTTAGGTTCCAAGAAGGTGGATAGCTCGAGGAGATAAAGGTGGTCTTCGAAGTAGGTGTCATCGAAGCCCATCATGAAGGTAGGGTGATTTTTGAGATCAAGATTATAGTGTGACACTGGGGTTGTCTCGTAACCGCAGTGTGGGGGGTTCAAAGGTAATCAGGCTACTTTCGATAATCCACAATGGAATAATCTTAGATCTTGTGTGTGGGTTCGGTGGTAGTGTTGGTGAGGATGTTTCTCGCTGATTTTTCTTCGTCGGGGCGAAAAATCCTTTCCTTATATTGGCGAGCGCGCGAGTGAGAAGTGGTGATCCGGTCAGTTCTTTCCTCTCGAGGTAACTGCGTACCTTCGGAGAGATGCGGGTGGATCGGACGTGGATTCCTCCGAGGTGTCCGCACCTCGGAAGGAACGTGGGTGGATTCATTGGTCATAGTCGGGGTGTAGATAAGGTAGATAAAGTGTTCATGCGCCGGAGCGGGGTCGGCATCGGTCCAGACCTTTTTTTCCTCGCACCGTGAGCGCGGTCCCTCCCTCAGGAGCCAACCGGGTCTTGTCCTGCGGGATTTCCCTGTTCCGCTGAGGGTGATACGGCTTTCCTCCCGCAGGAGTTGGACCGGCGTGGCTGTCTTCCCGCAGGAGTCTGGCCCAAGTAGCTATCTTCCCGTAGGAGTCTAGCCCAAGTCCGTTCCTATCTGATTCCGCTCGTTTGCAATCTCCCCCCTCATCCCGGAGTTTCCTCGGCCTTGACCGATCTAACTCCGTTTCTCTATCTCCGGCCTAGACTCTCTGATTTCTCCAGCCACGGCCTCAGCCTCCTTCGTCTTTTACTGGATCTTCCTCTTTTATCTAGCTACGTACTCGGGATAATTCGTTCAAGTGTAACACCAGAACAGACCAGAAGAATGACGGAAGGACCACACCTGTTGACAACGGAAATGTTGCAGGCCCTCCTAGCGGCACGCGACAGACCGCCGCAGACCAGCTACCCAAAGCTCTGGGACCCCGAACCGTTCGAAGGAGAAAAAGCAAAATTCAAAACGTTCCTGGTGTCAAGATCCTGCCTCGACTTCCTCCGTTGGGGCTCGACAGGTAACGTAGGCTGGGATTTGTGGCGCAAGGGGTCCTACTCCCACTTCCGGCGTACTCACACTTCGGTCGTACTCACCTGCCTATGCGTGGGTTCGTTGTTCTCGCGGTATCCGTCACGCCCAGCGTGGTCTCTTCGCGGCTCTTTCTCACACGCCTTGCATGGGCTCGTTGTTCTTACGGTATCCGTCACGCCCAGCGTGGTCTCTTCGCGGCTCTTTCTCACACGCCTTGCGTGGGCTCGTTGTTCTCACGGTATCCGTCACACCCGGCGTGGTCTCTTCGTGGCTCTTTCTCACACGCCTTGCGTGGGCTTGTTGTTCTTGCGGTATCCGTCACGCCCGGCGCGGTCTCTTCGCGGCTCCTTCTCACACGCCTTGCGTGGACTCGTTGTTCTTGGGGGAGTGGTGGTTGCAGCGCCGGTCACGGGACTGTAGAGATAGGTCTGTGGAGAGAGATAATACGCTTTTTATTTCTATTGTGCTTGAGGGCTACAGCCTATATGCACTCCGCCTCGCCATACCACCCCCGTCGGGCTTCCATCTTTCCAATCCGCCAAACATAAAATCTCACCCGCGAGATGAAATCAGAACAGAAATAGCAAGTGGTATGCAACAAAGGACAAGGAGAGAGAGGGGAGGTATCGGGCAAGTATCAACCACTACCACCTATCCACCCCATCATCCCATTTGACAGTTTTCATTTCATGGTTCGAAGACGCCGAAGTCTGGCTCAGGCGAATCTGAGTCCGAGGCTCCATCTCCCTCCAAGGGTGTAGGCTGCGTGTCATAGGAGATGTTTATAGTGTGGCCGAGTCCGGTAGCTTGTAAGAAGTTTCGCAGGCCCAGCCAGTTTGCTGGATTTGTGAGGAAAGTGAGAGATTGCAGATCACCGCTAGTCGAGACTCGTCGCATCCGTGAGCGTTGTTGCGCAAGCAGGGCACAGTCTCGCAGAAGGTGGTGGGAGGTATACAGGTCCTGTCCACATGGATATGGGTCGGCAGTTTTGTTCGGGTGTGGGTCGGACGCTGATCTATTGCTGAAAACCCACCAAAGTGCACGTGTGTCTGCCCAGTCAACACCGTGCAGGTGAGTCGGGAAGGTAAATGATGGGCTAGCGAGAGGTAGTTCCTGTTTCCAGCGCTGGAGTAGCTGAGCTCGTGCCTCAGTCTGCAACCAAACTTTTGTGGTGATGGCATGTTGACATGGGACTGGAAGGGACGTTCCCATTTTTGCAAGTGTATCAGCCCGTTCGTTTCCGAAGATGCCGCAGTGGGAGGGGCACCACACTGTGCTGACTGTCCAGCCAAGTGATCGGAGTTGTGCAATGGATTCAAGAACGTGCCATGCGTATTCATGGTTGTCTTTGTTGAAATGGAGTGTGTCAATTGCAGCCTGGTTGTCAATGCAAATGAAAGCTGTGGAGTGGGGGATTGTGGTGGTGAAGAGAGCTGTTATGGCTTCCTGCACAGCGTGTAGTTCGGCGTCATAGACTTAGACTCGGGCGCCAAGATGACAGCTTCCTTCTTTGACTCGGAAGAGTTGCTGGTTCCCAACATTGTAGATTACCCAACCACATCCTGTCGCACCACTCTCAAGCTTTGAGCCATCAGTGTATATGACAATGGTGTGGTCAGGAAGTGAGCCAATCCAGTTTCTGTGCAGTTCTTGGGGGGAGGTTGTTTTATCGGGGTTAGGAGAGATGGTTTTCGGTATGCCATCAGCGGTGGAGGTGGATGTGCGATCTTCGAGTTTTCCGACAATCAGGTGTCTGCTAAGATCGTGGAGGCGGTGAAGACCAGGAAGGTGCTTGTGTGCTGCTTGATCTGGGTGTAGCTGGCTGAGAGCGTGATGTGTGGGTAGAAAGTGAAGTCGAATTGCAAAACGTAGGGAGAGATAGTCGAGATACGTCTCCATTGGGGGAAGGTGTGCCAGTGTGAGGAGGTTGGTAAGTCAGGTGTTGTAAGGTAGGCCAGTAATCCACCGTGCTATCGCATTATAGGTGCGTTTCAGGGTGGAAGTTACCATCGGGGTACCACTCCACCATGCCGGAGATGCCCAGAACATTACTGGCAGTATGGCCGTAAATGCCAGGTGGTGTGCAACATGCGCTGGAATACCTTGTGGCCGGTGTCGTAGGAAATTGAAGCTGCCGAGTACCTGGTTTCCTTGACTGGCAGCCATAGGTGCGTGGTAGAGGAAGCTGAGAGATCCATCGATATAAACGCCCAAATATTTGATCTGACGTTTTGGTATGATGGTGGTATTCATGACTCTGAGGGGAGGATGGGAGGAGAGACTGATGTTTTTGTGTTTGCTGTTGAGTGGGAGACAGTAGAGGAGTTCTGATTTGCTTGGTGCGAATGTAAGTCCAAGGTAGAGGCCACGGTGGAGGTGTTGATTGGTTCTGTCCTCCAGTAGGGTATTGGCTTCAGCAATACTGTGTGATATCTGTATCATGCAGACATCTTCAACGTAGGATGTATCGGTAGCGTCCGTTGGATAATGTTGCTTCTCTAGCATAGCATTACTGAAGATAAGGAAAAGGATGGGAGAGACAGGGGAACCTTGAGGGAGGCCACACTGGTAGGGCTGCAGATCTTCAGACTGTTGGTCAAAACCAAAGGCAATTTTCCGATCCGTATTGAAGGCTGATATCCAGTTGGTCAGGTACGTTGGCAAACATCTTTGGTGCATAACTTCCTGCAGTGTTGACGGGTGGATCTGATTGAAGGCCCCTTCAATGTCATGTGTAAGCACCGCGGGACGTGGTGCACCTTTCTTGGTGGTCTTCTTTTTGCTGATGGCAGTGGCAATCGGAGTAATGGTACGGAGGAGTGCATCCACAGCAGAATTTTCTGGCTGTGCTCCCATTTGGGAGGGGTGGGTGGCACCACATCTGAGAGCTGCGCTGCTAAGTCTTCTGGCCACAATGGACTCCAGCAGTTTTCCGAAACAGGACTGCAGCGAAATGGGCCAGTAGGACTTCGGGTGGGTATAGGATGATTTGCCTGGTTTCGGAATAATGACACAGTTGGCCACCTTCCATTCTGGTGGGTGGACTGTGTGAACCAGGCAGGCCTCAAAGAGGAGGGGAAGGATTCCAGGTGCTGATCCGTGGAGGTAACGGAGCATAGTGTAGCTGATTCCAGCAGGACCGACCGATGTACCGTACTTCAGATGCGTAATAGCAAGAGACACTTCGCGGCTGGTGACTGGGTAAGTCTGTTGATACATGTCGAGTTTTGATGTGAGGAAGTTGGGTGGGAGGGGTTGGCGGGGTAGGTTGTTGACAGCGGGGAAAAGAGCATTCCGTAGTGAGGCACATTTGGCCTTAAAGTCAGTCTGACCTTCCAGTGGTGGGATGGGGCGGTGGTGCGTATTGTGGTGGCGGATGGTTTTCCAAGTGTTTTTATAATTCGCGGATTGTAGCTGCTTGATACGGTATGCAGTCTTGGCCGCCCGTACCATAGCCATCCAGTGTTGGTGTTTCTTCTGACTGTCTTCTCGGTTTGCTGTAGAAGGGTTGAGTCGAGTCCGCCTGTCAGCCCTCCTGACTGACTGTTTTGCAAGCGTTAAACTGTGATTCCACCATGGTGCTTAAGGTTTTCTCGAATGACCTGAGGGCACTGCTACGTCGATGGCATTGTGGAGTATAGTTGTGATGTTGGTGACGGCTCGCAAGGTATCCACTTTACCTTGCAGATTCGTGAGATCGATACCTGAAGAGCGGATATGTTCTTCGAAGGTTTGCCAGTTTGCTTTGGCCCAGTTGTGTCGGACCACAGCAGGAGGAAGAGCAGAGGGAAGGGCCAGTGTGACTGTGATGGAGCTGTGATCCGAGGTGGTATCATGGTTCGTTGCCAGTGAGATGATGGAGTTGGTAATGTCTCCGCGAGAGAGACAGAGGTCTATAGTTGACGGGGTGGTTCCATTTCTAGGATGGTGGGTAGGCAATCCAGGTTTGTTATGTAGTTGAAAGTTGTTGGATTCAAGCCATTCTGCAAGACTGTGGCTTGCTGCTGATGTTCGTGCCGTTGGAAGAAGTGGACCTTGCCACCATGCATGGTGTGCATTGAGATCTCCCATCAGGATACATTCTTTTGGAACTGGAATGGTTGGCAGGAGTCTGGCAACTGGCTCTGGCCGGCCTGGGGAGTAGAAGTTGAACAAGGTGAAGGTGGTAGTTTTGGAATTCTGGGTTGAGGTAATGGTGGTTCCCAGGAAAGAATCCTGAGCCGTAAATGAGGTAGTTGCGGTGAGACCAGGTGTGCGACGAATGTACGTCACACATTTGGGCTTGAGGGGTGTTGGAGAGAAGGTATCGAAGTCTGGTAATGTGGGGGGTTGACTATGTCTGTCGATCCACGGTTCTTGCAGTAGGCAGATGAGGTTTTCGTTTTTCCGGACAAAATCCTATAATGCTGAAATAGTCGTTGCTTGGCCTCGCGCACAGTTCAGCAGCTGTACGGACCCAACAGATGCAAGAGGGGCCATTTTATGCGGCTACTCCCGCTTCTGGAGCGTCTCCCATAGTGGTTGCATTTGTGTTGATTTTGGAAATTTCGCGAATCTTCATCCGTTCAGGACAGTTGGGGTCGCTCGCCTTATGGGGTGAGTCGCAGTTGGCGCAGCGAATTGGAGGATGAGTGCAGGCTGGGCCCTTCTTGCAGATTGGGAGGGTGCATGGGTGCTCCTTGGTCTCATGGGAATCTGCACAGACTGCACAGCGGGGGTTGTTCCGGCATAGAGCAGCTGGGTGACCATAGGTTTGACACTTGCGGCATTGAGTGCTTCTTCCGTATGCAATGTAGTCATCCAGTTCGCACTGACGGTTGCAAACGATAAGGTGTTGACGGCCAATCTGAGCCTTTTTGATGTTGCCTGTGAGTGTCATGACGATCGTGGAGTTTGCCTTGTGCTCTCGTCGGTCAGCCGGTGTGAGCCATCGCGGGGTCAGGCTCTGGGTCAGTTGGGGGTAGTTGGAAGAGATGCTCTGTGAAATCTCGGGCAGAGACAGGTGAGTGGGCACTCCATGTAGCAGGAACTGGCTGTGTCGTTTTCCGATTTCCACTTGCTCACATTCACCGTAATAGGAGAGGGCATCTTTGATTATGGTTGTGTAATCCTCGTAGATGACATTCATCTGGGTGTTGCCAGTGGTAAAGATGATATTGCCATGGACAGAAACCCACGCACGGATAAATGCAGATGCGAAGACATCTTTGTTGTTGACGATTGCGGAGTTGACACGATGGAGTGCTGTGTCTGCAGCAATCTGGCGTGTAGCATAATCCTGTTCAGCGTGGATCGTATCTGGTCCTTCCTCCCGGGTGAAGTAACATGTAACCTCCCGTTCAGCCTGAGGGTAGGTCGTAGGTATAAGCTTGGGCATGGGAATCTTCTTATCCTTCTGGCCACCCACTTTCAGGGTCGTCCAGCCTGTGGTATCAGGAGTCCTTGGTACTGTGGAAGTCTGTGCGGCAGTGGCAACGGCAGCGTAGGTAGGATTGGTATTTCCATTGGTGTTGGTATTCGTCTGGTTAGCCGACTTCTTTTCCTTCTTCTTCTTTGTGTCCTTGTTGCCTGAGGAAGGGGCCACAACCGGTATCTCACAAATACGTTGAATATCACCCTGGTAGGTGAGAACTTGTTGTTGCAGCTGGGCGATACGGGCGCTCATTGTAACGATTCGGTTGTGTAGCAGACCAGTGGCTTTCTCAACGGCGAGAGCAGTCGTCTTGTTGATATCCTTTGTGATCCGATTGTAGAGGTGTTCCATTGCAGCTGCTGTGATGATTTCAAAATCGGCTCGAAGCGCTGCATGTTCTGGGCTGAGGGGGGGTGGCAGTTGCAAGACATCATGATTGTTGTCCTCATTTTCGTCTCCGATCGCCTGGGTTGAAGTAATGTGTTCGGTGTGCTGAAAGTCCATCCTGGTCTCGTTGGGATCTTCCTTGTCAGATTCAGATCCTGAAGGGCTATCTTCGCGATGACGCTTCTGTGACGATTGGGGACCTTGGTTGGGAATCATGGTAGCACCAGGGCGCATAAAAGTGTCAAGGTGTCCCTGGCCAGGGCCGGGGGCAGACATGAGGTTGGATCTATTCAGGATTATCTCTGCTTTTGAGAGTGTGATTCTGGGACTGGATTGCTCTCCTCACTGGGAGCGTTTGGCCTGTGACACACGTGTGTCACTACCCAAAGCTTTTCAAGACAGATGGAGGAGGAACGAGAGAGATATCCGGAGATGATGACCAAATGGTGATGTGCGGATACGCAGTCCGTGATCACTGAGCAATGGTCGGGAGGATGGGGGTCGAAAACTGAACTCGCACAAATCGGGTTTCCAGCTAATGAGACTGTAGCCCGAGATGCAGGGAACGTTTTGAGGAGGTTTTTATCGAGATTGATGGTCAGAGAGAAAAGTTCTTTTCGAAAATGTGGGGGGGTTGTCGAAGAGAATAGATTGTGTGGAGAGAGAATCTCCAAACTAGCTACTGCGCCCTTTCTTTATACTTTTCCTTCCCTCTGTGGAATCACAGCTTGCCCGCAAGACTGACACAGTTCCTCCATAGCTCATCATGACTCAATCGCCGCGCCCAAGGAAAACAAATGATCGCACTCGGCCACCGCGCGGCCAACACTCTACTCGCGGCAACAGGAGAAAGGACGCGCAAGCAGTAACAGTAAGGGACAAAGGAAGAATGACGTACAACTTAATCAAGGGGAAACAATACTCGGAACGATAAAGGAGAAGGGCACGCAAGCTCAATCAACGGGAGACAATAGACGTAGCAGACAGGAGAAAGGACGCGCAAGCAATATCAATAGGAAACGGCAAAGACGAGAATGACGTGTAGGCAACATAGAAGAAACAAAGGAGAGAGGTCTAGACCGGCCAGCAGTCGGGGAATATCGCTACCGGCGCGATATGTCGGAGATTGGTCAAGGCGCGCTAAGTGCGGAGGATGACCGTGGCCGCGGCAGCCGTGATGAGGGCGAGCCACAGGGCTGCAAGGGTGACGGCGGCCCCGGCCGCGGCGCTTAGGAGCCTGTCGCACGAGGTTCATGACAGTACGTCCTCTGTCCAGACCGAAGCTCCGGCGAGGTCATGTCGGGTTGTCAGGGTCCGTCGGCAGGTGATGGGGGTGCGGTGGATGCGGACGGGCCGGCTGGCCTGCTGCCAGGCTTGGAGTTGTTCGTTCATGTGCTGCTGCTCGGTGATGATGGCTTCTAGGGCGTGGGCCATCTGCTGGAGTTGCTGTTGGTCTGCGTCGTGGAATTCGTTCATGCGCTGGGCGAGCGTCCGGTGTACGACGTGGTTGTGGCGTGCATCCCTGGTCGTAGTGTGGTAGAGCATGGTTACGATGTCATGCAGCAAGGATATTTGTTCGTCACGGAGGGCTGCTGGGGTAGCGGCCCGGGCCGCATCGTCGGCCGCGACCTCTTCCGGGGGTGCGATGTTTTCTTGATCTTCTTGAAGGGTCGTGATGTCGGCCAGGGGGTCCCGCGGGGCTGCCGCGCTGCCATGGAGGTGGTGGTTTTCCATATTGACAAGGAACCGGCATTCAGGGCAGACCCGCTTTCCCCAGTACCAGTCAGCACATGCTTTGACGGGGTTGAGGTGTTGTTCGCGGGTGACTTCAAGTAGTTCGTTCGGGTGTGGGAGCAGGCAGTCGCAGTTGGTCGCTCGGCGGCGGTGGCGGCTTTGGCGCGGGTAGTAGTTGTTGTCCTTGCTCTGTCGGTGCGTGTTGCAGTAATCGTCGTTGCAGGTCGTCCAGTACAGGGAGGCATGATCGTTGGTGCAGGTTTGTCCTACGGCGGACATTTGTGGTGAGGGCGCGGCTGGCGGGGCATTCCATCCGTCGGTCGTGGTGGCGGCAATGTCCCAGGTGGGGAGTGGTTCATTGTGAAGGGGCAGTTCGGTGGCTTCGTTGTCGGACTCAGTCGTGGTGGGGAACTCGGAGGTGCGGCTGCGGCCAGCGAAGGTCCAGCCTTCATTGGTGTCGACAGTGGCGGTGGTAGACATGCTGCTTAGTTTTGGGGTGCCGGTTTCTCCGGATATTCCTCATGGAATTGGCAGATGAGGTCGGGCAAGTTTTCGAAGTTGCGGGCCGGGTACCAGGTGCGGTCGGGGTCGTGGAAGCCGGTCCACTTGACTCGATACTGGATCTGGTTTCTATGGCGTCGGGAGTCGAGGATCTTTTCTACTTCCCACTCTTGTTGTTCTTGGACGATCACAGGTGGTGGCGGTGGTTGCTGGTGTCCCGGAATGGGTTCGGTGCTGGCTGTGGGCTCGAGGAGGCTGATGTGGAAGACTGGGTAGATTCTGACAGTGGCCGGTAGGTCTAGTTTATATGCTCGTGAGCCTACCTTCTCCAGGATGGTGTATGGGCCGATCTGCTTGTGATCCAGTTTGTTTGATGGTCGGGTAGTTTGGATGTTCCTTCGCCGGAGCCAGACCTTATCGCCGGGTTCTATAACCGGGTCCGGGTGTCGTGCATTGTTGGCCTGCTCGGCCTGAGCCATTTGTGTGTCCTTGATCTCGGCTCGGAGTTCTTCGTGGAGTTTCCGTAAAGCTGCAACATATTCTGATACTTCCGGTGTTTCGTCGTTCCGTGGGCTGAGGTCTGGCAGGAATCGCGGGTGATATCTATAGTTAGCCCAGAAGCGGGTTATTCTTGTGGTTCCAGTTTGGGTGTTGTTGTAGCAGAATTCGGCAATTGGCAACAGTTTTTTCCAGCCGTCTTGCTGATAATTGCAGTATGCCCGGAGGTATTGCTCAAGGGTGGCGTTGGCTCTTTCCATTTGTCCGTCCGTTTGTGGGTGGAAGGCTGTGGTGAGGTTCTGTGATATTCCGAGTGCTTTCGTTACTCGTTCCCAAAAGTCTGATGTAAACAGCGACCCTCTGTCTGATACAATACTGCTTGGCAACCCGTGGGGTCTGATTATCTGCTGGAGGAACTGGTTGGCTAGGTCCTTGGGGTTCATTGTGCCCTGGCAGGCAACGAAGTGCCCCATCTTCGTGAGGCGATCGATTATCACCCATAGCGCGTCTTTTCCGTTGCTCAGTGGTAGCGAGGTGATGAAGTCCATCGATATCGCGTTCCATGGTCGATGCGGAAGTTCGAGTGGTTTCAGCAGTCCGAACGGCGTGTGTCGGATTGGCTTGATGCGATGGCAGGTATCACAGTGGTCGACGTATCTGTGGACGTACTTTCGTTGTCCTGGCCAGTAGAAGTTTCGGCTAACGAGTTCCAGGGTTCTTGCTCGGCCCGGGTGTCCCGCGGCGTACGCGTCATGGTGGTCTTGTAATATGCGAAGTTGCAGGGTGTCGTTGTCAGGGATCTATATGAGGCCGTCGTACATTAGCAACCCACTGTTTTCTTCGCATAGTCCTAGCGCGATCTTTCCGTCACGGGTGGTCCCGCTCGCCTTTTTCCTCCGGATTTCTTGGATCTCTTTATCTGCCGTGCTTAGTGTCCGGATTTCATTCAGGAGTTCCTTGTCTATTTCGAGGTTGATAGTTTCTGTGGTACCAGCTTGGAGTGCTTCGAGCTCGTTTCTGGCGTCTTCGGGTAGCAAGGTGGCGAAGGCGTCTTCGGGTAGCAAGATTCGGCCGTGGTTCTGCCGATGCTTCATATCCCCTTCCGAGGGAGAGTCTCCTGACTCTCTAGAGAGGATGTCTGGTTTGCCGGCCAATTTTCCGGGTCGATATTTGATTACAAAGTCATAGTTGGCTAACCGCTCGCCCCACCGGGCTTGCCATAGGTTTAGGTCTTTCTTTGTCTTCCAATATTCGAGGTTTTTGTGGTCCGTTAGAATCGTGATTTTTGGTCCCGTTGTCCTGCAATAGGTGTCCCATTTTCGTAGTGAGTCTACGATTGCTAGTAGCTCTTTGTCGTGGATATCGTAGTTGCGTTCCGGATCTTTGAGTTTCCTCGAGTAGTACACTACAGGGTGTAAGATCCCCTTTTCGTCGGGTTGGTAACAGATTGCTCCTATGGCATAGTCTGATGTATCTGTTTCGATGGTCACGGCTCGTTCCGGGTCGTAGTGCTGTAGTATTGGTTCCATGATCATCGCTTTTTTGAGCGTCTCAAACGCTTCCTGCTGCTTGTCACCCCATTCCCATGCTTTTTCCTTCCTTGTTAGGGAGGATAGGGGCGTTGTAATCTTGCTGTAGTCCTTGATAAACCGTCGGTAAAAGTTGGCAAAGCCCAGGAAACTCTGTATTCCTTTGACGTTTGTTGGCTCCTTCCAATCCTTGATCGTCCGGATCTTCTCCTCATCCATCCTTAGCCCTTGTGGTGATATGACGTATCCTAGGTACTCTGTCTCTGTTGTGTGGAATTCGCATTTGGATGCCTTTAGTGTTAGTCCGGTGTCTCGTATCCGTGTGAGTATGGCCCGGACATGCTCCCGGTGCGTTTCCTCGTCGGGTGAGAAAACCAGGATGTCGTCCAGATATGCTACACAAAAGATGTCTAGGTAGTCACTTAGGATCTCATTCATCCATCGCTGAAAGGAGGCAGGGGCATTGGTGAGTCTGAATAGCATGACGCAATACTTGTATAGCCCGTATCGAGTACAGAACACTGTTTTCCATTCGTCGCCTTTTGCAATATGTAGATTGTAGTATGCATCTCGGATATCGAGTTTGGTGTAGATGGTGGCGCTGGAGAGTTGGTCGAGGGACTCACCGATCAGTGGCAGCGGCGTCCGATCCTTGATCGTAATGTCGTTTAGTTGTCAGTAATCCACACACAGGCGTAGTCCTCCATCCTTCTTTCTCACAAAATGTATCGGGGCTTCCGCCGGGGAGGTGGATGCGTGGATCCACCCCCGTTTCTCATTGGTTTCTAGGTATTCTCTGAGGGCCCTCATTTTGTCTTCGTTCAGGGGGCACAGGGGCTCATACGGGGGCGTCTTTCCTTCCTCTAGTGGAATGTGATGGTCCTGAGTGCGATGGGGCAGAGCGGCCACAGGTTCCTTTTCAGTGAACACTTCGAGGAATTCGTGATATTCCGGGGGAATTGGTTTCTTGTTCGTCTTGGAGGTTTCTTTGATTTCGTCGATTACTGTCTGGCATACCTCCCATGGGTCTGTTTCGCCGATTTCCCAGTCCTCTTCTTTGGCCGGTGTTTTCTTATAGTACTGTTCTGTGGCCTTTTCTTCTGGGACTGTGTTGGCTCTTGGTGAGATGGGTAAGCATTTCTCGGCGTAGTGGTCGGAGTGGAATTTCATGGTGTGATTCTTCCACCCTATCACTGGGTCGTGGAGCTTGAGCCACGGGAGTCCCAGGATGATCGGGGCATTCCCGATCATGATGCAGTGTAGCCAGATGTCTTCCTTGTGATGGTTGATGGTTAGGTGGATTTGGGCGTCGTGGGTTACCGGCCCGCCGGTGACCTCACTTCCGTCGACTGTTAATACTCGTCTTGGCGTTGTTTTTTGTTGCATAGGTATTCCGCTAGCTTCGGCGTAGGCCTTGTCGATGAAGCTTTCTGATGCCCCACTGTCCATCAGGGCCGTGGTAGTGCATTCGTTCCCATCCGCCCCCTGGATCCATACCTTGACCATAATTTTTTCTTCGCGATCGTATCAGGCTGTTCGTACTAGGTACGGGGGGTCTTCTTTGACAACAGGTGTCTCCCTCGGGTGGTGGTTGTCGGCATCTATTCCCGAGGGTTGTCGTTTCCCGCCGGTGCGGGGCTTTGCGCGCCGGGGTCTTCGTTCGGTTCCTCATAGCTGGCTTCGGCGGCCCTGTATGGTCTTCTCCATGGAACTCGTTCCTTCCTGGGCTGGGGGCATTCTTTTGCGAAATGCTCCTTTTTCCCGCAGTTGTAACATTCTCCCGTAGTTACTCGTCGTGGGAACCGGTTTGGCGCTCCTCTTGCGAATTTAAATCGTCGGGTGTAGTCGAGGTCCATCGGATCTCCCGGGGGCGTTGGCGGAGGCTCCTTCGTGTGGACATGGAAGCGCGCTTCTGGGTTGGTCGTAGGTCGGCGATTAATGACTCCAAGGTTGCATAGGCGGCTATCAGTTTTGATGGCGGCCATGGCGTAGTCTACTAGAACTGTGGCGGAGGTTTCGCTCATGACTAGGTGCCTTTTTACCTCGGGGTGCAGTCCGTCCCGGAATCGTGCAATGCATACGTTGTCCTCGTATGGGAGGTCTGCTTTGATTCGCTGAAATTCGGCCCAGTAGGTGGCTGCTGGTCGATTTCCTTGTTGGATTTTCTGGAACTTCTCGAACGCGATTTCCTCGGCGTCTACCTGTCCGAAGGCATGTTTCATGTTGTCCTTGAGTTCTGCCCATGTCAAGTTGATTCCTGCTTCCTGGTTTAGGAAGGTTTCCACCCAATTCCATGCCACTCCTCGTAGCAGAGAGGATGCATATCATCAGCAAAAACTCAAAAAATGCTCCCGGTGCTCCCGGTGCTTCTGTAAGCTTTATTAAGCTTTATTAAGCTTCTGTAAGAGAGAAGTTATATTTTGCTCCCGTAAGGATTTGGAAAAAAATAATCTCTTTTTTTCAACTAAAACACTGAGAAAGGAAATTTAAAATTTGTATCTCACTTTGAAAAAAAGCAATATACCTCAACTTTTCATTTTTTTGCTGATGATCCCGTTTTCTTTTCCTCGTCGTTGAACCGGTTTCCTTCCATTCTGAATTTGAGCTCGCATTGGGCCAGGAATGTTTTGAACTTTGTTTTGTCTCCTTCGAATGGTTCGGGGTCCCGGAGCTTTGGGTAGCTGCTTTGGGGTGGGTCTCTTGCTGAGAGGATTTCTCGTAACATTTCCGTGGTGAGGAGGTGGGGTCCCGCCCCTCCTGATCTTATTTCGTCCCCCATTCTTCGGGTTTGCTCTGGGGAATCTGGGGTCTGTGCCCTGGATAGTGGGTCCGGGGTCACAGGGCTGGGGGATCGGTGGTTATCGGGTACCCTTGTGAACGCTCTATGGGTGAGGGGGTCCTCGGTGTTTTCGTCCTCGGATGCCACTTTGCTACGTCAGGTGTCGATGGGGGAGACGCAATCTAGTGTCAAGATCCTGCCTCGACTTCCTCTGTTGGGGCTCGACAGGTAACGTAGGCTGGGATTTGTGGCGCAAGGGGTCCTACTCCCACTTCCGGCGTACTCACACTTCGGTCGTACTCACCTGCCTATGTGTGGGTTCGTTATTCTCACGGTATCCGTCACGCCCAGCGTGGTCTCTTCGCGGCTCTTTCTCACACGCCTTGCGTGGGCTCATTGTTCTTACGGTATCCGTCACACCCAGCGTGGTCTCTTCGCGGCTCTTTCTCACATGCCTTGTGTGGGCTCGTTGTTCTCACGGTATCCGTCACGCCCGGCGTGGTCTCTTTGCGGCTCTTTCTCACACGCCTTGCGTGGGCTCGTTGTTCTCGCAGTATCCGTCACGCCCGGCGTGGTCTCTTCGCGGCTCTTTCTCACATGCCTTACGTGGGCTCGTTGTTCTTGGGGGAGTGGTGGTCGCAGCGCCAGTCATGGGAATGTAGAGATAGGTCTGTGGAGAGAGATAATAGATTGCGTGGAGAGAGAATCTCCAAACTAGCTACCGCGCCCTTTCTTTATACTTTTCCTTCCCTCTGTGGAATCACAGCTTGCCCGCAAGACTGACACAGTTCCTCCATAGCTCATCATGACTCAATCGCCGCGCCCAAGGAAAACACATGATCGCACTTGGCCGCTGCGCGGCCAACACTCTACTCACGGCAACAGGAGAAAGGATGCGCAAGCAGTAACGGTAAGGGACAAAGGAAGAATGACGTACAACTTAATCAAGGGGAAACAATACTCGGAACGATAAAGGAGAAGGGCACACAAGCTCAATTAACGGGAGACAACAGACGTAGCGGACAGGAGAAAGGACGCGCAAGCAATATCAATAGGAAACGGCAAAGATGAGAATGACGCGTAGGCAACATAGAAGAAACAAAGGAGAGAGGCCTAGACCGGCCAGCGGTTGGGGAATATCGCTACCGGCGCAATATGTTGGAGATCGGTTGAGGCGCGCTAAGCGCGGAGGATGACCATGGCCGTGGCAGCCGTGATGAGGGTGAGCCACAGGGCTGCAAGGGTGACGGCGGCCCCGGCCGCAGCGCTTAGGAGCCTGTCGCGCGAGGTTCGTGACACCTGGCCCAGTGCGAGCTGAAGTTTAGAACAGAGGGAAATCGATTCGACGACGATGAGAAAAAGATGGGATACACATCCTCCCTACTCCGGGAGGTGGCATGGAACTGGGTGGAAACCTTCCTGAACCAGGAGGGAGGAATCAACCTAACATGGGAAGAACTGAAAACTAACATGAAGCACGCCTTCGGCCAGTGGATGCCGAGGAAATAGCCTTCAAAAAATTCCAGAAAATCCAGCAGGGAAATCGGACAGCAGCAACCTACTGGGCAGAATTCCAGTGAATCAAAGCAGATCTCCCTTATGCGGACAACGTATGCATCGTGCGATTTCGAGACGGATTACACCCAGAAGTAAAAAGGCACCTGGTCATGAGCGAAGTACCGGAACGTGCGAACCTGAAGGCTGGAATTGGCCTGGCTTGTAGCAGCGCTCCCCAGTACGAACCCACACGACAGTAAGAGTACGCACCGGCCTACTCTGAGGGCCCAGTTATTCCGACGGATTACAGGGGGCCAGGAGGCCTGGCCTGATCCGGTAACTGGGAGGGATGCAGGGGTAGAGGACTGCATTCAGCGACGCCTATCTTCAAAAACGGCAGTACGCACCAACGAGAGAAAAAGAAAAAATCACGGAAAGACACGGGCTACTTAGAAAAACCAGTGATCGGCTTCGAGATGAAGCTAGAGGAGGGGGAGGTAGTGTTACACCTGAAGAAATCACAGGTCAGTACGTATCCTTAGAGAGGTATGTATCAGGGAAAAGATGAACACCAGTAGCTAGCTATTTGGAAAGGAGCTCAGAGAGTCTAGGCGGGAGATAAGAGAACGGAGTTAGGCTTACGGCCGAGACCGGTCGTAAGAGTACTAAACTCCGGGGTGAGGGATTTGATTGCACACGAAACGGAGACTGGCTAGACTTGGGCAGACTCCCAAAAAGGAGCTGCCACGTCACCCGAAAGGTGTACGTGAAAAAGAGTCTAGGCGCAGCGACTCCACCTCGGTGCATAAAGAACTCATCTCTCTTATCTAGACTCCGGCCAGGACCAATGAGTTGCCCACGGGGTCTAGAGCCTCGGAGGAATAGTTGGCCCGAGTCATCAGTTCTCACGACGCCACGAGTGATATATAACCTGGCTCTTCTCTCCCGAAAAAGAAGAAGAAACAGACCAAACACTACCACCGAAACCCACACACAAGATCTAAGATTATTCTGTTGTGAATTATCAAAAGTAGCCTGATTACCTTTGATTCCACCCTGCACTCCAGTTACGAGACAACCCCAGTGTCACAATGGGACAAAATATCGAGCGCTCCAAAAACATCGCCTGTTTTGGCCGGATATGAGGCCAGGCGACAACGGCGATGATGCGACGCGGGACTGGTGAGGTCGCGAGCTGGTGTTGATGTGTGGGGACAGTTGTTCTTCAATCAATCACAGCCATGACCAGACGAAGAAAAAAACAACAGGAGCAGGGATGAGGCGATTGATGCTGCGGTTAGTGGCTTGGCTAGTCCTGTCTGAGGGCAGTTACACGGGGAGATCCACCCTAATAATTTCGACCATGCTGCAGCGCATTGCACTCCTTGACCAGATTCTATTTTTTTTTTCTCCTTTATTATTACACGTTGTACTGTATTAAGCCTGCTGTTTCTGTGTTGTTGTCTTTTTCATTCCTTCTTTTATTACATGTATCTCGGTCTGATTCCTGAAAATCGCTTTGGTTACACTTCAGTTTAATTGTATTTGTATTAGCGGTATCTTCTGGTATACTGACTAGCATTCAATTTTGATCTTCTCTGAAGCCAATGGTCTTACTAAAGCGTTCAATAGTACAGCCCACAAGGGATGTCTTTCCACATGGATTTAGAACCCTTACGGACCTAAGCTCTCTACGGAAGGTGTTTCCCACATGGGAGAGTAGTGCACACAGGTGTACAGCCCACAAGGGATGTCTTTCCACACGGATTTAGAACCCTTACGGACCTAAACTCGCTACGGAAGGTGTTTCCCACATGGGGGAGTAGTGCACATGGGTGTACAGCCCACAAGGGATGTCTTTCCACACGGATTAAGAACCCTTACGGACCTAAACTCCCTACAGAAGGTGTTTCCCACATGGGAGAGTAGTGCACCCAGGTGTACAGCCCACAAGGGATGTCTTTCCACACGGATTAAGAACCCTTACGGACCTAAACTCCCTACGGAAGGTGTTTTCCACATGGGAGAGTAGTGCACCCGGGTGTACAGCCTACAAGGGATGTCTTTCCACACAGATTTAGAACCCTTACGGACCTAAGCTCCCTACGGAGGGTGTTTCCCACATGGGAGAGAGGCCTTCAGGTGCCCTCATCCCCCGCCAGCTTGGCCTAGTCATCGGCCTTCTCGTTTCCGGCAGTGAAGTGTGCCTGGACCTCGAGAGCACTCACCCGGCTAGGGGTTCACCCAAGGTCATCCGTAGGATTGCTGACTGGCCGTCCCCGAGAGCATAATATCTACATACTCTATGTATCATGCTGCTAGAGCCGTTGCTGTGGCGATTTCATACGGACGCCAAGGACAGACGGCATCCACCTGTTTTCGGTAATAATTCTGATCTGCAAGGACGGTGTTATTACGATGCAACGACGGTCAGTACAAAAATATACTGTCCGTTATTTCGATGCAAGGACGGTACAAAAATATACTGTCCGTTATTTCGATGCAAGGACGGTACAAAAATATACTGTCCGTTATTTCGATGCAAGGACGGTACAAAAATATACTGTCCATTGTTTCGATGCAAGGACGGTCGGAGCCACATTGAGTTGCTAACCAATTAATGAATCCTCCAAATGAAGATTCAGCCAACTTGGTATGAACTTGATATGATGGACCCTGCTACTGCACGTAGTTATTAGCCGGCGAAATGAGATTCAGCCAAACTGATAGCGTTCATAATAGGACGCGCCAAGAAGCCAGCTGACGATACCAAAATGCCTAGCCCCAATTCACCGATCCAGTGAAAGTCACAGGAAGTTGCTACAATTGCAGCGGCTATTACTGTTCTTGCAACCACTGCCGCAGTGGTGATCCACCGACGTCGGCAATGAGGCTGCCAAGCTCCAGCGTGCGTTTGCTGAGGCCAACGAGCTCCTTGTGTGTTCGCCGAGGCGTCCGCTGAGACTGCCGCCGAATGCGGTTTTGTTTGAGGACATGTTTTGGTGATAGATAATTTTGGTGTTGACTGAATATTTTCTTGGTCGGCTATGTGGTTCTTTACCAACCTGTACTGACAGCTGCACATGTTCTGAGGTGTAGGCTTTGAAGCCTAGCATAATTGTTATCATTATGGTATGTTATCACAGATATATAACTTTATCAAGTTGATAAACTATTATTGACAAAATATGTAGCTAGTGTGAGTCGGCGCTACCGCGGTGACCATCAAGTTGTTATCAAGAACAGGGTTTTATCAAGTCTGAATCTACATATTGTCACCCTCGACACCATCATCCACATACATAGCCTGCATATCTACTCCGATGGGGCAGTATGCTGTCCCCAGAGGACCACCCCTCACTTCTGCCATATCCATTGCGATCCTGCCGCCAAGTCCATGGCCGCCAGAAACTCCACCACATGCAGGAACGACTGAATCGCTCCTTCCGCCGCTTCGTCTCTTGTGCAGTTTGCTCCACAAGTAACGCGGAGTATGTGACGTACTTCCTCACAGTTCTAAGTTATGTACTGTCGTCAGATGGTTTTTCAAATGATCACCATGATCTAATTAGGCTTCACATTCCGAGTAGGGACAGAAAACCGGCAGCGAGGAAGTTGTAAAGGCGTGATGTCTGCGATGAACGTGCGTCTGTAGTGTGCCCTTGCTGTAAAAGCAGTGTTGCTTATCCGAAATACGCAGGGAATCATTGGCCAAGCAGAAAGGGCACTGGTTTTCTTCGCTTATCCCTATCTTCGAGCAATCCGTGGCTGGACTGTCCTTGCAATGGACAGAATCGCTCTGCAGGCACGATTCTGACAACGCGCACACCGCTTTGAACCAGGGTACGTCGGCGGACAAAGAAAAAAAATGAGCCATTGTAGTCCTCAATTCGCAATCGAACTTGGGTTTTCGATAGGCGTAGGTTGAAAGGCCATGGCCTTTCAATTGCTGCTGGACCTCGTCATGGTCTACTTCACGAAAAAACGTATTTCTCTGATCCGATAGCAACTCGCGCTGCAGTTTCTTTCTGCGAGACCGAATTTTCGTGATGAGGTCCAAATGTCATCGTTATTTGTTGGGCTTCAGGAACTTGGCGGCTTTGATTGTTCTGCATTCAGCCTTGAGTGCCTGCGCAATCTGATCCTTCTCCTCCAGAAGACCAACGAGTTCAGGATGTTGATTGACAATTATCCCTTGCTTTAGCTCGGTGGGTGCGCGGGGGTCTCTTTTGGCGCTCATGAGGCTGACAGTCTTAATGAGATCTTCTCTGTTCACAGTGCCGGGGAACCGGCTTTGCGTGTCGACTTTAATATTCTGGCTTAGATAATGGTGGCGAAATACTTGGGAATTTGCATGCCCCATGATCTGATTCCACTGCACATCTGTAACGTCTTCGCCTGTTGGGAATTAGCAACCGAAATTGGCGAAGTCCGGCAATGGGTGTACTTACAGTCCACTGCATTTGCTGCACCTCTGCGCAATGCATACGACATGAGGATCTGTGGATATCCGGCCAAAACCCCCAACCTTTTCAGGTAGTAGTTGAAATCTGCATAGCTCCAGGCCTCAGTAGCGGATATTTCCCCATCCTCTCTTTTTGTACGGAATATAGGGGTCTCCATAACCTCCGGCCTCCAGTCAAGAACAAGTCTTTCTTTGTAATCTGGGATCACGAGGCTGTCGATATCTTCCGGCTTCCGGATCCCTCCTTCCCTGAACGCCCTGCCGGTGAACGCCAACGCCAGCATATTTAGGATAGGACAAAATATGGGATTGTCCCGCCGCTCGTAGAGAACGTAGGTCACTCTATCACCAATCTTAGTTCGCCATCGTAATCCTCGAGCGCGGCATGGGAAGGTAACTTACGGAGAAGATTTGTTACTGTGGCCCTTCAAGTAAGTGGTGGTCACTTCCAGAACAAGGATGTTCCTGCCCTCTTCAACATTGGGTAGAAGTGATAGCGTCATATCCTGGGGATACCAGCGTTAGTGATCGGACGGCTTGGGAGCCAGAGGACTTACCTTGTATTTCAAAAACTGCCTCTTGGACTTGAAGTGTTTCTGTTCAATTATAGCTCCCAGTCGAGAGGAAGTATATGCAATAAGTTGCATCAAGAACGCAGTTTGAACCCGGAAACGACCATGGCACTTTGTCCTGTCATCTTCACACCAATGATAGGCGAGCAAGTTGTAGAGATCAATGACTGAGCAAGTGGGTTTGTCTTTAGACTCGACGATCAGTTTGTACATTTCCGTCAGGTAGGTCAAGATATGCTGCGTATATGTTAGAGAAGAATTTCTGAGTGAGGGCTGGAAACGAACCAGATTGACGGCATCATTCGTTTCTCTCGGTAATTGACGTTTCGTATCCTGGTAGTAGGTCATTTGTTCTGTCTTGTAGGTCCCTTGGACTGTTGACCGACGGAGGGAGTTGCCCGCTTCGTTTGTCCGCGAATTTCTGATGCGATACTCCAAAAACAGCTTCATTTCGGTTGTTCCCGCATGTTTGAAGGCTTCCGTCGCACTTGGCAATGCACACTTAGGGGTTTTCTTCAACACATCCTCGTAGAAGCTGCAACTAAATCAGCAAATAGAACCATCATCCTGCAGACAAATGTTGCCACATACTTGTCCCACAAGCGCCGGATATAGTAAACCAATCTCATAGAGTTC
>Ga0307508_10002079_pt1 | contig 21601 bp, 16 predicted proteins | sample 9_EM_MG_FD_203089 | JGI IMG/M metagenome (GOLD analysis project Ga0307508, IMG submission 203089) | Populus trichocarpa ectomycorrhiza microbial communities from riparian zone in the Pacific Northwest, United States - 9_EM | ecosystem: Host-associated > Plants > Roots > Unclassified | place...
CCATATCCGGATAAAGGTCCGGCTCGATCGCCTCCAGCTCCATCAGGGCGAGGCTGCCATCGGCGATCCGCAAGAGATCGACCCGGGCGTAAAGTGACGGCTCGGGAAGCGCCGCGATCACCCTTTCAGCCAGCGCAAGCTGCGTCGGCTCGGGCTCCAGCCGCGTGAAGATACCACCGAATTGTGGCTGGATGCGGAAGTCGCCCGGCTTCGCCACCTTGCGCACCGCATGGCTGAAGCTGCCGCCGATGAAGAGAAAAGAAAGCTCGCCCTCGTCCGAGACTGCGGGGACGAAGGGCTGGATGATGGCATCGTCGAGCGGCTCAACGGGCTCGCCAGGGCGGAGCCGCACGGTGCGGTAGCTCCCGCCGGAGACCTGCGGCTTCACGACCAGCTCATCGGTGCCGAACGCCTCGAACGCAGCCGAAACCGCCGCCGCATCGGCGCGGCCGAACCGGCTCGGCACGATCGGGATGCCCTTTGCCTCCAGTTCGAGCAGATAGGTCTTCCGCGTGTTCCAGCCGAGCAGGCGCGGGGCGTTGAACAAGGGCCGCTCCGCCGACCACCCCGCCAACATCGTCTCCCAGCGCGCGACGTCGAGATGATAGCCCCAGGCGAACAGCGCCAGCGTCGCGGTCCCCCCATCCTCGCCCCCGCCCGGCCCCAGATCCCAGGGCCGGGCGTCGAGCATCATATCGCGCGCGGCAAAGGCGTCGCGATATTGGTCGAGGATCGTCGCCGCCACAGCGCCATATTCACTGTCGGCGGCGGGCATCAGGACAGTGATGCGGGTCGTCATGCCCGTCAGGCAGGTTCGCCGACGATCGTCTTCACTTCCATGAAGTCGGTCAGCCCATATTTGCCGCCCTCGCGGCCATTGCCCGATTGCTTGTAGCCGCCGAATGGCCCGCCGCCGTCCGGTGCCCAGGAATTGATCGTGACCAGCCCGGCCCGCAGGCGCGGCGCCACCTTGGCGGCGGCGGCGGGATCGCCCGAGATGGTGGCGGAGAGGCCATAGGGCGTGTCATTGGCGATCCGCACCGCCTCGTCCTGGCTGTCATAAGCGGTGATCGTCGCCACCGGCCCGAACGTCTCCTCCTGCGCGATCCGCATGCCGGCGGTTACGTCCGTGAACAGGGTTGGCTTGATGAAGAACCCGGCATTGCGCCCATCGGGCCGCCCGGTGCCGCCGGTGACGAGCGTCGCGCCCTCGTCGATCGCCGACTGGATCAGCCCCTGGATCTTCTCATATTGCGCCTTGTTGACGACCGGCCCGATATGCGCGCCCATCACAGACGGGTCGCCGACCTGGGTCGCCTCCATCATCGTCTTCACGATCTGGGTCGCCTCGCCCACCTGCGAGCTGTGCACCAGCAGGCGCGTCGGGGCGATGCAGCTCTGGCCTGAATTGGCGAGCACGCCCGCCACCGTCGGCGGCAGCACGGTGGCGAGATCAGCGCCTTCCAGCACCAGGTTCGGCGCCTTGCCGCCCAGTTCCTGATGGACGCGCTTGACGGTCGCGGCTGCTGCCTGCGCCACCGCAATGCCTGCGCGGGTCGATCCGGTGAAGCTCACCATGTCGACGTCCCTGTGGCTCGACAGCGCCGCGCCAACGCCCAGCCCGTCGCCATTGACCAGGTTGAACACGCCGGCAGGCACGCCGGCTTTCTCAAGCACCTCGGCCAGGATCATCGCACAGGCAGGCGATTCCTCGCTCGGCTTCAGCACCATCGTGTCGCCGGCGGCGAGCGCGGGCGCGACCTTCGCGCAGATCTGGTTGAGCGGCCAGTTCCACGGCGTGATCATCGCGACGACGCCCAATGGCTCATGCACGACACGGGCGCGGCCAAGGCGCTCCTCGAACTGGAATGCGTTGAGCGCCTTGAGCGTCGACATAAAATGGCCAAGGCCCGCCGGCGCCTGGGCAGCGTTGGCGAAGCCGATCGGCGCGCCCATTTCCTGGCTGATCGCGGCGGCAAGATCGGGGATTCGCGCCTTATATTCCTCGATGATCCGCCCGAGCAGCGCGGCGCGTTCGGTGACGGTGGTCTGCGAATAGGTCTCGAACGCCCGCCTGGCTGCGGCAACGGCCTTGTCGACATCGGCGGCGGTGCCGAGCGTGATCTCGGTGCAGGGCTGCTCAGTGGCGGGATCAATCACCTCATGGCGCTTGCCGCCCTCGCTCTCGACCCATGCGCCATCGATATACTGCTTGAGGTAGCTCTTCATCCTCGCCTCCAATTTTTTGAACCCGCGGTACGGTGAGGCGCCTAGATGGCGGGCAACGCAAAGCGTTGCAACCTGAAACGCAATGCCTATTTGCAACTGACCCCATCAGGAGACCGACATATGGCGCGCGTTGCACGGATCGAGCAAACCGGCGGACCCGAGGTGATTCAGTGGGTTGATGTCGATCTTCCCGATCCCGGCCCCAGCGAGGTCCGCGTCCGCACGACAGCGGTCGGGCTCAACTATATCGACGTCTATTTCCGCACAGGTCTCTACCCGTCACCGCTGCCGAGCGGCCTCGGCAGTGAATCGATCGGTGTGGTCGAGGCGCTCGGCGATGGCGTAACCGGGCTCGCGGTGGGCGATCGGGTCGGCACCTTCGGCCCTGTGCGCGGCGCCTATGCGACTGAACGCAACCTGCCCGCCACCCAGATGCTGAAGATCCCCGACTCAGTCGACGACCGCACCGCCGCGGCCCTGCTGCTCAAGGGCTGCACCGCAGAGTTCCTGGTCGAGCGCTGCGCAAAGGTGCAGGCCGGCCAGACCGTGCTGGTCCATGCCGCGGCGGGCGGCGTCGGCCATATCCTGGTCGGCTGGCTCAAACATATCGGCGCAACCGTGATCGGCACCGTCGGCACCGAAGACAAGGCAGCCCAGGCAAAAGCAGCCGGTGCCGACCATGTCCTGATCCACAAACAGGTGGACGTAGCGAAGGAAGTCCGCGCCCTCACCGGCGGCAAGGGCGTGCCCGTGATCCTCGACGGTGTCGGCAAGGCGACATGGCCGGTCTCGCTCGATTCAGCCGCGCCACGCGGGCTGATCGTCAGCTACGGCAACGCCAGCGGGCCGGTCGATGGCGTCGCGCTCGGCGTCCTGTCGGCGAAAGGCTCGCTGTTCGTCAGCCGACCAACCCTGTTTCACTATTATGTCACCCCTGAAGAAAGGCAGGCCGGCGTCGACCGCCTGTTCGAGATGCTCGCCAAAGGCGCGATCGTCCCCGAAATCGGCCAGACCTTCGCGTTGGAAGATGCGGCCGATGCGCATCGTGCGCTAGAGGCGGGCGAAACGCGCGGGGCGACGGTGCTTATCCCGTAACGTCATGCCGGGCTTGTTCCGGCATCCATGTTTCCGCAAGCGCCGCAGATGCGGTGTGTGCGGGCCGATGCGTTCGAGCGAGATTGTGTTCCCCGAACACAATCTTGGCTTTCCGGGGGAAAGCCAAAGCTCGAACGCCGGGACAAGCCCGGGGTGACGGCTAAGTGGGCGCCAAGCTACTTCGCGAAAGGATCTGCATCGTGCATACAATCAAGACGAGACTATGCTGATCCGCCCCGCCCGCGCCGATGACAGGTCCGCCATATGGTCGGTGATCGGCCCGACGATCGCCGCGGGCGAAACCAACGCGATCGATCGTGGCGCGACTGAAGTCGAGGGGCTGGCCTATTGGCTGGGTGGGAACAATGAGGTGTTCGTCGCCGAGGACGGCGGGACGATCCTCGGCACTTATTATCTCCGCCCGAACCAGGGTGGCGGGGGACGCCATGTCTGCAATGGCGGCTATGTCACCAGCGCTGAAGCACGTGGCCGGGGCATTGCGCGGGCGATGTGCGAGCATTCGCTGAACCACGCCCGGGCGCGGGGCTATCGCGCGATTCAGTTCAACTTCGTGGTGAGCACGAACGAACGGGCGGTGAAGCTCTGGCAGTCGTTCGGTTTCGACATTGTCGGCCGGTTGCCCGGCGCCTTCGACCATCCCGTCCATGGCTATGTCGATGCGCTGGTGATGTTCAGGGCGCTGTGAGCCGTCTGGATGAGCTTCATTCCCCGTGCGCTCGTGCCGCGCGCACCAGAGAGCGTCCCCAGAGGAACAGCCCGACACCGCCGGCGCACGGCAATAAACCCACGATCCCGACCAGGGCGACCAGGAACACGGTCTCGTTTTTGAAACCGGCGCTCAGGAAAAGGACGAGCCAATAAGCGCTGCACAGGCCGGTCAGCGCGGCGACCACGATGCCGATCGCCATCAAAAGCCCGCCAAAGAATTTGGTCATGGCTGCTCGCCGCCGTTCCCGGCCCCCTCCTCGTCGCGTTCCCGCGCCCTGCGCACCAGTGATCGACCCCAGAAGAACAGGCCAACACCACCGGCGCAGGGCAACAGGCCGAGCACGAAGATCAGCGGAAGAAAGTCGACGACCTGCGACGAAAAGAGGAAAAAGGAGCTGCACAGCCCAGTGAGTGCCGCGATGATGATCCCCATCGCCATCAGGATTCCGCCGAGAATCTTCACAGTCTTTCTCCCGCTCATGCTTGCATCAGCACGCCAGCCCGACCCTCTTCGACCATCCCGCTTTGTGGATATGTCGGTGCGCTGGTGATGTCAGGGCGCTTCGCGCCACGAGGCTTTGTCGCGCTCCCGCCCGAGGCGCAGCAGCCATCGGCCCCAGAAGAACATCCCGACGCCGCTCAGGAACGGCAGGCCGCCGATCACCGCGACAACCCCCAGCATGGGCGGGCCGCTGAACTCGCCGCCGCTGGAGTCGCTCACCACCATCACAATGAACCAGGCACTGCACAGGCCGCTCAGCGTGGCGATCAGGATGCCGATTCCCATCAGCAACCCGCCGAAGAATCTCATCAAAGCCTTTCTCCGCCACGTGCCCGCGCCAGCACGCCAGCCCCTTCGGCGCCGGGACGATAATAGCTGTTGTACGTGTCGAACGGAATGATCTGGCCCTCGGGCGTCACGAAATGGACGCAGCTGCGCTTCACCGTCGCGAGATCGAAATTATAGCGATCGAGGAATTGCAGGATCACGACGCGAAAGCTGTTCGCATAGCTCAGATCCTGCGGCACCATTGCCTGGGGCAGGCAGCAGAGCAGCCCCGCCAGCTTCTCCTCGGTATTCGCCTGTGCAGTGGCGAGGCTCAGCAGATCCAAAATGCTCTCGCGCAGCTTCGGATACGCCTCGTAACTGACCGTGTTCGGCCCGCTCAGGATGATCTCGCGCGGCAGCAGCGAGGTGATCGGCGTAACGCTCTTCCCCTGCCGCAACCCATAGCCGATGCAGATCTGATCGGGATTGCAGGGCAGGGGGATCATATCCTCGATCCCGAACACATCGGCCTTTGCGACTTCGCGGCGGATCTGGGTCAGCAGGATGCGATTGGCCTTGCCGTCGAACCCCTCATTGCGGCCCGCGTCCTGCACCGGCTGGAAAGTCACGCCGCGCACGCACGACCATTCCAGCGCATGACGGATGATGTCAGCCACCTCATGATCGTTCACGCCGCGCTTCACCACCGCGACCAAAGTGGTCGACAGGCCGACCCGCTCCAGCGCTTCGAGTGCCTGTTGCCGGATCCGCGACAGCCGGGCGCCGCGCAGGTTCATCAGCGCATCGTCATTGAGGCTGTCGAACTGGAGATAGATTTCGAGCCGCGGCGCATAGCTCGCCAGCCGTTCGACGAACACCGGGTCCTGCGCGATCCGCACGCCATTGGTGTTGATCATCACATGCCGGATCGGCCGCGCCTTCACCGCATCGAGGATCTCGAAGAACTGCGGATGGATGGTCGGCTCGCCGCCCGAAAGCTGGACGAGATCGGGCTCGCCCTCGCTCGCGACCAGCGCATCGAGCATCCGCTCGACAGTCGCGACCGGCAGATGCGCGCCGTGCACATCCTCGGCATCGGCAAAGCAGACCGGGCAGGCGAGGTTGCAGGCGGAGTTGATCTCGACGATCGCAAGGCAGCTATGCTGTTCATGGTCAGGGCAGAGGCCGCAATCAAACGGGCAGCCCGCCTCGGTGCGGGTCTGCGTCGCGAGCGGCCGGTCGCCTGGCTTGAGCCACAGCTTCTGCGCCCGCCAGTACTCGAGATCATCGCTGATCAGCGTCTTCTGAACACCATGCTCGCGGCAGCGCTTCTGGTAGAAAACCAGCTCGCCCTCGATGATTACCTTGGCGGGCACGGGCACAAGGCAGGTCTCGCACAGGCTCGTCGTCTGCCCGTGGAAGATATAGGGCGCGGCCTTACGCTCAGATGGCGGCGAGGCCAGGCTTGGGTCGAGACTTTCCGCGAGCGATCCAGACAAGGGCATAAGCGGCTAGTCCTAACATCGCGAAATGGAACAGGTTAAATGGCCCGATCAGCCTTGGATAGGGCTTGAGGAACTCCCACGCAAATCGCTGCACGGCATACGCCAGGACAAAGGCATGGAAGCCCCGCTCGACCGCCCAACTTTTTCCCCTGACGAGCGCCGGCCAATAGGCGACCAGGAACAGCGCCATCGCCAACGATTCATAGATTTCGACTGGATGGCGTGAGATGCCGTCGCCAAGATCAACACCCCAAGGCAGGCTGGTCGGCACGCCATAAGTCTGGTCGGCGAGGCCAGCGAACAGGCACCCCCAGCGCCCGACAATGATGCCGAGCGACAGCGGAATGACGAACGGCCCGCCGGTTGATCCACGCACGCCGTGCCGCCATTTCCACAGCTCGACGCCAATGATCGCCCCCGCCAGCGCGCCGGCGATGCTGTGGGAAAGCGTGGGCGCCGCTAGCCGCCAGGTATTGAGCGACCCCGTCCCCCACGCCCCGATGACCGCGCCGATCGCAAGCGCAATGAAATAGCCCGGCTCAGTCTGCCGCGCGAGCCCGACAACCGAGGCATGCCGGTGCCGATACACCCAGCGACCACCCAGAAACGCCGCGATCCACGCCGAGAGATCGCCGAGATAATGGAACCACGGGGCGGTCGGGATGTGGATCATGAAGGCGGAGTGCCAGAACCGGTCGTAACGGGGAAGGGCGCTTGGCGCGCGCTTGACCGGGAGGCGCCTGCTTTCACAGGCGCCTCCGCCCGCCTCACGCCGCTTTCGGCAGTTTCTTGAATGCTTCGAGAATTTCGGTCGGGAACATCGCGATGATCGTCGAATTATGCTCGACGCCGATCTCGGCCAAAGTCTGCAACCGGCGCAGCTCGAGCGCGCCCGGGGCTTCGGCGATGATCGCCGCTGCATCCGAGAGCTTGCGGGCCGCCTCCTGCTCGCCCTCGGCCTTGATGATGCGGGCGCGCTTTTCACGCACCGCCTCGGCCTCGCGCGCGATCGCGCGCTGCATTTGCGGCGGGATGTCGAGATCCTTGATCTCGACCGCGTCGAACTCGACGCCCCAGCGGTTGCAGGTCGCGGTCAGCAGCTCGTTCAGCCGCGCGTTGATCGTCGTGCGGTCCTTGAGCATCTGGTCGAGATCGCTCTGGCCGATCGCGTCGCGCAGCGCGGTCTCGGCCGCCTGGATGATCGCCGATTTCCAGTTGGCGACGGTGGTGACGACGCCGGCCGCATCAAAGGCGCGGAACCATAGGACGGCGTTGACACGCACCGCGACACCGTCCCGCGTCACGGTTTCCTGGGTGTCGAGCGCATAGGTGATGGTGCGGATATCGACTTTCACGACGCGCTCGACGATCGGGATCAGCCAGAACCAGCCCGGCCCCTTGGTGGCCTGGAGCCGGCCGAGCCGGAAGACGACGCCGCGCTCATATTCCTGGTTGATGCCAAAGGATTTGAGCGCGAGCACAAGCGCGAGGATGCCGACCGGCATCAGGGTGAACAGCAATGTGGGGAGCATCGAAATGCCTCGAAGATACCGCGAGCAAGCGGCGTGATGCGGCGAATGCCGCAGCCGATTATTTACGCCTTTGCGAAACGGTGTGGAAGATGCTGGACATCAATCATGCATGCAAAAACTGCATGAGTCAGGTGCCGCTTCCAACACCCACCTCCGTCACCGGCATGACGATGGGGGAGGGGCTCACCCACCCAAAGCCCGCCGCGCCAGCCCATCGCAATCCGCATCCGTCGCCCTCGGCCCATTATCCCCGCTGATCGCCCGGCCGATCGCCTTGAAGATATTGCCGACCGACTTCACCCCCGGCGTCGCGGCGACATGCGGCTCGCGGATCGTGCCGCTGACGATGATCGCGCCCGGTAGCTTGATGATCACATTGCCCTTGGGCGTGCCGGTCAGGCTCAGCCCCATCGCCTCGGAGGGAAAGGTAACCGTGCCATGGCCGATCGCTTGGCTGGCGGTGGTGTCGATCAGGAACGGGTCGGCGGTCCCGACGCCGTTCCGCACCCCGAGCCGCAGCACGACGCAGCGCAGCCCCGCCGGCTCGTCCCCGCTGCCAAACAGCCCATGGACCACATCGAACCCAAGCTGCGACGCGATATCGGCGGGCAGCGTGCCATCGCGCGCGACAAGGCCGATCGTGCCGTTCGAAGCGCCGACCACCTCGCGGATCGTGCTGCCGGTGCCGCTGAGCTTCACCCGCCCATCGACGCGCCCGTCGACGTCGCCGCCGCCACCCGCCAGCGCCGGAATGCTGCTGCCGCGCATGGCAAGGTTGATCGTCACCAGCGGCACCGCCCGCCCGCCCCGCTGATCGACGCGCATCGATCCGGTGATCGTGCCGCGCGTCAGCTGCAGCGTGAACGGGGAAATGGTCATCAGCTGATGATCAAGCGTCAGCACGCCCTTCATCGCCGCCAGCGCCCCCTGGCCGACGAGGCGCCGCGCGGTGAAGGCGATGGTGCCGTCGGTGTGGGTGATCTTGCGGATGTTGATCCGCGTATCGGGCACGAGCAGCGGGCCGATCCGCTGTCGCATTGCCTGCGTCGCCGCGGTTCCGGCGCGCGAGGCGAAATCGTCGAAGTTGAGCGCGTTGGAGGAGACCTCGCCCTTCAGCTTGGTCCGCCCATCCACCTTGTCGACATCGACATGGCCGGCAATATCCGAGCTGCCGATCCGCCCGGTCACGCCGCTGACTTTCCACGCGGTGCCGTCGCGCTGCACATGCGCTGAGAGCTGCACCGGCTTGCTGCCGAACAGCCCCGCCTCGATGATCGCATCGACGAATTTCAGATCGTCGGCCCGCGCCGTCGCATCAAAGCGCATATGGCTCAGGTCGAGCGGCCCGTCCGCCACGCCGTTGACCGCCATGGTCAGCGCCGCGCCGTCGATCGCGGCGTGGAACGGCCAGGGCTTGCCCGCCGCTTGCTCGATCGCTGGTCCATGGGCGGCGAGCGTCACATGTTCGCCGCGCACTATACCGGTGCCCTTGATCGTCACGCCGGTGGCGGGGTCGGCGCTGACCTTCGCGGCGAAGCTGCGGTCCTGGAAGGCGTCACGATAGAGGATCGTCGCATTGGTGATGCGCAGGCCCTTGAGGACCAGCGGGCCGCCGCCGCCGCGCGTCTCGCCGTCGGGCCTGGCCCAGTTGTTGCGGCGATCACGATCGCGGACCAGCACAAGGCGCGCCCCGTCCACGTCGATCGTGCCAGGGCTGAAGCGGCCGAACAGCAGCTGAAAAGCGGAGAAGCGCACCCGGACGCGCTCGATCCGCGCGAGGTCGCCAGTGCCGGCCCATGCCGCCTGTGGCACGCGCAGGGTGTGGATCTCCACCGTCGGCGTGAAGGAGAAACTGTCGAGCCGCTTGACCGCCCCGATCGTCACCGGCCGCCCGAACCGTTCGCTCAGCCCGCGCTCGATGCTTGGCTTGAACGCGCCCCAGGGCATCATCGCGAGGATGATCAGGGCGATGGCGAGCAACGCAAGCACCCCGCCGGCGATCAGCTGGAGTCGCCGGTCGGCGAAGACGGTACGGATATTCATTGGGGGAAAGGACGAACCGGCGGCCCGTTCGTTCCGGATTCTGGCCCCGGCAACAGGCCCGGGCCTCGGCCAGATTGAACGCTCACGCGGCGCCTGCTATGATGCCGAGGTCGAAAAAGACCCGGCCGGATAGGTAAGCCCGGCCGCTTCCGATTTTCGGAAGTTCTGCTCCTCGAGCTCCGGCTCGCGAGAACCCACGGCGCGAAACACGAGCATGCCGCTCGTGGGGCCGCGTGGGTGTGTCTGGACGAACAGGGTCTTTTCGCCTCCGCGCGGTTCATCTGGAAGGACTGAACCATGCGACTCAATCATCTCGATCTTCATGTTCCCGACGTAGCCGCCACCCGCGATTTCTTCGTCCGCTTCTTCGGCCTCCGCCACGAGGAAACGCGCGGGGATGATGCGCTGGCGATCCTGCGGGACGATGCCGGCATGGTGTTCATCATCAGCCGGCCGTTCGCCCGATATGGTGGAACCGACCAGGTCGCGATCGCTGCGCAAACCTATCATATCGGCTTTCTGCTGCCCGAGCGCGCCGAGGTCGACGCGATCTATGCCACGCTCAAAGCGGCGGACACGCCATTCTGGCATGAGCCGCGCGACATTCATGGCGGCTATGTCTTCTACTGCACCGCGCCGGGCAACATCCTGGTCGAGGTTGGCTGCCGACCGCTCTAGGCGCGCTGCACCGAGCCCTTTCCTGCCCAAACGAAAAGGGGCGCCCGGTCACCCGGACGCCCCTTTCTCGCAGCCGATCCGAAGATCAGTAGCTGTAATACATGTCGAACTCGACCGGGCTCGGGGTCATTTCCCAGCGCGCCACGTCTTCCATCTTCAGCTCGATATAGGATTCGATCTGGTCCTTGGAGAACACGTCGCCCTTGAGCAGGAAGTCGTGATCCGCCGCCAGGCACTCGAGCGCCTCGCGGAGCGAACCGCAGACGGTCGGAACCTCGGCGAGCTCTGCCGGCGGCAGGTCGTACAGGTTCTTGTCCATCGCTTCGCCCGGGTGGATGCGGTTCTGGATGCCGTCGAGGCCAGCCATGAACAAAGCCGCATAAGCGAGGTAAGGATTGGCCATCGCATCGGGGAAACGCACCTCGACGCGCTTCGCCTTGGCGCCCGCACCATAAGGGATGCGGCACGAAGCCGAACGGTTGCGTGCCGAATAAGCGAGCAGCACCGGCGCTTCATAGCCCGGCACCAGCCGCTTGTAGCTGTTGGTGGTCGGGTTGGTGAAGGCGTTCACTGCCTTGGCGTGCTTGATGATCCCGCCGATGAAATACAGGCAGGTGTCGGAAAGCCCCGCATAGCCATTGCCGGCGAACAGGGGCGTGCTGCCCTGCCAGATCGACAAATGGGTGTGCATGCCCGAGCCATTATCTTCCTTGATCGGCTTCGGCATGAAGGTGACGGTCTTGCCATAGGCCTGCGCAACATTGTGGCAGACGTACTTGTAGATCTGCATGCGGTCGGCCGTGGTGGTCAGCGTTCCGAAGGTCAGGCCGAGCTCATGCTGGGCGGCCGCAACCTCATGGTGATGCTTGTCGCAAGGCAGGCCCATTTCGAGCATGGTCGAGACCATCTCGCCGCGGATATCGGTCGCTGAATCGACTGGTGCCACGGGGAAATAGCCGCCCTTGGCGCGCGGACGGTGGCCAAGATTGCCGCCTTCATATTCGCGACCGGTGTTGGTCGGCAGCTCGATATCGTCGATCTTGTAATAGCTGGTCGCGTAGCTGTTCTCGAACTGGACGTTGTCGAACATGAAGAACTCGGCTTCCGGGCCGACATACACGGTGTCGCCGATGCCGGTGGTCTTCAGATACGCCTCAGCCCTTTTCGCGGTGCTGCGCGGATCGCGGGCATAGAGCTCGCCGGTCGAAGGCTCGACGATGTCGCACACCAGGATCAGCATCGGCGTCGCCGAGAACGGGTCGGTCCAGACTGCATCGAGATCGGGTTTGAGGATCATGTCGGATTCGTTGATCGCCTTCCAGCCCGCGATCGAGGAGCCGTCGAACATGAAACCGTCAGTCAGCTCGTCCTCGCCGACAACGCCTGCGACCATCGTCAGATGCTGCCATTTGCCCTTGGGATCGGTGAACCGCAGATCGACCCACTCGATCTCCTGGTCCTTGATCATCTTGAGGACGTCATTCGCCGAATTCGCCATATGCCCCTAGCCTTTCTTTATCGATCGTTTGCCCGACAGAATCGGGAATCATGTTGTCACCCGGACGCGCGCGTTGTCACAATATGTTGCGTCGCGTCAAATCGCGTCTTCATTCCGCTCGCCGGTGCGGATGCGCAGCGCCGTCTCCACCGGAATCACGAAGATCTTGCCGTCGCCGATACGGCCGGTCTGCGCGGCGGCGGCGATCGCCTCCACCACACGGTCGGCCAGGGCGTCCTCGACGACGACCTCGAGCTTCACCTTGGGAAGGAAATCGACGACATATTCCGCGCCGCGATACAGCTCGGTATGTCCCTTCTGGCGGCCAAAGCCCTTGGCTTCGGTCACGGTGATGCCGGATACGCCCACTTCGTGAAGCGCTTCCTTCACCTCATCCAGCTTGAACGGCTTAATGATGGCCTCGATCTTCTTCACTTGGGTACGCCCCCGATAGTTGATGCCTGCGACTGCCCTGTCGGCCACCCTTACAACAAGCGTGCCAGCCGCGCGAGCCGCAGACACCCGTAGCCGAGGGCGGCTGGTCGCGTAAACAAATGCCTAACGTCCATGCAGGCGGGCAGATGCTGCCCTATTTTGCGGCAGTTCCCGGGTCATCCCGGCTGTCGCATGCCCGCGCTCATGAGGGTGCCCGCGTCCGCCACGGCGTTTGGTCGAGGCGCTCGCTATTGGCCGGCAACTGGCTCTCCCGTAATTCCTATAGTCAAAGCCGCCATAATACATAGTTACATCAAGAATGGTTATACAATCCATCCACCTCTTTCTATGATTGACACAGTGCCAACATGGCGTACGATCTATAGTCGGGGTGGGTGCGCTCATGCTTTGCTTGAGTCGACACGAGTATCTGGCCTGGAACCGTGATGCGTAAAACAAGGGGATTTTACGTGCCTGCATTCAAGAAAAATTGGGCTTGGGCCGCGGCTCCGATCATAGTGATCGCGATATTGTTGTTCGTGGCGCCGGCATATTGGCCGGAATATCGCGGGTACGTCTATATCGCGGTGCTGCTGCTTCTGGCGATCCATCTCGCGCTGGTCGGATGGCTGGTGAACAACCGGCCGATGGGCGTCTTCATCGACAATAGAAATCGTATCAGCCTGTCCAAGCTGCAGGCCGGCGCCTGGACGGTCGTCGTCTTGTCCGGCTTCGCGACGATCGCCGCGTTCAACGCCGGGGCTGAAATCTACCAGGATAGTTCGGTCACCGCCCTCGCGATCGTGATTCCGGGCGAACTCCTGCTGGCCATGGGCATCTCGGCCACCTCCCTCGTCGCGGCGCCGGCCCTGCTGAGTCTGAAGGCGAAGGAAGAGCCCGCGAAGGAGGCCGAGTCCGACGCCCAGAAGAAATTGGGGGATTCGGTTTCGGTCTCCGCGAACGGCAAGGTGCTCACCAAGGACTCGGCGACCGAGGCATCCTGGAGCGACCTGGTGACAGGGGACGAACTCGGCAACGCCGGCTCGCCGGATCTGGGGAAGATCCAGCAGGGGTTGATCACGCTTCTCCTGCTCGGCTGCTACGGTGCCTATATCTTTGCTGAACTCTCCAGTTCCGCGGAAAAGCTCGGCAGCCTCCCGGCCCTGGACAAGTCGTTCGTATGGCTGATGGGCATCAGCCATACCTCCTATCTCGCCTATAAGGCAGCGCCGCACACCACGTCCGAGAACCCGTCGTGAGCGACGAGCAGGTTCAGCCGAAACGACGTTGGCGGGGCAGGAAGGCGTCTGCTGCGTCCGCCGCGCCCCCCGAGGCTCAGCCGGCCGAGGCGGTGTCCGCTCCCGCTCCGGTGACCCGGCCCGCCAGGCGCGCATCCGCCGGAGTCCATGTGGCATGGCCGGTCGCCACCATCGCCGCTCTATCGCTGGCGGCGGGGAATCTCGGGACATCTCCCTCGGGCACGGCCCCGCAAGCGTCTGTCGCCGTGTCGACCGGGGCCCAGGCCAGCGCCACGCCGCCCGTGCCGCTGCTTGCGAAAGGCCAGCAGGTGGACTGGTGGTTTGCCTACAAGTTCAATTCGCAATCCTTCCCGTCGCAACCCGATGATCCGAAGCGCGCTTGCCCCTTTGGTGGAACGCTCCGCCGCGACGGAACCCATTTCAGCCAACGCTATGCCGTTGCAAGCAGCGCGAACCCGGTGCTGACCGACGGAGCGGGGCTGATCGGGACAAGTGCGGCCGATCCGCTCGGCGCGACCTTCGGCCAGATTTATAGTGGCGGCTATTATTTCGTCGTCTGGAACGATCAGTTCTACAATGACCCGCCCCGCGACGGGACTGCCTGTGATGACAAGCAGTGCGGCAAGCCATGGGGGCACTCGAAGGGCCTTCTGGCCTGGGATCAGAACGGCAATGGCGTCCTCCTCCAGGTGACCACACCCTCCTGGCCCGGTTCCGGCACCAGCCGCTTTCCGCGCGGGGACGGCAACACGCCCGGTTGCATCAGCGACGACAACAACATGTCGAACGCCCAGGATTTCTTTGCGCTGCGCCTCAACCGCGCTGACCTGAAGACCGTCCTGCAGGCGCTGGCTGTGGCGAGCGTCTCGACCGACATCACCAATCCGCAGATCGTCAACCGGCGCGTGAACGGCCAGACCTCGCCGGCGGATATCGACCAGCTGGTCGGCGCGCTCGGCACTATCTCGCCCGACAAGACCTATATGGATCAGCAACTCTCCACCGGCGTCCGCATCATCGTGAAGCCGTCCGCGCTGCACGTGCCGCCATGGCAGTTCGTGTCCTCGGTGATCGGCGGCGCGAATCTTCTTACCGCGACATGGTGGGCCTCCCCCAAGATCGGCTCCACCCGCTCGATCGCCGATGTGCATTGCTGGGACGCGACCTTATCGACCCCGCCGGGAAAGGTGGCGATTGCGACCTCGGCCAGGTGGGACGGGATTCCGATCTCCTTCACGGGTGGGCCGAACCACGCGAAACTGGGCGTGGCGCTGTCGGGCCCGCACCATTATGCCATTTTCGGAGACTTGAACCAGCAAGGCCAGCTGGGAGATGCCAGTACGCCCAATGGCCCGAACTGCGGTAGCAGCCAGAACGGGCGTGGCGGAATGTTCTTCGCTGTGGACAACCCGGCACTGTCGGCAGGCGTATCGAAGCTCATCACCGGACAAATGGCGGTATTCCCGAATTGAGCGGATAAGCGCGAGACGCGTTGAATCTGAACTGTTGGAGACGTTCGCGGAAACGCTCGACAGTGCCATGATAGAGGAATTCCGGCGGATCGACCCGCGGCCAGTCAAGCGCGACCTCGACTGAATGGCCCTGCCGCGCGCGAATGCGGCTGCTGACGCCGCACTTCCGGTCATTCCGGCACCGAGCCCCGACAGTCCCGCTGTTAAGGATGATACTGGCTCAACCGATCGACTATTGCCTGTTCGCAGACTTGGCAGAAGGGTACGCCGAGCGCACGCATCTTGCAGTCGTGCGCAGGGCGCCAGATCTTCCGGCTCCGGTACTTACCTCCCTCATAGGCACCAATTGGCAGGCCGGGCGGTGGTGGCGCACCGTGAGGTTGGGTCGGTAACGGTGTCGCCGGAGCGACCAGACGAGCCCATTTCAGCTTTCCGCGCTCCGCTGTGCCCGAGACGTTAAGCTCAACAGGCGCCATCGTCTTAGCCTGGCCTGCGGCCTCATACTCGTCCGCAAGTCCGAACAACGAGTGACCCAATTCATGAATGGCGATCTCGGTGGCTGAATTGCGTTCGCACGAAAACACGGGCGCAAGGCCGCCAGCGCCACCGTAAACCGGCGAGTTGGCGATGATGAGGGCGGTTGCGGGTGTTTTGAAGCAGCGGTCGAGCCATTTAGCTGCGATTCCTTGGTCAATCAGTATCACTCGGCTGAGCTCGCCGCTCTGGAAATGCCCGTGAAATGCAGTGTCCCCGGCCACCGCCCCTATTCCGCTTGCATTCGACGGCGTTTCGACCGCGGCGACTGCCAGGTTTGGCAGGAGACGGCTGTAAGGCGCGGTTGCGGCGAACGCGTCGATGCAATGATCAACCATCGCGCGAAATCCATTCATCTCGTCCGCGCGAAAGCCCTCAGCGAAGAACGCCAATGTGAACGCCTTTGGGTTCTGAAAACCCCAGACCGGCCGCCTGACGATGGGCGGGAGAGCACCTCGCGCTACAGGTAGCGCGGCTGGGGCCAGATCAAAGCTGGCGATCGCACTTGGCGGCGCGGCGGCGCGGGCGATCGTCTCGCGCGACCCGCCGCGCGACCGAGCGCGCACTTTTCGCGTGTCGGGCGCGCGTGCGTGAACGGTCGCTCTCGATCCGTCCCCAGGCCAGGGAATTTCGAGCGAAATCAGGCGCGGCTCCTGGCCGCGCCGTCCGCGCTTGAGCTGACCTGCGTCAGAGTGAAGTTCCAGGCCGGAAAACGGATCGGCCAGCGCATGCCGATACACCACGATACCGGCCGCATCAGCGACCTCGATCCAGCCACCGGTCGAGTCTGCCTCGATTGCGAGCAAGCCGGCAGGTGGTGGGCCATCAATCGGAACGCAACGGACGATTTCAGCCGTGCCGGGGCCGTAGCGGAGCGTCAGGCGCGCGGTGCCCATCGCACCGCCGACCTTGTCGCTGGAGCTTTTCGATACTTCTGAGGGCGCATTTGACGGCTTAAGTCGAAAATCGGTGTCACCATAGAATACGTAATCCGCCCAATCAGACGATGGCAGCGCCTCAACGGTGCTGCGTCCTTCATGCAAGGCATCGCCAAGCGAGGCGCCCTCCAGCAGCTGCCGGTAAAAGCTGGCGGCGAACGCGGCCGCCGATGCATCGCCGACAGGCCAATACGTCCCGACGAAATTGGCAACGCCGCCGCGCAGCAAAGCCTCGGCAAACCCGATACCGCGCGCAACAACCTCGGATGGCGAAGGGTCGGATCGCGATGGGTTCGTCGACGAATCGGCCGATGGCCGCTCGCCACGCACGCGCGCCGCCTCGCATGCATTGAAGAACATGAGCGTCGGCAGATTGCTGACCGCTGCAAGATCTCCTCCGGATAACACTTCGCCATCCGCACACAGCAAGCCACTGCGCGTTCGCTGCTGGGGGTCAAAGAAAGCGTGGCCGGCATAGTGCAGCACGTCGAACGCGCCCGACGAGAACAGCGCTATCAGCTGTGCCTTGCGCGCTTCCCTGCCCTTCAGCACCGTCACATCGACTGCGGGTCCAAGCGCTTTACAGAGCGCGAGAATATTCTCGCCTTCCTGCCGTGCTCCCGCCAGATTTTCGGTGGGATCGATTACAAGCAGCATCTTTATCTGCCTGTCTTCGCGGCGATGCTGGAGGAATTTTGCTACGGACAAATCAGCCGCCTCATAGCGATGGCTGATACCCGCTGCGAGCGCAGGTGCGGTGCCGTCGATCCGCAACGTCTCCCACGGGATCCGCGACGCGGCCGCATCATGCACGATGACGAGATGGCGATCGAGATGCTGAGCCAGAGATTGGCGAACAGTGCTGGCGAGGACGAGCTCGCCAAGGCTGGTGCCGAACTGGTCAAGCTCGACTTTCGTCATTTCACTGACGTCCTCCAGCTTGTCGAGAAGCGCGCCAAGCCCATCTCCGCTTGCGAGGTCTATGGGCTGATGGCCGCTGCTGATCGCCGCATTGGCGTCACTGGTCAAAAGCGACGACATAAGCCCGGTTCGCGTAGAATCGCGTTCGGCTTCCTCGCGGACGATAAGGTAGATCTTCGGATCGGGCCGGGCTGGGCTGCGAACAGCCGGAAGAGGTGAGGAAGGCGGTAGCTGGCGCTCGCGGAAGGTTACTTCCACATCCTCGAACAGCGTCGTCGTCGACAAATGGTAGAGCGCGTTGCGGATCAATTCGAAGCGCTGCGGATCGATTTCACAAATGGTGATGCCGCGAAACCGCTGGTCGCGATCGGCGTCCTTCAAGCCACGCAGAAAGCCGGCAACGAGATGACGGATCACCGATGCCATTTCCTCGCCCGAGTTCGTGCCGATCGGCACGACGGCAAAGTCGTCGATACGGCTGGCGACAAAGCTGCGGATCAGGTTCTCACCGACAACTTCGAGCACGTCGGGTTTGAAGCCGTCAAAGGGGCCTAGTCCGACGAAAGCCAGGCCGTCTGCGCGAAGCGGATGTCGCCCGCTGGGGATGATCGATATCTCACCGACATCGGCGCTAAACATGCGCCTTGCGACAAGATCGGTAACGGCGCCACCCATGATCGCGTCGATCACCTGCGCCGCGCCGCCGGGTTCAACGTTCTTGAACAGGCCGACGACATACATCGCCGCGTCCGCATCGGTTATGCTGCCGTGCGCCATCGTGATTTCGATGCGGTGTTGCCGCCCACGCCCGACGACTATCATGTCAGAATAGGCATCCTGGAATCCAGGCGCGCCTGCCGCCGCAATGGGCGCTTCGCTGGCAGGATCGGCCGGCGCGGCAAATGGAGCTAGCAGCAGGCGTTGCTCGCGCAGGCTCGGCAGCGACTTGCTCGCCGCTTGCGGCGGCGGTCGCAACGCGCTTTCGCGAACTGTTCGGGTGACGCCTCCGCCGCGTGACCGCTGGGTTTCCAGTACGGTCGTGCGGCCGCCGGCTAGAATGTCAGGCAAGGCGCGCTGTATCAGCAGGTTACCAGGCAGGCTACCGTGCTTGCAGGCGACGAAATAGACCGCATTCGCATCGACACGCTGCGCACTCTTGAGCGGCACGGTGCCATCGCCATCAGTCGAGTACGCATAGGCGAACTCGCCGTTAGAAAGATGGGCATCGACAACCGTTTCCTGGTCGATACCGGCAATCAGGACGATATCGACTCCCGGCTTCGCCTTCGCTAGTCCCGCCTGCACCGCGCGGGCGTGCTGCAGGGCTTGCGGCGCCGGGCGGTGACCGGTCGCGGGCCAGCTCGCAAGATCGAACAGGTCGCTGCTGGCGATGCCCGCGGCGGGCACCATTTCAATCAGGCCGGGAAATTCCCCGAATATATCTGCAAGCTGGCCCGCGTCGTGAACCCGGTCAAGCAAGTCGAGGCCGCTAACCACATCGCCCACGCCTCGAAACGCCTGAACCGGCGAGAACGACCCGCCATTGGGTGTGCCGAGCATGACGATGCGGGTCAGGTTTGCTCCGACGCTGCCCAGCGCGGCGCGCGCGACAAGCCCGCCCATGCTGTGGGCAATAATCTGGACCTTTCGATCGCTCCCGTTGACGGTATTGGCGAGCGCCGTCCCCAGTTCCGCCACACTTAAGCGCCAGTCATAAGGCATGAACTCCGCGTCGAAACCGGCCAGACGCAATCGCAACTTGAGCGACATATAGGTGAATACTATCACACCCGTCGGCACGATCGGTCGCTGACCGGGGCGGATTGCGAGTTCGGACAGGCGGCCGAGCGCGATATCTACTGGATCGAGCCAGATCATGTCAGACGTCAGCAGTCCGCCGCTGTACCCGAGCGTGGACCCCATGATACCCGGAAGGATCAGGATGCGGTCGCCGCTTCGCGCTCCCCGCGACTCAGACTCGCGCGCCAACCGGCGCAGTTCGTCGAATTGTGCCGGGCCGAAATAATCTTCGAGGAGGCCGGCATTTTCACCGCTCACCAAAGAGCGCTCGATTTCCTCGTCGGTCATTCCAAAGCCACTGGCCGTCAAATCTACTCGGACAGCCTGTAATGTCAGGGGCTGACTTGAGGTTGCACCTGGACGCTTGCGCGGTTTTTTCGGTACCACCATTGCCCGTCTCCCACAAATAACTTCCACCGATCTGGTTGTATTTTGGTAAAAACCCCGAGTCGTCAGGCCAATGTTATCGAGTATCTACGAATTTCCAATAAATATTATTCAGAACAGCATATCAGCGACTTGCATTTAACTTTGAGCGGCGTAGTTTCGGTAATCAACCCAAGTATTCTTGAGGGCGGTCGAAATGATCCTGGGATGGACTGAACGGCGAGCGATCCTATTGGTCGGGCTGACAGCAGCCATACTGGGTATCGGCGCATGTAGTGGAATTGGTCGGCCTGCCTCTGGACCTGCTGTCGAGCGTGACGATCAAGGCTGGGACCTGGGTCAGCAAAGGCTCTGGTATCGCGGGTCGCAGGGATCTCGACTGCTTCCCGAGAGCTGGCTGTCTGCGCTTGAGGCCGATGCCTCGTTGACGCTGTTCATGGCCCCCACAAATTTCGACCGTTTCGGCTATCTGCCTGCCGATCCCCAGGACAGCGAGCGACTGCCGATCGGCTTTGCCCGCGACCAGCAGAGCGATGAGAAGCTAAACGCGACCCGGCTGCGGTGGTATTCCGGCCAACGCAACGACGAGCCGTGGATTGGCCTGAACTGCGCCGCGTGCCATACAGCCGAATTGCGCTTCAACGATACTGTCGTCCGCATCGACGGCGGCGCGACGCTCGCTGACTTTCAAGGTTTCACCGGCGCATTATCCAGGGCGATGAGCGCGACCTTTGCCGATCCGGCGAAATGGGACCGTTTCGCCACACGCGTGCTCGCCGCGCACGGCAAGGCCCCCTCACGCGATAACGGAACCAACAGGGCGATGTTGCGCACGTCGGTTAGCCAATGGCTCGATCACGAACTGGCGCTCGACAAGTTCAATGCGACCGATTCCGTTTACGGGCACGGCCGGCTCGATGCGGTCGGGCATATTCTCAATAAAGTCGCGTTTCTGACCGAAGCCGACAACCAGGTGCCGGGCGAACCCGATGCGCCGGTCAGCTATCCCTTTATCTGGAACGCCAACCAGCACGATCTCCTTCAGTGGAACGGGATCGTTCCAAATGACAAGATCGCGCTTGGTGGCACGCGCAATATCGATGCCGGCGCGCTGGTCCGCAACACCAGCGAAGTGATCGGCGTGTTTGCCGATGTCAAATTGCGCGAGGATGCGGGATTCGGCGGCTATCGATCGAGCGTGGCTACGAGCAATCTGATCGCAATGGAAATCCAGCTGGGCAAGCTCATGTCGCCCAAATGGCCCAGGGCCTTTGGCAATTTGGATCCGGTCAAAGTGCGCCTCGGCGACCGTTTGTTCAAACAACGCTGCGCTGGCTGCCATGCCGAACTTGGGCGAGGCGACCTGACGACGCCGATCAAGGCGGAAATGACGCCGATCTGGGCGCCTCTGGGAGTTGGCACGGATCCGTGGATGGCGTGCAACGCCTTCAGCTATCTGGCCCAGGGGGGTGTTCTTACGGGCACCAAGGACAAGGTCGTCGCGGGAACGCCACAACCCTCGATCGGCCCGACGCGAGGCTATCTGAAGACCGAGGCGGTCGGCGTTCTGCTTGGCCACAAGTGGCAGGTTTTGGTGAGTGCACTCAAGATCCTGAGCGGAAGAGAACCGAGGATCACGACGGTGGGACCTCCGCCTCCGCCGCCGCCTCCGTTTACGGCGCAAGCAAGCCGCGAGGAGCGTCTCCAGGCGTGCATCGCAGCGGCGAATTCACTTGCCACCCCGCCGGACGAATTGCGGCTGCTTGCCTACAAGGCG
>Ga0307508_10002080_pt1 | contig 21599 bp, 32 predicted proteins | sample 9_EM_MG_FD_203089 | JGI IMG/M metagenome (GOLD analysis project Ga0307508, IMG submission 203089) | Populus trichocarpa ectomycorrhiza microbial communities from riparian zone in the Pacific Northwest, United States - 9_EM | ecosystem: Host-associated > Plants > Roots > Unclassified | place...
CGCCCCCCCCCCCCCCCCCCCCCCCCCCCCCCCCCCCCCCCCCCCCCCCCCCGCCCCGGCCCCCCCCCCCCGCCCGGGTCCCGATCCGCCCGCACAGGTTTGAATCTTGACTTCGCTCTCCTTACTTTCTTGGGTCTTGCGGAATGATGGATGGTAGTCGCGCGCCACAACTCCAACTACACAATCGACGGGAATCTCACACCGTAGTCAAAGTACACCCGGCGCGCGGACCGACCGACACCCCCACTATAAGGTCCCGCGCACACCACCGATCGCCTCCTCTTTCTGTCTGTCCACTCCTTCGGGCTCACCCGTCGTGCTGCACAGCACGTTGCATGTAGCGTAGAAAAGTATGAGGCGCCCGTGATACTGGAGAGCGATCGCAGTGTGGGCAGGGGCAAGCGGGGGGGGGGGGGCGCGGCGGAGCGGACCGGCAGATGTTGGTAGCGGGAATAACAAATATCGGTAGGGACTACAGTACTCCTGTAGGAAAACGATTAGCAAGCGACTGGTGGAGCGAGTACTTTCCTTCGCTGGGTGTAGGTAGTGTGGGTGGGTGGGATTCTGCTCTTGACGAGGGTTGCCGCGAGCTTAGGGTTGGTGAGGGAGGGGTCGATTTCGCAGCAAGGAGTGACGCGGGGGCGCCGACGACTGGAGAAGCCACTGCAGTCACTTGGTAATGCGGAGGAGAATCGTGCATGCTAGAGAGAGGCGGCCGTCCGTCCCCGATGGTAGCGTGGCTGCGCAAACAGCCGCCTGTCATACCGTCGTCGGTTTCAGCGGGGAAGGCAGCAAGCTCAGTTAGGTGAGAACGTCAGCCATCATTCAACCGTGCCAGAGAGCACGGAAGGGGTGGGTGGGTGAGCTGAACCGGGAGAGGAGGTTTTTCGTATGGGGTCCAAAAGTGCGAGTCCCGGGTGGCGGTCGTTGCAGGATCCTCGAAGACAGATATTGTGCGTAGATACAATGGGAGAGGTAGAGGTAGATCGGTAGTGATGACGCCCAAGTAGCGAAGAATTTCGAGCAAACTCCTTGACGTAGGTCGCATGCGAAAAAGACAGGACTTCGTCCCAACTCGCTCTTGCCGCTTCCGCCTCCCCCCCGATTCTTGGCACTAAGATCCGATGGACGCGATTCGGCGTATGTAGCGGATTGCACGCGTGGGTGCCGGGTATCCACGCACTTCGCAATCCGCGCTGGCAGTCTCCGATACCGCGGCGAGCACTCTGGCGGCGAGGACAGCCTGCTGTGGTTGCGCCCGACCGGCGGTTCGTTCCTTACGGCCCTCGCCTCCGAGTACCCGACTCGCTCCGTCGGTGGTCCCCCCGTCCGGCGAGATCCCTGACGTGAGGCGAGCCGGAATCATGGGCGTCCGCAATTGCGTCAGCTGTGGCGGTGGGCGCCCATTCAGGAGTTCGCACGCGCGCCACACCGCCGACCTGCCCCAAATCGGGCCGAGCGCGGTGCGGCGAGCGTCGGCAGCCGGCCACTCGCTCGCGCGCTACTCTGATAGCGAGTTAGCCCAGATCGCCCTTGCAGCTTTTTGATTTTTCGGTGAATAGTAATCGTTCTCGCGTGCTGCCCACCCAGACTACGGCGACCCGCCCTTGCAGCTTATCTTCTTTGTCCACACCAACCATAATCGCATGTGTGTCGCCCACCGTACGGCGGCGGCGGGCGAGCCGCCCTTGCCGTTGGGCGCAGCGCCGTGGTGGCCAGTACCGGCGTCGGTTGCCCCAGCCTGTGTGGGTCTGGCCGGCAGCGGTGCTGGGGCGAGCGAGATAAGAAGTCGACATCGTCCGCGATCGCTGCTGGGCCGATTCCTCCCCCGCCAGTCCGTTTGCCGCATTCCACGCGCTCCTCGGCTGCCACCAATGCCCAACGACACAGAAGTTTTCCCCAGCGCGCAGGAGCAGTGCGCTGCGTCGCGCACCCCGGTCCACTGCCAGAACTCGGCGTTCCCGGATGGCCGAATCACCTGCTGCGAGTCCGTGCGGTCGTGTGGCGAGCTCGCTGCCGCCCTCGAGCACGGCGCCGTCACGTGCGGCGGCACCCGCTTCTGCTTCTCGCAGTGGTCCGTCGCGTCCGGCTACTGCGTGCAGGAGCGGTACGGCTTCGTCGCCGAGGTGTACCCGGCCATCACGTCGGCGGCCCCATCATCCGCGCCGAGCGGAGCCGCCACCGCGACCATAACCACCACGCGAACCGCCGGAACGCACTTCCCAACGCTCGCTGTGGCGCCTGCCGCACCGCCCGCCGAATCGCAGCCCGTCGCCGAGAGCACGACGTCCGTGCCAGCCCCGCCCAACAGTGCCGCCAAGATCGCGGTGCCGATCGCCCTCGTCGCGCTGGTCCTCCTCGGTGGCGGCGTCTTCCTGCTGTGGTGTCGAAGGAGGCGGCAACAGCAATGGCGGCAGCAGGAGGAGGAACTGCAGCAGCAGCCAGGGGTGTACCAGCTGCCGACGGACGGGAATGAGAAGGCGCGCACGATCGCGGAGCTGCACGATGAATTCACAGGTAACCCTGACGCGCGGCGGATTTCTTTGCCGCAGGGATAACTGACGTTGGTCGATTTCTAGCCGAGCTGCCAGTGCATTCGCCGCCCGTCGAGTTGCCCGAAAAGTACGTTTGGTCCGCCGGGAAGGATGTCGAGATCTCTGCGGCGCCGCGCTCGCCGGAACTGAGGGCGCACAACAGCGCGACGCAAGCGGGTGGTGGCGGCGACTGTGTGCCGGCGTCGCCGCAGCTGTCCGCGCCGGACGGTCCAACGAGTCCCGTTAGCCCGGTGAGCCCGATCAGCAGCATGGGCGGTGCTGTTACCGTTCTATGTACGCCGGTGCGAACGTCGTCGGAAGACACATCGCCGCCACGTTGATATCAACCCGGGGGAGAGGGGTTCCTGCGGAGTGTGTTTCGAAGGATCTGTGGGCCTGTGTACATAATTTTCCGTATTGGCTGCGCACTGCACGACCCGGGTGCGCGAGCATGTCTGCAAATCTGCTTCGAATGGGAGGCTCAATCGGTGATTCGCGGGCGGAGGTTGGTGCGAGCGGGAAGGACACGGCGGGCATTACGGCTGCTCGAATTCCGAAGTAGCGGCTGGCACGGCTGCCTGCCGTACCCCCCCCCCCCCCCCCATGGCGCGTCCGTGAGGCGCGTTGCGTACTGTGAGGATGTCTTGCCTTCGACTGTGTATCCCCAACCCACAGCCACCCCCACCCCAATTCTAACCGACCCACATATTCCAGCGCAACTCGTAGGTGACCCAGCCCGCTCGGTAATGGCCCGGCGGCGACGCAGTCTCTCCTAGCGTGTGCTACAAAATCCCAAATGCAAAGTCTTGTTTCTGCGTAGGGTCGGCCTCATCGCCCCGCTGCGACCGGCCCCCGTCGCCCCGCCTGTTCCACCCCCAAGCCTAATTTCGTGGCGCGTGCACAACGGATAGCAAACGATGTGCAGTGCCGGTTGTTCCGGCATTGGCAAAATAGCGGCGGAGGTGTCGGGGGCGGAGGTGGCGGTGGCGGACGTGGCGGTGGTGGTGGCGGCGGTCGGCGTGGTATTCGGCGTGGCGGTGGCGGCGGTGGCGGTATTGGTATAGTTGAAATAGCGGGTCATCTGTAATGGATTCGTACTTCCTAAGTACCTCCTCATCGTGCAGTTTAGATCCTGTGGCATTAGTAATTTCCCGCTAGTGCCTCAACTCCGGCCCCCGCGATGTCAATTGCTGCTCCCTTCCATGTGTTGAGGTAGAATTCCTGCGCGCGGTCAGCAATCAAGATATCTACGCGGTGAAGGACACGGCTACTGGCTTCCGCAAGGTTCTGCGAACTGCTGAGACCACGATACTACTAGGTACCTCACCAATACAGCCACTGAGGAGAGTGAGGTGTCACCCGACTTGACCGGACGAGGCTTCCAGAAGAGGACGAACGAGCGAACCGCGATCCGGAAGAGAGGGCGGGAGTGCGGACAGGTCGCAAACCGATCCAGAAAAGCGGCCGGAAGAGACAGAGGAGGGGCGAGAAGACTAGAGACGCTGCAATCCGGGAGAGTGGACAGACGAGGTGAGTACGGAAGAGCGGCTGGTGCGGCGATCCGAGTGAGAGGATGGAGGAGACTGAAGACCGACGAACGGACAGCGGGAGTGACAAACGGGAAGAAAGGGTGACTTTGCGGACAGCGCGCAAGGCGACCGACAACAGAGGGCGGACGAGACTGAGGACAGAAGAGCGAACTGGAAATGCGGCGATCCGGGAGAGAAACCCGACAAGACTGAAAGCGACTAGCGGAGAGGAAGAGCGTCGAACGGGAAGAGAGGATGGGCGAGACTGAAGAGTGACAAGTAGAAAGTAGGAGTCAAACGGCACGAGAGGATGGACGAGCAGACAGCGTGCACAGCAATCCAGAGCGGAAGGAGGACAATACTGAGGAAGGGCGAGCAAACAAGAGTTCATCGACAAGAAAGATGGGGCAGATCAGAAAGAACAGACGCTTCTATGCTCGACAAGACAAGAGGGGGGAGGCGTGGCAAGAGAAGGCCCGACAAAACAAGACAAACGAGTGGTTGAGCGAGGGAAGGAAAGGAAAGGAGAAGAGAAGTAAATATTGGTCGGCGGCGGCTGCTTATAAGGACATCCGCCACCTCCGTCCATTCCCGATAATCCGCATTCCCGACCTTTGTCCCACATTACTTCCTCCCGCATTCCGATTCAAGCCGATGCGCGCCGTGACATTCCAAGCACGAGGCGCTCACCACGAGCAAAATTGATTTTTTATTTAATCATTACTCGTCTGTGACCTGTCTAGATCATGGCGAGATTATGTACAGTCCGCTTCCTGTCGGGTGTCGGCGCGGTGGCAGCACGTTGCAAGGTTCCCCGTTACCCTCCGCCCAGGCCTGTTCAAAAAATATATGATATGCGCCAGGGAAATGACAAAGGAAAGAAGACGAGCGGGCGTGGAATGCAAAGGAAAGAAGACGAGCGGGCGGGGAATGCAAACGAAAGGTGTTGGAATATATGGATCGATAAACGTGAAGATTGTATTCCAGTATTATGCGGGCACAAGATCTCTCTATATACAGGAAGGCCGTCATGACAAAGGACGGAAGACTGCCCCCGGAGCCGGTGCTCGGGGACTCCGTCATGTCCGGACGCCTCCTCATCTCCGGACGCCACCTTATTCTGACACATCCCCTCGTACGGAAAATGCAAAGGAACACAGGAGAGAATGAGAGAAACAGAATCCTCGGATGCCTCGTTAAAACTCGTAACCATGTAAAAAACCTTTCGAGGGAGAAACCACGGACATGGGAGAAAGAGTGCATCCTCCAAAGAAAGAACAGGAAGATGAGAGGGAAAAACTATTTCAACCGCTTAACGCGTGGTCTGTCAGCCACTTCCCCTGAGTCCCGGCTTACAAGCCCAAGCCCGTGAGCGTGCTTGCAGTGAGTATCTCGCGGGAGGTTCTTCGTCATGATGTCGGCGAGAATGTTGGATGTCGGAAGGTATGTGGTTTTGATGGCGTTCCGTTCGCAGGCATCACGGACGATGCGGAAGCGGACCCTGATGTGCTTGGTGCGCTCAGGGAACTTCGGGTTCTTTGCAAGCTGGATTGCACCTTGATTATCGACGAAGATTCGCTGGGGATCGTTGGCCTTAGAGTCGTTGTCTGAGCATCAGCAGTGGGGGTATTGCTCGGCATGCTTGTACAGGATCTTGCCATATAATATGTGAGCGTATAAGGAGCGGATCCAGATGGCTTCTTTTGCGGTGTCGGAAGCACCTATGTATTCGGCTTCCACCGTTGAGAAAGCGACAAGTGGCTGCTTACGGGCACGCCAGGTAATAGCGCCTCCGGCAGACATGAATACATAGCCGGATGTTGATTTTCGGTCATCGGGATCTCCGGCAAAGTCTGAGTCGGTGTAGCCGACGGGAATGGTGGCTTCGGAGTCTGATACGTTGTACTGGATAGCGAGGTTGGCCCTGTGTCGCACATATCGTAACGTATAGGTGGCTGCTGACAAGTGCTCGGTAGTCGGGGTGGAGGAGAATTTGCTGAGCATGGAGACGGTGAACGCGAGATCCGGCCGCGTGCATCGCATTAGCCACATCAGACTGCCAACAATTGACTGATGCCGTTGTTTACCATCTGAGTTAAGAGTCTTTACTGCGCCGTTTGTCGGATTTGACTCTGGATCTGATCTTTGGAGCTTGCTTCCGTGGTGTCCAGTGGCCGTTGCAGTCAGAAAAACCATTAGTCGCAAGCAGCTTCCTGACAGCGTGCTGTTGGAGGATATGCAGTATCCGTCGTGATCGGTCACGCTCAATCTCCATACCGAGGAAGCAGCGAACTGGGCCGAGGTCGGTCATCTTGTATTTGGCGCGGAGGAGGTGTGGTGACTCGGTTGGCTGATGGAGAGAAGAGTAGCATGTCATCAACGTACAGCAGCAGAATTATTGGTGTATCGTTTTGAGCCGATTGCTTGGAATTCCAGATGGCCAGTGGGGAATCGGTTCGATCGGTTAAGGTGGTGCTTGCCGAGAGATAGACATTCCGATCGTACTCACATCGCTGGAGACCGAGAGATCTGAGAAAGTGGTCAATATGCTCATACCAGAGACGGGGGGCCTGCTTATGTCCGTAAAGCGACTTTCTCAGCTTGCAGACTTGAGGTTTGACCGCCTCAATACCCTGCGGCAGAGCCATATAGACGTCACCGTCAACTTTGGGATTCAGGAAGGCGGTGACAATATCCATTTGTTCGATTTCCCAGTCGTGGACAGCAGCGAGGGCTCATCATACGTAGGCTTTGCAACTTTGCTACTGGAGCAAAAGTTTCATCGAAGTCAACCCCCGCCTGCTGTTCAAAGCCTCGGATAACAAGCCTGGCCTGATGCCGAATGCCGCTCCTGGCAACTGCTTGGTCTTGAAGACCCACTTGGAGCTAATGGGCGTGACATCGGCTAGAACATCTTCCAACCCGACGTAGTCCCAGGTTGAGTTTTCAGCCAAAGATCTGAGTTCCTCATCAAACGTTGAAACCCCTAAAACCAACTCACTCGTGCTGCTGGTTTACGTCGTATGAAGGTTCACGATGTGGAGGGATGAAGGCGGATGATAAAGTTGACGATCGGGAGAAAAGGTATCTTCAATTCTCGGTGTGTTGGTATCGATGATCAAGAACACAGGGGAGAATCCCAACAACAAAAGAGAGCAACACAGTCCCGCTCGCCCCTCCCTGCTCGCCGAGCCACTTTCCCCTGTTGATGACACAACCACCAAAACTAAGCTCTACAACGTATCGGACCATTTCTGGCCAAACCTCGGGTGCTCAATCGCTTCCCGGTAGGACACCGGATCTGCAGAATCCATTGGTTCCTCTTCCACCCGGATCCGGTGGGCGACCACTCTAGGTCTGTTCTGAAGATCATACCGGCCGGTGTTTCCTTCCAAATTCGCAAGACTTCCACTCGAGGCGCCGAGTCCGAGTCCGACCGCCGAGGTGTCGAGTCCGAGTCCACCGGAGGAATTAAGTTCGCTCGAGGTGCCGAGTCCGAGTCCTACCGCTGAAAACTCTAAAACCAACTCACTCGTGCTGCTGGTTTACGTCGTATGAAGGTTCACGATGTGGAGGGATGAAGACGGGTGATGAAGTTGCATAAGAGAAGGCTATATGAGTTGCGCGGGTATGAGCACACATGTGAGTATGAGTACGTATGTGAGTTGCGAGAACTGCGTATATAAGGAGGGCTGTCTCCCGTGTTTTGTCTTCTTCTTCTTCTCTTCATGCAACCTCTTGTATTCTACTCGGAATATCAACCTCGCCTCCGTTTCCTCCGTTTCTTCCGTTTCCTCTGATTCCTCCGTTTCGTCGAAGCTTGTCCAGCGCCGTCCGTCTCTGTCCGACACGTCCGTCTGACGCTGTCCGTCTCTGTCCGACACGTCCGCCTGATGCTGTCCGTCTCCCTGTCCGACACGTCCGTCTGACGCTGTCCGTCTCTGTTCGACACGTCCGTTCGACGCTGTCCGTCTCGTTGTCCGACACGTCCGCCTGACGCTGTCCATCCCGCTCCCGTCCCCGTTCCCGCTCCCGTCCCCGTTCCCGCTTTCGTTCCCGTTCCCGCTTCCGTCCCCGTTCCCGCTCCGTTCCCGTCTCCGTTTCCGTCTTGCTTCCGTTCCCGTTTCGGAACCCATTACAGTACCTTAGAACTCCTTGCTACTGCCCGCCGCCGTTACCCCAACTTCCGGTTTTCTTCCGAAGAGCTTTTCATAACGAGTCATGCCATTGTTCGATGAGGTCAGACTCCGAGCGTTGGGTGGCGGAGACGAGCTGCCGCTGGATGCAAGGGTGACGGAGATGAGCAGCCGCCGGATGGAGTAGCGTCGGACACGAGCAGCCATCGGGCGTGGCGAGTGCCAGATGTCTGCCGGAGACTAGCAGCCGTGGATAGAATAGCGCCGGACACGAGCAGCCATCGGGCGTGGCGAGCGCGAGATGGGTGCCAGAGAATAGCAGCCACTGGAAAGAAGAGTGCCGGAGACGAGCAGCCATCGGGCGTGGCGATTGCCAGATGGGTGCCGGAGATGAGCAGCCGCCAGATGCAAGAGTGCCAGAGACGAGCAGCCATTGGGCGGGGCGAGTGCCAGATGGGTGCTGTAGACGACCAGCCGCCGGATGGAAGAGTGCGTGTGAACACGGACGGAACAGAAAACTGAATCGGGTGGATACTGGATGAATGAATACCGAATGGAGGACAAGGAGTTCACCGTGAATCGAATGAACAGTGGTCAAGAAAGATCTTGAATCGTTGTATTGACTGGATAATGAGATATAAATTATACAAGAGGTTGCATGGGAGACAGGACAGCCATATAATTAGATACACCAGTTTACTAATTAGATACTGGTACCATCGGTTGCAAGTGATATGGTGAAAGGGCTTTGCTGCTGTTGTGATACAATTTCAATGTTCTCCTTCTAGCAGATCATGTTGCAAAATGTCAATCATATTGTTATGATTGTGCCAATTGTAGGTTGCAGTGATACGATCATGACAAATATAGGCCGTATTGACACCAACACATGAAGTGTAAGCCATAATAATAGCATCGAGACGATTTGTAGATACCATGGCTTCGATTGTAGGTTGTATTGATAGAATTGCGGGCTGTATACGCCGTATCAATGGTGAATACAAATATTGACACGTATTTGTAGAACCGACTACATCTCTTAGACATACTACATATTTCACCATTGATACGTATCGCCTGTTACCATGGATCACATTTATCTCGTCGTATCGCTAGCGTATTTTCCATCACTACATATTGGTTTGCGTAATGCTAGTACTATCACAAATTTTACCCCCCCCTCGACTATACAGTACGACCGCTCGATATGAGTGACGATTGGAGTGTTAATCCCACCGCACATTCAAAAAAGTGCTGGTTAACGATGTAATCTCATAAACTGCATTTGACCTGTCAGTTTACCTGCATTTTTCCGGCATCAATAACCCCCACTTTTTACTATCGCAGGTGAGGACTTTGCAGCCTAGACTTGGAATCCGTATTGACACTGGTAGCATATAAAACTTGGAGGGTCGAAGGTTTTTTTGTGTTGCTAATCGGTCTTAACCCAGTGTGCTAGTTACCTGATTCTAGGGCACATACCCTGGATAATGCAGTACCTCTAGTTAACTCTGAAGCGCTTATAAACTACTCTTTCAACCGCATTCCTCTCTTTTTCCTTCCTCTCTTCAAGGTTCGAGATTAAGCACAACCACATAACTGAAGCCGATCGGACACACAGAAAGCACGACACCAGTCGAAGTGGTTTTTTAAGTTACCTCCCACTCGTCTTCCAATTCTTTCGCCTTCGACTTCGCCCCTACCTCCTTCCGATTATTTCGTCCTCCTCTCTTGCAACTCTTGCTCCTCCGACTCCTCCCCCTGCTCTCCCTTCAACTCCTCCCCCGGCTCCTCTACATCTCGTCCCCCTCTTCCACCGGCTACCTATAGTCCTACTTGCCGTGCAACGGACTAGAACAGGATCGTCTCTTCCAATTGCACAATGAGTGGTTGCAGCAAAATCACCAGCAGCCATAGCTAGTTGGAATAATGGAAGACCATAGATGACAGACCGGAGGCGACATGTGCGGAGATGACAGTTGCGCAAGTCGTCGAGTACCGGCACCTGAGACAGTCTTCCGTCATTCTCTGCAGGCTTTTTTTGTTTTGTTTATTCATCACTCGCATGCCAACAATTTCGATCATGGCCAGATTATGTTCAGTCCTTTTCCCGTCCGCTGTCCGCGCAATGGCAACACGTTGCAAACTCCCAGTTGCACTCCACCCAGGCCTGCCCCAGGAAAATGTGGCTCTACGGTCGAACTATTCACACTACCCATCGACCCAAAACTCAACGCCAACAATTGTCAAGACTTTTGACCAACCGCTCCAAACCCACCGCAAGTTTAGCTTCCTCGGCACCGCGATGTCGACGGAACTGGCAAAGCAACAATGGCATCCCCGGTGGTGACTGCTGAGGCCGGCTAGTGAAAGAGTTCGCTATTGCGGGAGCTTGTGTGAGACCTGGAGGAGGTAAAGGGGGATGATTCCGGGAGCGAGCTCAGCGAGCTCGAGAACCGCGTGGTGGGAGCGATGGAGGGAAAACTGGACGACCCAAGTTCAGGAGCACTTTCCCGGTACGTGGTAGCAGCAGTGCACCCAAGAGTTCTTCCGGCGTGGCAGCGAGGACGGACACGGCAATGGCTGGCGCGACATCGACGATATCTTCGCGACGCCCGAGAAGCTATTGATGAGGAGTGCACTCCGCGCTCACTCGGTGGCGGCCAGCAGCCCTCAGCAGTTGGAAGCAATGGTGCCCGGAACTCTGCCAAGAGTTCCGGAGAGGGGGTGGGAATGGCAGGAAGTGAGGGGGCTGTCGGAACGGATGTGGCGGCAGATGATTGGGCGGAGGAGATCGCCAATCGGAGTGGAGAAGGGACGGAAGGTAACCGGAGTGGAGAATGAATGGAGGGTGGTGCGTGTTCTCATGGTGTAGGGCGTGCGGATCTATAATCCTACAGGTTAGGCCGCACTTATCATACTTGCTGCTGGGCCGATCCGACCATTCTGGGTAACTCTTGTTCTCTAGGATACCGAGGAAGTTGCTGGCTGTGATAAAGGAGACTGATGAGTAGGTTCGATCCCACCGTGTGATCTAATCCCCTCTCGGTCACTGCCACGAAGCCTGTGTTCGGAGAGTTCATCGCGAAGCATGCCCCAATTGTCAAGATTATGATGGAAGTTTGATGGAACGATGAAGTCTTGTGTGTATTGTCTTGTCTTAGAGAGAAAGGCAGGAAAAGTGAAAAGTCTGAATACACGTATGACGTGATTCTACACGTGACAAAGCTGAACGAGTGAGATATTGCAACACCAATGGTAAATTTCGGCTTTGGTGACTGCTCGTGATCCGCAAGTGCAGTCAACACTGTAAAGACCGGGAAAATCTCTTGTTATGTCACTTGATGCATCTCTATCTCCAGCGTCATCACTGCCATCACCACTGATGAGCTCTGCCAGCCAGATACCTTTCTTGCTCAACACCAGGCGAATACCACACATCACCAGAATTGATATTCAAGCTATTTGGCATGTAAAGAACATCTCTCGCTATGTCACTTGATGTAGCTCTATTTCCAGTGTCATCACCGCCACCACTACCCACAACCGCAGCCAGCCAGATGCAATTCTTCATCAACAAATATGTCCTTGTTTTTTTCTGATTTCGTTGGGCTCTTGGTTGATCACATTTCCACACTTTCTCACGCTACTGTCTCTACCTCCTTTGCCGTACTCTGGAGGGTTTTATCGGATCGCTTTCACCTCTTTCATCCTTGAAGGCATGATATGTTACGTTACTGTAATAGCATTTTTTTTTCGCACATGGGTATTTTTGGTCTTAATATTATTATTATTATTTTCTTTTTGTTTATTCATTACTCGCATGCGACCTATCGACATCAGAACAAAAGAATGCCAGTGGAATGCAGGGGCATGCTCGTACCGGCGAATACCTGCACTGGACCAAGTCCAGGCCAACAGCCCAGTGCTGGTGGTGCCCGCACCCTAGGCAGACGAGCGAGGACCTCTTGAAGGGGTGCCCAAGGTGGAGGAAGCAGCAGAAGGTGCTGTGGAAGGTGTGGGAGGAGACGGGAGGTCGGAGATCGCGGTGGAAGGCCCACGAGCTCTTCGCCGACCCGAGGTGCAGCCAGGCAGTGCTGGACTTCCTGACAACGACGGATGTTGGAAGGATGGTTCCGCGCGAGGGCGTGGGTGGAGAAGAAGATAGGGGGAGCGAGGTGTCGGAGAGAGAGCTCCGGGAGTAGGCGGAGGTGGAGGAGGGGGAGGGGGGCGAGGAGAGCCAGCGGCTCTTCCTTCCTGCCCCGCCCTTCATGGCATCGGTGGAGGAGGCAGGATAGACCGCGAGGTGGCGTTCTCTGTGGTAGTGCCTTTTCCTTTGTAATTTCTTTGGATTTCTGGTTGGGACAGGCCTGGGCGGAGGGCAAAGAGGATGCTTGCACGGCGCCGCCATGCGCGGTTTGCGGCGGGGAAACGGACTGTACATACCCCTCGTCATGATCTATCAAGGTCGCACACGAGTAATGAGTAATGAATGAACAAAAAAAAAAAAAGCCAGTGGAATGCATCCCTCACATCACTGAAGGTTTTCGACGTGCCAGAGAACCTGAGCGATTCGGAAAACACCCAAAGGGATTTGGTTTTACCGTGGCTATTTTAGCGGTAAAAAGTACGCGGATGAAAAGCGAGTAATAAGTGACTCACCGGGTATGTTAGGGCAGCTTAATTGTGACAGCGCGGCTAGGGTTAAGCCAGTGTTTGTGTGTGGGGGATTTCCGGCACCACGTATAAATAGTGGCTAGATGTTTGCAAAGAGATAAACACGAAGATACGACCCGACGGATAAAATCGAAACCCCCCACCCTTCTGCACAGGTTTTTGTTGAATTTTGTTCCTTCCTTCCTCCGCCGAGAACCCCTACCCGGTGCAAATTCTTTTAGGTCCCTAAAAACTGAGTGAGGAATGTTATGCTTGACGTAGGATGTACTAGCGGCATGGAACATTCGCCAGTTATTTATCGCAACGCCCCTCCATACCAGCAACATATGGGTTTTGAACTAATGTGTTCTAGGGACCTTCTGGTTATCCTTCCACCGAGCGACCCGCCATCAATTGCGGTGGTGGCTGAAGACTTGTACCCCCCCCCCCTTCCGCCGCCCGACATAACACTATTCCTTCACTAGCAGTGTCGTTAACGGTCCAGGCACAACCAAATTGCCTTTGGCCCCGAGACTGGGGTGGGGGAAACGCAATCTGATGGAAAAATCAGGAATCCGCCGCCGAAGCCGAGGCGGACTCGGTAATGGGATTTTTCTGAATACGCAGCTCCACAGGTCTGGCCGGGTCGTACAAACGGCCGGCTCGCTTGAGCTTGATTCCACTGGCTCTGTCCGAAGATCTGAAGCTCTGGAGTCGTGAGCACCGTCGGGTCGTCATATAACGAGCTCTCGTCAGGAGACTCAAGGACGGAGGCATCGGTATCTCCGCCTCGGACGCAACGGTGGAGGTGAAAGATCCGGACACGGGTGATGCCAAAGGCCCCCCGAATTATATGGCAGATGGCCGGCACCAGAGTGCGATTAGGCAGATGGATTCTCCCGCGCCTGCGTCTCTCGCTCTCATTGTTGCGACCGAGGTGGAGGTACCAATGCATCCGTCCCTCAGTCTTCTAATGGCAGCTCGTTATATGGCGATCCGACGGTGCTCACGACTCTGGAGCTTCAGATCTTCGGGCAGAGCCAGTGGAACCAAGCTCAAGAGAGCCGGCCGACGGTACGACATGGTCATGCCTGTGGAGCTGCAGATTCAGAAGAATCCCACTACCGAGTCCGCCTCGGGTTCGGTGGCGAATTCCTGATTTTTCCATGAGATTGCGTTTCCCCAACCCCAGTCTCGGGGGTCAGAGTCAATTTGGTCGAATCTAGACTGTTGACGACACTATTAGTGAAGGAATAGCGTTTCTTCGGGTGGGGGAGGCGAGGGTGGCCGGGTGGGTCCAGGCTCTCGCCATAACCACCATTGAAGGAGGGGTGCTTAGATGGAAGGATGACCAGGAGGTTCCCAAAATACGTTAGTTCATAAGTTATACGTGGGGCGCGGCATCCCACAGGTATTCAGTGATATCGCGAAATAAAGAAACAAAAGAAAATAACGCCCACCTTGTTGTGAGAGATAAACCTTCAAAGATGGCAGCTCGGACTATCCTACGGAGTTGCCTCGCTGAAGACATCCGCTTCCGCCATACCATGGTCCGTGCTGCATTGCATATTGCTGCGTGCCACCGCGCTGCGTCATGCTGCCAAGCACTCGAATATCTGTCGCCATCCCACAAAGCATGCGTTTCACGATGTGCACCGACTCAGCTCGTAGGGGCATGTCGGCGGGTATCGGAATTGAGGTAGGGTTACGGGAAGAAAGCGCAGGAACGCAGATCACCGGCAACAGTCGGGTGTCATTCGAAGCGCGGCCGACATCTGCATATATATGCAGCCGTGCCCTAGCTTTCTTCTTTCTCTTCTTTCTTTCTTCCTGTCTTTCCACACGCAAAGACATGTTTCTCTTGTTTCCTCGGACATTGCCTTCTTCGTTTCTATTGTACGGTCGTACCATGTCTTGTCCTGTCAAGCAATAATGAAGCGTCTCCTCCCGCTTGTCCTTGTCCGTGATCTGTCCTCACCCGACCTGTGCGCTGCCCGCTAGCCACCTGCACGGCTCCTTTCAGCCGCGAGGACCGTGCGCTCGTCCCGCCTGCCTGTTGCTGCTGCAAACGAGGTCGGCAATGGGCAGCGCAACCGCGATGGTAGTGCACAAATGGCGGTTTCTCAACTGCTGGTTCTCTGGTTTGTTTACCCGCACGAGCCTATCTCAATCACAGCGGGGCACTTTTAAATCCAGCTTTCTCGTCCGCAGTCCGCGCGATGCGTCACGTTACGTCCACCTTGCCAACCTCCCGGCATGTCTTAGGAAGATATGATGCGCACTAAGGAAATTGGGAAGGAATGCGAATTAATCTAAAAAAATGAAAGAACGGAGGAAAAATTATCGCGGACCCTAATTCTTATCTGCGGAAGCCTGAAGGACACCGTGGGTAAGAACACTGGTATTTCGTCGCCGCACCCAATTCCTCAACTGCACCCAGCTAGGTCATAATATTGGGCATCCGGAAATGACTGCACGGCGACAGCGTCGGGAGATGACGGCTTCCCGAGTCTCCGTACACCGGCTCGGCAGATGGTCTTCCGTACTTACCCCTTGTGAGTCTTTTTTTTTGTCTACTCGTTGATCGCGTGCGACCTATCTAGATCATGGCGAGATTAGGTGCAGTCCATTTCTTGTCCGTGGTCCGCGCAGTGGGGGCACGTTGCAAGTGCCCCTTTGCACTCCGCCCAGGCCTATCCCAAGATGATGTAAAGCGCACCAAGGCAATTAAAAAGGAAATCACAAAGGAAGGAATCAAACGAAGTCGCTTAACCCAGTCCTGCGGTGGCCATGAAGGCGGGCGTGGGGAGTAACAGGGGTGATCCCCCCCAGCGCCCGGCTGCGAAGCCCCGGCTCCTTGCTCCTCCTGCCACTCCGGCAGCTACGCCTCCAACACCTCGATCGCTGCGTCGTCCTCAGCCGGCACCCTCCTTCCCACATCCGTAGAGAAGAGGAAGTCTAGTACCGCCCGGCTGCACCTCTCGTCCGCCAGTGGGTCCCGGATCTTCCACCGATCCATCCACCTCCCAGTCTCCTTCTTGACTTCCTCCCACAGAATCTCCTGCTGCGGTAACTGCCAAGTCGATTGCTTCATGCAAACAGCATTGAGCACAGACCATGGCGGCGGAAACGACCGTACTTCATTTTCCGTTCAGTACTTAACTATCGAACCATCAGGTTCCCCAGCGCGCGGAACGGAGGCCGCTCAGCCAAGACCCGGACGTGTAGCGGATCGTGGTCTTTTTTTGTTTAATCATACTCGCATTCGACCTCTATAGATCATGGCGGTGTACATTTTTCCCGGTTTTCCTCTCCGCAGTCCGCGCAGTGGCGGCTCGTTGCAAGCTTCCCTTTGCCCTCCGCCCAGGCCTGTCCCAAGAAAAGAAATAAACGCGCCCAAGAAACTGACAGAGGGAAAGAAATAAAGGAAAGCGCACCCCGTCCCCCTACTCCTCGCCTGCCCATGCCATGAAGGAGGGCGTGGGTAAGAACAGCGGTAGTTCCTCTCCGGTGCCCGAGCCTTCCGCAGCACCCAGCTCCTCGCCTCCGCCTCCTGTTCCTCTTCCCGCTCCTTGCGCTCTCGGAGCTCCCATTCTGACGTCTGGCTCAGGGGGCCGTCTTCTTCCACAGGTGGCACCAGCCTTCCCACATCCGTTGCGGTGAGGAAGTCCAGCACTGCCTTTCCGCACCTTTTGTCGGCAAGTAGGTCCCGGATCTTCCACCGGCTCTTCCACCTTCCCGTCTCCTTCTGCACCTCCGCCCAAAGCACCTTTTGCAGCACCTTCCATTCCGGGCACACCTTGAAGAGGTGGTCTCTCGTTTGCGAGGGGCACTTGCACCACCAGCACTGGGCATCGGGGCGGACCTTGGCCCAGTGAAGGTACTGTCCGATCCGGGCGCCACCCGTCTTCAGCTGGTGGAACCTTGAGGCGAGCCTCTTGGTGCTGTTGGCTACCTCGCTATCGGGTTTCTGGCTCTTCGCCATGGGGTACTTTGCCTTGGAGATGCGCCAACCGGCCCATGATCGCGCCTCAGCCCACTTCTACTCTGAGATTTCCCGGTTGAGGCTTGCCAGAGAACGTGGGAGCGGCCCTGGTTCTCCACCCCGCGGGTGCTGGGCTTCTCCGCTGCAATCTTCGCCCATTCGTCGGCCTTCTCGTTGCCGGTTATGCCCTGCTACGCTAGGCACCACCGGATCTCAATGGTGATGCCCTGCCTGGCCCTGCACAGCCGATGTTTTTTTTGTTTAATCATACTCGCGTTCGACCTATGTAGATCATGGCGGCGTACATTTTGTCCGGTTTTCCTCTCCGCAGTCCGCGCGGTGGCGGCTCGTTGGGAGCTCCACTTTGCCCTCCGCCTGGCCTGTCCCCAGAGAAAGTAGACGCGCCCAAAGAAATTGACAGAGGAGAGAACAAAAGACACGCGCGATCCGTCCCCTACTCCTCGCCTGCCGCTGCCATGAATGGAGGGGTGGGAAGGAACAGCGAAAGTTCCTCCGCCTCACTCATCTTGTCCCCGGCACCCGGCGCCTCCGCCTCTCCCTCCCATTCCTCTTGCCGCTCCCGCCGCTCCCGCCGCTCCCAGAACCCCCACTCAGACACCTCGCCTGAGGTGTCGTCTTCCTTTTTCCGCGGGGGCACCAGGCTTCCCACCTCCGTAGAGGAGAGAAAGTCCAGCACTGCCTGCCCACATCTCTCATCGGCCATTAGGTCCCGGACCGTCAACCCGCTCTTCTGCCTCTTGGTCTCCTTCAGCACCTCCGCGCACAGGGCTTTCTGCTGTGTCTTTCACTCTGGACACACCTTGAAGAGGTGGTCTCTTGTTTGCGAGGGGCACTTGCACCACCAGCACTGGGCCTCGGGGCGGACCTTAGCCCAGTGCATGTATTGTCCTGTGCGGGCGTGTCCCGTCTTCAGTTGGTATTACCTCAAGGCGAGCCTTTTGGTGCTGTTGGCAAACACGCTATCGGGTTTCTGGCTCTTGATGCAGTACTTCATTTTCGAGGTCCGACCTCCGGCCCACTGATATACCTCCACCGAGTACTTCTCCGAGCTTTCCTGCCTGAGGCTAGCGAGGGATCGTGGGAGAGGTGCTGCACGCACTTCCGTCCGGCCTGGGGAGCTTAGCAATTCCACCCCACGGGTGTTCGGCTCCCCTGCTGCAATCTTGCCCCCCCATTGGCCTTCTCATTGCCAGCGACTCCCTTGTGGGCTGGGCACCATTGGATTTCGATGACGATGCCCTTTCTGGCCCTGTGAAGTGTGGTGATGTGTTTCCGTGCCTGGAGGGCGTACTGTTGCCCGGGGCCAGGTTCGTCCGATGCCACCCGCCTGATGGCTGCCTGTGCGTCCGAAAAGGTGGTGACTCGTTCCGGGGTTGTGCTCCTTTGCTCTGCCAGCTCCAGTGCATGGGCAAGAGCGGCGCACTCTGCGTCATAGGTCTCTTTGTTGCTGCCCATATGCACTTTGGCGCCTGCCCAAGTTAGGCCCCCACTTCCACACCTCCGAGTATCCGGTAGCCCAATCAGCAAGCCGTGAGCCGTCCGTGAACATGGTTAGCCCATGTCGGGTCCTCTCTGCCTCTGCTTTTGCCTCGGCTTCCTCCTCTTGCAGTAGCTCCCCGTTGAGTTTCCGGCTCCTCCAGCAGAACTGTGCTCTCAGTCAGTCCGCCATGTGCAAGGGTGTTTGTGAGCTGCATCCCGATTCCTGTTGGGTCTTTCACCACCTGCCATGCCTGGTCCTCCAGAGGTAGGCTCGGCCGCCGTAGTCCAAAGCGCCGCTGTCTGTTTTCCAACTGCGCAGTTGCTGCTCTAAGACCCGACTACATCAAGAGGGCTCCCAGGTTGGTTGTCCAGAAGCAGCCCGTTGTTGCCCGGGCTTCCTGGTTGGTCAGCCGCTGGATCTCCTCCATCCGCCGTTGAGAGCCTGTGGTATAGTATCCTTTCTACCACAGCTCTGTGCCGAACATGGTGGCTGACTAGACACACGCTGTTATGACTTTCCTGCAATTGGCTGGTGTAAGTCTCATCTGCGGTGAGAGCCGCCGGAGTCTTGTCAGAGCCTTTCTGACTTCGTTATTTCAGGTGGCATGCCGTTCCTTTAGGGAGAGCTGGGCATGGAGTCAGATTCCCAGCCACCTGGTCACCTCCTTGTTTAACTGGACATTGTTGTTTCTGACTGTCACTGTTACCCTAGGTGCTGACCGTTTCTTGTGGAACAGCGCTGACTCCGTATTACCATAGTCGAACGCTACTCCATTCTCAGCTGCGCATTCAATCGAGGCCGTAGCTGCCGCTGAGAGATTTCCTGCCACTGCTGTACTGTCTTTGCTGTCTACCCGTGATATCTGCGTAATCAGCCGGAATGATTAACATGCGCCCGGCATGTCGGAAAGGCAAACCGAGCTGCCGTGCATAAGCCGTGTCGATATAACAGTGTGAAGCACACGGATCCATTAGTGCATAAGCGGAGCGAGTTTTAGAACGAGAGGTTTGGACTTTTGCATAGAACCGTAACAAATCACTTTTTTTATTATCGATGTCACTATGGACAACATTCAGATCTGTCAGGTACAATCTCACTACCTCTCGTTCTTTTCTAGTAGGGGGACGCTCCTTCACCCCTACTGAACCACTTTTCCCGCCTGCGCGACGAAATCAACCTCCCCCAGTCCTTTTCCTTCCTCCTCTGAAGGTGACTCATTAGCCCACTCGCCACTGTAGTAGGCACCAGAACCCGTATCGGCATCGTCAACAGTGTTGAGGTGTTCAGTGTGCCGGGTGGAACGAGGGGGGATGTGATGGGGCGGTTGGTGGACAGAAGGTTCGCGGGGTTTGGCTTATTGACGTGTGGTAACCGTTTGACGCCAGCTGGTGTCGGTTCCTCCTCCTCCTTGGTGCGTTCGAGACTTGAAGTGCACTGCACGGTTGCTTGGGTTCGGGGTGCCACACTGCCGCGCAATGTGACCGAAGCCCTGACAGCGGTGGCACTGGATCTTCTCGTCGATGACACTGATGTCCTCGATCTCCGCATTGCTGAGGTCCATCGGGTCGTAGTTGGCACTTGTAGCAGTTGCTGTGGCTGGCGTCTGACCGGTACCACTGGTGATCCCGTTGCTTGTGTCAAATCCTGCAGCTGCCGGTAGGAACGGGAGCGTCCGCTCGGCAACTACCTCCATCATGTCGCCACGTGAAAGATTGGTCTTGTTGACACGGCGCATGATCTGGGCCTCCTGCATGGCATCCTTTGCAATGTGTTCCGGTAGCTTCCGCAAATACTCCTCCCACAGTGGGTTTTCCCGCTTGATTGACAGTGAACCACCCAGGATTTCTACCAACTCCAAAGCCCGCCTGTTGAACTGGAGGACCTGTAGTTTGCTGAACCGGAGTGCGTGCCACTGTTTTCGAACAACTGAAACGGCAGCCTCCGGAACGAACTGCTCCCTGAAGAGTGTCTTAAAGGCAGTCCAGGTGATGCCGTAATCGTCATCAGCTGGTGGGATAGTGGAGAGGCCGTAATGCTTCATCGCTGTCTGGAACCATCGGAATATCTTGACCGACAGGAACCGCCAAGCGGAGTCGATATGCTGGTTGTCAAGTGTTGCCCTGGGGCACATCGATGCTCCCTGGCGAACATAGTGCTCGACCTCGTCCAGATAGCGTGTCACAACCTCCAGGTCCTGAGAGCCATCGAAGCTGGTTGGCTCCCGAGGCTTCATCTTGTGCACAATCGTGTTCCTCACGCCGTCCCCGTGCGAGGCACCGTTTCCGCGAAGTGCGTCATTGATGTCAATGAGCCTGTTGGTGCGTTTGTTCATCTCGAAGAGGTCGTCGAATCGGTTCTTCCATGCAACCGCTTCCTCCTTGGATCTGTGGAGTTGGCGCTCAAGGCCCACCGACTCTCTCGCCCCTGCCTGCGCCGTTTCCAGCTCTTTCTCGAGTTTCTCGATTCTCACTTTGAGGGCGTCGACCGTTTCGTTCGTGCTGGTATCCCCTGAGTCCTGCAGCAATTCGACGATCTTTGACGAGGCCTCGCGCTGCATGCGATACCATTCCGTGTACGCCTCATGGACAGTGTCAGAATAAGGGGCGTCCGGAGATGACGGACCGGAGACGGCGTCCGGAGATGACGGACCAGAGGCAACATGTCCGGAGATGACAGCAGCCTTAGTCTCCGAGCACCGGCTCGGGAGACAGTCTTCCGTCCTTTCCCCTTGGCGAGTTCCTCAGGCGCGTTGTATATAGAGAGAATGTTTTTCCTTCGACCTTGTATCAATCAATCAGTTCACTATCTTCGTCTCTATCGATCCCTATATTCCAACAGGTTATGAGCCCGGATTGAACGCTCTACCAATCCGCAACCTATCGATAATCGAACCCGCCGATAGTTGCACCCGCCTCGCTTCAGCACCTCATCCCTGCACTCTCGTTTTTAAGCCTCAACTCCTGTCAGCCTTATTGCCAAGCTTTAGTTCTCCAACAAAGATCCGAACCTTTTCCAACATGGAATCCACGAAGTTCACCTGCAAGCACGGCTCAACGGAGATGCTCAACGATCGCAACTACCACTCCTGGAAGCGCTCACTCAAGGCCTTTCTGATCGCAGAAGACGCATTGGGAATCGTAACCGGAACGGAAGCACCCCCGAACGCGGGCGCGACTGCTCAGCTCCGTGACTTTCGCCGCCGCTCTGGACGGGCCTATTCGCTGATATACGCGTCATCGGACGAAACCACGCGATCCC
>Ga0307508_10002081_pt1 | contig 21588 bp, 15 predicted proteins | sample 9_EM_MG_FD_203089 | JGI IMG/M metagenome (GOLD analysis project Ga0307508, IMG submission 203089) | Populus trichocarpa ectomycorrhiza microbial communities from riparian zone in the Pacific Northwest, United States - 9_EM | ecosystem: Host-associated > Plants > Roots > Unclassified | place...
GTGCGGAAGCGGTGCACGCAAGGGGCTCGAAATCGCCGTCGATGAGCCCCGCACTGGAGCCCGACCACGACAGGGGCAGCGGCATGCCGTCGCCGGGTTCGATGACGAGCTCGTGCGTGACCGGATCGTAGGAGTTGTTCGTGCCGATGACACGACACGAGGTGTCTAGCTCTGAATAGCGCCAGTTGGTGCACTGCCGACAGCCCGACACGCCGACTTCCTGGTACTCATCGGCAGCGCATGTCGACGACGCGCCGCCCGCGCCTCCGGCATCGCTCGCGCCGCCGGCCGCGGTTCCGCCCGCGCCCGTGGTTCCGCCAGGACCGGCGGAGCCTGCCACGCCCGCGGCGCCCGCCGCACCCGTGCTACCGCCAGCGTCGGCGCCGCTGTCGCCGGAGGTCGAGCCGGCTTGCGCGACCGTGCCAGCCGCGCCTGCAGACCCGCCGCCTCCGCCGTGATGTTCGCAACCATGCGGCAGACCGCCGGCGCTCAGCCAACTTCCAATGCCCAAAATCCCAGCCGCTACCCTGCCCATGCCGAGCACTTTGAACGCCTGCCGAATGCTGCGCAAGTGACAAATTGCGACGCGCCGTCAGCTGCGTGCTACGGATTCGCTGCGCCTCGCCCGGGGTACGGGCGCGCCTGTTTGACGAACAGGTGTGGCTGGCCGTCGGTTTGATCCATGTCGTCGAACTTGAACTCGACGTCCATGGCGTACCAGCCTTTGACGCCGGCTTTGGGGCCATACGCGGCCGAAAAGCGCTCGTGGATGGCGTCCAAGGCCACGCCGAGCTCATGGGTTTGCGACGCGGAGAGCACGCTCTGGCCGTCGGGAACCAGGTTGGAGTGTGAGACGAAGGTGACCGGCTGGTTGGGGTTACTGAAAAAATAGAGAAAGGTGTCGCTCGACACGCCTGCCGGCGGGTGGACGACCTCGGCGTCGCCACCCCACTGCACGTTGACGTAAAACGCCGGCTCGATGCCCGCTACGTCGAAGGGGTTGTTCGTCACGGCCACGCCGTTGGCCTCTTCGGCGGGGAAATTGTGATGCACCAAGAGTGCCATGCCGACGCTGTGGTGATCGATGCCGTAGAAGCTGCGTTCTTCGAAGGTGCGGAACAGCCAGATACTGGACCAGGCGCCGCGCACCGCGTCGAGCACACTGTCCCAATTCGAAGGATCGCCCGATTGCGATTCGTAGCAGCCGGCGCACGGAAAGCCGTCGAGGTCTTCGCTGTTGGTGCTGGTGCGGAAGCGCATCACGATGCCCGGATAGTCCTTGGCCAGCTTGGCTTTGAGCGCCGCCTGCAGGTCGGCGTTCACGGGAGCTGCCAGCATGTCGGCGCGCAAAGCTGCCAAATCTGCCTCACGCAGCGCCGGATCGCTCATGAAGTCCGGGTCGGCAAGCAGCCGGTCGACCTCGTCGAACAGGCCGTTTTCGGTCATGAACTGGTTGTAGTAAAAGACCGGCACCGCGAACGCCTTGGCCGTCGGCACGGCCTTGGTCTTGGCCAAAATCGAGTATTGAGCCGCCTTACCGCCCCAGGCGCGCACGGACTCTTTGATGGCGTCGCGCAGCGGCACTCCGTCCGGCTCGGGCGTGACGTCTTCGATGTCGGTCAGCTCGGTGATGTCGAAGTTCAGCGCGGGCAAGACGACCGGGGACGGCTTGTGATTGGCCCAATACGCGTCGGCCTCGTCAGCGCTTGCTTCCTCGATGCTCCAGGCGGTAGGGCCGACCCTAAAGCGCGCCCATCTGCCGTCGAGCGCGCGCAGCTGTTCGTTATCGAAGGCGCCGCGCAGGCCCATGTTGGGCGTGTGGCGGTTGGCCGAGAGCACGTTGACGTGCGACAGCGGCGTCTGAAATTCTTCGGTGATGAGCCCGGCCACGACGCTGATGTCGTTGGGTGCTTCGTCGAGCACCGCGATGTCTTCGTAGCCGAGGTACTCCTTGTCGAGGTCCGCCGCCTTGGCGAAGCGCACGCGACCGATGGTGGTGCCGAGCGTGAGCGGTTGATATTCAATCTGCTGAAATAGCTGGTCGGTCGTGATGACTTGCACGTCGTGAGGCAGCTTGTCCGCGACCTTTTGCAGCGCCTCAGAGGTGGCGTGAACCTTCAGGATCGAGCCGAAGTAGCTGACCTTGGCTACAGCCCGGTACAAGGTCGCGATCATGTCCGCTGAGGCCGTGTCGTAGGGCGAAAACTCGAGCGCCCACACGCCGGGGCCGTCGTAATAGCTGACCGCTGCCAGAATGAAGCGGCGGTCGGGCCGATAGTATTCGCTGGCTTCGAAGCTCGACAGATCGGGCACGATTGGCAAAGCACCGCCGGACAGATGGCTGCTGACGAAGTCGTAGTGGATAGGGAAGCGCGTACTGTTCTGAAAATAGAGCGCATTGTCATCGGCTTGGTCGAGCACGACTTTGGCCGAGGTGGCACCCGGCAGGCTGGCGTCGAGCGGCGCGGAGGCCAGCGCGTCGAAGTCCGCCTTGCACGGCAGCGCTTGCGCGTAGTCGGGCACGTCGGCATTCGGGTCGAGCAAGCAAGCGCCTTCGACCGGCGTGGCAGCCGCGCCGCCCGCGCCGCCATCGGCCTGATCCGGCTGCTGCGCAGCGTTCGTGGTACAGGCGGCCGCGCACAGCAGCAGCAGCACGCAGAGCCATAGCTTGTTCATTTGGTGCAAGTAGAATCCGTCTGGCAGGTCTCGCCGCTGGGGCAATCGCCATCCATAGTGCAAGAGTCGACGCCTTTCACTGTCACGGAACGTTCTGCCCGCGACGAGACCTCGAGCCTCACGACGCCGGGCGCAATCTGCGCGCTGCCGAGCGATTCACGGAGCATGACGACGCTCGGAAAGCCCGCCACACCCAGCCCGATCAGCTCGCTTACCATTTCGGCGGAGATGCTGAGCGAGCCGCTATCGTCGGTGTCGCATTCGATCATGCCCTTGATGCCGCCGTGATGGCTGATATCGAGCTTGAGGTAGATCTGAGAAGCCTTCGGATCGGCGGCGCCGGTCCAGGTAATGACCAGCGGCTTGGCTCTATCGAGCGCGAAATCCGTGGACGTGATCAAGAGCGGGTCGACGCCTTTGGCAGCGAGATCGAAGGCGGCGAAGTCGCCGCCCGTGGCGTGGAGCGTCACGTCGTCTTGCGCGGCGAATGGCGGATAGGTGAGCGTGGTACCGGCAGGCAGCTGGTACGCTTTGGCGAACTCCTTCAGCTCGACGACGGAACCGCCGCCGGTGACGTTGGCTCCGCTCAGCGTGACGGCGCCGACGCTGTGTGGTGTCGGATACGCTTGGCACACACCATCGGCAACGCACACGTCGGCGCCGCACGCAGGCTCGCAGAACGGCACGCTCGGCGTTTCCAGCCGGCAATCGCCGTCGCGCTTCGTTACCGTCCAGATCACGTTGGCGGGGACTGCGGCGTCGCCGACCTGGCCGACGACCTTGGTCATACCGGTGCTGGCGTCGGTCTCGTCGACGAGCACCTGAACTTGGAACGTGCCGACCAGGGCGTTCGACCCGTCCCGGGGCGCTCCTGCGCTACTGAAACCAGCTGCTCCGCCGCTCGCTTCGCCGGCGCTGGCCTGAGCGCTGCCCCCGGCGTCCGGCGAGTCGCCTTTGCTCGAGCATGCCGAAAGCGCCGCAGCCAAAGTGAGACAGAACACCGGGCCGGAAAATTTGCGAGCTAGTTGCGCGAGCATCGGGTCGTGGGTTTCAAGCTCACACGGGGCCCACTAGCCGCCAAACCGATCAAACTATCGACGAATAGGCCAGCCCGCAGACGAAGGGCACGACCGTTGCAGCCCACCAGGTATGACCCCGACCCCGACCCCGGGCTCCGATGGCGCGTCCATGCAGGTCGTCTCGCATCTCGTTTCGATGTTGCGGGACTTCACTGAAGCCACCCTCGTAACACGCTCTCGCGGTGGCAGCTTGCACGGTCGCCCCATGTGCATCGCCCGGGTGGACGATAATGTCACTCTCTGGTTCATCACCAGCATCGCTTCGGCGAAGGTGGACGAAGTTGCAGACGACGCTCGTGCCATGGTCTCGCTGCAGAGCTCGTCTCGCTTCGTGTCCCTCAACGGCAACGCGGAGCTGGTGTTCGATCCCCAACAGATCCGCGCGCTATGGCGCGACACGTACGCGACTTGGTTCGATGGCGAGCGCGAACCGGACCTGGTTCTGGTGCGCTTCCAGGCGTTCGACGCGGAGTACTGGGACAAGTCTGGCGTCCGCGGTTTCAAGCAAGTGCTGCAAGCCGCGCGCTCCTACGTGACCGGACACGAGCTCGAAGCAAAGCCGGAGCTCACTACGGATCCCGAGTCGCACGCCAAGCTCAGCCTCTGGGATCCGTCGCAGCGGCTCGCGTCGCCCGATGTCAAGCGTGCCGGCTGAGCGCCGTCGGCACGGAGGTTGCTCGGTACCTGACATGCAACACCAGAATCACGTATCCGTTCTCTCATCCAAGCTTCTGCTCGGTTTTCTCGGGCTGGCGAGCGTTTGCGTCGCGCTGCCGGCGCGCGCCGATGATGACGGACGCCGCGACAGCTACGACGACGCGGGTTCCAGTCGACGTGACAGCGACCGCTTGGGCAAAACGCACATCGCTCTCGACTTCGACTTTGGCAACGCGCTGGACGCGCCGGAGACCAAAGACGGAGGCGGCGGCGCGCTGCGGCTGGGGCAAAAATTCGATCTGCTTTTGGTGTCGCTTACGCCCGAATTCGGCGGCAGCTATCACAGCTTTGGCGGTCGCGACGACACCAAGATCTACACGGGCTTCGTCGGCGGCCGCCTCGGCGTGGGCAAGATCCTCGAGCCGTCGATTTTCGGCCACGTCGGCGTCGGTCACGTGCGGGGCCTCGAGACGCGCACTGCCCCGGTCATAGACGGCGGGCTTGCGCTGGACTTCACCCTCTTGCCGCTGATCGACTTGGGTGTGCACGGTGGCTACAACGTGATGCTGCCGCGCAGCGACGGCAGCGCCCTCAAGTTCTTCAGCCTGGGGGCGCAAGCCGCGCTCGTGCTCTGAGACGCGGCAGCGCCGATTTTTCTGACGCAGGCCGCTGAGCGGCCGAATTTGTGTCGATCTGTGTTGCTGAGGCAAGTTGGTGCGCGCCAATTTGTCACGCCCTCGGATTTCGGGACTGTTCCCCAAGAAAAAGTTCTCCAAAGCTCCAACGGCCGTGGCTGTGTAGAGGGTGCTGCAGCGATCACCGACTTGCACGGAAGTCGTGTTGGTATTTAGATTGGGGTTCAACGTTCGGCACTCCAGGAGTCCGGTATGAGCCTCAAGAAGATTGCGGGCGCCGATGATCTCATGACCGCTTCCGACGCGGGACGCATCCTCGGTGTTTCTGTTGACATGGTGCGTCTCTTGGCAAAGAGCGGCGAGCTCTCGTGTACCAGCACGATCGGCGGCATGCGGCTGTTTCGTCGCGGCGACGTGGTCGCGCTGGCGCGCCGCCGCGAACGCTCGAGATCGGGCACGCGCTTGCGGAGGGTGCGATGAAATCCGAGCGCGCTAAGTCTGGCACACAGCGCGTGGAGAACGGTTTGAGCGACGAGATGAAGCAGGAGCTCGAACGAGAGCGCGACGCGCGGCAGCGAGCCGTCGCCTATTCCAAGAGCTTGGAGCGGGTGCTCGAAGCCCTGGCGACTTCGAACCTCGAGCAGCTGCTGCCGCGCCTGCTCGGCGTATTCGTCGATCACGTCGCGGCTACGGGCGGCGCGCTCTGGCTGCGCGACGGCGAATCCCTGCGCCTGAGCACGGCAGTGGGGGTCTCCGGCGACATCGCCAGCGCTGCCGGCGTGCCTCTGGTCGAAATTTTGGGGCCGCAGGCCGAGTCGCCGCTGGCGCTGCCCGTCTCACTGTTGCCGAGCGATCATCCGTTGCGTCGCAACCTGCAAACCGAGGAGCCGTGGCTGTGCGTGCGGCTCGGTGATCCGCGGGCGCTACTGGCCGTCGTGTGCCTGAGCGGTCAAGCGCTAGGCAGCCTCGAAGATGCGACGCGTGAAGACCTGACCCAGCTCGCGCAATACGCTGCGGCTGCGCTGGGCGAGCAAGTCGCGCGCGAGGGCCTGCTTCGCTCACTGCAGTCGCGCGACGAAATTCTGGGCATCGTGGCGCACGACTTGCGCAATCCGCTCAACGTGATCACGGCGGCGTCCAGCAGCCTCCATCAGCGCTTGCCGGATTCGCTTTCGCGGCGGCCGGTGGAGCGCATCATGCGAGCCGCCCAGCGCGCCGAGCATTTGATCCGCGACCTGCTCGACATCAACGCCATCGAAAGTGGACATTTTTCGATCGAGAAGCAAGAGCTGGATTCGACGAGCACCATCTTGTCCGCGGTCGAGTCGCAGCACGGCTTGGCCGCCAGCTCATCGGTGATTTTGGCGACGGATCTATCGCCCGCGCTGCCGGCGATCGACGCGGACGAGGAGCGCATCTTGGAGGTGCTGGAGAACTTGCTCGGCAACGCTGTCAAGTTCACGCCGGCAGGTGGCAGCGTGACCGTTGGCGCCTCTGCGCGCGCGGCAGAGGTCACGATTTGGGTGCAAGACAACGGCCCTGGCCTCTCCCCCGAACAACAGACGCACCTGTTCGATCGCTTCTGGCAGGGTACCAAAGGCGATCGGCGCGGCGCCGGCCTGGGCCTCACGATTTGTCGAGCTATCGTCGAGGCGCACGGCGGGCGGATTTGGGCCCAGAGCAACGCGGGCGAAGGCACGACCGTCTTCTTCACCATTCCCACACGAGGACGTGCGCCACGGCGTCATGGCACGGAGGTCGTCAACATCTTGCTGGTCGATGATCGTCCAGAAAACCTGCTGTCGCTCAAGGCAATCTTGGAACGTCCGGACTATCGGTTGCACACCGCTGCCAGCGGCGAAGAGGCGTTGAGCTTGACCCTGCGTGAGAGCTTCGCGCTGGCGCTGGTCGACGTGGCGATGCCGGGCATGGACGGCTTCGAGGTCGCGATTCACCTGAAAGAGCTGGCGCGCAGCCGCGATATTCCGATCATCTTCATCACCGCCTTCGGCGACGATCCCGAGGAGGTGCACAAAGCCTACTCGGCGGGCGGCGCTGACTACCTGGTCAAGCCGCTCGACGCCGAGATCGTGCGCAAGAAGGTGGCCGTGTTCGTCGACCTGAGCCGACGCAGGCGCGAGAGCGCGCGGCGCTCCAGCGTCGCAGGAGAGGAGTGAGTCGTGACGACCAGTTCAATCATCGGTAGTGGTAACGGTGACGGCCCGCCTCCGCCAACTGCTCTATCGGGCGATGCCGAGCTGCGCGAGGTTCTGCGCGTGCTTTCGGCGGTGCGCGACGGCGATTTTTCCGTGCGGCTACCCGGCCACTGGGGCGGCCTCGTCGGCAAGATCGCCGACACCGTCAACGACGTCGTCAGCGCCAATCAGTCGATGGCGGCGCAACTCGAACGGGTGGGCCAAGTCGTGGGTCGCGAAGGTAAGACGCGCCAACGCGTGCGCTTCACCAGGACCGCCGGAGCCTGGGCCGAGATGGAAGCCTCGGTCAACACGCTGATGGACGACCTGCTGTGGCCGACTACCGAGGTAACACGCGCGCTGGCCGCAGTCGCGCAAGGTGACTTGGGCCAAACCATGCGGCTCGACGTCGAGGGTAGGCCGCTGCAGGGCGAGTTTCTACGCTCGGCCACAATCGTCAATTCGATGATCAAGCAGCTGGGCGTGTTCACCTCGGAGGTGACGCGCGTGGCGCGCGAGGTTGGCACCGACGGCAAGCTCGGCGGCCAGGCCGAAGTACCCGACGTGAGCGGCGTGTGGAAGGACTTGACCGAATCGGTCAACTCGATGGCGTCCAACCTGACCGGTCAGGTGCGCAATATCTCGGAGGTGACGATCGCCGTCGCCAGCGGCGATCTGTCGAAGAAGATCACGGTCGACGTGCGCGGCGAGATTTTGCAGCTGAAAGAGGCCATCAACACCATGGTCGACCAGCTGCGCGGTTTCGCCAGCGAGGTGACACGCGTGGCGCGCGAGGTCGGCACGGACGGCAAGCTTGGCGGCCAGGCCATCGTGCCCGGCGTCGCCGGTACCTGGAAAGACTTGACCGATTCAGTCAACGCCATGTGCGGCAACTTGACCGACCAAGTGCGCAACATCGCCCAGGTGACGACGGCGGTGGCCCGCGGTGACTTGTCGCGCAAAATCACGGTCGACGTGCGCGGCGAAATTCTCGAGCTGAAAGACACCATGAACACCATGGTCGATCAGCTGAATGCGTTCGCCAGCGAAGTGACGCGCGTGGCGCGTGAGGTCGGCACGGACGGCAAGCTCGGCGGCCAAGCGCAGGTGCCCGGCGTCGCTGGTACCTGGAAAGACCTGACCGACAACGTGAACTTCATGGCGTCGAACCTGACGGGCCAGGTGCGCAACATTGCGGAGGTGGCGACGGCCATCGCCGGCGGTGATCTGTCGCGCAAAATCACGGTCAACGTCAGCGGCGAGATTTTGCAGCTGAAAGAGACGATCAACACCATGGTCGACCAGCTGAACGCCTTCGCCGGCGAGGTGACGCGCGTAGCGCGCGAGGTCGGCACCGAAGGTCGCCTCGGCGGTCAGGCGCAGGTGCCAGGCGTCGCCGGTACCTGGAAAGACTTGACCGACTCGGTCAACTCGATGGCCGACAACCTCACCGCGCAGGTGCGCAACATCGCCGAAGTCTCGACGGCCATCGCCAACGGTGACTTGTCGAAGAAGATCACCGTCGACGTGAGCGGTGAGATTTTGCAGCTGAAGCAGACCATCAACACCATGGTCGACCAGCTGAACGCCTTCGCCGGCGAAGTGACGCGCGTGGCGCGCGAGGTCGGCACGGAAGGCAAGCTGGGCGGGCAGGCCGTGGTGCGCGGCGTCGCCGGCACCTGGAAAGACCTGACCGACTCGGTCAACTCGATGGCCTCGAACCTCACGGGTCAGGTGCGCAACATCGCCGAAGTGGCGACCGCCGTGGCGCTCGGCGATTTGAGCCGAAAAATCACGGTGGACGTGCAGGGCGAGATTTTGCAGCTGAAGCAGACCATCAACACCATGGTCGACCAGCTGAACGCGTTCGCGGCCGAGGTGACACGTGTGGCGCGCGAAGTCGGTACTGAAGGCAAGCTGGGCGGTCAAGCCGAAGTGCCGGGCGTCGCCGGCACCTGGAAAGATTTGACCGACAACGTGAACTCGATGGCCGGCAATCTCACCGGTCAGGTGCGCAACATTGCAGAAGTTTCGACGGCCATCGCCAACGGTGACTTGTCGAAGAAGATTACCGTCGACGTGAGCGGCGAGATCTTGCAGCTGAAGCAGACCATCAACACCATGGTCGATCAGCTGAACGCGTTCGCCGGCGAGGTGACGCGCGTGGCGCGCGAAGTCGGCACCGACGGCAAGCTCGGCGGCCAGGCCCAAGTGCCGGGCGTCGCCGGCACGTGGAAGTCACTGACCGACAGCGTGAACTTCATGGCCGGCAACCTGACGGCGCAGGTGCGTAACATCGCCGAGGTGACGACGGCGGTCGCCAAGGGCGATTTGAGCCGAAAAATCACGGTGGACGTGAAAGGCGAGATTTTGGAGCTGAAGATCACCATCAACACGATGGTCGACCAGCTGAACGGCTTCGCCAGCGAAGTGACGCGCGTGGCGCGCGAGGTCGGCACCGAGGGCAAGCTCGGCGGTCAGGCCGAAGTGCTGGGCGTGGCCGGCACCTGGAAAGATTTGACCGACAACGTGAACTCGATGGCGACGAACCTGACCAATCAGGTGCGCAATATCGCCGAGGTCGCGACGTCGATCGCCAGCGGCGACTTGTCGAAGAAGATCACGGTGGACGTGCGCGGCGAGCTCTTGGTCCTGAAAGAGACGCTGAACACCATGGTCGAGCAGCTACGCTCGTTCGCGGGTGAGGTGACGCGCGTAGCGCGCGAGGTCGGCACCGAGGGTCGCCTGGGCGGTCAGGCCAACGTGCCCGGCGCCGCCGGCACCTGGAAAGACTTGACCGACAACGTGAACTTGCTCGCCGGTAACTTGACCACGCAGGTGCGCAACATCGCCGAGGTCACGACCGCGGTGGCCAGCGGCGACCTGTCACGCAAAATCTCCGTCGACGCGCGCGGCGAAATTTTGGAGCTGAAAAGCACGGTAAATACCATGGTGGATCAGCTGAACGCGTTCGCCAGCGAGGTGACGCGCGTGGCGCGCGAGGTCGGCACCGACGGCAAGCTCGGCGGCCAGGCGCAAGTGCCGGGCGTCGGTGGCACCTGGAAAGACTTGACCGATACGGTCAACGTGATGGCCGCCAACTTGACGGAGCAAGTGCGCGGCATCGCCAAGGTCGTGACGGCCGTGGCCAACGGCGACTTGAAGCAGAACTTCACCATCAAATCCAAAGGTGAAGTCGCCGCGCTTGCCGACACGATCAACAACATGACGAGTACGCTCGCCACCTTCGCCGACCAGGTGACGACGGTGGCACGCGAAGTCGGCGTGGAGGGTCGACTCGGAGGTCAGGCGGAGGTGCCGGGCGCAGCGGGCACCTGGAAAGACCTGACCGGCAACGTCAACATGCTGGCCGCAAACTTGACGGGCCAGGTGCGCGCCATCGCCGAGGTGGCGACCGCAGTCACGAAGGGTGACTTGACCCGTTCCGTTCAGGTCGAGGCGCGCGGCGAAGTGGCCGAGCTGAAGGACAACATCAACACGATGATTGACAACCTGCGCCTGACCACGGAGCGAAATACCGAACAAGATTGGCTGAAAACCAACCTGGCACGCTTCACCAGCATGCTGCAGGGCCAGCGCGACTTGGTGCGCGTGGGGCAAATGTTGCTGTCGGAGCTGGCGCCGCTGGTCGGCGCGCACCAGGCGGTGCTCTACCAGCGCTCGGAGGATCAAGCCGCGCCCGGCCTGCGCCTGCTTGCCGCGTATGCGGACGACGGCGACGACGGGCATGCGCCGATGCTGCGCTTCGGACAGGGCCTGGTCGGGCAATGCGCCGTCGAACGGCGCCGCATGTTGTTGAGCGAGCTACCCAAAGATGCGGTTCGCGTCAGCTCGGGGCTGTTCAAGGCGCTGCCGCGCAACGTGATCGTCTTGCCGGTGCTGTTCGAGGAGCAGGTCAAGGCGGTCATCGAGCTGGCTTCGCTCGATACCTACACACCGTCGCACTTGGCGTTCCTCGATCAGCTGACCGGCAGCATTGGCATCGTGCTCAACAGCATCGAAGCAACCGTGCAGACGGAAGGCTTGCTGGAACAGTCACAAAAGCTTGCCACCGAGCTCCAGACCCAGCAGAAGGATTTGCAGCAAACCAACGACCAATTGGGCCAAAAGGCGCAACAGCTGGCCGAGCAAAACGCCGAGGTCGAGCGCAAGAACCAGCAGATCGAGCAGGCGCGCCGCGCCCTGGAAGAGAAAGCCGAGGAGCTGGCGCTCACCTCCAAGTACAAGTCCGAGTTCCTCGCCAACATGTCGCACGAGCTGCGCACGCCCTTGAACAGCATTTTGATCTTGGGTCAGCAGCTGAGTGACAACCCGGAAGCGAACCTGACTCCCAAGCAGGTCGAGTTCGCGCGCACCATTCACAGCGCCGGTACCGACCTTTTGAACCTGATCAGCGACATTCTCGACTTGTCGAAGATCGAATCCGGCACCGTGACGGTGGAGCCGGCGGAAGTCTTCTTCAATACCATGCTCGAGAGCATAGCGCGTCCGTTCCGCCACGACGCGGAGGCGCGCGCGCTGACCTTCGAGGTGCAGCTGGACGCGCGGCTGGGACGCAGCTTGACCACCGATTCGAAGCGATTGCAGCAAGTGCTGAAGAATCTGCTGTCGAACGCGTTCAAGTTCACCGAGCACGGCGGAGTGCGCTTGAACGTGTCGGCGGTGTCGGCCGGTTGGACGCCGGAGCATCCGCTGCTGTCGCAGGCCGCCACGGTGGTGGCGTTCGAGGTGTCCGACACCGGCATCGGCATTGCGCCCGAAAAACAGCGCATCATTTTCGAGGCGTTTCAGCAGGCCGACGCCGGCACTAGCCGCAAGTACGGCGGCACCGGCCTGGGGCTCGCGATCAGCCGCGAGCTGTCGAACCTGCTTGGCGGCGAGATCCAACTGCGCAGCCAACCCGGCACGGGCAGCACGTTTACGTTGTACCTGCCGCTGCGCTATCAAGGGCCGTCGGTTTCGTGGCGCGACTCCGCAACTCGGCCGCACGCGGTGCCGGCGCTCGCGCCATCGGTGAGGGTGGCCGACGCCACGCCAGAGCTGATTCCCGACGATCGCGCGGACCTGCATCCGGGCGACTCTAGCTTGCTGATCGTCGAAGACGATCCGCACTACGCGCGCGTGCTCGTGGACCTGGCGCGCGATCGGGGTTTCAAGGTGTTGGTCGCGTCACGTGGCGGCGAGGCGCTAGAGCTGGCGCGCGCATTTCATCCGACCGCGATCTCGCTCGACGTGTTCTTGCCCGACATGTTGGGCTGGACCGTGCTCAGTCACTTCAAGCAAGATCCCGAGCTTCGGCACATTCCCGTGCAAATCGTGACGCTCGACGACAATCGCCAACACGGCCTGTCGCGCGGTGCGTTTTCGTTCATCACCAAACCTGCCACGACCGAGGGCCTCGAAGCCGCGTTCACACGCATCAAGGAGTATGCGGCCCCGCGCCGCAAGCGCTTGCTGATCGTCGAAGACGACCACGCCGAGCTGCTCAGTATCAAGGAGCTTTTGAGTCACGATGACATCGACGTCAGCACCGCGACCAGCGGCGAGGCTGCGCTAGCGGTGCTGCGTGAGCAGAGCGTCGACTGCATGGTGCTCGACCTGCGTCTGCCGGACATCTCCGGCCTGGACGTGCTGGCGCAGGTGCACGGTGAGCTCGAGCTGCCCGATCTGCCGGTGGTGGTGTTTACCGGTAAAGATTTGTCGCTGGAGCAGGAAAAGGAACTCCAAGAGTTGGCGCGCACGGTGGTGATCAAAGGTGTCGAGTCGCCCGAGCGGCTGCTCGACGAAACCGCGCTGTTCCTGCACCGGGTCGTGGCTGAGCTGCCGCCACACAAGCAGCAAATGCTCGAAAAGTTGCACCGCTCGGACGAAGACCTACAAGGCCGGCAGGTCTTGGTGGTCGACGACGACGTGCGCAACATTTTTGCGTTGGGTAGCGTGCTGGAGCGTCACGGCATGCGCGTGATCACCGCGCAGACCGGGCGTGAGGCCATCGCGATCCTCGAGCAGACTCCGGAAATTTCCATCGTGCTGATGGACATCATGATGCCAGAGATGGACGGCTACCAAACCATGGGCCTGATTCGCAAACAGCCAGCGCTGGGCCGCCTGCCCATCATCGCGCTCACGGCCAGGGCCATGAAAGGCGATCGCGAGAAGTGCCTCGATGCGGGCGCCTCGGACTATTTGGCGAAGCCTGTCAACACCGATCAGCTCCTCGCGACGCTGCGCTTGTGGCTACACCGCTGACTACGACAGCGAGCGCTTCACGGCCTTGATGCTGTCGTGCGTGCGCCGCTGCTCGGGCAAGATGGCGAACTCGACCAGCTGTCGCGCGCTCGGTTCGAGGCTGTCGAGATCGCGCAGGTAGTCATCGCGACCATGGTCTTCGCCTTCTTCGAGCACCGCAATCGCGGCGCTTTCGCTGATGGCGGCTGCGCTACGCTCGACCATGCGCACCAGCGAGCCCCAGGCGCCCGAGCTGTTGGCCGGTTCGCCGCCGCGACCCAAAATTGCCTCAGTGAGCAAGTGCGCGCGCTCTTCGTGCGAGCGAGAGCATTGCACCAGCGTCGCACGGTGCTGGCTCTGCTCGAGGCGATCCAGCGCCAGGCGATAGGTTTCGGCGGCCGAAAGCTCGCCGCGCAGGAATGAGTTCAGTTGGTCGATGGTGCCTGTCTTGTGCTGTGCGGTGTGGGTTTGCATAGCGTCACTCCTTCTAGTTAGGCGCCCCGCTCCGCGCGGGTGGATGGCTCAAGTTGCATGATTCGGACCAAGCGGGCTCGACGTTTGGCACGGCAACTGCTGAGCAGATGGCGAGCGTGCATTCCAACAAGGAGCTCAAACGTGGAAACGACCTTCGACATTGTAGGCATGGCGGAGCGGGTCAAAGCCCGGAACAGGCGTAAGCGCCTGGCGCGGGTTTTTGGCGGAGTTGGCCTGGTTGCGACCGGGCTCTGGCGTCGCGGTGCGCTTGCGCCACTGCTGCTGCTCGGTGGCACCGCGCTGCTGCTGCGAGGCCTGGTGAACGAGCCGCTGGAGCAGACGACGCGACGCGTGAAGCGTTGGCTAGAGCGCCCTCACACGCACCGTTTCGGCGACGGCAAACGCGATTTGGTGGACGAGGCGTCGTGGCAATCGTTTCCTGCCAGCGATCCGCCCGGTTACGCGCACGGGGCATCACAGACGCCTCAGCGTCCGGTTTGAGCCTCGGAAGTGAGCTCGTTGGGCGGCGTGAAGGCGGGCAGGAGCGGATGGGGAGCGCGCAAGCGCTCGTGATGCGCGTCGTACCAGCTGCCGGGCGCCAGCATCAGCCGGCCGTCGCGTCGGTACCACGATCGCCACGGGGCGAAACTGCCGCCGGTGGGCGGCACGACCCAGCCCCCGCGTCGCCAAACGAAGCCTTGCCCATGAAACAGCCATTCGCCGTCAATCCAGACGGCGCCAGAGGCTGCTGGGCGCTCCGGCACCATTTCCGAGAGCGCAGCCGGCGGCGGGTAGGGAACCTCGACGAAGGCGGCTAGCGGGTGTTCGGTCGTCTTCGGTGACGGCAGTGCGCTGCTGCAACCGAGCAGCGCCAGCACTAGCAGCGCGGAGCCGTGGGTCATGCTGGCGCGTCGCTTGCACTCCGTATGCCGTGCAGCCAAGCCGTGCCCACTTGCTTCGACGGGCCGGCGCCTGCGCGTTGTTTTGGCAAGCGAATGCTTTGCTCTGGGGCTGCACACATGCTCCCGCGCAGCGTTTCAACCTCGAAAGCGTCAAGGTGACCGGTAACTCACAGCTCGATGACGACGAGATAGAGGAGCGGATCGCTTCGCGCGAGACGCCCAAGTTCTTGGGCCTATTTCCGGGCGTCGTCTACGACTACGAAGTCTTCAATCGCTTCGTGCTCGAGCGCGACTTGCAGCGCGTCGAGCGCTTCTATCGGAGTCGCGGCTATTACCAAGCGCACGCGCGCGCCGCCCACGTTTTTCGCTCGGGCTCGAAGGTGCGCGTGGAAATCGTCGTCGAAGAAGGCCCGGCCGTGCTGCTGCGGCGGGTGGACCTGCACGGCATCGAAGCGTTGCCGCCCGCTGTTCAAGCGGAGGCGCGCGCCAGCGTCACCCGCGAGCTGCCCCTGAACGCACCGTTCGAGGAAGACAAGCTCGCCGCCGCCTCGAAAGCTTTGGCGCGCACGCTCGGCGACCGCGGCTACGCCCAAGCTGTCGTGCGCAAGAGCGCGGACGTGAGCTTGCCCCAAGGTAGCGCGGCCGCCGGCTTTTTCGTCGACGCCGGGCAGCCTTCCGAGTTCGGCGACGTAAAGCTCGAAGGGCTGGCTGATCTGCCGGAAGACCGAGTGCGGAGAGCGCTCGACATCAAGCCAGGCACGCCGTATTCGCAGTCGGGGCTCGACCAATCGAAACGAGCCGTGCTCGACTTGGGGGTATTCAGCTCCGTCGAGCTCGAGCCGCAGCTGGCGGCTGCGACGCCGGGTCCCAGCGGCAAGCTGCGGGTGCCGATCTTGGTCAAGCTCGAGAAAGCCAAGCTGCGCAGCGTGCGCCTGGGCGGCGGGGTTTTGATCGACGCGCTCAAGAGCGATGTTCACCTGACCTTGGGTTGGGAAAATCAGAGCTTTTTGGGTGGTATGCGCAAGCTCGAGCTGGAGCTCATGCCCGGCGCCGTGGTCTATCCGACGCGCTTTCCTTCGTTCAAGACGCCGGAGCGGCTACTGCCGCAAGGGCGGTTTCGGACCGAGTTTCGCCAGCCCGGGTTCTTGACCGGTCGCACCAACCTGCTGCTGAAGGGACAAGTCGCGGCTTACCCCGTGCTGCTGTCGAGCGATCGTGATCCGGCCGCGCCGATCATCGGCTACTTCGACTACCGCGCGTCCGGTGGGCTGGAGCGCTCGTATCATCGCTTGTACGACGGCTTTGGTTTGGATCTCGATAGCGCAATGCTAGTGACTCGCGCGTTGCCGCTCGGCGCCGACCCGCGAGGCGTGGTGCGCGGCGTGATTGCGGTGCCGGCGGCCGGTAGCGGGGCGCTGCGGCTCGAAGGCACGCTGGACGGCGAGGCAGCAGGTTCGCCCTTGGCGCTCGAAGTGAGCTGGGTCGGGGACTACTTGCACGCTGGCGTCAGGCTCTCTCGACTACCTGCTGCGTTCGTCAAGCGGGCTTCTGGTCTCGAAATCGACGGCGACGTGGCGTTGGCAGCGGATGCCGACGGAGCGTTGCCCCAGCTGGATTTTCGGGGCGAAATGGTGGCAGCTGCCGCACGGGTTACGGCCCAGGGCTACGCCGTGGTCGCCCAAGGCCGCGAGCTTGCTGCCAGCGTCGAGGCTACCGGCGTCGACTTGGCGCGCATCAGCGCGGGAGCACCGCAAAGCGATCTGCAGCTGCGCGCGAGCGCGTTCGTGTTCGAAGCTGACGAGGGGTCGTTCGTTGGCGGTCATCGTCTCGAGGTCGAGCGCGGCCACTTGGCTCGGATGGCGACGCCGGCGCTTTGGCTCACGGGCAAAGACTGGCTCGACACTGCAGCGGGCGTCCGCAGTTTGGGGAAGCTCGGGTTGAGCGAGTCAGGTGTCTCAGTGCGGGGCGCCTACGATATCGCGTTGCCGACGCGGGCTTCAGCTAGCGTGACGTTGTCGCTTCAAGCACAGCTCGAGGATCCGGAGCGACTCGCCGCGCTCGGGATTCGAGCGGCCGGCAGCGCGGCGCTCTCGGTGCGCATGCTGCCCGAGGAGCACACCCTGAACGGCAAGGCGAGCGTGAGCCTGCGTCACGTCGAGCAAGCGGTCGTGCAAGCCCGCAACGTCGAGGTCGAGGCGCGGGTTTCCGGAATGCTATCGGACCCGCACCTGGTCGCCGCCGCGACCGCCGACTTGCTCTCCGGGCGTGCTCACGCCGACCTCGACTACCGTGCGGCCGGCAACCAACAGCTCGACGTGTTTGCCACCAACATCGACCTGCTGCGCCTCTCCCGTTCGGCCGGCTTCAACATTCCGATAACACAGGGAAAGTTGGCGCTCGATGCGCACGTCCAGCGCCGCTCGGGCTCCGGCAACTATCGGATGGACGGCGGCGCCAGCGCCGACCTCGGCAAGCTCGGTGCGGTGCGAGTCGTGGCCAAAGAATTCGAGCTGCCCGGCGCGTCGCCAAGCTCGGCGCAGGTCAGCGCGATGCGCGGAGAGCTGACGGCAAGCGGCGAGGTCCGGCTCGAGACTCTGTCGGGGCTTCTCGTGCAAGCAGGCGTGCCGATCGAGCGCACGACCGGTAACGCTCGTTTCGAGCTCAGCGCCAAGCACCAGCGCGATGATCCTCGAGGCCTGCTGCTAGCGGCTCAGCTCGATACCAATGGCTTGCGCATCGTCCAAAAGCGCAGCGCGGCCGCGACCATCGCCACGACCGGAGACGCGATCGAAGCCGAGCCGCTGGCGCTCGAAGGCATTGACTTGCACCTTTCCGCTCACACGTGGCCGAGCGACGGAGAGCTGGTGGGCACGCTGATTGCACGCGATCCGGGCGGTACGCTCGCTGAGCTACAGGCAGAGCTGGAGCTCGCTCGGATTTGGCCGCACGGTTTGCTGAGCGTTGCGGCGTTGTCTGGCGCTCCGCTCAAAGTCACCTTGCAAGTGCCACTGCGAAAGCTGCGCAGTCTGCCGCCGCTGCTTCGCCCGGCGGCGCTGCGCGGTCGCCTCGCGCTCGCTGCGACGCTCGACGGCAGCCTCGCCGAGCCACGCGTGAAAGCCGAAATATGGGCTGAATCGCTGCGGGCGGCCGGGTCGAAGCAGGCGCTCGACCTCACGGGCGTTGTCAACTACGCGCCGTCTGGCGGTGACGCACGGGTCATCGCGCAGGTAGCGGGCGCCACGTCGAGGTCGCGAACGTGCTGGCGACCTGGCACGGTGATCTGCGCCAGGCGCCGCGACTCGGTAGCGGGGAGTCAGGCATTGTTGGCAGCGCGGAGGCCAAGCTGCGTGAGTTTCCGCTCGACGTCGTGCCGCTACTTCTGGATCGCGAAATTGGTGGGCGCTTGAGCGGCGACTTCACGCTCCAGGATTGGGGCAAAGAGGCGCGCCTCGATGCTCGCTTGGCGTCTTCGAGCCTGAAGCTTGGTCAAACGCCGATTCAAGAGCTCGACGTCTCGGCTCACGCGGAGGCCGGCAGGCTGGTTGGCCAGCTGTTGATGAAAGCCGGCGCGGGCGAGTCGAGCGCGTCGGTCGACGCCGGCATGCATTGGGGCAGCCTAGCGCTGCCCGCACTCGAGCACCGCGGCACGCTGAAGGTAGCGACTGCAGGCTTCAAGCTCGAGACCTTGAATCCACTGCTGACCGCGTACGTGAGCGAGATTGGCGGCGTGCTCGACGCCAACACCGAGCTCACGGTGTCACCGACGAGCACGCGTCTGTCGGGCTCAGCCAAGCTGGAACAGGGTTTTGTCCAGGTGCCCGCGATTGGTCAGCGTTTTAGCGACATCACGGCGCGCTTTGCGGTAGCCGACGACCAATTCAAGCTCGAACGTCTCGAGGCCAGCGGCACGACCGGTCACATCTCGGTCAAGGGTGCGGCGCACCTGGACGGCTTCGAGCTGCGCGCCGCGGAGGCTCAAGTCACCATCCGCAAGCACGACTCTTTGCCCATCACCCTGGAGGGTGCGGAGATCGGTGAGGCTTGGGGCAACCTGAGCGCTTCGTACGTTAGCCCGACGCGCGGCGAAAGGAAGCTTGACATCGACGTGCCCGAGTTTCACCTCGTAACGCCCGAGAGCAATGGCTACGCGCTGCAAAGCCTAGACGCCCCGACGGACATCCGCGTCGGAGTGCGCCGAGCGGATGGCACTTTCGCGAACTTGCCGATGCAGCCGCTCGAGCCTGGGGGTAAGTCCAGCGGTGCCGGCGGCGAGCCAGTCCGGCCGCTGCGCATTCAGCTCAAGCTCGGTCGCAACGTCACCGTGGAACGTGACCGCAGCGCGCAAGCGCAGCTTACGGGTCAGCTGACCATACTCGTTGCCGGCGAGACCGAGGTGAACGGCCGTATCGAGCTGCGCGGCGGCAAGCTGGACGTCTCGGGCAAGACGTTCGAAATCGAGCGTGGCCTCATCAGCTTCGAAGGCACCGATCCCGGGAACCCCTCGATTGCCGCTACGGCGCGCTGGGACGCGCCCGGCTACGCTGTTTATGCTGACTACGTCGGCGACGTGCGCGACGGCCGCATCAAGCTGCACGCCGAGCCGCCGCTGACGCAGGACGAGATTGCCAGCCTGCTATTGTTTGGTTCGCCAGAAGGCTCAGCCGGAGGCAGCGGGGACCCCAACGCCGCCGCGCTGGCCGTCAGCGTAGCGAGCGACGGCGCGGCGAAAGGCTTGACCAAGGCGCTCGACGATTTCACCAAGCTCGACGTCAGCGCGCGGGTCGACACCACCACCGGTGCTGCACGCCCGGAGCTGGTGTTCCAGGTTTCGCGCCGCGTCTCGGCCAAAGTGACACGGGCGATTGGCGCGCCCCTGGCCGGAGAGAGCCCCGACCGAACATTTCTCACGCTGGAGTTGCGACTGCGCCGCGCCTGGGCGCTATCGGCCTTGTTCGGCGATCACGGCGCCTCCGCGCTCGACTTGATTTGGAGGCGCCGCTACTAAGCGCCAATCCCAAATCCCTCCCGTCGCCCGCCGGCAGATCTGCGTCGCATTCCGTCGTTGCTCCTCCTCAGCGTAGTTCAGTACGCTTCGTCGTCGCGCCCAGGACTGCTCGCAACTCCTTGGCGTGCTCGGTCCGGGTTTTAGGTTTGGCTCTAAACGGGCTCGCGGCTCGGTGCCGCCGCCTGCTCGGTCAAGCGACTCACGAGCTCTTGGGCCAGGCGCCGCGCCACGACGCGCAGGGCCCACAAGGCGGCGCCCTTGGCCGCGACTGCCAACGCCGAGGGCTGTTCGGGCGCAAACCAACTCTGGCGCCGCTTGCCGCGGCGCACCAGGCTGACCGTGACGCCTACCACCATGGCTGCGCCGGCGACGGCCGCCGCCACGGCTAGAGTTGGTTTCAGTTCCATACTCAGCTTTCGCGCCAGATTTGCGCTACTTTCGCCGACCCTGCGTAGGCTACGCGAGAGCTCGGCACGGCTTTGCATGACTTGCTGCTCGGCGCGAGCCAGCTCGTCGGCTTCGTTGTTAGTTGTCGCGATGCGATTCATGGCGGGTGTCCTTGAGCTTTCGCAGCTCGCGCGCGCCGAGCAGCAAGGCGCCCAACGTGGGCGCGAATGACAGCAGAAGCATCAGCGCTACGCGCGGCCACGGTAGGCTGGTTAGTAAGTAGGGCGCGAGCGCGACCAGCAGGACGAAGCTCTGCGTGAGTAGCAGCCCGAGGCCAAACAGCCACACGCCCAGACTCATCCGGACCAGCCACGCTTTGGCCTCGGCTGTCGCGAGCCGCAGCTCCGCCCGGGCCAGCGCGCCGGCGTTGTCAATCACCGTTGCCAGCGCGTCGGCCGGACTGTCCGCTGCGCGCTCCGCCGCCCGTGGCGCGTCGACGCCGAGCTGGTTCACGTCGGCACGCGCCGCCCGAAGATCAAGGACACCACGGCCAGCACCAGGAACACGAAGAACAGGATCTTCGCGACGCCCACGGCGCTGGCTGCAATGCCGCCAAAACCGAACACCGCGGCGAGAAGCGCAATGACGAAAAATACGGCTGCCCAGTACAACATTTGGAAAATCCTCCAACTGGCGCGACTTGCGCTGTTGTCGGATTCATCAAGCAGAAGCCGTGCCAGAAAAAAATTCCGGCAATCGTCGCGAAAAAGCCGGGCAAACCGCAAGCAGCTGCCGCAAACGACTCACCGACACTAAAACGCCCCGCCCCAGGTGCGGCGCTGGGCAGCAGCATTCTAACAGGGTGTTGAAAAGAGGGGGCTGCCACAGCGCAGCTAGCATCGCAGAAACTTACGTACCGTCTCCAGGCAAAGCCGTACGGACGCCGCCAGAAACGCCCCTCGACCCACGCGCTTTCTGGTTCTCCGACTCCCTGTGAATCTCGCAGGCACTCGCCGCGAAGGGTCAGGACGGAGGCAGCCCAAGACGCCTCGCACAGCGCGACCGAGAGACGACACGTGAGCTTCTGCAAACGGGCCGCAGTTGGGCAGCCCGCTTCTTCAAGACACTGCTAAGGGCCTGGGAATGGCTAAGTCGGTCGATGATCGCGGCCGAGGAGCCCGGATGGCGAGGCGCGACGAAGGCGCATACTGCAGGTATGTAACTGAGGAGCAACGAAGCCAGCCGGGACTTGGGATTCGTCACATCTGGGACCACGCCCCGCGATCTTGGGTTTTGGCTTCGTTTTCGCTGCGCTCCGATGCTCACGTA
>Ga0307508_10002082_pt1 | contig 21586 bp, 25 predicted proteins | sample 9_EM_MG_FD_203089 | JGI IMG/M metagenome (GOLD analysis project Ga0307508, IMG submission 203089) | Populus trichocarpa ectomycorrhiza microbial communities from riparian zone in the Pacific Northwest, United States - 9_EM | ecosystem: Host-associated > Plants > Roots > Unclassified | place...
CCCCGCCCCCCCACCCGCCCCCCCCCCCCCCCCCCCCCCCCCCCCCCCCCCCCCCCCCCCCCGCCCCGCCGCCCCCCCCCCCCCCCCCCCCCCCCCCCGCGGCCGATATAGATATAGCCTCGGATGAATCCCTTTCTCTGAGAAGGAGAAGAGGGGGATGAGTGATGGATGCAGAGTTCAAACAACTTCTCTCCGTCTGCTTGACTACCGCCACCACCGCCATCACCGGCTCCGGAAACAAGCGCATCGATCTGTAGCACGAAACACACACACACACACACACACAGACACAGACACACACAAAGAACAATGAACAACCTCCCCTCCATCGGCCCCTGGTCACGAGTGCTCGTGCGACTGGACGCCGTCCCGACCAGCACGATCGTGGCCTCGCTGCCGAAGAACCGGAAGCGCGGCGTGATGAGCACGCCGGACAACGGCAACGGCGTGCCGGCAGCGAGCTCGCCGACCGCGGGTTCCTCGCGGCCGCAGAAGCGCATCCGCTCCGGCGGCGCCACCGCCGCCGCTTCGTCCGCGCGGCTGCTGCAGCTGACGCAAGCGCAGCCGTCGGCCACGCGCGACCCGTTCGCCCTGCTCCCGCTGCACGTGCTCGCCGAGATCGTCAAGCACCTCAACCCGCTGGACGTGGTCGTGCACCAGCGCGTGGCCAAGGCCTGGCGCGTCATCCTCGCCAGCGAGTACATCTACACGCTCGCCCTGCGCTTCCACTTCCCGTTCTCGAGCGAGGCTAGGGAGGTCTGGAGACTCCACCGCGCCGGCGAGAGGTTCCCCGAGGCTGCCGTGGCCGGGTACAGAGCTGCGGCGGCGAGATACACCCGACGCCCACGGGAAATCGAGACCGTCGAGTGCGTCGGGACGGGCCTGGGACGCTGGATCGCCACGGACGGCTGGCTGGTCTTCGACGAGGGCCTGCGGAGGCGGCAGGAGAGCCGCATCGGAGTGCAGAAGCTGGGCGGCGGCGAGGCGGGAAGAGGGTGGATCGTGATCGGGACGAACACCGTCCAGGATTTGGCGGTGGGCGGTGGATTCCTGAGAGTGTTGCTCGGCCCTGGGGGGCCCGGCGATTCGGATCCGGACGCCGGCACGGGCTCGTGGCTTCTCCGGCTCTACGACCTGAGGGGTCTCTCCGTCATCTGGGAGGTTCCGGTTCCGGAGCACGTGGACGTCACGCAGAACATGTCGGAATCGCACACCGGGTACATCGTGTACGGCAGGAGGACAGCCACGGAGGGGGGCACGATGTCTTTCCACCTCCTCTCCCTGGCGACGGGTGGAGCAACAACGGTGCTCGAGGGGATCGAATGTGGTCCTTGGGCCGCCCGCTCCAGCTATCTCACGCCCAACAGCGAGATCCTCGCGGTCGGTACGAGCGACAACATCCGTCTCTTTTCCATCCCCTCCGGGGGCACGCTGCTCGCAACCGTCCCCATCCCCAGCCCGTGCCGGAAGCCGCCGCCGGAGGACGCCGCAACGGGTCCACCGCGGCTGCACTTCCACTTCTCCGAGGTGACGAGGACGCTCTCGATCATCGACGACCACGACGGCTCGAACGCCAGAGCGTGGAGAATCCACGTCCGCAGCGCCGCCGACGTGCAACTGCGCGAGACGATCAACTACCGATCGCACGCCATCGACGCGAGCCGCGGCGGGGCGGACATCGAAGCCCGGCAGCTCTTCGGACCGCATGGCGACTGCATCGTCCTCTCTCCGCTCCGCAAAGGGCTGGAGATCGACGCAGTATGGTACGATGGCGCCGCGGAATGCGCGAGACGGAGGGTGCACCCGCCGCAGGAAGAGGAGCCGGACGCCATGGAGATGGAGCCGCGACGGCGCGTGCCGGGGATGTGGCTGGAGGCGGCCGTGAGGGACGAGCGCTGGGTCGTGGTCAGGGGCTCGGACGTGGCGACGGACTCGCGTGTTTGGGTGGCGGTGGATTTCGGGGCATATTAGAGTTTTGTTTCGCGGAGGGCATCTGTTTCGCAGTTTGTATTGCATAGGCCACGGGATCACATTAAGTCATAGACGTCGCCCTCATTCCGATCTCGCGTGGTGCATCCGCAGCCGGGCGTCCTACGCAACCGGCTCCCAGACGATGGCCGCCCGTGAACCATGAACCTGCCGGCCCCCCCCATCCCTCTTCGGGTTGCGCATATCATATACCCATGGTAGCGATCGGTGTGACCGACTGCTCAGTGTGAACAGCAGCAGCGGGGAGAGCCAAAATAAAAATGCGGCTCGCGGTCGCCCGGGGGGGGGGATGTTGCGAGCTTCGTGCATTTGGGTCTTCGCTCGATTCGTGGCGACAACTGCTTAGGTTCGGCTATTTACGGAGCTGCCTTCGAGGAAATCATGGCTGGTCACTCGTGTCTCTGGACCGGCTCGGGAAAATCTGCCACTTCGCACTCGTCCCGCCGCCGCTATCCTTCCACCGCGGACCTTTCTTTGGCGCCCTCAGCCAACGGAATTTGAAGCGGCCCGGCTGCAGCGAAAACACCTGGGCTACGCCGGGCAGGGAGAGAGTAGAGAGCAGGAGGGCCCGAGAAGCCATAAAACTCACTCTGCATGGGTATGTATGTAGCAAAAAAAGAGGAGGCCCGCCCTGCCCATACAGAGCAAGGCCTGTTTTAGAAATTCCCCAGACGGTCTGGCCGAGTCTAGCAGCACCCATGTGTGTACTTTGCCCGTGAGCAGCCTCTGCTCCAAATCTGAGAAAAATACATCCGGGACTAGTTAGTGAGGTCTTTAACACTCAGGCGTAAGGATCTACCTCTAAACTCGTACATAAGCCCTGGATCGATGTCTCTAAACCCATCATCTCTTGGGATAGGGTAGTAACCTCACTCGACGTAGACTGTCCATAAAAAGTCTCTAACTTTGTGCCAGTCTTAAACCGGCACCTGCCCTGAATATTAAAAGGACTAGGTAGAGCTGTTCCTGACGTGTTGGAACCCCGAAAGGAGCGAAATATCGCGACTGCCACCTGACCTTACAACGGCTAAGGAAACATGCTTTGCTGAGTTTTATGGATTCTCGGGCCTCTTCAGGGAGTGTAAATCCCTTCTCTTCCACAATCCTGGAGGTATGTAACCCCTCCAGGCTCGCCATGATCAAACTCGGCCGCATGCGAGCAATGAAACAAAAAAAAAGGAGAGCAGGAGGAAGAATCGCCAACGGCGTTTGAACAGCGCACTGCAATTTGGTTCGTATAATGAAAAGTAGTGACCCACCCTCCTGTTTTGTCTAGGCAAGTACAGGCCAGCCATTATTCCAGCTGAGCTTATTCCACCCAAGTGTCTTCTGTCCATCGGCATATCCGACCCTCGTGTTGACGTAGTGGTAATACAGCACGGGGCCATGACTGTTCTGTTAGCATTGCTGCTCTGGGCAGCGGAGTTTGGCGGTGAGCTCACGTCGGATCGGTGTACACGCCTTGTCCACCAGGGCCATAAACATTATCATGACTCGCCAGCACGGTGGTTCCGCCCCCCCTCCTGCAATTCTTCCCATTACGATCGAGATACGGGCCCTCAACCGCCTGAGAACGGCACACATGGATCCTGTACTCGGCACCCTTTGCTACCCGATTCGTATCATACCCGCAGCATATCCCCGAGGAAAAGAACATATAATACCAGTTATCCCTCGGGTACAGGAACCCGGCTTCGACAGCGTGAGAGCCCGTGTTGTTGTAGATAACTTGATAGGCGGCGGCCCCCGAGGCGACCCTTGTCGGGGGGTTGGCCATGGCCACCTGGTATAGGTTTCCCCAGAAACTGCCGAACGTCATGAAGAACCGCCCCTGGGGCGTTTGCACAAGGTGCGCGTCGATCGCGTTGTAGGCGCTGCCGACCTTGGAGGCGATACCGGTCGCCCCTAAATCCTCCCACGTGCCCACGTCCATTGTCTTGGAGCGGGCGACGCCAATGGCGGAAACCTGACTACCGAACTACGGTGCGAGGTGGTCAGCTGGGGTCGCAGGACAGTGGGACGAGGAATACTACAGTACTAACGGAGTAGTAGAGATAATACCACCCCCCAATCGGGCCCTGAATATCGGGCGCCCAAAGATCTGTTCCTCTGCATCAGCGTTCTCTCTCTCTCTCTTTCTCTCCCCTCCAGCAAGTCCTGGGGTCTCACCATTGCGTCCGTTGATATCGATCTTACTCCCAGCAGGAATCGCGCTTCCGCGCATAGTCCATGGCCCTTGCAGCGCCGGCGCGGTTGCAACGTTGATCTTATTCGCCGTGCTGAAGCGAAAGTACGTGCCGTCGCTAGCGCGCCGGATGACTGCAGGATCGTGGGACATGCCCTGGCAGGTACCCGTGCATGCGCCTGGAGCTTGTGCGCTCACAAAGCAGCAGAGTGAAACGAGTGTCGTGAGGAAAAAAGAGAGGAGGTGCATCTTTGTGCTGGTGCTGCTTGCTTTGGTGATGGCGGTGGTGGCGGACCATCCGGCCTGACGAGGAGGAGAAAGGGGGTTATGTATAGATTTCCATCGCTCATGTTCGGGTGAGATTGGAGTGGAGCGATGTGGGTACATACATACCGTGGCCGATCGTGTATCTGAGACTGATGCTGGGCATGGAAGGGTATTAGCCTGTTCACAACATCTCGGGATCCCCAACCCAGATTGTTTCTACAACTAGGTATCGCATCGCACCGTGCCCCGATGGTCGCGTCGGCATTCCCACAAGATTCATCAATACTGGGAATGGTGGATGGTTGTCGGACCAAGGTATGAACGTTGTTTAGTATCCGCCCCCAGTTGGTCAAGTGGCAGCGTATAAATAAATCGGTCTAATATGATTAGGATTCCGGAAAGCGTACAGCGGCGAGCCTGGGAGACCGCATAACATTGTGTGATGATTTCCAGCGCAAGTCCAGGCGCTGCATGATAGTCAGGGACCATCATCGCAAGTACCAAGTTTCGTACTCATTGCCACCAAACGCACAAACTTGACCGTTTATAAGGATGTGAGAAGAAGAAAACACAAAAGAAAGAGAGCGCAAAAAGAAAAAAAGAAAACGGTAGGAAAGAGATACTCGAACAGAAGGACACGACAAATATGAAATGCCTGCTGGAAGCATCTCCCATCTTTTCTCAACCATCCCATCGTATCCATTTGCAGCGCATTCAAACCAAAACAACGAGATGAAAGCATGAATTACCTTCTGCCGAAGCAAACCAGAGAAGGGAAAGCAGACAGTGCACCAGTGAGCATGAGAGCCCAGGCGAACGCAAAAACTTCGTCATGTCTCCACCCCACCGTCCCACTAAACACCCCAATGTACGCAGCACCAGCAACCATCGCACCCAGAAGTGGCAAAAACACCGCGCAGACACCTAGTCAACTGAAAACGCTAGCAAGGAATCCATCCATGGCATCAAGGCTGCCATTCCAGGACGCACCCAAACCACCATCAAGGAGCCCAGCAACCATCTCAACCACGTGATCATCGTCTCCCCAGTCGTCATCATCCAGCTCCGTGTCACTCGCGCCCTCGTAGTGATGGTTATCCACATAACGGATGACCCATTCAGGAACGTAAGTATCTTCTTCGGCCTCACCTCCCCACCTGTCGGCCCGAAGACGAGCCGCAGCCCGCTGTCCCCACATTGCGCGTGATAGTTGTGACGGGCTGAATTGGTATGGGACTCCTGGCTCCTGTTCGTGCTGGTAATGGCAGTCGTTACCGAACGGGCACCAAGGGCTATTGTTTAGGCGCCCATGGTGAGGAACGCGGCCGTTCGCATCGGCAGGCGGAGGAGCTCGAGGCTGTAGAGAAGCGACGAAGTATCTGCAGGGAATTTTGGATAGACGAAGCCGATACACTCGCTCAATCTGCCTCTTCTGTGGAGCACTGGTCGGGGCAACAACCGACGGGATGATGTATTGAGTGCGAACCCGACAGAGCGGACAAGTCTTGGAAGTGTGGGCAAGTCCATGAGGATTGTCAGCGTAAGGATCGTCATGTCGTCCGTTGCGGGTAGTGCTGGAACTGCATCGCCACTTCCTGATACAATCTATTTCATTTAAGTTAGCGACGGGTAGGGTTGCGCGGATAGTACATATGGCTGTATATAATACCTAGACAGAAGATATGATCGCAACCAGTCATTAGTCCATAGGTCTCAGGCTTATCGAAGCAGATCGAGCAAGTCTCGACCTCTGGCGAGTCGGAGGATGCGGGAGCATTAGCTGGGGCCGTAGCAGAAGCAGTGGCAGTAGAAGCCACGGCAGCCCTCTGTGAGGTCTTGACCTTCTCGATGTCATGTTTGTACCAACACTTTTCGCCTCGAGCGCAATAACCTGAACGGAAGAAGCGGCACACCACCTGGGATGGGTGGAGTTTGACCCGGCGATTAGGTGTAGCGGAAGCTACATTTTCCCAAGAATTTGCATTTCCCTGGGAAGTCATCTCCGGCGCGTTCGAAGTGGTGTTCAGGGTATCCGTCCGTTCAATGTCCAGAAGCTCAGGAGTCTCCGGCAATGAGATTACTTCCTGAGTTGTCTCCGCTGACGGAGATGATACCTGCGAAAGGGTAGCCACAGGTGTGCCAGGGACAAATTCACGAGCCAGAGGGGAAGGTCTGTGGCCGAGATGTCGCTGGGGTCGTAGAGGAGCCGGTACGAGCGAAGGTATATCGGGAGCGACAGGGACGAGGACGGAGGAGGATGTCGGGTTGGAGTTATCGGCAGCGCTATTGCCACGGCGACGCAGGTTTCGGCTTCGGCGGGTATGAGATGTTTGCTGAGAAGCCGACATTTCTGTACTAATGACCCGAAGCTAATGCAGCAGGGGGGACAATTGTATTAACACTGAGCCGCGAAAGGTATTTCGCTGTATAGGCTATTCCGATTCGCGGCCAGCAGTTGGTACGCAGGGAAGGCGGGGGATTGGTAGTTGGGTTGATGAGTTGGTGGGAGGGGGTTATGAATGAGGGGGTGGAAGGAAGAAGTGGAAGAGATGAAGCTTCCGTGTAGCACTTGGAATGAAGGCGTGTGCGAAGGTGTAACTAGTTCCTGAAAAGCGCTTTTCCGAAAGAAGTAACAACAGAAAGAGAAGTGGCGCGGATATATAGAGCGACGCTAGACACAGGAGAGAAAGGTGTAATTGAAGGGATGGAAAAGGGACGGAGAGGGGCTTAAGCGGAGCCTCATCGAAGGTATGTAGGGTCGTATATATTTGCTGTACGATATGTACGTACTCCCACACCAGAGCGGAATTTACTCTTCACACTCTTCAACCTGACCGTCCACATGTGCCTATTGGCCCAGGTCATCTGCATATTGGGAAAGATATAAGCATATTGTTTCTTTCTTCGTTAACTGTTGGATTATGTGGAGACTCCAAATTCATTCGTTCCACTCTTTCTTTTTTCCACTCTATCTCACATACAGCGCATAGAAATGTGATGTATGTACTTGGGGGTAGTCCCCCGTGGAATTTTCGTTTCTTTCGGTTGCAGTAGTTTACAATATCTTGACCTTGACATTTGCTCGTGATGCAACCGCTGTCTTGTGGACCTGCTGCCTCTTCTCCCATGCGGAGCTTTTGCCCTCGACAACTGCCACAATCTCCTCAGCCAATCGCTCGGCCAAGCTCATACGAGCCTTTTTCTTGTCCGCCGCCTCAATTATCCACATCACAGCCTTCCTGCGTCTCTGCTGCAGGAACATAGGGCTAGGAACACTCTCACGGAAACCGCCAGATCCTTTGACACTCTTGATTCTCAGAAGCGGCGCAACCGAGTCAATGGCGGTCTGTAGGTACGCGATAGGGTCTGACGGAAGGGAGGCGAGCGGTGGGGCAGTGGGGATGATCGGCGTGCGTGCGTTCGATACTGGCGCGGATTTGGTGCGTAAGATAGCGAGGACTTCGGCCATTACTGCATGTGCGGTTGCTTTCTACAAAAGCGAATCATCTTAGCTGTGCGAAGCATCCTGTGGTGCCAATTTCATACCTTCCCGTCCCGCATAATCAAGTTGGTGACTTGCTCGACTACTGGGGGGTACCTCTTGCGCAAGATCGAGGTGGGAGGAAGTGGCAGGTTAGGTAGCGGGTATTTGGCCCCCTCTGGAAGGACGGGTTTGGGGTTGATATCCACATCAACCTGGACAGGAGGGATATCGGTCGGACGGCCTATTCCTGCTGCACCATCACCGAAACCCGTCAACGTAGAGTATTTGCGCTTCGACCTGGGGGTAGCGGTTGGATCCTTCAGAACGCTGGGAGCGTGCTTCATTGTTTGCGGGTCGCGCTTGATCACCTGAATTTCACAGCGTGTCAGCGGTAATCGAACAAGCACATTAACTCCCTGTCGCGATTGCGAGAGAGGTACCTCGGAGATAGGAGAGTCCTGCTCGAGGTCGGGAGGGGTTCCGCCGGTAATCTTCGCCATGGCAGCGGCCTCTTCGGAGACATGGGGGAGCATGTCCTGGCTTGGACTTGTAGGGCCTTTGGGCACCTTAGGGGCCGAGTAAGAGCGGAAGACGAAGGCAGCGGACGATGATCGCGGAGCCCGAAAAGGAACTACCCGTACACACTGCGGTCTCGGAAGAAGGGTTCGTGGAGGCATTGCAATCTATAGTTGGAAGGTGTGGGTGGGTGAGATTGGGCCGGAGGTGCCGTGATGTTCGTTTGTTGGGTTTCCGGATTTACTAACATCACAACATGGTCATACCAGTAGAAAAATTTTCAGAGGCGTAAAAGATAGCGATATATGTCTCGAAAATATATGCAGACACAACTCTTCAGGGTTTCCAGATAAAAATTATGTATTTTTCTCGCGGCTTATCGCTTGTGGATCCGTGCGCCACTGCCCCACCCTTGTTGACGCCACACTACAATCTCTCAAGCATCAACTCCACCAGTGCAAGCAAGCTCATCCCACTTCCTGTCAACCCACTTCTTTTCAACCCACTAGATAATCCGCCGCATCTCCGAACAACCCCTATATCAAATTGCTATTACTTTTACACGCTCGCGATCTACTACTGCTCTCTTGCGGTCATCGTATTCATTCACACCTTTTACCGCAACCCTCCGAACCCCACACTCGGCGATACCCAAAGAGCAATACTATACACACACATTCAACTTTCTCATCGGTGCCCTGCATTGCTACGTTTCACTATGTTCAACTTCACCGGCTCCGCCCGGCGCCCCCGAAAAGTTAACCTTTCTGGCCGTAAGACAAACACACCATCCCAGACGGCCCGCGAAGAGCGTGCAGCGCGAGAAACAGAGCGCCAGAGATTGAAGGCTGCGGGGACAATCCAACGGACATGGCGAGGTCGGAAGGCTGTGGAGCAACAACGCAAAGAATGGCGAGCTGTGTGGGATGGATACCCAGCCGATGGAAGCGATGTACCTACTCGAATCAGTCTGTTCCTCGCGTTTATGGAGCTGGGGCGGAAGTGCCAGCCGAGAACGTGGAGCCAAGAAGATCTTCGACGACTAGGTGAAATGTTGTTGATTATATGTGCGTGGCTTTCGGACGACAGTGACAAGAATTGTGATCCACAGCGGCGTCGGTATCTTCTTCGGATGCTAGGAAGGCTATTTGTTGAGGGTATCGACTCAGGTGTTGTGAAGGATGAGACTCTTGAACTCTCCCTGAGCGTACTACCGAGTCTCACGCAGAATGTTCCCGAACTTGTCGATGAGCGTTACTATATCGCACTTTCCAAACAAACGACCTTTTCTGGTCTGCACGATTCGCTCTTACAGTCACTCATTGAGGCGGTTGTAGTACCTTTGCGCGTACCTTTGCGCCCAGGCCGAACCGACACCGAGGCCGATGCCGCTTATAGGGCTTTCAATGTTAGCTACCTCACCACACCCGATCTAGTGTCTCTACTTGGTGGCCGCGCAACAGAAAAACTCATTGCTGGAGTTGACCTACGGAAAGTAACCGAGTTCTTCGGCTTAAATCTGGAAACAGAGAGCAAGTTGTGGCTACTTTCACATGTCGTCTATTTTTCCAGGCACAAAAAAGAAGTCGTCGATCTCACCGCCGCCGGACTGCTGACTGACCGAGAGGAGTATATCAAGTTCCTCTCGATGGCTCTGTCTTCCGTTGCGGTAGAGGTGGGCCAGCGGATTGACGTTGAGGATGTGGCAATGGGTGATGGAGACGGATCCGACGACGAAGACGGCATTTCCAGCAAGCGCCCTCGCGTCAGGAGGCAGCCGTTGCCCCCTTTTGTGAAGCAGCAGATAGAATCACTGGTTCAACAATCATCGATCACTTCTCTCCTCTCAAACACCAAATCGACAGACGGAAACGTGGATATACTTGCTGGATTCGCCCTGACATTGCTCTTGGTTTTCCCTGCCCGTCGCACCGACATGCGGTTCTGGCTTTGTGTTGCTCTCACTGCAGATGGTGCACCGGCCGTTAAGTATGTGTGGAATGCTATGAAAAAATGCTGGCTCTTCGCATCCATCAAGCGTGATTCACGCGCAGCTGTCGAACCTCTGAAACGCTGGCCGACCCCACCGAAAGGAATGTCCGTCAAGGACATAGAAGACCAATGGAACTTAATATTCCTATTTCTGGAGATGTACTCTTTCGTACTGGTCACTGGCGACGACCATGAGTTCATGCAAGGCAAGGGGCGTCAACTACAACTAAATGAGGTCAAAGAGCTTACGCTCTTCCTTAAGAACCTTTCATTTGCTACCTATTGGTGGTACCCAGAGATCATGGACGACCACCAGACTAAGGATATCGGTGGCGAGGAATCCCCCAATGTGCAAGAGAACGGTAGGGCATGGGATATGAACTACTTCCGAAGTGTTGTAACCGATGTCCTGAAGGCAATCTACGCCAGGGAGTGAGTTATCTATGCATCCATCAAAGCATATCACTGCTGACTTGTCTTCCAGTTCACGCCGACATTTTTTGCCGAAGGATTTCTGGTTGATGGGCAAACACTTGACGTTGGACGGATTTATTACCGCGGTAGTTCAAGAAGAGGAGAACCGCCGTCAACACCCGGAAGCAGAGACAGACGACGAGGGTGATGAGGACTATCGTATGGGCCGCGACTCGAGAGCGGCGATGGATCCAGCTGCGCGTCATCATGCGGAATACACACGACGGGAAAAGGAACTGAAAAAGAAGCAGCGGGCGAATTTCAAGGCTGTCATCGGGCCCCGCTCGGAGACCCTGCAGAATTTACCGTTCATGATTCCGTTTGACAAGAGAGTCGAGATCTTCCGGGAGTTTGTCGTAAACGATCAAACGACGCGCAGGAACGGCCACACTGATCCGGATCTGTGGAGGTTTTCGATGATGAATGGGGCTGGTGTTGAGGGGGACCGGCTAAGCAAACACAAGGCCACCATCCGTCGGAAGCACGAGTTCCAAGACGCTTACGACGCCTTCTGGAAGTTGGGCGAGGGACTCAAAGAGCCCATTCAGATCAAGTTTATGGATAGGTTTGGAGCAGAAGAGGCCGGTATTGACGGTGGAGGCGTAACCAAGGAATTCCTGACGGGGGTTTGTGGAGAGGCATTCTCCCCTGTCACAGATATTCCGGACGACAGCAACGACCCTGAGGATCCCGAGGACGCCGATCACTACGAGGGCATCCCTCTGACTTTGTTGGGTGTAAAAAACATGTTCAAGGAGAACCCCGAGCACTTGCTTTATCCGAATCCGACGATGTTGGAGGAGGTGAAACATAAGTTGGGTGAATTCCATGTAAGTGATATTCGGTCTGCCATCACGGATATCCTCCACAGGTACGAATTCTGCGGAAGAATCCTCGGAAAATGTCTCTACGAAGGGATCTTAGTTGATCTCTCGTTTGCACCGTTCTTCCTCTTGAAATGGTCTCAGCCCTCGACAGCGTCTGCGGTAGGCGTCAACGATCTCCGGGATTTGGACGCCGAGATGTACCGCCACTTGATGGCGCTTATGGACTTCGAGGGCGATGTGGAGTCTACCTTCCACCTTGACTTCACAATCAACACCCAGATCGCACCTGGCAAGATGGAGACGTACAACCTGAAACCGAATGGAGATTCGATTCCCGTCACCAACGCAAATAGACTTGAATACGTCCACCTTGTCTCAAAGCACCGACTAGTCAAGGAGCCTGCTGTCCAAACCGCCGCCTTCTTGAAGGGACTCACTACGATCATCGACCCATATTGGCTTAAGATGTTCAACCAGAGTGAGTTGCAGAAATTAGTCGGAGGAGATACAGGCAGCCCCATCGATGTCGAGGATCTACGCAGGAACACCATCTACGGTGGAGTGTATTCCATTGGGCACGACGGAGAGGAGCATGAGACGATCAAGCTATTCTGGCAGGTTATGCATGGGCTCGATGATTCCGATCGCAGGAAAGTGCTCCGGTTCGTGACGAGTGTCGCCAGGGCGCCGCTGCTTGGTTTTAGAGTTCTCCGGCCACGCTTCTCAATCCGGGATGCAGGAGACGACCAAACGAGGCTGTGTTCTGCTAGTAAGAATCATCTGCCGCCTGATTAATTTTGTGATGTGTTAGCTAACTCGTATGCCCGCTTATGCAGGTACCTGCGTGAACCTACTCAAGCTCCCGCGATATAAGGATGTTAGGACGCTTAGGAAGAAGCTACTATATTCGGTTCGGTCAAATGCTGGATTTGATCTGAGCTGATTGGGCTTGTTGAGAGATCTGCATGAACTGCGTGCGACTCGTTTGTTCTCTTGTTATCTTCATTCTTTTCTTTTACCTGCACGTAATTGGAGCTGCCTTTTCGTGATGGGCCGTCGATGGACAGTTCGGGAGTTGGGAGTTTTCGGACTTGGATTGCTTTGTATTCTACTCTTTTTCTATCTGAGCACCAATGTATAAATGTGCTTGAATTGAGAGAGGAAATGCCGTTTTTCGCCATGAAACTGAGGCGATAGCTATTCAGCTAATTGATTTTCTTTCCCGCCTGTTTTTCCGCTTGCTATGTATAGTACGCGCATGATTCCTCTGCTTGTTTGGTTTAGTCTTCTACATGCGTCAGCTCACGAACAAAAGTTCTTGGTGGGTACCCTAACTTGCAGGTGTTTGTGCTTGACGGCGTTTCTCTTCTTTGTGGAGGTTATCGGCCAGGGCTCAGAGTCAGGGCTGGCTGTCGCGGACAGGGTGGCTGGTGGTGACTGTGGCTGAGCGGAAAGAAAGAGCTGCACTGGAGCCAACAAGGGTCACGCTACGATTGGTTGATGTTGTACCAGATATATTTTTTCTAAAGAGAAAGAAGTATACACGTGTAGTTTTTATGAGTGACAGAGAGCGAGAGAGGAAGTGACATGATACATCTTCTACTTCTGTTTTCTTGTCAGAAAAATTCGCCATCACCACACCTCTCACATTGCAACTAACCTACCCCAGCCAAAACGTAACGTCTCCCCTCCCGACCCCACTACTCAAACTTACCCACCCTACACATCCTTTCTATTTTCTTCCCCTTCCCTTCTCTTCCTCTACAACTCACAACCACCTCCTTGACATCGTCTCACCTCATCCCTTCGTTCCCTCACAAGTTCGATAGGATACGAAGTCCTGGCTACCTCCGCGATCCTCGTTACCTAACTTCCGAAAACCACAAAAAAAACTTGAAAACCGACAAAAATCCTTTCTGTTCACTGTCTTCACATCACTACTCCCCCCCTCCGACATCTACCACACTTCTCTCCGACTATCTCTCGCCCTCTCTTCTTTTCGCATCTAAAGCGACCTAGTTCGGAGGTTTGGTTACATCGAACTATTTCTTGAGGTTAGTAACCCACTCGACCCCATCTACTCGCCGCATTACACTCCTGTGGGGTTCGAACTCGTGCTCTCGACATTCGCTGCTGCCGACTTCGCAATTGCTTGATCGTATTCTCTAGCGACAACCTCGGATTACTCTGCTTCAATGGAAATCTACTTGGCGCGGCTCGTTTCATCTCTTCCGATTGTCCCATTTGTTTTGGCGTTTCAGGGCTTTGCATCTTCGATTGCTACCCGTCGGAGACGTCACATGCTTGCGCGCTCTTTGTCCTTGAATGACAGGTGCTAATTCCGACACAGAATCGCCCATTGCTTCAAGAAAAACTTTCATTCAAAATACGTTAGTGACCCTTTAATACCATCTTTATGGCCCTTCCTTCCGAGTCCCTTCTTTTTCCGTCTCCAAACATCTTGTACTATTGTCATCGGAAACTAGCAATAAACTAACACATTAACCACAGATCGAAAACATGTCTTCTGCTGAAGGTTCTGCTGTCGCTCCTGTCGCGGAGCATACCGAGCAGTCGCCCCCCAACGGTGTTTCCCCCGCCCCGCAGGAGCCCGCTTCGGATGGCGAGGCCGTCCAGCTCCAGGGGCCCTCCTCGACGGCTGCCCCCCACCAGTCTGCTTCACTCTACGTCGGTGAACTTGACCCTTCTGTTACCGAGGCCATGCTCTTCGAGCTTTTTTCGTCGATCGGCTCGGTCGCCTCTATCCGTGTCTGCCGTGATGCCGTGACCCGTCGATCGCTCGGGTACGCCTACGTCAACTACAACAACACTCAAGATGGTGAGCGTGCTCTTGAGGAGCTCAACTACAGTCCCATCAAGGGTAAGCCGTGCCGGATTATGTGGTCTCAGCGTGATCCTGCTCTGCGCAAGACGGGTCAGGGCAACGTTTTCATCAAAAACCTCGATACCGCTATCGACAATAAGGCGCTCCACGACACTTTTGCTGCCTTCGGCAACATCCTGTCATGCAAGGTCGCTCAGGACGAATACGGTAACTCTCGTGGATATGGATTCGTACACTACGAGACCGCCGAAGCTGCTCATAACGCCATCAAGCATGTGAACGGCATGTTGTTGAACGAGAAGAAGGTTTTCGTTGGTCACCACATCCCCAAGAAGGATCGTCAGAGCAAATTCGACGAGATGAAGGCCAACTTCACCAATGTATACGTCAAGAATGTCGACCCCGAGGCCTCGGACGAGGAGTTCAGAGATCTCTTCGCCGCGTTTGGCGCCATCACGTCGGCCACTCTCGCCCGTGACGAGAATGGACAGAGTCGTGGATTTGGATTTGTCAACTTTTCGGAACACAAGTGCGCTGCCGAGGCTGTCGACAGCCTTCATGAGTCGGACTTCAAGGGCCAGAAGCTCTACGTTTCCAGGGCTCAGAAGAAGCACGAGCGTGAGGAGGAGCTTCGCAAGCAGTACGAGGCTGCTCGTGTTGAGAAGCAGAGCAAGTACCAAGGTGTTAACTTGTGAGATCACCCTACACATATCCGTGCCGGATTCAGACATGAGACTAACGGCTGTCCTGCAGGTACATCAAGAATCTCGATGACGACATTGATGATGAGCACCTCCGCAAGGAGTTCGCTCCGTACGGTACCATCACTTCCGCCAAGGTGATGCGCGATGAATACAAGGATGACGATGACGAGGAGGCAAAGGAGAGTGAGGACAAGGACACCACCGAGACCACCGAGGGCGAAACCGAAGAAAAAGAGAAGACCGTCAAGAAGAGGCTCGGCAAGTCTAAAGGATTCGGCTTCGTTTGCTTCTCTAGTCCCGAAGAGGCCTCCAAGGCTGTTACCGAGATGAATCAACGCATGGTCAACGGTAAGCCGCTATACGTCGCTCTTGCCCAGCGCAAGGACGTCCGCAAGAGCCAGCTCGAGGCTAGCATCCAGGCTCGTAACCAGATCCGGATGCAGCAGGCCGCTGCGCAAGGCGGCTTGCCCCCTCAGACTTACATGGGGGCTGCTCCTATGTACTTCGGTCAAGCTCAACAGCCCAACTTCATGCCCAGTGGACGTGGTATACCATTCGCTCAGCCCAACATGATGCCCATGGCTCAGCCTTCGCGCGGTCCTCCCGGCGGCTACCCTCCTCAGGGTCGTGGTGGTCCTCAGGGTCCCATGCCTCAGGGTATACCCCCTCAGATGTACGGTCCACCTCCTATGGGCGGACCCGGCTACCCCCCATTCAATCCGGCTATGGTCTCGGTCGCTCAGGCTCAGGCTATGGCTGCTTCTCAGGGTCGCGGTCGTCAGGGCGCTCCTCCTACTAGTGTTGCCACTGTCCCCCCTCAGGGTATGCCTGGTATGCCCCCCATGGGTGGTACTCGTGGCCCCCTTCCCCCGGCTGCCGGCCGTGGTATGCCTCCTCAGCAGCCCCAGGCGCCGCAGCAGGCCCGCATGCCCCCCCCCCAGGCTCGTGGACCCGCCCCTCAGATCCCCGGATTTGATAACCAGGCGTACGCTATCGCCCCCGAGGCTCAGCAGAAGCAGATGCTCGGCGAGGCTCTGTATCCCAAGATCCAGAAACTCCACCCTGAGCTGGCTGGTAAGATCACCGGCATGTTGTTGGAGATGGAGAACTATGAGCTCCTTACTCTGTGAGAATTCCCCGATATCCACCGAGATAGTTTGTCGCTAATAATCCTCATAGTCTGGACGACGACCCTGCCCTGCAGCAAAAGGTCAACGAAGCCCTTTCGGTTTATGATGACTATGTTAAGAACAAAGACGGCACTCCCGTTGAGACTGGTATCACCGAGTCTACCAACGGCGAAGGAAACCAGGCGGAGACTGCTGCGGCGTAAAGGGTTACCGAAATGATGTGATATGAGTGGGGCGTCTTTTGGCGTTTAATCTTGTTTCTTACTTAGGTCTGGGTGGGGTTTTCATTTCGCTTTGTGTCCTTTCCAATTTTCCCTTTTGTCGTCTTTGGTACCTTTGCTCATCGTTCCCCTCGGAATACTGGGCATGGCTTCTCGCTGGGATCAGGGGGCGAGAGAGAATGTGTCTCTTTTGTGTAGATGTGGGGGAGATCCTGTTTCGTTTCCTTTTGCGCCAGGCTTCTACGTGTAGGGCTTCCATGGAGAGAGATAACGGAATGACACAAAAGTTACATACCCCCTTCTTTTCCTTTAGCTTCTTCGTCTTGTTTTTTTTTTTTTTTCTTTAATGGCGATCCGTGGGATCGTGCTGCGGTGGGATGCGCAGCGGGCGGTGGTGGGGACGTGGCGTTTTTATAGATGTTTTGTGTACTTTGGCGGCGGGCACGTGGAATAGACCTATTGACCTAATTGTGTGTTTGTGGCGGAGACAGGAGGTGAGCGCAAGGCGAATTGGACTCCACGTGGATTTGTACGCCATGTTGCCGATGTATCATACTTGTGCACCTCGCGGCACATTCCAAGCTCTCATGCCGTCTGCAACGCCAGTAATGGGCTCGGTTCAGTCGCCTTCCGCCTTCCGCCTGGACGGCGACAGATGGCCTGATATGCTGTGCTAGAGCAGGTGCAATACATATGTAGTGTGCGTGTTCCAAGCGCAGGCCTTCGTGTCCGCCGTCCAGCGGCAACAAAGGAGAAGTCCAATCATGCATCCCATGCCGGCCCACGCGCTCCGACTCCGACACGTTCGCGCGGTCGCGTGCACAGCCACGTCAACTCGCCACAGTAGCAGTCATCCGGATTCCAAATTCCGTGTGTAGGGCAAGGAAAGGGGCAGATAAAGATAGCTTCCGTGTGGTTCTCGCCTCTCGCCTTCCGCCTCTCGTCTCGGCACGCGGCCTCTGGATGTAGATAGACTATCTACAGCTTGGGCGGCGGCCCCCACTTGATTAGAGTTAACATGGCTTCGGCTTGTTAGATATCTATCCAGCTGGTTTTCTCGTGAGTGGGGTATTGTGGCTTCTCCGGCCCTTCTCTTCGGCAGTGGTTTGCCTTCCCTCCTTCTCAATCCTGGCTCTTCTTTGGCCAGGCTCGCCGTTATCTAATAAGGTCACCAGATGCGGGTAATGAATGGTGGTAAAAAAAAAAAAGCTTGGGCGGCGGCAAAGGAGCGGCGCTGCGCTGTGGCTTGTCCATCCATCCCTCACAGAACAGAGTTTGCCGACTTTGGAACCATGGGGTAGCAACTCCCCCATGCGGTCGCTGCATGCGGCATCCGGGGGCGGTTTTCATTCGTTTGAGGCTATGTACATACATACTCGGATTCTTTTTCTTTCGGTCTTTCTTTTCTTTTTTATATCTATCCGCAGGAGGTCCGGTCAGCTTGCATACCCAATCACCGGTGAATGCACGTAGTGTACATACGATTGCTATGTAGGCGGGTGTCTATGCAGAGGTGAAACGAAACGAAAGGATTCGAAACGAGGGAAGAAGGAAAAAGTTGTGTTTTTTGCTTTTTTTTGTCTGGTTCCTGCGGCAGACGGGGTACATCACTGCTGCGTTCTCTGCTTCTCGTCCTTCGCTCTATGTCCACTGCAGAAGTGCTTGCGCATCCCTGAGCCCCGGACGAAGTTGTCGGCACGAGCCCGGCTCCGGAGCGGATCTCTTAGCATCGCCATTAAGCTTTCTGGGAGCGACAGTCGGTTCGGAGCCCTTACTTTACTAAGCAAACCTCCCACCGTACAGCGCTTGGGTGCTCAGCCTCAGCCGAAGGAGAGATCACATATGATATCGCGTCTGGTCGGAGCCGCCGTCAGTGCTAGCGACCTCGCGGTTCGAACAACAGACCCCCTTGATGGCGATGACTACTTCCACACCTGTCGACGCCAATAACTGTCTGCTTGGTTACGTATTCGCCGCGTGCACACATGCATACGGACACAATGTACCCAAGCAAGGTGAACGCAGTAGCGTGCTCGTGTTGGTACCCACGGCTTGCAGCCAGTCCTGAGCGCGGTTCCGTAGTCTGCAAACTGTAGTCGGATAGCTTGCATAGATATATATCTACAACGCTAAATACAAGGGCGGTTGTCACGACTGAAATAGGTCGTAGCGCCAAAAAAAACAAAAAAACTCCTGCTGTTGCTGGAGACCGCTGCCGATTGGGGGCCGGGTCAGGAAGCCCATCGCGCTGCGGGGATGGGCAGAACCCCAAGCGAGCCAATGACTTGCACTACGTGAGGGGTAAGCGCTCTGCAACGTCAACCGCAAAAGCCCTTGCGGCTTGGAGGACTCTTGAAACTGCAATCGTTACAGCTTCCCAGCGAAAGGCATCCACAACTGCTCCCCGATGTCAAATGTTCTCCCATTGCTCGCCCTTTCCGGGAATCTCGAAGGGAAAGAAAAGCGGTCATGGCGATGCCATCCGCCAAAAATATGCAGCTTTCGAAACTCCAACTGTACCGCCCGTGTCCTAGAGGAGTCTGGTCCAGCTGTGGTGAACGCACATCTGGAACATCGCCAAGATCCGCTGGCAGAGCGGTGATGAGATCTCTTCTCTCTCTCTCTCTCTCTCTCTCTCGTCGGGGGTATATATTCCCCCGTGTCCTCTCGTGCTCCGTTTCCTCTTCTCCCTCTCCCTATTCTCTTGTTGCATCGGATATCAGTTGGTCGTTTTTGTTCGGTTTCCTATCTTCTTTCGCTTTCGATTCTTTCGCCTTCTGTTTCTATTTCCTACTCACTACCGTCTAGACGACGCATAATTCCTCCCGCTCCTTGAAGGTAGCGCATCCATCGCACACTACATCGCCATGTTCACGCGCAGTGCCATCCTCACAGCCCTCCTCTTGGCCGCCCGGGCCCTCGCAACGAACCACAAGGGCATCCCGGATGCCTTCTCGACCGGCTTCGATCCCGAGTCGGGCCTGCAGGTCACCTACGAGACCGTCGGCGAGGCCATCACGGACGGCGAAGACCTGACCGGCAAGGACCTCGAGAAGGTCCCCAAGTTTTCCCTCGGCGAGTCCGCCGGCATCAACACGAACGCCAAGTTCATCATCGTCATGGTCGACCCCGACGTCAACGGCGATCCCGAGAACGTCGTGCCGCAGACCCTGCATTACATGCGCACCGACTTCATCCCCACCGGACAGGCTGTTAGCGTCGAGTCGGAAGTTCCGCCAGCGGTCAAGTACGTGGGGCCCGCTGCCACGGTTGGTGGGAACCCGGGGGCGCATCGATACGTGTTCCTGCTGTACAGACAGCCGAAGGAAGGGTTCGAGCTGAAGGGAGTGCCGGTGGATGGCAAGAGGGCTGGGTTCAACATCAAGAACTGGAGGGAGGAGAACGGGCTGGAGCCGGCTATCGCTGGAGTGCATTATCTCGCTATCCCGCCGAACGCAACGGCGACACCGCCTGGCGAGACCACTACTTCGTGCACTACTACGGAGGCTCCTGCCGAGACTGCTCCCCCGGCCGAGACTACTCCTCCCGCCGAGAGCGTGCAGACTGTCACCCACATTCTGACGGTGACCGCCAGCGACTGCAACTGCGCCGCTGTCCCGACCGCCACCGACGGCCTCACCCTGACTGCCGCGCCTCCGGTCGAGACCGCCACCGAGACGGAGACGGCAACGGCGACCGACGCACCCGCCGCAGCCGTCACGCACAACGTGGTCGTCGGTGGTCCCAGTGGCCTGGTCTACACTCCCGAATTCGTCGAGGCGGCCGTCGGCGACAAGGTCGTGTTCGAGTTCCTTGCGCGCAACCACACGGTGACGCAGTCGACGCTCGAAGTGCCGTGTGCCCTCAAGGCGGACGGGGTCAGGTCCGGATTCCGCGCCAACGCCGACAGCATCCGCGGAAAGGAACTGTTTGAGGTCCTCGTCGACGATCTCGAGCCGAAGTGGTATTTCTGTGCTCAGGGTACGCGTCTCCCCTCCCCCTCCCCCTCCCCCTTTTTGTCTCCCTGGTTTCGTGCTTTTGCGATGGAGAAACTGACGGCGATTGCGGAATAGGCAACCACTGCGCCATGGGCATGGTCTTCGCCATCAACCCGAAGGACAAGTTCCCCCAGTTCAAGGACAACGCCATGCGTGGCGGCAACGAGACCGTCGCACCTCCCAACAGCACTACACCCGCGCAGCCGATCTTTGAGGGCTCCGCCTCCGGCATCGCCGCAAAGGTTGGCTCGGTCCTGATGGGAGTCGCCGCGGTCATTGCCTTCGCAGCGTAGACGGGTTGGGTTTACCGCGAAAAGAGTTGTACGAGTATTTACCGTGTGTGGGTGTGTGGCTATATTTATAGAACGGGATGGACTTTTATTTTCTCTCTTGGATACCAATTTCTTCTTTTTCTTTCTGTTTTTTCTTTCTGTTGGTGTTTTTTTTTTTTATGTACCTAAGTGTGATCCTTGTGCGTAGCTAGCCCTACCCAAGCCCAACCCCAGCTTGATATCTAATGACAACCCCCCCCCCAAAAAAACAAAAAAAACAAACAAGGGGATCGAAAACAAAATAGTTGTCTGATCGCGTCTTCCAACGAGATGCCGAACGTGACAACGGGACTACGAGTGCCGAAACGTGGTGTGAAACGTGGCGGAGCGCCTACGTTTGGACGCGTCCTTGTGTGGGGACCGCGAAACACGGGCTGTACTAGTAATACGAAAAGGGGGGTGGATGGCAGTCACGGTGTATCACTCGCCACGGGCGGATCGCGAAACGTTATTGAGCGCTTGGCCGATAGGATGTGAGCGACAACTCGGGCATTCGTCTCGTCTCCTCGCCGTTCTACTGGCGCGGGGGGGGGGGGGGGGGGGGGGGGGGGGGGGGGGGGGGGGGGGGGGGGGGGGGGGGGGGGGGGGGGGGGGGGGCGGGGGCGGCGGCGGGGGGGGGCCC
>Ga0307508_10002083_pt1 | contig 21584 bp, 19 predicted proteins | sample 9_EM_MG_FD_203089 | JGI IMG/M metagenome (GOLD analysis project Ga0307508, IMG submission 203089) | Populus trichocarpa ectomycorrhiza microbial communities from riparian zone in the Pacific Northwest, United States - 9_EM | ecosystem: Host-associated > Plants > Roots > Unclassified | place...
AAAGAGAGGAGAGGGTCGCGGTCTCCTCGTCTCCAGGAGCCTCGACATCTCATGCTACTTCTGTTAGCGGCGCGTCGGACAGCAAGCTGGACATTTTTCATACGGGTCCGTGTAAACAGAGTGCGTGGGCTTTGACTGTTTCACTCTCTTCTACCGTGAGCGGCTATTTTTGAACCATTCAACAATCTCTCCTGCCCTCTGTCAACCAAGTCTCCCTGGAACGACGGATCCAAGGTTCTATACGGTATTGGATCCATCATGTTTCCAATGGGTGCGACCATGGTTCCTATAGACCAGGTCTTACGCGTCATTTTGGACACCGATCACCCCTTCTGCACCACCCCGCTAGTGTGCAAAGCATGTTCATCTCCGAGCAGCATTGGGCCTTTTTACGACTTATCCTAGACTGCACGACACATGATACCTATCATCGGATCTTCTGTTCCTCGCCACACGCACACGCAGCCCTCGGTAATGCAATCATTACTCGAACAATGGATACCAGCGAGTGGATATTCACCTGTGTGCCTCAGCATCGGTCCCTTTTAACCGTTTGCCACCACATTAACAGCGCCGCAGATAGTCTCGTTTGACATATCAAACTTCTCTGTGCAACCCCGGCTGCGGTTCAGCTTTGGTGGCCCTAACGGGCAGGCGGACATTATTTACCACTTGTCAGCAGTGCTTTATTTTGGGGGCGCTCACTTCACCAGTCACTACATTGACGATTCAGGCCGCTCTTGGCCATATGATAGACGGCTGCATGGTGGCGTGATGGCGTCCGAGGGACCGGCTACATCTATAGATCTCACTCCCCTCCATGCCATAATCGCCGACCTTCGGCGCTGTTGTTTCTGCATGTATCTCGGCTCAGAAGTCTCTACTTTAGACATAATATACTTTCTTCTGCATTGCGCGAGGGCACTAAATTCAATCACCGTTGTCATTACTGATGCGACGAGTGCCCAAGTCTATACTGTTTAGTCACATAGTCGGGGACCAGGCGCTTGCCACCGCTACCGATATGAACTAGTACCCCCCCCATGTGCCTCGAGTGAAACGTGGGATATAGCAAGCCGCGCAAACGGCCACTACCTCATCGGATGACTTTGTATGAGGCCTATCTTGTACTACTTCCCCTTTACGCTACTTCCCACAGAACTCGACACCGCCCCGAGGATCCATCGATTGAGAAGGATGAGATGAAGATAGTTGTCATCTATAGAAATCATGCGCCCGTTCTCCAACGCGCCGAGAGGAAACCCTGATAGCCAGATCAGGGCATCCAAGATAGGCCATAGGTACTCAAAATGACTGCGCGTAAAGAAAATTGCAAGGGTGCATATCACCAATGATGTCAATATATTGCTGTAGGTTGCCCAGCGGGTCGGCCTCTCCATGTCATTGCGCCATGTACGCTCGCGCAATTGTTGCAGCGCGGTCAATAAAAAAATCAGGAAAGAGATGCCCAGAGAGAGCGCGATGGATGTGTAAACCACCCACTTTGCCGTGGCCGTCTGGCGCCCGAAGCCTAAGGAGGCCCGAGTTTGGGCCTGGAAGACCGCGCCGAAGATCGCAGCGACAAGACCGCATGTGTTGAGCAGGAATCCGGGGGTTAGCCCGGCTACAGCGCGTGGTGAAGAGCGATCGAGTGTTGCGATGACCATGAGTTCCTTGGACGGCGATTCTGGGACGTACATCTTCATCCCGGGCTCGGACGTCCTCGCCGTGCGTCCATAGAACATGGTGTGCCAGTCCGTGAGCCTCCCTGTGTACAGCGAGTTGGCAATAGCCACGCTTGTCCAAACGCCAGCGGACGTGCCAACACTGAGGAAGTAACATATAATAATCTGTCCAAATAGCCCTGCGATGAGGAAGGCGTATGTCGGTCGACGGGACGCGCCGCCGCTAAAGACGAGCTCATCGAATTTCGATGTATTTGCATAGGGCTCAATCGCATCCAGCACGGCTTGGACACGATCAAGGTAGGCCTCATCGATAGAGAAACCCTTGACGGTCCAAAGGCTGGGCAAATTCTGAAAGGTAATGCGACCCTTATCGAGCAGCGCACCGCCAAGAATGGCGATCCACATTGTCTGCCCGACGTTGACCTTGGCAACATGGCCTGGCCCGAGCTGGCTAGTGGCGGCAATCTGCCTTATGTGTGACACGACGCAGTAATATGAGTGCGCAAGCTCTCGAAGCGAGGCAGAGACTTTGGATGATTGTGGAGAGTAGGAGTGAAAATCAATAGCACAAATGGGCGTGTCAAGGTCAATGCCAGCTAAATTGAGCTTCCATGGGCCTTCAGCGGCGGTCGAGCCGGCGTTCTCTGCGCGTTCGTGCAACGCCGTCTGGGAGTGTGGTCGGCGAACCATTTGGGCAGCAACCACAGCCAGGGCTTGCTCTTCGCTGTCGACGTCGATAACAGAGCTAGCTGGCATGCCCCGCGTAGAAAACTGTAGCTGAGGGCCGTCGTAAATATCCACCTCGCACTCTCTGAAAACGTGGTAGTCCGTGGCGGCAAAAAGCAGGAAATCGCGCGCAGTGGGAGCATCTGGACGGCTGGTTTTGTCGCTTAGGGGAGGCTCGGTCCAAATTGCGGGAGCCATGAGACCCGCGGGCGTCAATCTCCATGAATCTTCATCGAGGGGCCCTGCGAGGGGTTCATATAGGACGCAGTGAAGGAAGGAGTTGACCTTCTCGAACGCCTGAGCGCGAGCGGCCTCTGTGATCGCATTGGAACGCAACCAAAAGTTCGACTTTCCGTGCGCCGTGCGAATGTTGGACACGAAGTGACAGGTATTACTGACCCAGCTGTGGCGCCGCATAACGCCGAGGGAAAATACGGGGAGCCCGGTTCCAAGGAAGAGGCCGACGGAAGGGTCTACTGCCCAGAGATTGTCGGAGTGCTGCCCGAGAGCTGCATACAAAACGGATGCAAGCAAAAGTAAACCAGCGGGCCAAGAGATGACATCGTTGGCTGGCGCTTGAGCGAGGACAGGACGCAGGAAAAGGGCGAACAAAATTATTCGAGCAGTTGCAGTGGACATGAATCCCTGGTTGATGACGGTCAGCACATCGTAAGAGACCTGAACTGAAGGAGCTGCACCAGGAGAATGCGCTGATTTTCCTTCCATGACCGACTAGCAACCATTCTAGCAATTGCGCGGCAGCGTGTAAGGGAGAGTGCTAGTACTAGTGTTGTTTGGCTGACGCCTGATCTAACGTGATGTGTGAAACGAGAAGGTTGCAGGATAGAGGCGATATCCTGGAGGAGGATGAGGAGCGTGGGCTTGACTGGCAGAGGCGGTGGTGGTGTGGTGGGGAGAGGCGGTGATACGGATCCCAGGGGAGGGCAGGTGGTAGCAGGCTTGCCTGAGAAAGACAGGCATCGATTGACCCTTATAAGGCGATGTCAGCTGCACTCAACTTGAACGTATCGCCTCGATACAAATAGCCATTAGCGCTCATCACGCATTTTTCACCTGAATCTCGACGAAATCTCGGCCTGAGTACCACCTACTGTATATTCCCTCTCAATGGTCCCCAAAATGGGCCGACTTTGTTGTAATTCCGGGCAAGAGTTTCGGCAACAAAGATCGGCAGGCTATTTCCGATTGAATTCGAATCAAAAGTGCATTTTTTTTTTGCTCACAGCTCGTCCAACACCCACAAGGATGGCTCCTACTAAAATATTCCTGCTCCTCTAGGGTTGCCCTCAGGGACACGGTCATTTTTTTGGCGCCTAACGGCATCAAGTGCACTCCCCTCCCCACCTCTCCTCTTCTCTTCAACACACGTGCACGCGCCAGCATGCTGATGCGCCAATGTGCCAACACATCAACACACCAACGCGCCAACGCGCTCATACGCCAACACCAAACGTACCAACGCGCCAACGCGCCAGCGACGTGCCGAAGTGCTAACGCGCCAACACGCACAGTCGCAAACGATGTGCCAGCGCGCCAGCGACGCGTTGACACACCAATGTACCAACGCGCCAAAGCACCGACCGTGCCAACATACCCACCGTGCCAACACGCGGTGCCGTTGAGTTCTGCACTCTAGATACACGCTTTATAACTAAGTATGAGACATTTATCTATTATCTATTATGAACGCATCCATGGGCAAATATTATACCATCTTACATTGGTTTTGAACCGTGGCTGTCAGTTTAGGACGCTCATTTTACCCCTCCATATCTCAGCTTCTACCCATAAAACTAGCTAACCATGAGATGTGCTTGTATATTGCAAATAAGATTCCTTATCGCGCCAACATAACGCGTCGAGAGTAGCACATGAAGTCCACCCTTAACAAACCACAAGGAACCATTGTAAGAAAGAGTTCTAACACAGAGGAAGGTTTACAAGGAAGTACTGGGCAGCTAAAAGAAACCTCTGAGTCTGAGTCCAAAACAATGACAGCACAGGTATTACATATGCCAAGCAAATCAAGAAGAGAGGGCATAAGCGTTGCATAAAGTGGCATAGGATGAAAACGAGGGAGAGAACATACATAGAGAAGAAGATTCTCAGAACAGAGTGCAGCCGGCAATGCCAATAATATACCACCACGATCACAATCGCGAATGCTGGGGCGGGAGACCTGATGAGGAACGCTTGAACGCAGCAGCAGCCAAGTGCTCCTCGCGTGTCCCTACACTCCTTGCTTCACATCGGGGGCATCAGGGAACGGCTGTAGCTGGCGCAGCGACGCCTGCTCAGCGATAAATATACATAATTTATGGGGAGATGAACTTACAAGTTTGATGGCGGGTGCCAAGCAACAGAACCATCAGTGGATGTAATGACGACATCCGGTGGTGGACTTCTCTGAGGACGAAACGCGTCAACAAGCTCGAGATGGGAATCGTCAATTCGGCAAGGGGTCTTAGGTGCTGGGTTATGTTCCGGCGTCAATTTGGATTGTACTGTCGAAAGGCTCTGGCGAGGCTATTACAATTTCACAAAATGATTCTGCTTTAGCAACCGTAGACGATGAAAGGGGGCAATGGTAACCATTGCCTGCAGCACAAGACGTGCATGCATCACTGTCGGATATCATGCAAGCCAGCATGGAGCCGACAGAAGAACATGTTGAAGATCGCCGTACGGCGGCATTCTCAATACGTGTTGGTAGGGGGGGGGGGTTGGGAGGCGAGGACTTGTTCGTCCCACCGGCGGCAGGAGGTACCATATCCTGTGGATCCCGAATCGCGACTGAGGCACACCCACACAATTGGGAGAACTCCCTTTCGGCGGGACGCCAGCAAGAACTCATCACGGGAATAGTGTCTGTCACTGGGCCACCCCCAGGATGGCAACCCCAAACGGGAACACATCAGCGAGCGTCGAGGAGGAAGACAGCATTTAGATAACAGGAGTGCACGTTGCCATCGATATTGAAGGCTCTGCTGAAAGTGTGCGGTAATTGCGAGGGACGTGGCGGCACGCTAGTTCAGCACAACGAGAAGACCGCATGAAGCATGCCGCAATCTCGTCGCCTTCGCCGGGGATGCCATCGAGTCCACCGAAAGCGGCGCGGACGCCACTGTTTTGAAGTTCTTCCTGGAACGGTTCCTGCTCTAACATCTCAACAGATACATTAGACACGACCACATGACGCAATATCAGCCACATCACCCGCACCATTTACGCTGGTCGGCGGTGGCATGAACAAGTTCTCATCCATCCCAAGAAGAGCGGTTGTAGGTGGCATGCGTCCAACCCAAAGTCTCCACTTGAGAGCTTTTCCGAGGGCATGCTCACAACGAGTAACCTCACGACTCGGGAGAACCGAAGGTTTCGCCCACGCCTTGTTCAAGTGCATGATCTTGGTAAAATTTTGTAGTTGGAAGTGAGGAAGGTCCTTCGCGGATTGTAGAGAGGAACGGCAAATACACCCCGGCGGTCGAGTTGCTGCGGTGAACAATTGTACTGACGAGCCAAACGCGTGCGATGTGTTCGTTCCGCGAGTATATTGCCTTATCGCGCCAACGTAGCACATCGCAATTTCGAGGGTAGCACACGAAGTCCGAAATCGCCGCAGTACTTCATGCACAAAGTAAAGTAGATGTTGCGCATGGGGAGACGGAATCATCGTTTGAGCCATCAAGACTTCCTGCGGCGATACCGCCGGATGCGCATGCTGCGGCAATGAGGGGTGCGGTCGGGAACACTGGCAAGTGGCTGCGCGTGTACATGGGGACTATCATCTGGCCATCTGGCTGCGTGATAGCCGAGCCTGCATGGCCCGATGGCTTGTGAAGAGTCGAAGGGGTTGTCTCTGTATCTTCTTCCGATCCATCATCGGATTCGGTTGACTTGTCCAGAGAATCCGAATCCTGCAGTGCCACAGCGGATCCGGGAGGCGCAAGCATATGTTCGCCGTCAACAGACGCCATGGCCGTCACCGCATCCGGATTCGGAGGGGCGGGAGGCACCAAATATCTTGTAATGTCGCGCTTCGAGCTTTGGGATAGTCGTTGGTAAATATGGCATGGGGGGGTGAACTCCAAGCAATTGCACACACTGACGAGCTCCTTGGCGTCAGGAGTGTTTGCACAAGCCAACATAGGCCTTTCCGTGCAAAGCAAGTTATCTGTCGGCGGAACACGAGCACTGGGTAGAGGTGTCTTCGGACAGTTCTTCCACCAGCGAAATCGGGGTCAGTATATACAAGGCTGGGCGTAGCCGTTCGCAGGAATGCATAGAAGTTGAGGTTGAAGAGGCGTAACCAGTGAATTGGGTAGGAAAGATGTCTGAGGCGTTGAGCGTCGGTCCTTATTTTGATAAAGTGTGTGCCCGGAGTGCTCAGTGGCACCAGCACACCGGGCGCGGGTATGTGCGTGGGCATGCGCGTTGGCAACTGGGCGCGTGCACTTGGCGCACGTTGGCACGGGCCGCATGGGTACGTTGGCGCGCTGACGCGCTGGCGTGTTGGCGTGCCTGCGCCTCCGCGCGTGGTGCATTGGTGTGTCGGCACGCCACTAGGCGCGTCGCTGGCACGTTGGCGCATTGCTTGCAGCTTTGCATGCTGGCATTTGGGGCGTGGCACATCGGTGCGTTAGTGCGTTGGTTGGCGTGTTGGCACGTCGGCATGCTGGCGCGTGCACGTGTTGGTGTGTGGGTGCGTTGGAGAGAAGAGGAGAGGTGGGGGGAGTGTACTCAATGCCGTCCGGCACCAAAAAAAATGACCGTGTCCCTGAGGGCAACCCTACTCCTCACTAAGCATCCATCTGCACGAATCTCTATTTCTAATTCGACTTCTGATCGTTCCGTCGCCGTTCAAGTGGCGTGTTGCATGCACCGGTGCCCTTAATACCTATAAGCGACACTACTGCAATTTACCTGGATACGTTGGCGGTGTAACCTGTGTCGTGGTTGCCCTAAAATGTCCCGAAGTCCAGGTTACCATCGTTGACTTCAACAAGAAACGAATCGACGCCTGGAAGGCTGGAACTCCGCCAACTATTACAATTCCGATCTACGAACCTGGTCTCGTTGATGTTGTTCAAGAGTCTCCCCTCATTCCTCGCGTTGCTACCTCATCCAAGAGTGTCGTTGAGATATCCGCTGTCCCCTGCCGTACTGCCGAGTCAATGAGGACTATCCTCAAAGCCAACTCCAAATCAGGATATCGCTTTGATATACTGTTCAACCCCGAATTCCTTGAGGAAGGCACTGCGATCCAGGACCTACTCAACCCCGACCGTGTCCTCATTAGCTCTCTCCAAAATGTTGAGGGCAAGGCCGCCTGTGATACCTTAGCTGCAGTATAGCATCCCCGCCGTCGGGCCCTGGTCGTCACTTCCGAAGCTAGTCGGTTTCGCGATCGCCGCAGGATCCTGCGTTACTGATAGGCATATTTTGTCCAGGCCGCCAATGCCGTGCTAGCTCTTCCATTAATTAATGCACTATCAGCCATATGCGCAGCTACCGTGGCTAATATTGACGCTATTGCGTTTGCTGTTAGGAAGGACTCCCGTGTCGGCCCCAAATTCTTGCGCGCCTCTGGGTTTCGGTGGCAGCAACCTTGTGTACTTGAGCGAGAGCCTGAGCCTCCCCGGAGTGCATATTGGCGCTAAGTTGTCGAAATGAATGAGCATCAAAAATGTCGCTTTTCCAAGCGTGTTGTCTGGCAAGGTGAGGCGGTACCATAGCTGTACACCGTGGTGTGCAATGACCGACCTGCCACCTGCTCGGCTTTGCCATTCAAGGCCGACACTAGCGTCATGTGGGGACATCCATCATTTCCGGCTGTTAGGACCGTGAGTAAGCAGCTTGAAAGTCACGCGTCTGGTGAAAGCGATGCACACTCACAAGAGAGTACCGCGTCGATTGCATCATCAGGGATCGGGACGGGATGGTTCAGTCAATGATCCTGGTGTGGTTGGGACACACCATTACTACTACGCGATAGAGGAGAGGATCAGGAATACTTTATTCCCAGGCCAGGAACGTGCGCGTAATCATTCCCCGCATTGGAAGCCAAGTCATCAGTTTCTTGAGCTTGCATCTCGAAAGTTGAACTGGACGACAGCTAGAGACATATCAATGTCATTGTGAGACAGTATTGTACACATGTATGATCAGCATTGACCCACATAAGGCACGCGACAAGCTGTATCACACTATTAATATATTGGACCAATGCGCAAGGTAAATCAACAGAAATAGACAGCCACTCTGCTTTGGAAATCTTTTTCGGGTCGAAGAGCAACTTCAGTAGTGGGGTGATCATATCATTGTCGGTGTGATTACGATGGCAAAAACGCCAGTCGGGTGTTGTTGCAGTTCTGTAGATCGATAGTGGCCTGAACATGCATTTGCTGTGAGGTTTTATATTAAAGGAATTACACGTAAGAACGCCTCGGATGTGGATCAAAGAAATCCATCATCGTTGTTCTCAGGCGCTCTCGCAGTCGCGTATTAATTCATCTCAGTGTTTGTTTTCGTTAATTCACGATACAGGTTTCATACTTAGTGCGGGTACTGTGAAGTGGATAACCCTTGCGTGTCAAGCAAGCGAGACGAACTGCGTGGTAGCACGAAGAGAGGCAAGAAAAGGTATTGATGGATTGTACATGATGTCAAGCAATTGCTGCATGAAAGCTCCTACGGAAGAGGCGCAATAAAGCATCGCAGTGTATCTACGAGTGATCGTACATGTAACAACATAATGACATCTACTCGTTCACGGCGACTAGGTAATGATAAATAGTGTGTGAGCATGCAAAAACGCTAGGCCGATTGATATTCAAGGTGTGGTGACGTTCCTTGCGGTGGTTCCGGCACAGCGGCGGCCAAGCAGTGTAGAACATAGATAGGCAAAAGGTACTCTACCAGAAGCGTGTTTGTGCTGGTGGTATCCCTCGTATGAGTCGTATTCTTGTTACCGTGGACGACATGGAGCTGAATCCGTTGCCAATAAACACCTCTCCTCTTGTGGCCAATTCCATGTCTGCCATCACAAACAGGGGGAAGGGCGTCAGTACCACTCGCAATTGGCAAGAAACTCAGAAAGTCAAAAAGGTAAGGGAGACGCACCAATGACCATATCAACTCCTTGCTGTTGCCAATCAAGCGTCACATTCTTACTCGTTACAACGTTCCACCCAACCCCCCTCGGTCCCTTTAGCGCTGCCTTGAGATCATCAATCCACTGCCCGTCCGCATTTGTGCTGATGAACACGGTGTGGAGAGATGCACCATGCTCAACTCGGGTCTGCTTGAGCCGAGAAACAATGTCGTCGATTTCGATCCAACACCGTGCAAAAGCGTATCGTCTGCGCGCTTCCCCTGGTTCCGTAGGCATAGACCATGGAGGCTGCCATCGATCTGGAAGAAAGGATAGTTTGTTCCACCCGTTAAATTCGGCAAATGGGGCCATCCACTCGCAATCTGTAATATTGGCAAGATTTCGGGGAGCAAAGGGTAAAAGGGGTATAAATGGAGTGGTTCCAAGGAAGAGAGCAAGGAGACGTCAGAAAAAATCACACGTACGGTGCTTATAATCACCCCTTCGAACGTGCATTGTGACAAGCCCAGGAATAGTGGAAGCTCGCGTAATTTTCTTGCCCCATATCCGAGAGATGATTGAGGGCGCAAGCAGACGAATATTCCTGTTCACGCCCGCATGAACGATCGGCGACCAGTCAAATTGTGTGAGGACAGGTGATTTTGAGTAGTCCTCCCAGATAGATTCTAATCGGTCTGAGCCTACGAGACTATAAGAGAAAGCAGACGATATCAATAACACGAATGCGCATCAAAAGTGTGTCTAGAGAAGTGGCAACTGACTCGTAGTCTATGATTCGTCCTGTCCCCCAGAGTAGATTGACGCAACCATGTTGAAGGTTCTTGAGATATTGCGACCATTTCGTTATAATCGTCTTCGCTTCATCCGTAGCCATATTGATGCCAAGGGCCTCATTCACTACAGTCGTATTGATATGCAATTGTTCGCTTTCCGGGCATACATTATTCCACCACTCGTCCGATACAGATCGCGGATTGGGGTCCCCAGGAGGCCACGGTGCACCGGTCGTTGGGCAATCGAGGTAAGCAGTAAGTGGCACGCGTGCCGGGCGGACTCGGTAGCCAAAGTTAAAGGTGGCAAGATGGCTATCTGCTTCGATTTCAACAAACTCGTTTTTTTCAAGGTTCCACGTAAATGGCGTAAAGACGTAGGCGCGGTTCGCCTCGTGCGCAATATAGGTGTTCAAGAGTCTGTTGTTAGAAAATGGGATGAAGGATTCATCGCGAATATAGCTAAGCATCACAGCGTACGTTTCCTGCAGTTGATTGTTGAAACCCACACTAATGAAGTCTTCGTTAGATGCGCAAGACATGAAGATAAAGCATTACTCACCCCCACAGCTGATTGCCAAACCTTAAATATCTCCCTGCGAACCCACAGATAACGCACGATAAATGCCGAGCAAACAACACGTCTGACTTTCAGCATTGATGTACATGACAAACACGCACCACCTTTTCCCTCAGGAAAGGGAAGATCTACCCGGTGTTGCGGTAATCTCCTTTCACGATCTAGGAGAGCAGGATAGAGTGGTGGGAAAGATTTGTTCTCGTGTGGGTATATGGGCACGACGACAGGCTCGCCCCAGGAAGTGAGGAAACGGTATAGGAAAAAGAGTGCGAGTATAGGTATGAGGTTCCGTGAAACATTAACCTTCGAGCGTAATACTCTGGGCAGGCGGGCTGATGGCATAAAATTTCAAAAATTACAAGGCGCCTTGGGAACAAAACAATTCAGTTGCACTCAATTGCAAAACAACCTCCCACACCAGTACATTATTGGAAACTTGGATCATGTGACCTTGCGGGGCAATGACAGTTGACACACGCGGGAAGTTAGCTTTGAACCGGCACACAAGTTTCATTAGAGGATGGTATGATAAACAAGGTATCCAAATCGAGGCGCAAGGCACCAAGGAAAGAATCACAAGGTAAACGCTACCTCCCATTGTTAGATGGATGCAATCACATCCTGCTATACGGTTCAAATATGGCGATTCAATTATACAATGCATGAACAGCGAAATATATTACCAAAAGTAATATTGATGCGAGGAATTACCAGAAGCGAATGTGTTTTGAAGGCAAATCTCGCGTCAGTCGCAGAGATACCCTGCAAGAAATGACGTTATATATATAATTCGTTCGTGAAGTAAACACTTACACAGTAGACGTGAACGTAGAAAAGCCGTTTCCAACGAACACTTTTCCTCGCGTCGCAAGCTCCATGTCTATGGTCAATTGGTCAGCCCTTGCAAACAACACCTCCAGGCACGAAGGAACCCGAACGTACCCACTGCGCTATCCACCCCACTCTCCTCCCAACTGAGCTCGAGATCGTTCGTGGATAGCACGGATTGCCACCCAGATTTCAGCAGGGCCTTCTTCAGGGAATCGACCCATTCAGGGCGGCCATTGGTAGATATATATACCTTGCGAAGCTGCAGTTCATCAGCATATTCAAGCTTCAACTGGGCGAGCCGCTTGACGATGGGATCAACTTCCAGCCAGCACCGAGAAATCATATACAAAGATCGTGGGTCGGTGGAAAGGTCCACGATGGCGGTGCCGTTTGCATCGGGGTAGTGAGGTGGCCCAGGGGGGTTGAACCGGTCAGGAAGAAAATCTAGCATATTCCATCCCTCAAAAGGTGCCCAAGCTAAAAAAGAAGTGGTAAATAACGCATCAAGAGCAGATACTGCAGGCGGCATTCTCACCCGACAATCGTTGACAATCTGGCGAAACTGACATTGAATGCAGTGACACTACGCTTGGCAATGAAACTCACGATGCTTGTAGTCAAGTCTTCGCACATGAATAGTCACAAGGTCATGGATGATGGGTACTTCGCGTTCACCCGGGCGTTCAATTAGGCTCGTTGAAAAGCCCATTCGCTTGAGATTCTTGTCCACTGCTCCATATACTATCGATGACCACTTGAATGATGTCAACACGGGTGACAGAGCGAAACTGGGCCATATAGACAATACACGGCGGGAGCCCATCAGCCTGTCAAACACCACAGTCATGGAATGAAGCTATAAGATATAAAAATCGTTTGACAAGTCGATATTACTGACGTACTCAAAATCGATGATACGCGGCGTCTCCCACTGCAGGTTGGCGCATTGGACGTCCAAATTGCGCAGATACGTCGCCCATTTATTCACAATAGTGACCCCCTCGTCTTTCTCGAGGTCAACGCCTATTTCCTTGTTGATTTTTCTGGCATCTATTTGCATTCGCTTTTCCTGGGGGCACATTCGGTCGTACCACTTGTCTGAAACAGCCCTTGGAGTAGAATCATCGTCTGGCCACGGGGCGCCAGATGTCGGCGACTCGATGTACGCGCGCAATGGCACTCGAGCAGCACGCATTTTTCCTTGGCCAGTGGGATAGTTGCTAGCCGTCGTCTCGACATAAGTGTCTTCAGCAGCATAGGGATCCCATATAAAAGGGGTGAAGACATAAGCACGTCCCGAACGGCGCGCAATCTCAGTGTTCAACAACCTATGACGATTAGCGCCGAGCAACAAGTTAGCACTTAGCACCGCCTGACCTGGAAGTTCAAAACTCACATTTCAAATAGCTGATTGTTTAGCCCTACGCCCCACATCTGATTGCCAAAGCGCACAAACCTGGCATTCTTTCCCTCTGGAAATGGCAGCTCTTCGTCGTGTTGCGGCAGCGCGAGCTCCGCGATTTTTAACTGGGGGTACATCGGCGGTAGGCCGTCGGCATCTTTATCGTCCTTGTTTGGTTGGGGCGCCTGTGCAGGCGTGGAGGGAAGGGGGTTTCGAGCAGGGTCGACACCTACATGTGTTGTTCGACGCAGTTGCAAGCGGAAGAGAATGTAGGTGCTCAATAAGACAGTCCCAAGCGCAATGAATATGAGGGCCCGAATGCGTGATGAAGCTTTTCTACCGGACCATGTGCCCATCAAAGGCAACCTGAGCTTGAACAAGGATGAGCCCTGTGTTCTGTCTTTTGCGATCGGTGGGGAGGCGCGGAGATTTGAACCGCGCCCCCGACACCCACAGCAGTAAATATGATCCAGAAATGGAAGTCGACAGGTCGGTTCCTTGATTTACGAAGATGCAGTGGCTAATGAAGCGCGCCTAGTGGGCGCCATGGCGATACGGAATATATGAAAACTACATCGAAGATATTAGGAATCAATACATGTGCACCAAATCAGGGTTTCTGAACGAAACGACACGAAGAAAATATCATGGTGAAATGGAGAATTTTGATACATCGAGGAGGAGACGCCCATTGCAACAGCGTACGGCGGCCATCGACCCGTCGGGGTGCATAATGAAGCTATCAGGAGATACATGGGGAGGAAACCAACAAATGACTTGTGTGTTGAGGGGACTTGAGCTTGCCAAGTTAACGACGGTTAGACCCCAGAGGTCAAGGTCTCTTCTCTTCTCCAAAAGAAATAAACAATTACGTTTGCTGGAGAGAAATGTGTCGAAAGCGGCATTGCGGAATAACACAAGCGGCTTGTTAGCGGCGGTGATGTCCCATAGGAGTAAACTGTAGCTGTATGCCACAACAATTCTTGTGCCGTTTCCGAGAAACATGACAGATTTAACATCGCCATCATCGCCCTCAAGGGTAGTAATGTGGCCTCCTGCTCTGTCATCACAAAGCAGTACCACTGCCTTGTTCGAGGGCGAGTAAGCCCTCACAGCGAGTTTTAAGTTGTCTGGCGAGAAGGTTATTACCCTGTCGATAGTATATCGGAAAGAGAAGGTAGCGACGTGATCGCCTGTACGGCCATCCCGCAGCTGCACGGATTCGTCGGAAGACGGAAAAGCAAGTCTGGAAGCATCTGGTGAGAATGTAACGGGGTGGTCAGGGTGACCTCTGAAATAAGTGATGTGGATTCCCGTTTTCCCGTCCCACAGCACTCCTGTTCCTGTTCCGGCGGATGCAGCGAGCGTTGAGCCATCTGAGGAGAATTTCATATTGGAGACCTGCCGGACATATTCCCCGAGAGTGGCGATGTGATTGCCAGTTCTGCCATCCCACAACCGTATTATTCCGCCGAAGGACGCAGAAGCGAGTCTTGAGCCATCCCACGACATGGTAACAAGCTTAACGCCCCTGGAGTGACCATCAAGGGTGGCAATGCATACGCCCGTTCTGCCGTCCCATAGACGTATCGTTCCATCTTGGGAAGCAGAAGCGAGTGTCGAACCATCAGAGGAGAACGTAACAAGTTTGATTCTCTTGGAATGGCCCTCAAGGGTGGCAATGCAATTGCCCGTTCTGCCATCCCACAGCCGTACGATTTTGTCCAGCGATGCTGTGGCGAGTCTTGATCCATCTGAGGAGAATTCAACCGAAGTTACGAGGTTGGTGTCATCCGCTATTGCGGCATTCCAGGTTGCCTCCAGACCAGCAATGACATTCACGTTACTTGGGTGCAATGATTTGTATGTCCTGGATAGGGCCGTATTGTGTGGCGTAAATGGAAGTATGGAGCAATAGATTTGCATCGGCAAGAACAGTAACGTTCCTGCATATTGAACGAGTCTAAAAGCATCATCGAATAGTTCCTGGTTTATCCCAGTTTTGCGGATCCGTAGGCCTCCCAACCACCAGGTGAGCATATTTTCAGACCACGAGCGAATAAATTCTGTGACAGAATCCCGCCACCCCGAGGAATTGCTCCGATGCCTAATCGTTCGAGCGATGCCTAGATTCAATTGTGCGGCATCCATACGCCAATTACACTAAGCACTTCCAACCACACGAGAAGATGCTTGGTTGCGAAGCACTTGAGGAGGTGCATTATGTCAAGGTCCAGGTTCGTTTCATCGGGTAAGCCCTCGATCAGATGGGACGCCCAATAAATGCAAGCGTAAGCAAGGTGAGGCGATATAGGGTTCGCGATGCGATCGCGGATTTGAGAATGGTCTATAGACCATCATCTGACTTGAGATTGCAGAAATTCTGCCGTAAGCTGTCGTTCATGATTCGCAAGCAACGCTTCGCTATTCGTAGATGATGCGCCTTGAGGTCAATACGAAATTCGGGGACATCTTTGCAACGATCTGGGTCAGAGATGAAATCGAGGAATGATTTATGATGTATTCGGAAAGCGTCGCCGCATGGAGCGAGAAGGGAGTGTAGGTTCGACAAGGTTCTGATGACTTCTTCCGTGCTCCTACCAGTCAGAACCGCCAATGAGTCGTAAGGCAGAGGATCCCGCAGAAGCACGATAGTGCCAACACAGGCATGGAAGTGACGAACCCAGTCGCCATCCTGGTGATTCTGGGCCGCTGCACGGATAATCTTCACATATACCGGGTCCATGGCTGTGTTATGCTTGGCACCCAGAAAATCCGTTGGAGAAATGCCATGAAGCAAAATCACCAATTGGTGAGCAGGGTTCATTCGATTACGGTCGAGAATGAAATCCACAGTAGTAGCTGCAATCATGAAGAGTTTTCCTGCCGTCCCAACAAGGATATCCTTCTGCTGAGGCGTCGGTTCCCAAATTGGAGATGGAAGACGTGGAAGCGCTTGTTGCACCTGCTCCTTGGACAATCGGGCGTTGATGTACAACCGAATGTCGGCCTCAACGACAGAATTATCAATATCGTGGAGATGAAACAGCTTGTAGAGGTGGCGTTGCGCAGGGGTTGTTTCGATGTGCTGCTCGGGACGTGCAGTAACGAATATTCTCAGCCGTGGGATGCGCGAGACGCATCGGGCAAAGAGCGACAAAATCGTCATTGCATTATCTTCGTCACACTCATCAAGGGCATCTATGACCAAGAGGATGGGTTTCTCTCCTCCCAGTGACGTCTGTAGCGGCTCAGCAATCAGACAATTGAACTGCTCGGAGAGAACATGTTCTGTGACGCCGGGATCTCTCGCAAGAGTCTTATTGATATGCACAGCGAGCTGAGGATATCGGCAAGAGAGATAGTATGCGAGAGTCAGGAAGAAGGACTTCACAGTCTTTCTCTTGTCCTCATCCCTCAAGAAGAAGAAGCTGGCCCCCAACGTCCCATCGACAGCTGCAAGCTCCGCGGCAGTTTTCGCAACAGTCGACTTGCCAATGCCAGCGACACCATCCAGCACGCAAATAGATCGGTCCTGACTATTACTAATCCATGTCTGTATTTGATTTAGAAGCTGGAGACGGGTGCCTTCAAAGCAAGATTTTCGCTGGGTACCTGTGTACGGGTCGCGCAAGTAGTACGAGTTATATGATGCCGATTGAACTGGATTGAGCCTTGTACGCTAATGATTCAAGTGCGCATCAGCAAGTAAAGAGACTGATGATGCTAGCGTATGGCTCATACCAGGGCTTCTAACAATGCCGCAGGGTCAGCAGCAGAAGTGGCACCTGAGCCGCGCACTACGGGCAAGGTGATGATGATGAGGACATGTTAAAATGAGCGAAATATTGGATTTACATGAATCTCCCTTTAATTCAGCCTTTAATTCAGGTGCACGGGCACCAGGATGTCCTGAGCAAACAAACCTAGGTAAATGAGCGTCAAATGGAACGAAGGGAAAGCCTACGAAGATGAGGATGCAGATGACCTTCAAGGTAAGGAGTGTGAATGAAATGATCCATGACCAGTTGACACAATTCATTGGCCGGCCGACAGTCATCCAAGTATTCAAAGAGTCGCGCGAAGCCGTACACCTGAGCCACCTCCTTGTCGGGGGGGATAAGTTGCCAGATATGGCGCGGAGTAATTCGCTCAGCGCCCTCCCGTGACAGGAATCTAGGACGGTCGTCGACGAGGGCAGTTTCGGCATTACAAGGGTCGATGAATGTATTATTGAGCAGGAATCCTTAACTGCCCCCACTCGAAGGTCGGTCCCACGATTCATGTGATTAATTTCACACTACTAATTTCAATTTTGCCGATCATTATTCATCACTCAGGGCCGCGCTCGGCCGCAACTCACTCTCCCCCATCACCCATCACCGCCAGCGTGCTCGCACGCCCACACGCTGCCCACATACCCGCCCGCTCGCCCACGTGCCAACGCACCAACGAACTGACGCGCAAACGCGTCAGCGTGCCGACGTGTCAACGCGCCAACGCGCCAAAGTGCCAACGCGTCGACGTGCGGACGCGTTAACGTGCGGACGCGTTAACGTGCGGACGCGTTAACGTGCGGACGCGTTAACGTGCGGACGCGTTAACGTGCGGACGCGTTAACGTGCGGACGCGTTAACGTGCGGACGCGTTAACGTGCGGACACGTTAACGTGCGGACGCGTTAACGTGCGGACGCGTTAACGTGCGGACACGTTAACGTGCGGACGCGTCAACGCGCGGATGTGTCAACGTGTGGACGCGTCAACGTGTGGACGCGTTAACGTGTGGACGCGTTAACGTGTGGACGCGTCAACGTGTGGACGCGTTAACGTGTGGACACGTTAACGTGTGGACGCGTTAACGTGTGGATGCGTTAACGTGTGGATGCGTTAACGTGTGGACGCGTTAACGTGTGGACACGTTAACGTGCCGACACGTCAACATGCCGACGCGTCAACCAATGTGCCGACGTGCCCGACATGTCCACCCACATGCCGACTCGCCCGCGTGCCGACGTGTCAACGCGTCCCCACGCGCCTGGCACCCGGTGGGCGCGTATATAATTAACGGTACCTTAGAATGTATTAAATATATTATAATATACTATAATTATTCAAGCGAGAATTAACAGAAAACCTTGCATAACATCGGACGACGGGTTTTCTATGACATCAGCTGTTAAAATAAATGTATTTCAAAAAGTGATGTATAGGTTTCAAATCTTGTAATTTCGTCTATATCATATGGCCGTGCGAACCGACCTTCGAATGGGGGGCTGATAAGGGCTAGTTTATTGAGCCGGCCTGATCAGTGGAGATCAGCCGAACGAGAGGCAAACTTGAGCGAGCATGCACTTACCTGGCATTGATATATCGCGGTGAATAACGCACACCGAAGCAACTTAGTTTGCCTCCACCTCACAGTATGATCGTAGCAGTATAGTGGAGGGATGTTCAGGGGGCCGGCGGTGGTGTGCTCTTGCGCGCACGAAATAGGGCAAACAGTCAACACAGCTAGAGGGACGGCAGACTCCTCCCCAGTCTGTCCTGCGGACGGTCTTTGTAAGGTTTTCCTCCGACCCACCCCCATAAGGGGCGGGCGTTGTTTGTTTATGTTTCTTTAGTCTATTCTTTTAGCCTCATCCGGTAGTCATAATAGACGCCACTACAGCTTATTAGCGTGCAGCTAAGGGATAAGACCCAGGGAGATTCAACTCCCTTACAGTCTTCGAGTATCTAGCTCGTTACATATATATGGTCATGTGAATGATTTGTAATGATTTGGATTTGTTATGTAATGTATTGATTTATCCCGAGGGCAACCGATTTTTGATGAATGTCTGAGTTTTCCCGAATTAGAGGCTCAGAGCCGTCTGCAGGACAACTGGCAGCGATTATGTTTACACCTGTAGTTTTCGGCGGCTTTTCCCAAAAAGGAACAATTAATGCTGCATCCTTCGTGTGTTCACTGTACATGGCCCCCTCCATTTCCAACATCCTACAAGCATTGCACACTGCACGTCTCAACATTGTTGATGTTATACAAGGCCTATATGACCTTTGTGATGCCAAATATGCCGCAGCATACCTCCCACCTCCACAAATTCCACAACTCTTGAGCTTACTTTATACCAAAAAAATGGGGACTGTACGAGCGTGGCTCTTAGTGTGTGCTGAGGATATTTATGTTGGAGAAGTCAGGTCAATATCTAGACCAGGCTTCGGGCTATGGCTGAACGCCACACACCTTGAAGCACAAAAAGTCGAAAGCTTCGACATCCAAGGGCTTGCATCCCGTTTTGAGGCGGAAGTGCCTCCCCTGTGGGGGCTTATAAATTCTATGTTAGCGGCAGATCCGAGTACAAAACATGGTGCGGCGCCGCATCGGAAACGAGAACAGAACAAGGCACAATTCGGCCTCCACGTTGCTGCTGGACCTTCTATTAACACCACAGCTGTGAATGAGTCAGCGGAAGACAGCGGTGATGAGGATGAATCTTTTGACGAGGATCAAGAGCTTCTGGAGGCGCTGCACATCTCCCATGGGTTGCCCCTGCCCGCAGGAGTGGCCACGGGGAATGCAGATGCCACGGAGGAGGTTGAGGAAGTGGAAGGCACGGCCACGGGCCCGAGTCCTGGTGCTGCAGCCCTTATGCCGGTCGTGCGTATACACTAAATATACTCCTGTACACTTGGTCATGCAGTGCTCCTACAGAAAGCGTGCCAGATATTGTCAATCTGTGCACAAAGTACAAATTCAAAGTGTAATGCCTTGCAAGTCATTTTGGGCTTCTTCATGCAAGCGAAGAATACCCCCCAAGTTGTGCAGGAAGTCGGCGCACATTCAGGATGGTGTATGTCCGATCACACGACTCAACGGATGATCAAATCAGTCCGAGCGGAGTACATGAAAAATTTAAAGGCATGGGGACCAACCCTACTCACATCAATGTTAAATGCATCCTTGTCATCAAGAGTCTCTCTCGTCACATCCAGCGCTGACAACCCATAACCGTTCGCCACACTTGACATCTGAGCCCCAAGATCTTTCAACGGGACAATAAGAATAGTGATCCCTGCCGACTCAAAGAAAATGGGAATCCAAAAAGTCGAGGTTTTGCCTGCGCCAGTCGCGGCTGTTGAAAGCATGACGCGCGCCGTGCCGGCGCAAAGTGCGCGACAAACATTGATTTGCCATATGCAAGGCCTAATGCCAAGTTTTTCAGCGGCCTTCTGCTGAATCTCACTGAAAGTTGGTGTAGGGGATGTGCCAGTTGAGGAACCATGGGGCGATGTCACAAGGACACGGTGTGACAGAATGTAAGGGAGTTGAATCTCCCTGGGTCTTATCCCTTAGCTGCACGCTAATAAGCTGTAGTGGCGTCTATTATGACTACCGGATGAGGCTAAAAGAATAGACTAAACAAACATAAACAAACAACGCCCGCCCCTTATGGGGGTGGGTCGGAGGAAAACCTTACACAGAACGCCGCCAGTCGTCCTGCGGACGGCTCTGAGCCTCTAATTCGGGAAAACTCGGACATTCATCAAAAATCGGCTGTCCTCGGGATAAATCAATACATTACATAACAAATCCAAAACATTACAAATCATTCACATGACCATATATATGTAACGAGCTAGATACTCGAAGACCATTGAGGGAGAGGAAAACGACTCGCACTCACGGTACGCAAACTTAGGATAGCTCGCATAGAACATAGGGATTTGGATGTAAATTCAGTACTTAGTGTACACCTTAAAATACTAATTTCCCTGGTCTCGGGAGGAAACTAGAGGTCGGACTCGTATACGCTAGTACAAGCAATATTCCGGGTAATCCTCACGTCGAATGTGCAAGAGTTAATATACCCGGGAGATGGGCAATTGTTTGAGAGTTGTTGAGGTTATATTTGTGTTTTCGTCAAACGTCCAGTGCCGATCGAGCTATTTCACGACACAAGGATGTTTTCTGTGTCGACGGAAAAGCCACGCGACGAAGAGAGCCCTAGGAATGACCGTTCAAGTAATAATCGAGCTTGCGTTGGATGGCGCAAGGAGCAATGTCAAAGTTATGATACTTCTTATAGCCAACGGAAGCCTCGGATATGACGCAGTGGTATTTTCCGTTGGGAAGGATACTTGTGTTCGGTATAAGAATGTCCGTCCGACGTAGATTGTTGAGTGTCACCTCACGCAAAATCCGTAGTTGAGCTAGTAGCACTTTTCAGAGATACGCAGAATTTCCCTAACGTTCTCCAATGGTCCTTCTTGGACTCAATTCGGCTAAATTCGATGGATAGAGCGTGGTAGGTAGACAATATTCAATTTGGCGTAGTACTTGTGGAGAACCTCATGCAACAGACACACTGGCCTCAATGTTGCACCGAAGGGGGGACTTCGCGAAAGGAGGAACTCCCAGAATAAAGCTATAGTACAAGTATATATCATAGA
>Ga0307508_10002084_pt1 | contig 21581 bp, 20 predicted proteins | sample 9_EM_MG_FD_203089 | JGI IMG/M metagenome (GOLD analysis project Ga0307508, IMG submission 203089) | Populus trichocarpa ectomycorrhiza microbial communities from riparian zone in the Pacific Northwest, United States - 9_EM | ecosystem: Host-associated > Plants > Roots > Unclassified | place...
TGCGGCGGCGGAGGCCACTGTGGCGGCAGAGGTTGTGGAAGTCGGGTCGCTCGGCGGGATGTGCGCTACAAGATCGAGGCTTTGGCCTGCGCACGTGGGCGGAATATGGTGTTTTGGGCCTGAGTTCTGTCCAGGTAGTAGACGGGCCGCCCAGCATCTGGGCCGCCGGCCACGATCCGGGACGGGTGTCCACGATCCGAGAGCCGCTGCTCACGATGTGACATCCGGGGTATCGGCTCGCGCGGCGAGTGGCGCCGTCGCCGGACACAATCCCGGCCGCTACGGCCGGGCCACGCGGTGACGAGCCGACCAGGCACCGCGACAAGCACCCGACGGGCGACGCCGTCGAGGACTTCTGCCGTGACCCGGGGAAGAGTCGGCGTTACTTCGTGATGCCGCCGGTCAAGCCGGCCTGAACCTGGCGCTGGAAGGCGATGTACACGATCAGGACGGGCAGCATGGCGATCGTGAGTCCGGCGAAAAGTCCGGACCAATCCGACTTGTACCCCTGGTTGACCGACAGGCTGATCAGGCCCTGCGCGAGCACCTGGTGGGTCTTCCCGGCGCCGCTGAGGTCCTGCATGAGCACGGTCGGCAGGTACCACTGGTTCCACTGGCCGAGCACGTTGAAGATGCCGATGCTGATCAGGCCGGGCCGCGACATCGGCAGCATCACGCGGAAGAAGAGCGTGGTGTGCGAGGCGCCGTCGACCAGAGCCGCCTCGGCGACGCTGGTGGGCAGCGTGCGGAAGAACCCGTGCATGAAGAAGACCGTGAAGGACAGCGACCACGCCACGTACACGAGGATCAGCATGAGGCGTGAGTTGAGGCCGATGAGCGGGAACGTCAGGCCGCTGTTGTAGACGCCCTTGAACAGCGGCACGATCGCGAGGTAGACGGGCAGCGTCAGGCCGGACAGGAACAGGAAGTAGACGGCCCGGTTGCCCGGAAATTCGTAACGGGCCAGCACGTAGGCCGCCATCGACCCGAGCAGCATGGTCAGCAGGACGCCGCCGCCGACCACGATCACCGTGTTGAAGAAGAACCCGCCGAGGCCACCCTTGGTCCACGCCCGCGCGAAGTTTTCGAAGTGCAGCGAGTGCGGGTTGAGCGACAACGGCTCGGTGATGATGTGCTTGTCGTCCTTGAACGACGAGATCACCACCCACAGGATCGGGTAGACCACCATGATCGCCCAGACGAACAGGAACAGGTGCGAGAAGCCGCCGAAGAACGCGTCCTTGAGCTCGCCCTCCCGTTTGGCGGTCGCGGCCGGCCGGCCCTTCCCCGCAGCGCCGGCGGTCGAGGTCCGGCCCTCGTTCACCACCACGTCAGCCATGATCAGAACTCGATTCGTTCCTGGCGGGAGACCCGCAGCTGGATAGCGGCGATCAGCATCGTGAAGATGGCCAGCGCGACGCCGAGGGCGCACGCATAGCCGAACTCGCCGTGCTGGAACGCGTAGAACTGGATGACCGACGCGAAGATCTCCGACGCGTGGTCGGGGCCACCCTGACTCGGGGTCATGACATAGACCAGGGCGAACATGTCCAGCGCGACGATGCCGAGATAGACCCAGGCGATCGAGATCGACTCCCGCAGCAGCGGCAGGGTGATCCGCATGAACGTGTTGACCCGGCTCGCGCCGTCGAGCAGCGCCGCCTCGTAGATGTCCTTCGGGATGCTCTGCATCGCCGCGGAGAACAACACCATGTAAAAGCCGACGCCGCTCCAGACGGCAATGATCAGCAGCCACCAGAGCACCGCGGGCACACCCAGGAACGGCGTGGGGTCGGCCACGAAGGCGTTCGGATTCTGTGCGTCCTCCAGGCCGAACTTGATGAGGAGGCCGTTGATCAAGCCCTGGCCGTCGCCGCGGTAGATCTGCTGCCACATGACGGCGATCAGCACGACGGACAGGACCTGCGGAAAGAAGAACACGATCTTGTAGACACCGGAGCCGAAGACGCCCCGGACGCCGGCCCTGCTCCCGCGCCCGCCGACGTTCAGCAGGAAGGCGAAGAACAGGGCCAGCACGATCGTGAACAGCGGCACGGTGACGAGGAAGAACACGTTGTGCCAGAAGGCCTTGTGTACGAGCTCGTCCTTGAACAGCCGGACGTAGTTGGTGACGCCCACGAAGTTCTGTTTGTCGGAGTAGCCGCCCCAGTCGGTGAACGAATAGCCCACAGCCTGGGCGAACGGCCACACAACGTAGAACGCGAAGAGCAGTACCGGCAGGGTCAGGAACCCCACCACGAACCGCGCTTTTCCGTGCCGCATGATCAGCCACTACCTATCGGGGGAAAACGGAATCAGCTGTGGGTCTGCTTCTTGATGCTCGAGTCGCCGGCGATCTTGTCCGCGATCGCCTGCATCTTGGTGACGAACCCGGCGGCGTCAACCCGGCCGGCCATGAGGTCTTCCGAGAGGTTCTGGCTCTCCTTGTCATAGTCCGCGTAGAAGTCCGGGAACCGGAAGTTGATCAAGTCTGCCGGTGCGGCCTTCATCAGTGCGTTCGCGCTGACGAGCGTCGCGTCGGTCACCTTGTCACCGGAGCCCTTGACCGACGCCAGGGAACTGGTCAACGAGGCGAAGTCGGCCGCGGCCTCGGAGGACAGCATCGCGCGCAGGTACTCCTTCGCGCCGGCCGGGTTCGCCGCCTTGGCCGGGACGACCCAGTCCTCACCGGCGGCGGCGTACACCGCACCGGCGGCCTTGGCGCCGGTGACGTCCCAGTAGTTCGACAGCGTCAGCTTGAAGGCCGGCGGGAGGGTCTTCGCCATCTCGTTCTTATACCAGGTGCCGAGCTGGATGAAGGCGGCCTTGTGGTCCAGGTGCGCCTGCTGCGACTGCGTGTGGTTGAGCGCCGAGCTACCCGCCAGGATCAGCTTGTCCTTGACGAGTTTCTCGATGTTCTGCAGACCGGCGAGGATGCCGTCGGCCTTCCACGCGTCCGGCTTGAGGTTGTCGATGTCGAGGACGGCCTGCTTGCCGGCCGCGTTCCACACGGTCGACATGATGTGCCAGCGCGGGTAGTAGCCGTGCACGCCGTCGTAGACGAACGGCGCGATGCCCGCGGTCTTGATCTTTGGCGCGAGGGCGAAGAAGTCGTCCCAGGTCTTCGGCACGGTCCAGCTGTTCTTGTCGAACAGCGCGGCGTCGTACCACATGCCCCAGACGGTGAAGGCGTACTTCAGCGTGTAGAACTTGCCGCTGTAGGTGCCGGTGTCGATGGTGCCCGGCAGCAGCGAGTCCCGGATTGTGCCGGTGCCGTCCCAGGTGGGAGCGTCCAGCAGGTCGTCCAACGGCAGGATCGCCTGCTGGTTGATGAGCGTGCTGGTGTCCATGATGTCGGCGCCCGAGTTGTTGATCAGATCACTCGGCGTGGTCGCCATCTTGGGCTGCTCTTGCGTCTTGATCTTCTGGGTCGCGCTCTGGGCCACGGTGACCTTGGGGTGCTTCGCGTTGAAGATCGTGACGTCCTTCTTCGCGTAGTCGGTACCCAGGCCACCGTCGAAGACGACGACCTTGACCGTGCTGCCGTCCACGACGCCGAAGGGGTTGTCGGCGCTCTTGGCGGCCGTGGTGGTGCTCGTGCCGGACTTGCTGCCGCCGCTGCTGCCTGCGCAGGCGTCGAGCAGGCCGACGGCCGGGATGGCCAACGCGCCGGCGACGGCCGAGCGCTGGAGAAGGGTCCGACGGGAAATCGATGTTGCCGACGGGGTCTCGGGGGAAACTGACATTTTCTATCTCCTCGGTTCGGTCAGGCGGTGCGCCGGATACGACCGGCGCACCGCGGACTCGAGGGCGGGGTCGTGCTCGTCCCCGCCGGCGACGTTCGCGGACAGGTAGACGAGAGCGACCTCACCCGCAGCCTCAATGCGTCGCACGACCTCGGCGACCACCGGCTGCGCGATCAGCGCGTTGGTGGCCGACGAGACCGGGCGGACTGCGCCGCCGCTCTCTAGCGACGGCAGTGCATCGCGTGTGAGCTTCTCGTTGTGCAGGATCTCCCGAGCTTCCCCGCCGAACACGACGAGGTCGCGTAGAAGGATCCGGTTCGTCGGCAGGAGCCCGCCGACGCGGCCGGCGAAGTTCGTCGCCACCGCCTCGGAGCGCCCGGCGCCGAACGCCTGAAGGATGCCGCCCGCGCCTGACGCGTCGGCGCTGAGCTGTGCCGCGACGGTGACGTTCGCGGCCCGGGAGCCGGCGAGCCGGCCGATGGCTGTGACCACCATGGTCTTCACGCCTTCCTGCCCGGCGCGGCGCGGTGACCGGCGACCGCTTGTGCCGTGACTTCGAGGGCGGCGTGCGCGCGCTCGGGGGTGCGCTGTGCGACCGCGATGTAGAGGAGGTCGAGCACCACCAGTTGGGGGTGCCGAGCGGAGAGGGCGTCGGGCCGGAATGTGGTCGCCTGCGTGGCCGTCAGCAGGACGAAGTCGGCCACCTCCGCCAGCGGCGACCGCCGGAAACTGGTCAGCGCGACGGTGGTGGCGCCGCGGCTGCTCGCCTCGGCGATCATCTCGATGGTCTCCCGGGTCTGGCCGCTGTGCGAGATGCCCATCGCCACATCACCCGGCTTGAGCAGCGCCGAGCTTGCGAGCCCGTTGTGCACGTCGGTCCAGGCCCAGGCCGCGACGCCGATGCGGTGCAGGCAGAACTGCATCTCCGCGCCGACGAGGGCACTGCCGCTGGCGCCGTAGATGTCGACCCGGTCCGCCTGGGCGATCGCCTCGGCGGCCCGCTCGACGTCGCGTAGGTCGAGCAACGAGGCGGTGTCGTGCATGGCCCTGGTATCGGCCGCCATGATCTGCCCGAGGACACGCTCGAGCGGGTCGCCGGGCTGGATCTCACGGCCGATGTCCATCATCCAGCCGCCGGTGCGGGCGGCACGGCCGGTCTCCCCGGCGATCGCGATGCGCAGGTCAGAGTAGCCGTCGAAACCCACTGCCCGGCAGAACCGCGTGACGGTGGCGGGCGAGGTGCCGCTGCGCTCGGCCAGCTCGACTATCGTCGAACGAGCCGCGGCGGCCGGGTCGTCGAGCACCAGGTCGGCGACGCGCTGCAGCGCTCCGGTCAGCTCCGGCAGCCCTGCCCGGACCCGCGCCAGCACCGAGGAAGCGCCGTCGGGCTCGAACGTGGGAACGGCGACGGTGGACCCGACCGCCACCACGTCGTCCTCACGTGCCCGCATCGTCAGTGCCCCTCAATGTCGGCGTCCGCCGGGACCGGCTTCAGCAAAGTTCCTTAACTGTTAGTGGTAAAATTTCTTACTGAGGGGCCCTATTTGTCAAGGGCATAGGTAAAGTTTCCAAACTGTGACCTGCCGGAATTGATCGAGGAGCTTAGATTTAAGCAGGTCGGAGCCGGTGAACCTCGTTCCGCAGCGCAACGTGGGCAGGGTTTTCAGGAATCCTATTTGGGAACCTCGGGCAGTCTGTGGCTGTGAGCGTGATCACCGCCGTTTTGCCCCGTTTTTCCGTACGAAACCGCGGGTCTGCCGATCCGGGTTCTGCTCGCCTCGTTCGAGAGCGGCTGCCGGCCTTCGGGGCGTCCTTACTTGCGGCCGCCTGAGTCCCTGCTTGCGGCCGCCTGGGTCCCGGGGGCGTCCGACGTGGTGAGGCACGGGGTCGTGGCGGTGAGGATGCGGTCGGCGTGGTGCACGAGGGCGAGGGCGCGCAGGCACGCGCCGACGGGGCGAAGCAGGTCGGTATAGAGCGGGAGCCCGCGCGGGGCTTCCTGCGCGTACGCCACGAGGCGGCCGTCGGAGGCCTCGAGGCGGAGTTCGACCAGGGCGGGTATCTCCGCCTCCTGAAGGGTGAAGCGCGTCCAGAACCCCTGGCATGCCGCCGAGAAGCGTAGTTGCAGCACGCCGACGGGCCGGCCGGCATCGGTCACCGTCGAGGTCGCGACGACGGTGCTGTCCGCTCCGCAACCGGCGTCACTCGGGTCGGCCCCGTCGTGCGGAGGGCCCGGCACGACCACGGCCGCGTCGTTGCCGCCACGAGCGGGTTGCTGCGGGTGGACTATCGCCGAGTGCCCCACGAAACCGACGACGCCCGCCACGCTCAGCGCGGCGACCCGGGCCGGCCAACGCAGCCGGCGCCTGAGCGGCGACCCGGGCGCAACGGCATCACTTCCGGACGACGAGCGTACGGCGGCGATGGCCTGCCACCGCTGAAGCCAAGGATCGGGGTCGCCGTCGCAGGCACGAACGAACGCTTCGACGACCGGTTGACTCGGCAGGCGCCTGCCCTGGACCGCTTCGGCCAGCGTGCTCGCGGAGAAGTGAACCTTGCGGGCCATGGCGCGGAAGCTGGGGGAACCCGCCGTTTCGCGAAGATCTCGCAATTCCTCAGCCAATGCCCGTATTTGGTCTGTTTCTGAGGGGGATGCGGGCACCTGGGCAGTCTACTGAGGCCGTCCAATGTGTCCGCCGGACGTCCGCCGGACGGTCGAAACCGGCCGGACACCCCGGAAACGGGCCATGGTGAAGCCCGGTCGCCGGTGCGGTCGACCGGTTCCGCGGGTGGTGACCCGCGAGTCGCTCCTGAGTGGGTAGCGACCTCGCGGGCCGTACCCGGGGAGGTCGTGCCGCCGCGCCAGCCCGAACTGATCGACCGTGCCGCTCAAGAGCGGCGACTGAGGAAAGGTTGCGACATGCCAAAGTCACTACTCGTACGGCTGGTTCTCCCGATTGCCCTGGTCGGGTCCGCCGTCGTCATACCGGGCGTCGCGCAGGCAGCGCCGTCCGGCCGCGTCGGCAGCGCGGTTGTGGCGCCCGCGGCCAGCACGCCGACCGCCCGGAACATCTACGTCTCCGAGACCGCCTGCGAGATCGCCGGCGCGGTCGGGTACGCGTTCGGCGCCTGGGCGTTCTACTGGTGCCAAGCCCGTACCGTCCCCGGCGACGACGCCCCCTGGTACCAGCTGTGGACCGTGTGACCGCCGTCGCCGGCTGACCGACCGCTCTGGCACGTAGTACCGGGCTCGGCCCAGCGGGCCGAGCCCGGTACGCGGCGCAGATGTTCGCCGGCTCGACACGGACCACCCCGATGTCCATCCGGCGGCCCCTGGTCGGCCACTCAGCCGGTGCGCTGGGCTAGAAAGACGAATTCTCTTCCGGGGCGGTCTGGAGCTTCTCGAACGCCCCGCATCCCAGGTCGAGCACCGCCGCCGCGTTCACCTCGTCGGCGATGGCGACGTAGAGCGGTAGATCGTCGCGCTCACCGTCGAAAGCGTCGTAGACGGCAGCCAACCGCGGATGAGCGAAGATCGCGTCGGGCACCCGACGACCGTACTCGTCTCCGGCCCGTCTGGATTGTGATCACGAGGCAGGAAAGGGATGGCCGCGATCGTGTGGCGTACGTCCCGCCGGCCGACCCTAAATCCACAAACCTCTACGGCAGCGACGACTGGGCGAGCAGTTCCAGGTAGCCGTGGACCGCATTCCACAAGTGGTTCTCGGGATGGAAGCCGAATCCCTTGTTCGCCGAGCGCCATCCGCGTTCCCAGAAACCCGCCTCGACGCTGCGCAGGTGGGTGAGGCTGGCGTCCAGCTCGACGCTCAGCTGCTCCTGTTGCTGGTCGGCGGTGGGCGCCGGCATCCGCAGGCGTTCCGCATCGCCGCGTTCCAGCGCGTCGAGCGCGGCATTATCCGGCCCCTCCAGTGACCACACCCGCAGTGGGCGACGGATCAGATGGTTGGCGACCGGCCATACCGCCGGCCGCCAATACCATTCCACCGGCGCCTTGTCGATTTCCAGCAGGCCGGGCAAGCCGATCAAGGACTGTGGCTCCGCGCCCCAGGGCAGCTCTTCTGCGGGCAGGTTGAGCACGAACGCCAACTGGACCGCGTCGACGTCGACGCCGGGTTCCAGCACCGCACCGAACGCGTATGCCGCGAGCAGGAAGGGCTCCTCGTCCCACAGCCCGCTGGCCCGCTGGCAGCGCTCGGCGACCGTTCGAACGCGGCGAACCGCGGTTTGGTGATGCACCTGGCCAGATTGCCACACGAGGCGTTCACCGCCGACGGAGGAGACGCCCGGAACTTTTCGCCGCCGGGTGGCGACCACCGACTCGACCCCCGAACGACAAGAGAGGCACCATCCGATGAAGCGCTCGCTCCTCGGGCGAGTGGGCGCCGTCAGCGCCACCGCCGCCGCCATCGTGCTGGCCGTCGCCGGGCCCGCGTCGGCACACGTCACGGTGAACCCGAACACGGCCGCACAGGGCGCCTACGCCAAGGTGTCCTTCCGAGTCCCCACCGAAAGCGACACCGCCTCGACCACCAAACTCGAAGTCGACCTACCCGCCGACACCCCGATCGCCTCCGTCGCGGTCAAACCGCTACCCGGCTGGACCGCCGTCACCGAGAAGTCGAAGCTGCACTCCGACGGCTCGATCGTGCGCTGGATCGACCTGCCGAACGCCGACGGCAGTGAGCCGGACCATCCGGCGCCCACCCTCAAGCTGACCGCCGCGACCACCACCGACCCGGCCGCCGCCTCCGCGGTGCCGACCGTCGCCGTCGCGGCCGCGAGCACCACTGCCGACAGCGGTTCCGGCGGCGCCCTCGGCTGGGGCATCGCAGCCCTTGTGGTCGCGGTGCTCGCGCTCGTGCTCGGCCTGCTCGCCTACCGCAAGGCGGGTGCGAGCCAGACCAGCGCCTGACCAGCGCCAGACCACCGCCTGACCAGCGCACGATCGATCCGGAGCCTTCCTCAACGAGTTGCGCGAGTGTGCGAGACCGGTCAGACTGGTGGCCAGCCGGTCCGTATGCGGCCGCGAGGGAGCCATGGATGGCCAGCGGCGCGAGGCCGGAGTCCGGCGGCGATCCGACCCCGGAGCAGTTGCGGGCGGCCGCTGCCCTCTTCGACATCCTGTCCACTCCGTCGCGGTTGCATCTGATGTGGCTGCTGTGCCACGGCGACCACGACGTGGGCTGGCTCGCCGACCAGGTCGGCGCCACCGTCGCCGCGGTCAGCCAGCAACTGGGCAAGCTGCGCCTGGCGGGCCTGGTCACGGCCCGCCGGGTCGGCCGCCAACAGATCTACACGGCCGGCGACGCGCACATCCTGGCGCTGGTCGAACAGGCCTTCGCGCGCGTGACTCCCGGTGGACCCGTGTTCTAGGAATGGGCCGGCCGGCACTCCGAAACCGGCGTCGGCGACCGCGAGTCACGACATCCGCCCCGCTCAGTTACGCAACTCGTTGACAATCGAAGCCGCCGAATGTTTACTTTGCCCCGGGCGCCGGTAGGGGACCGGTTACCCGCGGTTCGCGGAGCCCTGTCCAACACCGTTGCAGGCAGCCACAACAAAGCTGTGAGAGTGCTCGTGGGCAACTTCGGAAACTTCGGGGTCTTCGGATTCGCCAATCTGGTCGATCCGCGGCCCACGGAACTAGAGGCATGGGCGTACGACCCCAAGGCCGTTCCGCTGGAGCTCATGCCGCCCGACTGGGACCTGCTCATCGCCGGTGACGCCCTCGCGCCGACGTTGTTCGAGCTGGCCATGGACCGGCACTGCCCGGCGAGGCTGTTCGCGCTGCACTGCATGTACATCTACGCCGCCGACAGCGTTCGCCGTAACGCGAGCTCCCAACGCAGACGCCGCCTCAAGAAATACATTCAGCGTGCCGGGGAAATCGGCGACGAAGACATGCGGATCTGGGCGCACAACTGTCGGATGCTGACGAGCCACCCCGAGTTGTTCTCCCACCCGGAGTGGATGGAGGGCGGCCTGGTTCGCCGCCCGCGCCGCATCGACCTGCTGCATCGCTAGTTGTCAGCCCGCGCCCAAACCGTCGAGGAAAGGACTGCCCCGAACCCCCGCGCTGAGGTGTCAGTCGGGGTCGTAGGCAAGGTTGGGGCGGAGCCAACGCTCGACCTCGGCAACCGGGACGCCACGCCGGGCGGCATAGTCGGTGACCTGGTCCCTGCCGATCCGGCCGACGGTGAAATAGCGGGCGTCCGGGTTGGCGAAGATCAGGCCGCTCACCGCCGCGGCCGGCGTCATGGCGAAGGACTCGGTCAGCTCGATGCCGATCGTGTCGGTGCCGAGCAGGTCGAAGAGGTCCTGTTTCTCGCTGTGGTCGGGGCAGGCGGGATAGCCGAGGGCCGGCCGGATGCCGCGGAACCGCTCCGCGTGCAGGTCCTCGATGGCCGGGTCGGCGCCGGGCTCGAACCACTCGCGGCGCGCCCTCAGGTGCGTGTATTCCGCGAAGGCCTCGGCCAGCCGGTCGGCCAGCGCCTTCACCATGATCGCGCGATAGTCGTCGTTCTCCGCCTCGTACCGCGCGGCCAACTCGCCCGCGCCGTGGATGGCGACCGCGAAGCCGCCCAGGTGGTCCCGCGCGGGTCCGGGGGCGATGTAGTCGGCCAGGCAGCGGTTCGCCCGGCCCGCGGGTTTCTCGGTCTGCTGGCGCAGCATCGGCAGGCGCACCCCGTTGCCCAGCACGATGTCGTCTCCCTCGGCGGCGGCGGGCCAGAAGCCGTAGAGCCCGCGTGCCTGGAACGACTCCTCAGAGATGATCTTGTCGAGCATCGCGTTGGCGTCGTCGAACAGCTCGCGGGCGACCGGCTGGTCGAGGATCGCCGGGAACTTGCCCTTCAACTCCCAGGCCAGGAAGAGGAACTGCCAATCGATCATCTCGCGCAGCTCGGTCAGGGACGGGCGCACTTCGCGTACGCCCGTGAAGGCCGGCGTGGGCAGCTCGCCGAAGTCGACCGCCTCGCCGTTGGCCCGGGCCTGCGCGATGGTGAGCAGGGGCTGGCTGCGGCGGTTGGCGTGCTGCACGCGCAGCCGCTCCTGCTCGACGCGGTTGGCGGCGTCGAGCTGCTCGGCACGGCCGGCGTCGAGCAGGTCGGAGACCACGCCGACGACTCGGGACGCGTCGAGCACGTGCACGGTCGGCCCCTCGTACGCCGGGGCGACCCGCACCGCCGTGTGCTGCTTGGACGTGGTCGCCCCGCCGATCAGCAGCGGCAGCTTGAGCCCGCGGCGCTGCATCTCTGCGCCGACCGCGACCATCTCGTCGAGCGACGGGGTGATCAGGCCGGAGAGGCCGATCACGTCGGCGCCCTCGGCGACGGCCGTGTCGAGGATCTTCGCGGCCGGAACCATCACGCCGAGGTCGATCACCTCGTAGTTGTTGCAGCCCAGCACCACGCCGACGATGTTCTTGCCGATGTCGTGCACGTCGCCCTTGACCGTCGCGAGCACCACCTTGCCCTGGCCGCGGTCGGCCTCGACGCGTCCGGCCAGGCGGGCCTCTTCCTTTTCGGCCTCCATGAACGGCTCGAGGTAGGCGACCGACCGCTTCATCACCCGGGCGCTCTTGACCACCTGCGGCAGGAACATCTTGCCGGCGCCGAAGAGGTCGCCGACAATCTTCATGCCGTCCATCAGAGGGCCCTCGATCACCTCTAGCGGCCGGGGCAGCAGCTTGCGGGCCTCCTCTGTGTCGTCCTCGATGAAGTCGACGATGCCGTGCACCAGCGCGTAGGAGAGCCGCTCGGCGACCGGCGCGTCGCGCCAGGACAGGTCGATCTCGCGCTGCTTGCCCGAGCCGGTCACGGTCGAGGCGAAGGTCACCAGGCGGTCGGTGGCGTCGATGCGCCGGTCGAAGAGCACGTCCTCGACCAACTCCAGCAGGTCGGCGGGGATGTCCTGGTAGACGGCGAGTTGGCCGGCGTTGACGATGCCCATGTCGAGGCCGGCCTGGACGGCGTGGAACAGGAACGCCGAGTGCATCGCCTCGCGGACCACGTCGTTGCCGCGGAACGAGAACGACAGGTTGGAGATGCCGCCGCTGGTGCGCGCGCCCGGGCAGCGCTGCTTGATCCGCGGAAGGGCGTCGATGAACGCCTTCGCGTAGCCGTTGTGCTCGGCGATGCCGGTGGCGACGGCGAGCACGTTCGAGTCGAAGATGATGTCGTCGGGCGCGAAGCCGGCCTCGCCGACCAGCAGGTCGTATGCCCGGCCGCAGATGTCGACCTTGCGATCGGCGGTGTCGGCCTGGCCCTTCTCGTCGAAGGCCATCACGACCACGCCGGCGCCGAAGTCGTGGACGCGCCGGGCCTGGGCCAGGAACGACTCCTCGCCCTCCTTGAGGCTGATCGAGTTGACCACGCCCTTGCCCTGCACGCACTTGAGGCCGGCCTCGAGCACGCTCCATTTCGAGCTGTCGACCATCACCGGGATGCGGGCGACCTCGGGCTCGGTGGCGATCAGGTTGAGGAAGGTGGTCATCGCCTGCTCGCTGTCGAGCAGGTCGGCGTCCATGTTGACATCGAGCAGGTTGGCGCCGCCGCGGACCTGCTCGAGCGCGACGGCCACCGCGCCCTGGTAGTCGTCGGCCTCGATCAGACGGCGGAAACGGGCCGAGCCGGTGACGTTGGTCCGCTCACCGATCATGACGAAGCCGGTGTCGGGGCCGATCGCGAACGGCTCCAGGCCGCTGAACCGCGTGGTCCGGGGCTCCTGGGCGACGACCCGCGGGCGGGCGTCGCGCACCGCGGCCGCGACCTGTGCGATGTGTGCCGGGGTCGTGCCGCAGCAGCCGCCGACGATGTTGACCAGGCCTGAGGCCGCGAACTCGCCGATCAGCGCCGCGGTCTCCGGCGGGGTCTGGTCGTAGCCGCCAAAGGCGTTGGGCAGGCCGGCGTTGGGGTGCGAGGCGACGTAGGTGCCGGCGAAGCGGGCCAGTTCGGCCACGTGTGGGCGCATCTCGGCCGCGCCGAGCGAGCAGTTGACCCCGACGACCAGCGGCTGGGCCCGCTCGATCGAACGCCAGAACGCCTCGACGGTCTGGCCGGAGAGGGTGCGCCCGGAGAGGTCGACGAACAGCGAGATCCAGAGCGGGAGCTCGGGCGCGACCTCGTGGGCCGCGGCGACGGCCGCCTTCGCGTTCAGCGTGTCGAAGATCGTCTCGATCAGGAGCAGGTCGACGCCGCCCTCGGCCAGAGCCGTGATCTGCTCCACATAGGCGGCCTTGACCTGGTCGAACGTGACGGCGCGAAAGGCCGGGTCGTCGACCTTGGGGGAGAGGGAGAGCGTGACGTTGAGCGGGCCGACCGAGCCGGCGACGAACCGGCCACCGACCTCGTCGGCGGCCTGCCGGGCGAGCCGGGCGCCCTGCACGTTCATCTCGCGGACCAGCGCCTGCAGGCCGTAGTCGGCCTGGCCGATGCTGGTCGCGGTGAACGTGTTGGTCGTCGTGATGTCGGCGCCGGCGGCCAGGTACTGCCGGTGGACGTCGAGGATCAGGTCGGGCCGGGTGAGGTTGAGCAGGTCGGGGTCGCCCGTCACGTCCTGCGGATGGTCGGGGCCGATCAGGTCGCCCCGGTAGTCCTCGGGCTTGAGGCTGGCGCCCTGCAGCATCGTGCCCCAGGCACCGTCGAGCACGAGCACGCGCTCGCCCAGCAGGCGCCGCAGCTCAGCCGTTTTCATATCTCTCTGCACACCGACCACCTCCGGTATAACGGAGGCGCCCTTGGTCGGTTAGGCCCCCTGACACAACCAGAACCGCGACAAGAGGGCCGGACGAGCGTGGCGGGTTGACCCCGTTGCAGCGCCTCTCGTCTCGGACAAACAAAGGTACCCGACTTTCACTTGGCGTCGGCGTACGCCCCAACTACTGAGACGTCGAGCGGGAACCGCACCGTGGTCTCGCCGAACAGCAGGTGGCCGGCCTGGGCGGCGCCTGCGTGCACCGCCGCGACGACCTGGTCGGACTGCTCGGCGGGGCAGTGCACGACCACCTCGTCGTGCACGAAGAGCACCAGCTCGGCGTCGGTGCCCGCCAGCGCCGTGCGCAGTGTGGCCAACAACACGAGCGCCCACTCGGCGGCCGTGGCCTGGATCACGAAGTTGCGGGTGAATCGACCCCGGGCCCGCCCCGAGGCGCCGCCCTGCGGCGCCTCGGCGGAGCCGAGCTCCTCGGGCGGGTCGAGCCCGGCGTCACGCAAGGCGGTCGAAGAGGGCGGACAGGTCCGGCCCAGCCAGGAGCGGACCAGCCCGCCGGCCTCACCCGTACGGGCGGCAGCCTCCACATACTCGAAGGCGGTCGGGTAGTGCTGGCGCAGCACGGCCAGCGCCGGGATCGCGGCGCCGCCGGTCTGCCCGTACATAGCGCCGAGCAGGGCGACCTTGGCCTTGGCCCGGTCGCCGTCGAAAGAGTCGGCGGCGAGCGCCGCGTAGAGGTCGCCGGCAGCGGCCGCCGCGGCAAGCCGCTCGTCGCCCGAGACGGCGGCCAGGACGCGGGGCTCCAACTGGCCGGCGTCGGCGACCACGAAACGCCAGCCCGGGTCGGCGACCACGGCCCGGCGCACGACCTTGGGCACCTGCAGCGCGCCGCCGCCGCGGGTCGCCCAGCGGCCGGAGACCACGCCACCGGGCACGAACTCCGGACGGAAGCGGCCGTCGCTGACCCAGGCGTCGCACCATGACCAGCCGTGCGCCGTCCAGATCCGGTAGAGCTCCTTGAACTCCAGCAGCGGGCGCACCGCCGGATGGTCGACCTGTTTCAGCACCCAGGCGCGCGTGCTGGAGACCTCGACCCCGGCCCGGGCGAACGCCTTGACCACCTCGGCGGGCGAGTCGGGGTGCAGGCCGCGCAGCCCGAACGCGGCGTTGACCTCAGCGGCCAGCTCGGCCAGGCGGCGTGGCGGACCCACCGGCTGCGGCGGCCCGAGCAACTCGCGCAGCAACTCGTCGTGGATGTCGGCGCGCCACGGCAGCCCCGCGTGCCCCATCTCGGCCCCGACCAGGGCGCCCGCCGACTCGGCCGCCACCAGCAGGCGGAACCGCCCCGGACGCTCGGTCTCGGCGATCCGGCGCAGCTGATCGGCGTACGCCTCGGTCACAGCCGGAAGCACGTCGAAGCCGGCGCCGACCGGCGGACCGCTCGCGGCCTCGAAGAGCGCCGCCTGGGCGAAGCCCGGCGGCTCGGCGGCTCGCGGCGGCGGATCGAGCGGAACCGGCAGGTCGTGCAGCCGGGCCCGGACCGCCGCGAGCGACCGCGGCGCGCCCCAGCGGCCGGCGTGGCCGAGCAGCAGCGACTCGGTCAGCTCGAGGTCGTGGCAGCGCGCGACCCGCACCCCGGCCCGCAGCAGGCCGGGGTAGATCTCGGCAGTCGACGCCCAGACCCAGCGCGGATGATCGGCCGCCTCTCGCTGGGCGACGGCGGCGGCCAGGTCGCCGACCAGCCGCGGCGGCCCGAGCGGCATCCCGTCGGCCCGCAGATCCTGCAGCCGACCATCGGAGACCACCGCTACCAGCACGGCGTCATTCTGCCCCCGGGGTACGACACTTTCCGGCGGTCGCCAGCGCCGGCGGTCGCCAGTGGCGCCGCGGGCACCCGCGGTCACTCCGCGCTGGAGCGGGACCACAGGTTGATGCCGGACTCCGTCGCGTACTTGTCGATCTCGGCCAGTTCGTCGGCGGTGAAGGCCGTGTTCTTCAGCGCCGCGACGTTGTTCTCCAGCTGGGCCACGCTGCTGGCGCCGAGGACCGTGGAGGTCATTCGCGGGTCGCGCAGGGTCCAGGCGATCGCCAACTGGGCCAGGCTCTGGCCGCGCCGGGCGGCGATCGCGTCAAGGGCGCGGATCTTGTCCAGGTTCTGGTCGTTCAGCCAGGCCGGCGACAGCGAGCTCGGCTCACCCGCCCGCGAGCCCTCCGGGACGCCGTTCAGGTAGCGGTCGGTGAGCATGCCCTGGGCCAGCGGCGAGAAGCCGATACAGCCGGCGCCCTCCCGCTCCAGTGTGTCCAGCAGGGCGCCCTCGATCCAGCGGTTGAGCATCGAGTACGAAGGCTGATGGATCAGCAGCGGCGTGCCCAGACCGCGGAGGATCGACGCGGCCTCGGCGGTCTTGGCCGGCGAATAGGAGGAGACGCCGGCGTAGAGCGCCTTGCCGGACCGTACGGCCGCGTCCAGCGCGCCCATCGTCTCCTCGAGCGGGGTGTCCGGGTCGAATCGGTGCGAGTAGAAGATGTCGACGTACTCCAGGCCCATCCGGCGCAGCGACTGGTCCAGCGACGCGGTCAGGTATTTCCGCGAGCCCCACTCGCCGTACGGTCCGGGCCACATGTCGTAGCCCGCCTTCGTCGAGATGACCAGCTCGTCGCGGTACGGCCGGAAGTCGGCCGCCAGGATGCGGCCGAAGTTCTCCTCGGCGGAGCCGTACGGCGGCCCGTAGTTGTTCGCCAGGTCGAAGTGCGTGATGCCCAGGTCGAAGGCCCGGCGCAGGACGGCCCGCTGGGTCTCGACCGGCCGGTCGCCGCCGAAGTTATGCCACAACCCGAGTGACACGGCAGGCAGGCGCAGGCCGGAACGCCCGCTGCGGCGATATTCCATCGAGCCGTAGCGACCCGCCTCGGCAATGTAACCGGACACGGTGAGCCTCCTCGTAGGGTTACCCGTTGCGGGTCAGGAATCTGGCGCGCCGGAAGACAGTATTTCTCCGGACGACACAACCCGCGAGGCGTAGTCACATCCAACGAGTTGTGACGAAGAAACAGATGCAGCCTCCGCGCCGCGACACGCCCGGGCGGCCGAGCGCGGGCCGCTGCGCCGTCGTGGAGGCCGGCCCCAGAGAGAAGGCTGGGCTCAGGGCCGAACTCGGCCACGGCGGATCAGGCCAGCCAGCCGGGGCGGATCAGGCCTGCCTCGTACGCGTAGACCACCAGCTGTGCGCGGTCGCGCGCCGCCAGTTTGATCATCGTTCGGCTGACGTGGGTCTTCGCGGTTGCCGGGCTGATCACCAGGCGGGCCGCGATCTGGTCGTTGGACAGGCCCTCGGCGACCAGCACGAGCACCTCGCGCTCCCGGTCGGTGAGCTGGTCGAGCTGCGGTGGGGGAGTGGCCGGCCGGCCACGGGCGGTGGCGCCGGCGAACTCGCCGATCACCCGGCGGGTCACGCTCGGCGAGAGCAGCGCGTCCCCGGCGGCGACGGCCCGCACGCCGCGCAGCAACTCGACCGGCTCGGTGTCCTTGACCAGGAACCCGGACGCGCCGGAGCGCAGCGCCTCGAACACGTACTCGTCGAGCTCGAACGTCGTCAGGATGACGACCCGGGTTTCGGTGAGCGCCGGATCGGCGGCGATCCGGCGGGTCGCCTCGAGGCCGTCGACGCCGGGCATCCGGATGTCCATCAGCACGACGTCGGGCCGGTGCTGCTGGGCGAGCTTGACCGCCTCCAGGCCGTCCGCGGCCTCGCCGACCACCCGGATATCCGGCTCGGCGTTGAGCAGCGCCCGGAAGCCGGCCCGGACCAGCGCCTGGTCGTCGGCGAGCAGCACGGTGATCATGTGTCTCCCTCCACGGCAACCGAACGGGCAGCCGAACCGGCAGCCGAACCGGCAGCCGAACCGGCAACCGAACCGGCAACCGAACCAGACGCCGAACGGACAGTCGAACCGGAGGCCGCCGGCAGCAGCACCGACACCAGGTAGCCGTCGTCCACGGGGCCGGCCTCCAGCGTGCCGCCGAGGCTCTGCGCCCGCTCCCGCATGCCGGCGATGCCGGTGCCCGAGTCGCCGTCGGCGGCCGGCTCGGCGGGCGGCCCGTCGTTGCGGATCGACAGGTGCAGCGCGGTCGGCAGGTAGTCGACCGAGATCGTCGCGGTCGCGTCCGGCCCCGCATGCTTGCGCACGTTGGTCAGCGCCTCCTGCACGATCCGGTACGCCGCCCGGTCCACCTCGGGCGGCAACACCCGCGCCTCGCCGCTGAATGCGGTCGTCACAGGAAGGCCGGCGTCGGCGGTCAGGTCCTCCAGCAGGCTTAGCCCGAGCGTCGGCTGCCGCGGCGCCGCCTCGTCCTCGGTGCGCAGCACGCCGAGCACCGCCCGCACCTCGCGCAGCGCCTCCGAACTCGCCGTCTTGATCGCCGTGAGCGCCTCGCGCGCCTGCTCCGGCTGGTTGTCCATGAGGTGCAGCCCCACCCCGGCCTGCACGTTGATCAGCGAGAGGTGGTGACCGAGCACGTCGTGCAGCTCTCGTGCGATCCGCAGCCGCTCCTCCGACGCCTGCCGCCGCTCCTGCTCCTGTTTGGCGCGGGCGCGCTCCGCACGCACCTTGATCATCTCGGCCATCTGTTCCGCCCGGATCTTCGCGGCGCCGCCCAGCAACACCACCACGGCCAGCCCGGTCGCCAGCAGGACGGCGTCGCCCGGCTCGGGCCGGGCGCCCGGCGCCACCCCGAGCCGGGCCGCGAAGACCCAGGTCACCAGCAGATAGCAGGCGTACGCGACGGCCGCGCACACGACGGCCGCGGTGCGGCGCCCGCGCCGGGCGATGCCGAACAGCGCGACGGCCGGGGCGACGGCGACCGCCCAGCGGGGCGCGGAGAAGGTGGCGAACCCGATCGAGGCGGCCGCGGCCACGGCGAAGACCGCGAGCGGGGCGCGCCGCCGCAGAAGCAGCGCGGCGGGGCCGGCCAGCAACAGGGCGTACGCGAGCGCGTCCATGGTCCGGAACACCCCGCCGTGCGCCGCCGCGTCGTTCGCCCCGATGATCTGGAAGAAGCCGGCGGCGAGGGCGGCGGCCGGCGGGAAGCCGTGCGGTGGCCCCGGCCGGCGGAAACCCTCACGCGGAACGAAACGCCCGGTGCGGCGGTCCGGCCGCCACGGCGCCTCCCATCGCGGAGTGTCGGTCACGCTGCCGAACCTACGGCACGGCACGGGCCCGCGGCATCGGCGCGCGGGGGCGAGGCGGGCTACGCCCCAGGGCGTACGCCGGGAGGCCGCGCTGCGCCGCCGGGAGTAGGCCGGACGGGCCGCGCACCCGAAAAGCCGCCCCGAAGATGCTTCCCCGGGCCGACGTTGCGGGCGGCGCCGGCGGCGACTCTGGAGAGCAGACGCCCACCGAGGAGGAAACGGTGTACCCCAACGACGGAACCAGGTCCGGCCCGAACCGGCTGCGGACCTCCGACACCGAACGCGAACAGATCGCCGAGATCCTGCGCGCCGCCATGGCCGAGGGACGGCTGAACCTGGCGGAAGGCGAGGAACGGCTGGCCTCGGCGTACGCCGCGACCTATCGCGACGAGCTCGCGCCGCTGACGGCCGATCTTCCCGACGGCGGCCGGCGTGCCCTGAACGAGACGCCGCAGGCCCGTCTCGCGACACGCCGGGGGATGCGGCGGCACGCCGGCTTCGTGGTCGCCGTGGCGGCGCTGCTGACCGGTCTCTGGGTCCTGTCCGGAGCGCACTTCTTCTGGCCGGCCATCCCGCTGTTCTTCCTGTTCATGAGCCTGGCCCGGCACGCGCGCTGGCGCCGGTACGGCTACCCGGGCGCCTACGCCGAGAGGGTCGCGCCGTGGAACGCGCCCGGCCCGAGGTGATCGATCGCACTCCATAGTGGACGTGGAGGTCGTTGATCGACCCTCCCCGCTCTGCGACAGTGACCGGGCTTTCCCCCGGTCACGGCAGAGCGGGGGTACAGGGAGGGTCGAGCAGGATGATGGGTCCGTCGCATGCGCTGTCGGGGGCGGCCGCGTGGCTCGCCGGCAGTTGGGCCCTGGACCACTTCGCGGGGTACGGCCAGTCGCCGCTCGCGATCACCGTCGGGACGCTGGTCTGCGCGGGCGGCGCGTTGCTGCCCGACCTCGACCTTTCCGGCAAGGTCACCCGCAACCAGGGCGGCGCGACCGTCGCGCACACATTCGGGGTGGTGTCGCTGTTCCTCGCCGAGGTGATCGAGAAGATCTCGCTCGGCGTCTACACGGCGACCCGCCTTAGCCACGACCCGCGCCGTAACAACGGTCATCGCACCCTCACCCACACGCTGCCCTTCGCCGGTCTGGTCGGCTGGGGCACCACCGCGCTGGGCGGACACTTCGGCAAGTGGGCCGTCGTCGGGATCGTCTTCTTCATGGCCGGCCTGGCCCTGCGTGGACTGTTCGAAAGCTGGGCCGAGCGCGCCGGCTGGATCATCGTCACGCTCTGTGCGGCCGTGATCGCCTGGTTCACGGCCGCGAACCTGCCGGGCGACCGGGGCTATCCGATGCTGGGCTTCGCGGTCGGCGTCGGCTGCGTCGTGCACCTGCTCGGCGACATCGTGACGCACGCCGGCATACCCGTCCTCTGGCCCATCCCGACCGGCCGCCGGATGTGGCGCATGATCGGCATCCCGAACGGGATAGCGGTCAAGGTCGGCGGCAAGGTCGAGGTCTTCGTGCTGCGTACGGTCTTCACCGTGGTGGCCCTGGTGGCGATCGCCGGGCTGTTCGCACCCGGCTTGTTGCACCGTTTCACCCCGGCGACCTGGGCCGGCGGCGACCGCTGACCGTCGCGGCGCGGCCCGGCGGCTCCGCTGTGGCGGGAATCGCAACAATATTGGCGACATTTTACCGACAGGGTGATGGCGTGCCGGGCCGGTAGTGGTGACGCTGACCCGATGACGACTTCTGCTGATCGATCGTTTGGCACGTCCTTTGATCGCAAGCTGGTCGGCGAGAGCGCCGAGGCGCTCCGCGAGAGGCGCCTGCGCATGTCGACGCTGCCCGTGCCGTTCGGCCGCGGGTGGGCGCCGATGCAGCAGGCGATGGCCGAGGCGCTGCGCGACCCGCCGGTCCATATCGGCGACGTGATCAAGAAACAGGAGCGGATCCAGGAGATCCTCGACGCGCTGCCACCGGGCCCAGAGATCAACCGCGTGGCCGCGTTCAACGAGCTCTACCTGACGATTACCAAGCGGGTCGACGGCGCGCTGCGGACCGGCGTGCACTGGCCCGAGTTCCTCGAACTGCTCGACGTTGAGTTCGCCAAAAGGTACTTCGCCGCACTCGACCTTTGGAACCGGGATGAAGAAGACACTCCGGACGTCTGGGAGGTGCTCTTCAAGCGGTCCGGCGACACCGAGCTGACCCGTCTCGTGGCGGCGATCCTGGGCGTGAACGCGCACATCAACCATGACCTGGCGCTGGCGTTGATCGCGACCTGGGCGGAGTTGGGGCCGCCCCAGAACGACGACATCTACCCGGACTACCTGCTGGTCAACAAGATCTTCTACGAGGAGATCCCGTTGCTGCGGCGCGTCTTCTCCGACGAGTGGCAGCTCGACCTCGACCGCCTGGCCGGGCCGCTGGACGACTGGAGCCAGCGAGCGCTGGTCATGGTCACCCGAGCGCACGCCTGGGAACAGGCGCTGCGGCTGTGGCCGCTGCGCGACGACCCGGAGGACTTCGAACAGGCCCGCCGCGCCATGGACCGGGCGGCCTCGCTGCTGGGCGAGTGGCTGATCTTCGGCGATCGCCTGGTCTCCGACGCCGGCGACGTGATTACCGGCGGCTGGCACCTGCTCCGCCGCCTACGCGGCGCCGACCAACACCGAGACCCAAACCCGACAGCCCCGCCCGGATAACAGCTCCCGCCGGGATGGCTCCCGCCGGGATGGCTCCGGCTGGGATGGCGTCCGCTGGGATGGCTCCGGCTGGGATGGCGTCCGCTGGGATGGCTCCGGCTGGGATGGCGTCCGCTGGGATGGCTCCGGCTGGGATGGCGTCCGCTGGGATGGCTCCGGCTGGGATGGCGTCCGCTGGGATGGCTCCGGCTGGGATGGCGTCCGCTGGGATGG
>Ga0307508_10002085_pt1 | contig 21580 bp, 16 predicted proteins | sample 9_EM_MG_FD_203089 | JGI IMG/M metagenome (GOLD analysis project Ga0307508, IMG submission 203089) | Populus trichocarpa ectomycorrhiza microbial communities from riparian zone in the Pacific Northwest, United States - 9_EM | ecosystem: Host-associated > Plants > Roots > Unclassified | place...
ATGAACAGCGTGAGTACTACCGCCAGCGCGCCCCGGAGTACGACCAGTGGTGGCAGGCCCGGGGCCAGTACGCGAAATCTCCCGAGGACGAGGCCCGCTGGTTCGCCGACGTCGCTGAGGTCGAGCAGGCGCTGGACGATTTCGGGCCGGCAGGCAACGTGCTCGAGCTGGCGGCCGGCACCGGCTGGTGGACACGGCGGCTTGCTCGGCACGCCCGGCAGGTGACCGCGGTGGATGCGGCCGAGGAGACGCTCGCGATCAACCGAGCCTCGGCCTCGGGGCATTTCGGGAACGTACGGTACGTGACCGCCGACATCTTCTCGTGGAAGCCGCCGGCCGCCGCGTTCGACGTGGTCTTCTTCAGCTACTGGCTCTCCCATGTGCCCGCGGACCGGCTGGCCGACTTCCAGCGGCAGGTGACGGCCGCGCTGCGGCCGGGCGGACGGGTGTTCGTGGTCGACAGCTACCACACCGAACGTCTTCCCGGCGACGTGCAGCAACGCGTTCTCAACGACGGCCGGCGCTTTGCGGTGATCAAGCGGTACTGGCAGCCCGAGGAGCTGGAGGCGATCCCGCAATGGCGGCTGGCCGCGCGAGTGACGGCCGGCCAGTCGATCATCTACGGCTGTACGACGAAGTAGGCGACCGCAGCGACCCTCATCGCCCGCGGTGGGGGAGCCCTGGACGGGGACCGGCGGCGACGGGTCACCGGGTGGTGCTCGTGGGGAGGATGGCGGCCTCCCCGTCGGCTCGGGGGTCGCTCGCGGCGGCCAGGTCCGTGCCGCGCAGGCGGGCCACCTGGGCGTGCCCGGCGTCGTCGTGCCGGGCGGCCGTGGTGGCGACCGCGAGACCGAGCGCGGCGGCCGCGCCGGTCAGCGCCTCGGCGTCCGGGGTGCCGGGCTCCAGCAGCAGCGTCGGCACGTGCCGGTCGATCTCCCGGCCGCCGATGATCCAGCGTGGTCGGGACAGCAGGCCGGCCAGGTCGGTCGAGTCGAGCACGTCGCCGGCGAGCTGGGCGAGGATCCAGGGCTGGGAGCGGCCGCCCTGGCAGCCGAGCGCGATCACGGCGTCGGTGGTGGTGGCGATCGTGGGGCAGAGCGTGTGTGGCGGGCGGGCGCCGGGCGCGATCCGGCCCGGGTGTGCGGGGTCGAGGCTGAATGACGAGCCGCGGTTGTGCAGCACCACGCCGGTGCCGGGTTCGAGCAGGCCGGAGCCGAAGCTCTGGAAGACGCTCTGGATGAGCGTGACCGCGGTTCCGTCGTCGTCCACGGCGGTGACCGCTACGGTGTCGCCGGCGGGCTTGGGTGCGCCGGCTGCGGCCGCGAAAGGAGCTGGGGAGCTCCGCAGAAGTAGCCCGTCGACGTCTACCGGTCCGGTGCGCGGGTCGCCGAGCAGAGCGTCTCGGGCGAGTTGGGCGCGCCGGGCGTCGGCGAGCAGTTCGGCCGAGCCTACGATGCCGAGGAAGGTGGCGCCCTGCACGGGCGGGGGCGCCGCGTGCCAGGTGACGCCGTCCGCGACCGTGGTCAGCGGCTCGGTCACCTCGGCCCGGTGTGCCGCGAAGTCGGCTACCGCCAGCGGGCTGCCGAGCGCGCGCAGGCCTTCGACGAGTTGGTGTGCCAGGTGGCCGCGGTAGAAGCTGCGCCAGTTCGCGGCGATCACAGACAGGGTCTCGGCCAGGACCGGCTGCACGAGCGTGGTCAGCGGCGTGCCGTCGGGGGAGAGCAGCAGGCCGGCCAGGCCCGGGTCGGCGCGAATGACCGTCAGCCGGGCCTGGACCGCCGCCGCCAGGCCCGCACTGACCGGCACCCCGGTTGCGGCCAGCCGGATCGCCGGCGTGAGCAGGTCGCGCAGCGGCAGCCGAGCGCCGAGCGCGGCGATCGCCGCCCAGCCGGCCACCACGCCCGGCACGGTGATGGTCTGCGGGCCGCCGGGCGGCATCCGGTCGCCGGCCGCGCGCAGGGCGGCCACGTCGACGGTGGTGGCCGCGGCGCCGATCGAGAGCACTGCCTGTGCCGGGCCGCCCGGCGGTCGTACGATCGCGACCAGGTCGCCGCCGACCGAGCACTGGTGGGGGTAGGCGACGGTGAGCGCGGCCGCGGCGGCGAGGGCCGCGTCGAGGGCGGCGCCGCCGGCCGCGACCGCTTCGCGGGCGGCGTCGACCGCGGCGGGGTGCGGCGCGGCGACGGCGACGGCCATCAGGCTGCCCGCCGATCGGGAAGGTCCGGCTGGCCGGGGGCGTCAAGGCGGGCGAGGGCGTCTCGGCGGATGAGGATGGCGCGGGCGAACGCGCCGTCCGAGCCGACCAGCTTCGCCGGCAGGCAGACCAGCTCGTACGCGCCGGCCGGCGCCCCGTCGAGGTCGGCGTTCTCCAGGATCAGCACGCCGGCGCCGAGCAGGGTGTGATGTCGAAGATCTCCACGGCAACCTCCTCAGGGCCGGTGTGTCGGGTCGGGGCAGGGCTCGCCGACGGCGGCGGCGACGGCCCGGGCCGCGGTGAGCACGCATCGTTCGTATTCTGCCCGGCCGTGCTCGACGCTCGCCTCCTTGACGTCGCGGCCCCAGACGCCGGCTTGCTATGTTGACCGCTGCTTCGTCCCGATCCCTTCGAGCGCGGCCTGTCCGCCGCCCGATTCCGACCCGATCCCCGCATCGCCGACGAACGCACCAGACGAGGGCCCCATGGACGCCGCCTCCACCAGCACCACCGCCTCCGCCTCCGCCGGAGAGGCCGCAGCCGGGACGCCCGCCGGCGGGATCAGCGCGCTGGTCGACGAGACCGCAGCGGCGATCCGGGCGCGGATCATGTCCGGCGAGATCCCGATCGGCGCGCAGCTGCGGCAGGCCGAGCTGGCCAAGGCGCTCGGCGTGAGCCGCACCCCGATCCGCGAGGCGCTGCGGCAGCTGCAGACCGGCGGCCTGATCGAGGTGGTGCCCAACCGCGGCGCGATCGTGCGGGTGCCCTCGCCGTGGGAGGTGCGCGAGGCCTACGAGGTGCGCGCCGAGTTGGAGGGCCTGGCCTGCGAGCGGGCCGTGCGCAGGGTCACCCGCGGCGATCTGGCCGAGCTGCGGGAGACCAACGAGTTGCTGCGCCCCGGAGACGCCCCGCCCAACCCGGCATCGCACGCGGCGAACGATCACTTCCACGCGCTGATCCACGAGATCGCCGGCAACGAGCGGCTGGCCCGCGTCATCCGCGAGATCAACGAGGCCTTCCCGCGTAACGTCTCGGCCCTGGTGCTGCAGGAGCACCCCCGCCACCGCGACGACAACTTCGCCGAGCACGAGCGCGTCCTCGCCGCCCTGGCCGCCGAGGATGCCGCGACGGCCCGCCGCGAGATGCAGGCCCACGTGCTCAGCGCCGGAGAGCAGCTGGCTCGGTGGTACGAGCGCCGCTCCACCACCGTCTTCCGCGGGTGAGCGCGCGGCCGGTTCCGGACCTTTGTGGAGCGAGGGTCGAGCGGGCGGCCCTTCCCGGGAGTAACGATTCAGGCACGGGGCGGTAATTCGGCGGCTTTCCAAGTACCGTCGCGTGGCGCTGAACATCGAAATCCTGGATTGGACAAATAGTGTCGCTCGACGAGCAGAACCCCACGCCCTACGGCCCGCAGGGCTACCAGGCGGCACCGCCGCAGCAGAGCACCAGCGGTCTGGCCATCGCCGGACTCATCCTCGCCTTCGTGGCGGCGCCGCTCGGCTTCATCCTGAGCCTGATCGCCGTCTTCAAGACCGGCCCCGGCCGCGCCAAGGGCCGCGGTCTGGCGATCGGTGGCATCGTCGTCTCGGTGATCATCATCGGCGGCGTCACGGCGCTGGGCGTCGCCCTCGCCACCTCGACGGTGGCCGACCCGGGCTGCGTCGCCGGCAAGAACGCGATCATCCAGAGTGGCAGCAAGGTCGACGCCACCTCGTTGAAGACCACTCTCGACGGTCTGAACGCGGCCGCGGCGAAGGCCAAGCACGACAACGTGCGCGTGGCGATGAAGGCCCTGGCCGACGACTACGCCCAGATGCTGGACGCCACGAAGACCGGCAACGTGCCGGCAGGCATCGTGGACAAGATCACCGCGGACGCCGACACCATCGACTCGCTGTGCACCGTCGGCGGCTGACGAAGCGACGCGGACCGCTCGCCCTGAGATAGGACGATGGCGGCGCCGGCAGGTGCCGACGCCGCCATCTACCAACCCTTGCGCCGATCGGCTCGTGTCAGTCGGACTCGGGCCTGGGGAGGTAGGCGCCGGGCACGTTCTCCGGCGCGAGGATCGTGCTGTCTCCCGGGTAGGGCTTCGACCAGTCGTGCGACTGGTACCAGGTGAAGTGGTTCATCTGCGCGGAGTTCGCGAAGTCGGGCTTGGCGTCGGGCCCGGTGAGCCGCTGCTGCGCCTTCCAAGCCGCCCACTTCGACGCGACCGCCTGCTCGGCGGCCGGCACCGTCGCCTTCGGCGCGGCAGCGGCGGCCGGGTCCTGCGCGGCCGGCCGGTCCACGCCGCACGGGGGCGGGGTCGAAAGGCCCAAGGTCAGCGAGGTCCGGTTGGGCAGCGCGGTGAACGGCGCGTAGTCCGCCCGCTGGTTGAACGCCGCCCGCATCGGGCTGGCGGCGCTGTCCTTCTGGTTCATCGGGTGGATCCCGAGGATCTGCTCGACGGTCCGGATCATCGTGATCTGCGAGTAGTAGTGGTTGTCCACGACCCCGTGCTTGGCGTACGGGCTGATGATCTGGATCGGGGCGCGGTGACCGTCGACGTGGTCGAGGCCGGCCTGGGAGTCGTCCTCGACCACGAAGATCGCCGAGTCCTTCCAGTACCTGCTGTGCGAGATCGTGTCGACGACCTTGCCGACCGCGAGGTCGTTGTCCGCGACCTGGGCGGCCGCGTTCGGCGGGCCGCCGGTGTGGTCGCTGGAGAACCAGAACATGTTCAGGTTCGCCGGCCCGTTCTTCTCGAAGTCACGCTTCCAGATCTCGTACCGGTAGAGGTCCGGGACGCTGGTGTCGAACTTCGGGAAGGCGGGCACCGACACGTTGTTCAGCGACGGGATCGGCGAGGACGAGGCCAGGGTGTACGCGCTGGCCTGCCCGGTCGACGCCATGGTCTGGCTGTCGCAGTAGAGGTTCTGCCAGCTCGCGTCCGCGGGCTTGGTGAGGAACTGGTGGAACTCGCCGAAGTCCCGGACCGTCTTGCCCTTCGCCTGCGCGCCGGTCCAGAGGAAGCCGCTGCGCTGGTGGCCGAGCGCGTCGTCCTCGGTATCGTAACTGCGGATGTACTCGCCGGCCGAGGACTCGGTGTACTCCGGGTCGTCGGCCTGCATCAGCCAGTTGTGACCCTCGGCCGAGTTCGTGCCGATGTCGTACGTGTTGTCGTAGAGCCCGAACTGCTGCTCCATCGCGTGCTGATTCGGCGTCACGTTCTCGCCGAACTCCGCGAGCGCCGGCTCGCCGTTGCCCCGCGAGTCGTCGCCGAACAACTGGTCGTACGTCCGGTTCTCCTTGACGATCAGGAAGACGTGCTTGATCGTCGACGGGTCGCCCAGCCGTACTGGCACCGGCACCGGCTTCGCGCCGTCGTTGCCCTTGGCCAGCTCGACGGAGCCGCTGGTCCAGCCGTTCTCGGTGAACACCTTGGCGGTGTCGGACCGGATCACCCGGTCGCTCGGCAGCCTGAACCGCTGCAGGCTCGACGTGGTGTCGTGGGTGTTGTGCCCGCCGGCCGTGGTGGGCCGTAGGGCGTCGATGCCGCGGGTGTTGGAGACCACCACGTCGTTGCCGACGGTGGCGATGTTCGTCGGGAAGTAGTCGGTCGGCAGCAGGCCGACGTAGCTGACCGGCTCCTGCGGGCTGGTGTACCGGTAGACGGCGATCGCGTTGGCGCGGCCGAGCGTCACCAGCAGGTGACCGTCGTTGGTGAGCGTCACCGCGTCGGGCTCGTAGCCCACCGACGCCTCCGGCCACGGCTGGGTGGCGATGGTCTGGACGACCTTGTTGCGGGCGGTGTCGATGACCGACACGTCGTTGGTTGCCGTGTTGGCGACGAACAGCGCCTTGTTCTTGGCGTACAGGGCCGTCGGGTGCAGGCCGACGTCGATGCTGCCGACCGCGGCGGACGGGCTTGCCAGGTCGATGACGCTGACCGTGCCGGTGGTGGTGGCGCCGGTGACCGGGCTGGCTGGCACCGGCGTGTTGTACGAGTTGATCGTGGTGTCGCCGGGCCGGGCCGCACGCCCGCCTTCGTTGCTGACGTAAAGCTTCGTCCCGACCTGCACCAGGTCACGCGGGGCGTTGCCGACGTCCCAGCTCTGCTGGATGGCCCCGGTCGCCGCGTCGATGGCGACCACCCGGTTCTGCCCGTTGACCGCGGAGTACACGGTGGCGCCGTCGGGCGAGAACACGGCCTTGGCGGCCAGCGCCAGTTTGGCGCCGTCCGCCGGGATCGTGATGAACGTCGGGTTGGCGAGGGTGCCGTCCGGGTTCACGGTGAACTTCCGGTAGCCGTTGGCCTGGCCGAGCCACAGCTGCGAACCGTCCGGCGAGTACGCGGGGCCCTCCTGGCCCACGTCGTTGCCGCTGATGCGCAGGTCGGCGGCCGCGTTGTTGCCGACCAGCTGCTGCACCTTCCAGCTCTTGAGGTTTACGACGGCCAGCGCCATCCCGCCGTCGGCGACGGCGGCCGCGACGTGGGTGCCGTCCGGGCTGACCGCGGACGACATGATCTTGCCGTAGTTGATGACCAGGCGCTTGCCGATGGGGTTGAGGTACTGGTCGGCGGAGGCGACCAGGCCCTGGTCGGTGGTCTGGCCGACCTGAACGACGCCGAACTGGCGGGTCTGCGCGTACGCCATGCCGGTTCCGGCGACGACGATGACGGCGGTGCCGCCGGCGGTCAGCAGCGGCATGCGGCGGGCGACGCGTCGAAGGCCGGATCGGTCCTTTTCGACAGGCCGCCGGCGGCGTTTTACTTGCATGGGGCTATCCCTTCGAGGCGGTCGGAAGCAGCGCGACGTTGCCGTCGAACTGCCAGAGCGGGTTCGGTTGGTCCCCGATCGGGGTGTGCACCAGGAAGTAGCCGTTCACTTCCTTCGGTCCGTCGCCGTCGGCCACGAACCGCCCGTCTGCGCTGATGTCGAGCTGGTAGACGGCCGTCCCGGCGGCTTCGACTCCGGGCAGGTGCCAGGTGACGACGCAACGCCAGTCGTTGCCGGGTCCCTCGGCGGCGAGCAGGCCGCCGCCTTTGTTGCACGCCGCCGTGGCCGCCAGCTGGGCTTCGGTGACCTCGGGCCGGTTGAGCTGGGCGGTCTGCATCCGGTACAGGTGGGCGAACGCGGTGGCGAGCGAACTCTCCACTTTGCCCTGTTCGATCCCGGCGCCGGTGGCCCCGGTCGCCGCGGCGACGACCGCGACCGTCACCGCGACCAACCCGGCGAACGGGAGCGCCCCGGCGGCCAGAGCGCGGCGTCCGGAGCCGCCGGAGGTCAGGTTGGTGAAGTCGCGTCGCAGGAACAGCAGGTAGGCCAGGGCCGTCGCGGTCACCGCCCACACCAGGCTGACCACGATGCCGATCAGCAGCGGGCCGAGCTGTTGCGGACTGGTGAACAGGCCGTTCCAGGCGATGAAGGCGTAGCTCGGCAGGGCCAGGCGTACGGCGACGGGCAGCGGCAGCATCTGGGCGAGCTGCAGGGTGAGCGCGACGACCGCGGGCAGCAGCAGTCCCATCGGCGACCGCCCCAGCGCGACGGACCCGAGCAGCCCGATTCCGGCGAGGGCCAGGGTCGGCGCCAGGACGCAGACCCAGGCGAGCAGCACCTTGCCGGCGGCGTCCCCGGCCGCCAGCAGGTGGCCGTCGAGGCCGACCAGCGGCCGGTCGCCGACCGCCGCGATCCCGCCGAGCGCGCTGGAACTCCCCAGCCCGGCCACCAGCAGCAGGATCACGCTCAGGCTGGCGAGCGCCTTCGCCACGAAGATCCGTCGGGGCGACCGGACTGCCACGAGCAGGCACCGCCAGGTGCCGAGCCGGTCCTCGGCGGCGAACACGTCGCCGGCCACCACCGAGGTCACCAGCGGGAGCGCCCAGGTGCCCGCGAAGCCGAGCATCACCAGCGGTCCGGCCCAACCCGTGGCGTGCATCCAGCGGCCGAAGAGGGTGTCGGCGGGCAGCGAGCTCTGCCGGCTGACCGCGGCGACGAACAGGCCCGGCGCGATCCAGCAGGCGAGGACCAGCAGGCGGATCCGCCATTGCGAGACCAGCTTGAGCAGCTCGAAGCGGTAGCCGCGGGCCACCGTCACGCGGCCGGCGGCGTCCGGCGGCGCGAGGTCCGCGGCGATGGTCGCGGTCACCGGCCGGCCTCCTGCTCGTCGGTCAGCGCGAGGAACGCGGCCTCGAGCGGCGACACCACCGGGGTGAGCTCGCGCAGCGCGATGCCCGCCCGCACGAGCCGCGCCACCAACTCGTCGAGGGCCGGCGTCGGCGCGCGGACGACGAGCGGTTCGGCGTCGTCGAGGACGCCGATCCCGGCCGTGTCGGCGGCCAGCAGGCGTGCGGCCGGCGGGTCAGAGGTGAGCAGCCGGTAGTCGAGCTCGCGGCTCTCGGCGGCCAACTTGCTCAGCGGGCCGGAGAAGGCGACCCGACCCGTGGCGACGATCGTGACCTCGGAGCACAGCGCCTCGACGTCGTCCATGCGGTGGCTCGAGAGCACGACCGTGGTCCCGTCCGCCGCGAGCCGGGTGAGCACGCCGTGCACGTGCTTCTTGCCGGCCGGGTCGAGGCCGTTGGAGGGTTCGTCGAGAACCAGCAGCCGCGGCCCGGTGAGCAGGGCGGCGGCGAGGCCGAGGCGCTGGCGCATGCCCAGGGAGAAGCCGTTGGCCTTGTCGTCGGCGACGTCGGTGAGCCCGACCTCGGCGAGCACGCCGTCGATGCCGGCCGTCCGGGCGTCGCCGCCGCGCAGGGCGGCCAGCGCGGCGAGGTTCTGCCGGGCGGTCAGCGAGGGGTAGAGGCCGGGACCGTCCACAAAGCCGGCGACGCCGTCGGGAACGGCGAGCGCCCGGCGGACCGGCGTGCCGAGGATTTCCAGGCGCCCGCTGTCGGCGACCGCGAGGCCCAGCAGGAGGCCGAGCAATGTGGTCTTGCCGGCGCCGTTCGGCCCGACCAGGCCGTGAATCTGCCCCTGCGCCACGTCCAGGTCGATGCCGTCGAGCGCGACGACGTCGCCGAAACACTTGGTGATACCGCGCGCCCGGATTGCGAGGACTGTATTCATCGATCCCTCTTCCTTGCCGTCCACGAACCTAGGGAAGGCGCGCGACGCAGGCAGGGACCAACAGCTGAACGGCCACGGAACGGGAAGCGACGGGAATTCGCCGTGCTCGATGCGACCGCTGCGGGCCGGCGACTGTTCGACGAATGTTCGTCCGGCGATCAGAGTTCCGGTGGCCGCGTCACGCCGGATCCCCGAGCGCGGCCGGGGCGAGGAAGTCACTCGTCGCCGTTCCGGCATACGATATCCGAGATATTGGATCCAATCCTGTCGCATGAAGGTGTCGGGTTCGGAAGCGTCGCGGATCCGTAGGGCCGTGGGGTCGCCCGGACGGATTAGTCCGATTGTTAAATCCATCAGAACTTGTGTCGCTACCTGCGCTGACGTCGATCCGTTAGCCCCGATTCCCCGTAGTGACGAGAGGTGCAAGTCCGCACCGGAGCCTTTGGAGGAAAGCTCATGTTCAGTTCGAAGCGATCGCGTGTGCGCGCTCTCGCGGTGGTCGGCATGGCGGCCGTCGCGGCGGGCGTCGGCACGGTGACCTATCAGGCGTCCGCGGCCGAGGTGGCGGCCCGACCAGTGCCGCCGGCGCCGGCCTTCTCGGTGCCACAGATCCCCGATCTGATCAAGCCGCCCGCCGGGTCGCGCCCGATCGGCGCCTACGTCGTGGCCGTCGGCTCCCAGAACTACACCTGCGTCGTGGCAGCTGGCGCGACCACCGGCGCGTACACCGGGGCCTCGGTGCCCGAGGCGCAGCTGATCGGCACCGGCGGCCGGATCCACCACTTCGCCGGCCCGAGCTGGCAGTCGCTGCGCGACGGCTCGCTGGTCACCGCCACCAAGGTCGCCGCCTCGCCGCGGACCGGCGCCGTCCCCGAGCTGCTGCTCAAGGTCGCCACCCACACCGGCACCGGCATCCTGAGCGACGCCGACTACATCAACCGGCTCGCCACTTCGGGCGGTGTCGCCCCGACCGGCTCCTGCACGTCCGGTCAGACGGTGAGCGTGCCGTACAAGGCCGTCTACGTCTTCTGGGACGCCCCGGCCGCCTGAGCTCGACGACGAAACGGCCCGTGCGCCGCACGGGCCGTTTCTTTTTGGCTTGGAACCCGGAGCGCAACGTCTTCATGAGGCTCGCGCCGCCGGTTTTGACCGCGTTGCTGTGACGGATCATGCTGGTGGGGTGATGCGACCGTCCTCCGAGCGCCCGACGCGGCAGCGCACCGACGCGGCGCCGCGCATTCGTGACGTCGCGGCCGAGGCGGGCGTGTCGTACCAGACGGTCTCGCGGGTGCTGAACAACTCGCCCAACGTGCGGCCGGACACCCGCCGGATCGTCCTGGACGTCATCGACCGGCTGCAGTACCGGCCGAACCGGGCCGCCCGGGCGCTCGGCCTGGGCCGGGCGAACGCGGTCACGGTCGTCACCGCGAACACGACGCTGTACGGCTACGCGAGTGTCCTGCAGGGAGTCGAGGAGGCCGCGCGGCTGACCGGGCTCGCGGTCGGCGTCCGGGTGGTCGAGTCGGAGGCCGCCGACGACGTGCGCCACGCGGTCGAGTACGTCAGCGATCCCAGCGCCGGCAGCGTCGTCGTGGTCGCCTTCGACCCGGCCGGCGCCGGCGTCCTGCGGGCGCTTCCGGCGAGCGTGCCGACCGTCGCCGCGACCGAGGCCGGCGGCCTGCCCGACGCCGACCGGGCGATGATCTACCTGGACGAGCGGCAGGCGGCCGCCGACGCCACCCGGCACCTGCTCGCGCTCGGCCACCGCACGGTGCACCACGTGGCGATCCCGTCCGAGACCGGCACGAGCGCGCGTCAGGGCGGCTGGCGCGACGCGCTGGATCAGGCCGGCGCGAGCGCGCCGGAGGTCGTCTCGGCCGGCTGGGACATCCACTCGGCCTACCTGGCGGGCCGCCGGCTGGCGGCGGACCGCGAGGTCACCGCGATCCTGTGCGGCAACGACGACACCGCCCTCGCGGTGCGCCGGGCGCTGCACGAGGCCGGCCGGGACGTCCCCGGCGAGGTGAGCATCGTGGGCTTCGACGACGTGCCCGGCGCGGCGTACTGGACGCCGGCGCTGACGACGGTGCGGATGGACTTCGTCGCGCTGGGCCGCGCGTGCATGTCGGCCCTGGTGGCCGAATTGGGCGGGATCGCCCCGCCGCCGGTGGTCCTCGACGCTCCCCGCCTGGTGGTTCGCGAATCGACGGCGCCGCCGAGCGGTCGATAGACACCTGTTGGTAACGACTTTGCAACAACCCCTTTTCACCAGGGGATGTGACCGGTCACACTCACTCCCACGCCGCATGTGATCGGTCACTTGCGGAAGCGGGCCGGGAGAGCTCGTCCTGGTATGTCACTGGTGGTGTCATTCGTCCCGTTCCACCTGGCACACCGGTCGGTCCCGTGACGCGTGCCGCCGGCCCGCGTCGTGCTCTCCCCGCCCGGCTGCTGACCTGCGACACCGACAGGGAAGGTAAGCAACCGTCATGAGATCGATTGGCATGAGAGTCGTGGGCAGTGTGGTCGTGGCCACCGCGCTCGCGGCCGTGCTCCCGGCGCTGCCCGCCAGCGCCGCCGCCTCAACACTCACGGTGGACCTGGCGACCAGCACCGGAGCGCTGCGGTACGGCGCCACCGGGTTCCTGTACGGCCTCGGCGACGAGGGCATCCCGAACGACACGATGCTGGCCGCGCTCAAGCCGCAGGTCACCGCGCAGAAGGCGCCCGACGGCCTGCAGCACCCCGACGGCGATGCGCTCAAGATCGCGCCAGAGTTCAAGCGCACCGGCGGCCGCGACATCCAGATCTACATGCAGGACGTCTACCAGTCGTGGCCGTACGACAACCTGGGCATCGCCGACTACCTGGCCAAGGTGGACACGATGACCCGCAAGGTCGTCGCCGACCCGTACCGCACCTCGTACGTCTACGTGCCGTTCAACGAGCCCGACCAGCAGTGGTACTCCGGCAACCTCGCCGGCCTGGAAGCCGACTGGAAGACCGTCTTCCAGAAGATCCGCTCGATCGACTCCACCGCGCGGATCGCCGGGCCGAACTTCTCCGGCTACCAGTCGGCCAACCTGAAGGCGTTCCTGACCTACACGCGCGACAACGGTGTGCTGCCCGACGTCATGACCTGGCACGAGCTGGGCGACGACTTCTACACCAGCTGGCAGGACCACTACAACGACTACCGGGCGATCGAGACCAGCCTGGGCATCAGCGCCCGGCCGATCACGATCAACGAGTACGGGCGCTCCTCCGGCGACCTCGGCGTGCCCGGCAACCTGGTGCAGTACGTCTCGAAGTTCGAGGCCAGCAAGGTCGACGGCTGTCTCGCCTACTGGACCACGGCCGGCGGGCTCAACGACCTGGTCACGCACAACAACCAGGCGACCGGCGGCTGGTGGCTCTACAAGTGGTACGGCGACCTGACCGGCAACACCGTCGCCGTCACACCGCCCTCGGCCAGCGGCTCGTTGCAGGGCGTCGCCGCCCTCGACTCGTCCAAGGACCAGGCGCGGGTCATCTTCGGCGGTAACAACCCGTCCACCGGCACCTATGACACGAACGTGGTGGTCAAGGGCATCCCGAGCTACCTGGGCAGCACGGTCCACGCCACCGTCTGGGGCGTCGACTACAGCGGGCTCAACGCCTCGACCGGGCCCTACGTGGTCCAGGAGAGCGACTACACGGCGTCGAGCGGGCAGATCACCGTCCCGCTGACCGGGCTCAAGGGGCAGTCCGCGTACCAGATCATCCTGACCCCGAACAAGGACCTCTCCGCGGCGACCGCGAGCCGCTACGAGGCGGAGTACGCCACGATCGGCGGCACCGCCACGATCACGTACGGGTCCAACACCGGCTACTCCGGCACGTACTTCGTCGAGGGGTACGGCGCCAGCACGACGGCCAGCACGAGGTTCGTGGTCACCGTGCCGTCCGACGGCTACTACAACCTCAGCCTGCGGTACTCGGCCGGTCCGTACACCGGGGCGCCGACCGACCGGTCGATCCGGCTGCGCCTCAACGGGGCCGACCTCACGACCGTGGCGCTACCGGGCACCGCCGACTGGAACACCTGGAAGACCGCCACCACGAAGGTCTACCTGCCCGCGGGAATCAGCCGGGTTGAGTACAACGCGTACGCCACCGACGACAGCGACGCGGTCAACCTCGACTACGTCGACGTCGCGGCCACCACCGGCACGGTCACCGCGTACCAGGCCGAGGCGAGCGGCAACACCCTCTCCGGCACGGCGGCGGTGGTCAGCGACTCGGCCGCCTCCGGCGGGAGTTACGTGGGCTGGCTCGGCGCGGGCTCGGCCAACACCCTGCGGTTCAACAGCGTGACGGCCTCCACCGCCGGCCGCTACCGCATGATCGTCAGCTACGCGAACGGCGAGCTGGGCTCCGGCGCGACGAACTACAACAGCAACATCGTCGACCGGTACGCCGAGATCAGCGTCAACGGCGGCACCGCCAAGAAGGTCTACTTCCGCAACACGCTCGGTTGGTCGAACTACTGGACCAACGTCGTGGACGTCGACCTCGTGGCGGGCGCCAACACGGTCACCTTCGGCAACAGCTCGACGGGCTACGCGCCGAACATCGACCGGATCCAGATCGCCGCACCGATCGGCTGACAAGGCGGGTTCTGCCGCCCGCCGTGGCAGGCGGCAGAACCCGCGACACCAGGTCCGCCGTTTCCAAGACGTACGACAGGAGCAGTAGTGAGCTCGTTGGGCACCAGGCTGGTGTGGGGACACTCGGCGTTGCAACTGGTCATCGACTTGCCGGAAGACGGCCCGGTCGGCGTCCGGGCACTGTCCGGCGGCGGCGAGGAAGCCGGCGACCGGCCGGCGACCCAGCCGTTGGTGGAGGTGCTGGTCGCCGGGGCCGGCCACGCCCGGGTCTCGCAGCGCTTCTCCGAGACGGCCGTCGGGCAGCGGCTGCGCTTCACCGGCGCCCGGCGCGAGAGCGTGGGGCCCTGGCACGAGCTGCACCTCGACCTGCGCGACGACCAGACGGGCCTGACCACACGGACGGTCTTCCGCTCGCTCGACGGCGTCGGCGCCCTGCAGGTGTGGACCACGGTGACCAACCAGGGGCCGGAGCCGGTGCTGCTGCTCGGCGTCACCTCGTTCGCCGCGGGCCTGCTCGGGCGCCCGCCGGCGAGCCTCGACCTGGTGCACGGGGACAGCGAGTGGGTGGGGGAGGGCCGCTGGGTCCGCCGCCCGCTGCGCGAGCACATCGTGCCCGACCTCAACCTCGCGCTGCACGGCCAGGACGGCCGTGGCCGGTACGCGGTGGTCAGCACCGGGACCTGGTCCACCGGGGCGCACCTGCCGACCGGCGGGCTCGTCGACCGCGACACCGGGCAGTCCTGGCTGTGGCAGGTCGAGCACAACGGCGCCTGGCGGTGGGAGGTCGGCGAGCGCCTGGACGGCGCGTACGTCGCCCTGCTCGGCCCCACCGACATCGACCACCAGTGGCAGCACCGGCTCGTGCCGGGCGGCTCCTTCACCACGGTGCCCGCCTCGATCGCGGTCTCCGCGGACGGCCTCGACGGCGCGGTCGCCGAGCTGACCGCCCACCGGCGCGGCCTGGTGCGCCCGCACCCCGACCGGGCCGGGCTGCCGGTGATCTTCAACGACTACATGAACACGCTCATGGGCGACCCGACCACCGCGAAGCTGCTGCCGCTGGTCGACGCGGCCGCCACCGCCGGCGCCGAGGTCTTCTGCATCGACGCCGGCTGGTACGACAACGACACGACCTGGTGGGACAGCGTCGGCGAGTGGCAACCGTCGCAGACCCGCTTCCCCTCCGGCATCGAGGAGGTGCTCACCCACATCCGCGACCGCGGCATGGTCCCGGGCCTGTGGCTCGAGCCCGAGGTGATCGGCGTCCGCAGCCCGATGGCGGACAAGCTGCCGGCCGACGCGTTCCTGCAGCGCGGCGGCGTGCGGCTGGTCGAGCACAACCGCTACCACCTGGACCTGCGCCACCCCGCGGCGGTCGCGCACCTGGACGAGGTGATCGACCGGCTGGTCGAGCAGCTCGGCGTCGGCTACGTCAAGCTCGACTACAACATCGACCCGGGCGCGGGCACCGACGTCGACGCCGAGAGCGCCGGCGCCGGGCTGCTCGGCCACAACCGGGCCCACCTGGCCTGGCTCGACCGCATCCACGAGCGGCATCCCGGCCTGGTCCTGGAGAACTGCGCCTCGGGCGCCATGCGCATGGACTACGCCCTGCTCTCCCGGATGCAGCTGCAGTCCACCAGCGACCAGCAGGACTACCGCCTCTACCCGCCGATCGCCGTCGCGGCCCCGATGTCGGTGCTGCCGGAGCAGTCGGCCAGCTGGGCCTATCCCCAACCGGAGATGCCGGACGAGCACCTCGCGTACGCGATGTGCACCGGAATGCTCGGCCGGCTCTACCTCTCCGGCCGCCTCGACGGCATGCGGCCCGACCAGCTGAGCTCGGTACGCGACGCCGTCGCGACGTACCGGGATATCCGCGCCGACCTCGCGACCGCGACGCCGGTCTGGCCGCTCGGCCTGCCTGCGTGGGGCGACTCCTGGCTCAGCCTCGCGTTGCGGGCCGGGGACGTCACCTACCTCGCGGTGTGGCGGCGCGACGGCGCGGCCGAAACCGTCGCGCTCGTCCTGGACCACCTCCGCGGCAGGGACCTCGACCTCGACGTGCTCTACCCCCGCCACCTGCCGGCCTGGACGTCCCGATGGGCGCCGGAGACCGGATCACTCACCGTCACGCCCACCCGACCCGACACCCACTCCGCGCGGATCTTCCGGATCGTCACCCGCGCAACCCGCATGTCCCCGACAAACGAAGGAACAACACGATGAAACGTTGGTTCAGCGTCGCCGTCGCCGCGACGCTCACCGTCGCGATGGCGGCCTGCAGCGACCCCGGTTCGACCACGACGACGACCACCACCGCGACCACCTGGGCCGACCCCAGCACCAAGCTCGACGGCGTCAAGCTCACCATCTGGGCGGCGCAGAACAGCAACACCGTGCCCACCAAGGTCATCCAGGCCTTCCAGCAGGCGACCGGCGCCACGGTCCAGGTGGTCACCATCCCGGACCCGTACGAGCAGGGCGTGCAGACCAAGGTCGCCACGGGTGACAAGCCGGACATCGCGTTCTGGCAGCCGACCGCCTCCATGCTGACCGCGATCAACGCCAAGACGAACCTGCAGCCGCTGACCGGCGCGCCCTGGCTGGACAAGCTGTCGCCCGACCTGAAGGACATCACCGGGCTGCTGGACAACACCCGCTATGCCGCGTTGATCACCAGCCCCGCGGTCGAGGGCGTCTATTACAACAAAGAGGTCTTCGCGGCGAACGGCATCACCGCCACGCCGAAGACCTTCGACGACATGATCACCCTGGCCCGGCAGCTGAAGACCAAGGGCGTCGACCCGTTCTACGAGATGGGCGCCGACCGGTGGGCCACCCAGTGGTGGGTCCAGGTGCAGCTCGCGGACGCCGCCAAGAGCGGGCTCTGGGACCGGGTCAACACCGGCAAGGAGAAGTTCACCGACAAGACCGTGCTCGACACGATCACGAAGTACCAGGCGCTGATCAAGGAAGGCCTGTTCAACACCGACATCAAGACCGCCACCTTCGCGGACCAGGGCACGGCGCTGCTGGACGGCAAGACCGCCATGGTGGTTCAGGTCAACTCGTTCTTCGGTGAGCTGCAGGCGAAGGCCGACACGGCGACCCTGGACAAGAAGATCGGCTTCTTCCCGATCGCGCCGTCCGGCAACATCGGCACCTTCATCCCCGACCAGTCCAACGCGCTGGTCGCCTTCAAGACCGGCGACGCCAAGCGCGAGGCGGCGGCGCGCCAGCTGCTCTCGTACTGGATGGGCCCCGGTTACCAGGACTTCATCACCGACCGCAACACCGTCTCGCTGGAGACCGCGGTCGCCAACCCGTCGAGCGTGCCGCAGGCGCTGCTCGCCGTGCACGGCTCGCTGCCCACCTCGGTCGGCTCCATGCAGGCGCTCGCCGTGGCCAACCCCGACCTGTACATCAACCTGGCCAACATGATCGCTGGCACGATGACGCCTGAGCAGGTCGCCAAGACCACCCAGGACCAGTTCGCCCAGCTTGCCAAAGCCGCCGGCGCGGCCGGCTTCTGACCACCTTTCCGGCGTGCGAGGCGAGGCCCCTGCGCCTCGCACGCCACACCTAAGGAGCCGACACCCGATGCCTACGGCAGTTCACACGACGGCGCCGGAACAACGCAGCCCGCGCCGGGCCGCGGCGCCGGCACGGCGCCGCGGCACCCGCGAGATCGGCCGGCGGACGCATCCGATGTGGTTCCTGCTTCCCGCGTTCGCCATCCTGCTGGTCTTCTTCTTCCTGCCGACGCTGTTCAACTTCATCTACGCCTTCACCGACTGGTCCGGCTTCAAGAGCGCGATCAACCCGGTCGGCTTCGACAACTTCGCCGAGCTGGCGTCGAACGGCACGCTCTTCCGCGCCCTGCGCATCACGATCGTGTACGCGGCCCTGGTCGCGCTCTTCCAGAACGTGTTCGGCTTCGTCCTGGCCGTGCTGCTGGAGCGCGACAACTGGCTCAACCGGCTCGCCCGGATCTTCTTCCTCGTCCCGGTCCTGATGTCCGCGCTCGCGGTCGGCTACATCTTCCAGGCCCTGCTCAAGCCCGCCGGCGGCCTCAACGAGATGATCGCCGCGCTGCTGCGGCACCCGTTCTCCTACGCCTGGCTGGGAGACACCACCTGGACCATCGTGGTCGTCGCGCTAATCCACGCGTGGAAGTGGATGGGCCTGTCCATGCTGATCTACCTGGCCGGCCTCAAGACCATCCCCGAGGACGTCATCGAGGCCGCCCGGATCGACGGCGCTTCCCGGTGGCGCACCTTCTGGGCCATCCGCTCGCCCCTGCTGGCCCCCGCGGTCACCTTCAACGTGGCCACGGCGCTGCTCGGCTCCATGAACGGCTTCGACGTCGTCCAGGCCACCACCGGCGGCGGCCCGGCGCAGACCACCGAAATCCTCAACGTCTTCATCTTCCGGACGTTCGGGCAGGGACTCTTCGCCCAGGCGACCACGATGAGCCTGGTGCTGTTCCTGCTCGTCGCCCTCATGGCCTTCCCGGTCATCTACGTGCTGCGCAAGCGGGAGGAAATTCTATGACCCGGCCCGTCGGAATCAGCGATCGGCCGATCTGGCGCCGGCTGCAGCCGGTGGTCACCACGGTCCTCGTCGCGGCCGTGATCGGCATCCCGCTCTGGCTGGTGGTGGTGACCGCCGGCAAGTCGCAGGGCGAGGCCCTCAACCCCAACCTCTCCCTGCCCAGCCACTGGCACCTGCTGGACAACCTGCGCGAGGTCTGGACCGAGGCGGACATCCCCGCCGCCTTCTTCGGCAGCATGCTGATCGTCGTGCCGACCGTCGCCGGGGTGCTCGTCTTCGGGTCGATGGCCGCCTGGGTCCTGGCACGGCGGGCCAGCCGCCTCAACGCCGTCCTCTACGCGCTCGGCATCAGCGGCATCATCCTGCCCCCGGCCGTCGTGACGGTCGTGCTGCTGCTGCGGCAACTGGGACTGGCCGGCACGGCGATCGGCATGATCGGCGTCTACATGGGCATCTACATCTCGACGGTGATCTTCTTCGTCACCGGCTTCGTCCGCACGATCCCGACCGCGCTCGAGGAGGCGGCGCAGATCGACGGCGCGAGCCCGTTCACTGTGTACCGCCGGGTGGTGCTGCCGCTGCTGCGGCCCGTGCTGGCCACCGCGACCATCCTCATCTGCCTGTACGTGTGGAACGACGTCTTCTACGCGTTCTTCGTCATCGGCGGCCGCATGGACACGCTGCCGCTCAACCTGTTCCGGGTGGCCAGCGCCGGCCTCTACCTCAACAACTGGCACCTCATCTTCGCGTACGTGATCCTGATGAGCCTGCCGTTGGTCGCGGTCTTCGCCGTCGCCCAGCGCAAGGTCATCTCCGGCATCACCGGAGGCGCCGTCAAGTAGTTCCAGCGCGCCACTGCAGATCCGGGCCCGCGCGGTTTGGGCCGGCGGGCTGCGGGTAGGCTCCGGCGGCCATGCCAAACCGGAGGCCCGATCGCACGCCTGTCCCGGCCCGCCCGCCCGGCTACCCGTCGGGCCGGCGCCTTGACGTCGTCTTCGGTGTCGTCGTCGCGGTCCTCGCCGCGGTCAACGTCGCCGACAGGTACGGACCGCGGCATACCGGGCTGATAGCCGGTCCGCTGGTGGCGTTGGGGCTGGTCCTGCTCAGCCGGCGAGCTGGGCTGGGCTGGCACGACCTGGGCCTGTCGAGGCGCACCCTGCTGCCCGGCCTGAAGTACGCCGTCGGCGCCGTCCTCGCGGTCGCGGTCGTCTACGCCGCCGGCGTCGCGGCGCCGCTCACCAGGCCCGCCTTCCACGACGTGCGGTACCACCTGCACCCCGGCGCCGCCCTGCTGGCGGCGTTCATCGTGGTGCCGCTGGGCACCGTGCTGCTCGAAGAGGTCGCCTTCCGCGGCGTGCTCCCCGGCCTGATCAAACGGCACCGCGGCGCTGCCTGGGCGAGCATCACCTCGTCGGTGCTGTTCGGACTCTGGCACATCCTGCCGTCCCTGCACCTGGGCAACGCCAACCGGGCGGTCGGAGCGGCGCTGGGCGCGGACGCCACCGGCCGGGTTCTCACCGTGCTCGCCGCCGTCGGGTTCACCGCGCTGGCCGGCCTGCTGCTGTGCGAGCTGCGCCGGCGAAGCGGCAGCCTGCTCGCCGCGGCCGGGCTGCACTGGGCGACCAACGGCCTCGGTGTCCTGCTCACCGCGGCCCTCGCAACCGCAGGCCACGCCTAATCGCGTCGTGCCTGTCCGACCGCGGGCAGCAATTCGCTGCGGGCGGGCGCCTGGCTTTGGGGTCGTGCCTGACCGCGGGCTCGTCCCGAGGTGGGGTCGGGCTCGTTACCGGGGTTGCGGGCTCGTCCCGGCGCCGCGCGGTGAAGCGGTAACCCACCCGGACGCCACGTGTTCCACATACAGCGTGGAGGGAATCACCGTCCTAGAGTTATGCCGGAGAGCATGTCAAACTCCGCGATATGACCAGGTCCTTCGACGACGTCGAGCGAGCGGCGTTCAGCGACCTTCTCGACGAGCTAGGCCCCGAGGCGCCGACTCTCCTCGCGCCCTGGACGACCCGTGACATCGCCGCGCACCTGGTCCTGCGCGAGCACGACCCGCTCGCCGGCCCCGGGCTCGTCCTGCCCGGCGCGTGGGGCCGGCTTGCCAGACGGCGACAAAAGGCGCTCGCGCTGACGGACTTCGCCCGGCTCATTGCGACGCTGCGAGCGGGGCCGCCGCCCGGTTTCTTCCGCATCGGATGGGTGCGCCGGACCCCCAACCTCAACGAGTTCTTCGTCCACCACGAGGACGTGCGCAGGGCCAACGGCCGCGGTCCACGGATACACGAGCACGCCATGGACGAGGCCCTCTGGCGGACCGTCATCCGCGGCCGCTGGTTCCTCTCCCGGCGGCTGCGCGGCGCGGGACTCGAGCTCCAGTGGGCGGGGACGGCTCGGACCGTCCGGGCCCGACGAGGGAAACCCACTGCCCGCATCGCCGGACCCCCGGGCGAGCTGTTGCTCTACCTCTTCGGCCGGCGGAGCGCCGCGCACGTCGAGCTGAGCGGACCCGACGCGGCGGTCGAAGCCGTGCGGCGATCCCGATTCGGCATGTAGCGCTGTCCGCGGCCGTGGGGGGCGTTCACGGTTCGGTGTGTAGCGGGTGCTTGGGGCCGTGGGGGCGTTCACGGTTCGGTGTGTAGCGGGTGCTTGGGGCCGTGGGGGCGTTCACGGTTCGGTGCGTAGCGCGTGTTCGTTGCCGTGAGGCGGGCCCGATTCGGTGTGTGGCACGTGTTCGACGCCCAATTCACGGGCGAGGCCGGCGCTCATGGTCTTGCTGGCGGTTACCGTGGTGCGATGGCCGAGACCTTGACCTTGACTTTGCCGCTGGAGCCGCGCGGGCCGGCCGGGGCGTTCGTGCTCTCCGACGAGCAGGTGGCGGCCGTCGGTGGCGGCCGTCGGGCGTTCCCGGTGCTGGTCAGCGTTAACGGTGTGACGTTGCCCCTGCGTTTGGCCCGGATGGGCGGGGAGAACATGATCGGGTTGGCCCGCGCGGTCCGCGAGCGGGCCGGAGTGAGCATCGGATCGGCGTACGAGGTGCGGATCGTCGCCGACGAGGGCGAACGCGGCGTCGAGGTGCCCGACGACCTGGCCGTCGCCCTGGCCGGCGATGCCCAGGCGGGGGCGGC